>Ga0307277_10000043_pt1 | contig 35399 bp, 39 predicted proteins | sample ER_DNA_116_FD_194473 | JGI IMG/M metagenome (GOLD analysis project Ga0307277, IMG submission 194473) | Bulk soil microbial communities from the East River watershed near Crested Butte, Colorado, United States - ER_DNA_116 | ecosystem: Environmental > Terrestrial > Soil > Floodplain | place...
CCTGTTCGGGGCGAACTGCTCGTCGGGACGCGCCGTCACGCTGGTGCCGGAGCGCTGGTCCGGGAGTTGGCCGGACAACCTCAAGCTTGCGCGCATGGCAGACGACGCCGGCATCGACTTTCTCCTCCCGATCGGGCGCTGGAAGGGTTATGGCGGCGACACCGATTACCAGGGCGCGACGCTCGAGACCATTACTTGGGCGACCGGCCTGCTTGCGCTGACCAAACGTGTCACCGTCTTCGGCACGGTGCATGCGCCGCTGTTTAATCCGATCATTGCCGCCAAGGAAATGGTGACCGCCGACCATATCGGTGAAGGCCGCTTCGGGCTCAACATCGTGGTCGGCTGGAACGAGGGCGAATTCGCGATGTTCGGCGTCAAGCAGCGCGAGCATGAGGCGCGCTACGAATACGCGCAGGAATGGATCGATGTGATCAAGATGATTTGGTCGGACAAGGAGGACTTCGATTTTAAAGGAAAATATCTCGACATGAAGGGCATCCGCGGCAAGCCGAAGCCCTATGGTGGCTCGCGGCCGGTGATCATGAACGCCGGAGCCTCTCCCGTCGGCCAGGCCTTCGCCATCCGCAACTGCGATGCCTTCTTCCTGCAGGCGTCGCGCACCTCGCTCGACGAGACCGCGCAACGGGTCACGAGCGCCAAAGAGCAGGCGAAGCAGCAGGACAGGGAGCTCGGAGTCTATACCGTGGGCGTCGTCACTTGCAGGCCGACCAAGAAAGAGGCCGAGGACTACTTCCACTATTCGATCGTGGAACGTGCCGACTGGAGGGCGGTCGACGACATCCTCGCGCTCAAGGACATCACTGCGCAGAACACGCCGCCGGAGAAGTTTCAACAGATCCGGACCGGCTACGCACAGGGCATGGGCGGCTTGCCGATCGTGGGCGACCCGGACCACGTGACGAGCCAACTCATCGATCTCAGCAAGGCGGGGCTGAGCGGGGTCGCCGTGTCGCTCGTCAACTATCTCGGCGAGCTTCCGTTCTTCTGCGAGGAGGTTCTGCCGCGCCTGCAACGGGCGGGCCTGCGCGAGAAACTCTGATCAACGAAAGGGAATCAGTCGAGCTTGAGATTGCCGTTCTCCTTGAGAACCTTGGACCAGCGGTCCGTCTCGCGGCGAATAAAGGCATCGAACTCGGCGGGCGAGGCGCTGCCGGCGAGCGCGATGCCCACCTTCTCGAGCTTCGCTCGCAAGGCGGTGTCGGCGTGGAGGCGCACGACTTCGCGATGGATTTTGCCGATGATCGTCCGGGGTGTGCCGGCGGGCGCCACCAGCGCCACCCATGTGGAGCTTTCTTCGAGCGCCGGCAATTCCGCCGCCGCGCTCAGGCTCGGCAGATCGGGCAGGATGGGCAGCGGCCGGTTGCTGTATTTGGCGAGCGCCCGGTAGCGGCCGCCCTCGATCAGCGGCAAGCTCGTGCCGGTGCTGTCGAGGGCGAAATCGACCGTCCCCGCCAGTACGGCTTGGCCGATCTCGGCGCTGCCCTTGAATGGAACGAGTTGCACGTCGATCTCCGCGGCCTTCGCAAACTGCAGCGCGCCGAGGCGCGAGGTGATGGTGCCGGCGCCCATGTTGAGCTTGCCGGGATTGGCCTTCGCCTTGGCGATTAGCTCCTTGATCGTCTTGGGGCCGTCGCTTCGCACCACCACCAACGCTACGGTCCTGATCAGCAACGTGATCGGCAGCAGGTCCCTGAGCGGATCGTAGGGAAGATTCGGAGTGACCAGCGGGTTCATCACCATGGTCGTGTCCATCGCCGCCAACAGCGTGTAGCCGTCGGGCGCCGAGCGTGCCGCCACTTGCGCGCCGATTGCAGTGTTGCCGCCGGCGCGGTTCTCGACCAACACGGGCTGACCCCAATCCTCGCTCATCCGCTGCGCGACTAATCGCGCGATCATGTCTGCCGGGCCGCCAGGCGGGAACGGCACGATGATCCGGATCGGCCGGTTCGGATAACTGTTTGGCTCCCCGCCGAGAATCGCTTGGGCTTGCGCGTGTCCAAGCGCCATGGCCAGGCCGATCACGGCGACGAGGATGCGAGGCGCCATCGCGTGACTCTCAGTCGAGCTTCATCCCGACCGCCTGGATGACCTTGGCTCGCGTGTCGGCCTGCGTGCGGATGAACGCGGCGAACTCTTCCGGCGTATTGCTGCTGGCCGGCTCGATGCCGGCGTTGAGAAGTTTTTCGCGGACCTCCGGCGCCGCCAGCGCCTTCCTGATCGAGCCATGGAGCTTGAGCACGACCTCCCGCGGCGTGCCCGCGGGCGCGACGATGCTCTGCCAGATGCCAAGATCGTAGCCGGGGAAAGTCTCGGCGATGGTTGGAATCTCCGGTGCGAGCGAGAGCCGCTGCGCGCTGACCAGGCCGAGAATCTTGACCTTCTTGTCGCGCCAAAGCGGCAGCGCCACGTTGATGCTCTCCATGCCGAAGGCAATGTCGCCGGCAAGAATGCCGGTAATCTGCGTGGTCCCGCCGCGATAGGGCACCATGCTGAAATGGGTGCCGGCCATCATGTTGAGCAGGCCCACATTGACCTGCGAGGTCGGCGTGCTGATGCCGATCTGGAAGGTGCCCGGCTTCGCCTTCTCCTGTTCGACCAGCTCTCCGATCGAGTTGACCGGGACATTGATGTTGCCGACCAGCGCGGACGGGACCAGCGCGATGAGCGAGACCGGCGTAAAATCCTTGAACGGATCGTAGGCGAGCTTGCTGTAGAGAAACGGATTCATGACGAGCGTGCCGTCGATCGCCATCAGCAGCGTGTAGCCATCGGGCGCGGCCTTGGCGACGGCCTGGGCGCCGATGATGGTGTTGGCGCCCGGCCGGTTGTCGACGGCGATTTGCTGGCCCAGATCTTCGCCCATCTTCTGGCCCATGAGGCGGCCGAGAAAATCGGCGGGGCCGCCCGGCGCGAACGGAACGACGAGCGTGATCTGGCGCGTCGGATAGGTCTGGGCGGCCGCTGCCGAAACGAAGAGCGCCAGTAACGCCGCCGCGCAGGCAAGCCGTCCGGCATTCACCAGCTTCGACGACTGGCTCATCGCTTCTCACCCATCCATGTGCTGCATCAACCGGCCAAGCCGCGGCATCGCTGGCAAGGGACCGAGCATGGGCTGAAGCCGTTTGAGGCAACCCCACAGCACCGCCTGGTTGCTGTTGACCACCGGCTTGCCCAGCGCACGCTCGATATCTTCGATCGCTTCGATCTGAGTGGTATTGGTGCAGCTCAGAAAGATGCCGTCGGCGTCGCTTCGATCATGCTTGCGCGCGAGCTGCGCCCATTCGTTCGGGGTGACGGCGGCGAATTCGAGCCCCTCAAGACCGAGCGCCACGTCGTGGACGACGGTAAAGCCGGTCGCGCCGAGATACTCGACCACGGCCCGATTGCTCTTGTAGGGGCTGAGCAGGATGAGGCTGCGCAGTCCGAGCGCCTGCAAGGCTTCGAGCACAAGGCGGCTGGTCGCCAAAGCCGCGATCCCGGTTGCGTCTTGAATGATGTCGAGGATACGGCTTTCGCCCTGCGGGCCTTGGGTCATCGACGTATCGGTGCAGTGGAAGATGATCAGATCGGGAGCCACGTCGGCGAGCAGCTTTGCCGAAGTTGCGATCTCGTCGGCCATCGCCGCGAGCGGCCGCTTCCATGGGCCGGCGACGCGGGCGCGCGCGACATGCACGCCGAGACCGGGCGGTGCAAAATGGTTGAACTGCGGCTCCGTCATGCTGTTGACGGACGGAACGATCATTCCGATCCGAGCCCGCGGCGCCGGCAAAGTGGTTTCAGCTTGTCCTCGCTCGAGCGTTGTGACGGTAGCCATGATCGTGCACTCCGCAGTGACCGGCGATTGGCGGCCCCTGGGCGCTGGCCCAGCATGGGGGCTAAGGATAATCGCGCTCTACCCGAGGCAAAGCTAGCCCGCGGCCGCGCGTTTTTGGCATAAAGCCGCTATCAAGGGGCGTGTTGGCTTGGAAACGCGAGGCGGACATGAATGGCAATGAAATCGACATGCGAATGTTCGCGCAGCGGATCGGCGCATCTGTGACGTTCAGCGCCGGAAGCATTGTCTTCAATAAGGGTGATGCGGGTTCCTGCATGTATATCGTGCAGTCCGGCCTCATCGAGATGGTCATAGGCGACAAAGTGATCGAGATCTGCGGAGCAAACGAAGCGATCGGATTCATGTCCATGGTCGACGACGCGCCGAGAAGTTCGACCGCGCGCGTCAAAGAGACCTGCGAACTCTCTCTGATCGATCAACGTAAGTTCCGCTTTATGGTCGACGAGGTGCCGAACTTCGCCCTCTACATCATGGGGGCCATGGCGCGGCGGATTCGCGGCATGAGCCAAGTGATGTGAAGATCCTTGCGAGCGGGTAGCGGCGTCACGGCATGGCAAACTGGCCATATGTGCCATGCGCCGCGGGCCGGACAAAGGCGGGTGCTATTGAACTGCCGACGCGTTAATTTGGGCGTGGCATCAACAAGAGTTGTGCGGATATGTGGCCGGATCGCCGTCTCATCGAGTTGTTCAAGATCGAGCTTCCGATCGTCCAGGCGCCGATGGCCGGCGCCATAGACTGGGAGCTGATAGCAGCCGCGGCGGAAGCGGGCGCGCTCGGCTCTTTGCCATGCGCGATGTTCAATGCGCAGCAGATCCGCGAGCAGATGGGGAAAATTCGCGCCCACACGAAGAAGCCGGTAAATCTCAATTTCTTCTGCCATTCGCCGCCGGTGCCCAGCAACGCGCGCGAGGCGCGATGGCGGGAACGATTGGAGCCATATTATCGCGAGCTCGCGATTGATCCCGCCGCCCCGGTGCCCTCGAGCAACCGCACCGCGTTCGATTCCGCGATGTGCGACGTCGTCGAGGAGACGAAGCCCGAAGTCGTGAGCTTCCACTTTGGGCTGCCCGAGCCGGGTCTGCTGCGGCGGCTCAAGGCGGCGGGGTTCCTGGTGATGGGCTCGGCGACGACCGCCGCCGAGGCGCGATGGCTCGAAGCGCGCGGCGTCGACGCCGTCATCGCCCAGGGCAATGAGGCCGGCGGCCACCGCGGCATTTTTCTCAGCGAGGACATCGCGACCCAACCCGGCACGTTCGCGCTCGTTCCGCAGATCGTCGATGCGGTCAACGTCCCCGTCATTGCCACCGGCGCGGTCACCGACGGGCGCGGCATCGCGGCCGCCTTCGCGCTCGGGGCTGCCGGGGTGCAGGTCGGCACCGCGTATCTGTGGTGCCCAGAGGCGAAGATTTCGGCGCCCCACCGCGCCGCGCTCAAATCAGCGCGCGACGACGCGACAGCGTTGACTAATCTCATGACCGGCCGTCCGGCGCGCGGCATCATCAACCGCCTGATGCGGGAGATCGGGCCCATGTCGGAGGTGGCGCCTGAATTTCCTCTTGCGGCGGGCGCGCTTGCGCCATTGCGCGCCAAGGCCGAGGCGCAGGACTCGGGCGATTTCTCGCCGATGTGGGCCGGACAGGCCGCGTCGCTCGGCCGCGCCATGCCCGCCGGCGAACTGACCAAGACGCTCGCCGCCGAGGCGCTCATGCACATGCGCGCACTTGCCTCGTCCAGCGCATAAGGAACTTAGGCGTGCGTGATACGCAGGCGCGTACCCCAAGGATCGGCGGCGGCGATGCCCGCGGGCATGGTGGCGAGCTCCACTCCGGCTTGCGCCAGCCGCGATTTCGCCATGTCGAAAGCCGCCGCATCGGCGGTCTCCAGCGAGAGCCAGGACAATCCCGCGCGATCCGCATCGCGCCGGCCAGCGCCGGAGCTGTGCCAGACATTGGCGGCGATGTGGTGGTGATAGCGCCCCGAGGACAGGAAAGTTGCGCCCTGCCGGCGCCGCGTCACATCGAGGCCGAGCGCGTCGCGATAGAACGCCTCCCCGCGCGCGACGTCGCCGACGCGAAGATGCACATGGCCGATGCGCAGGCCCTCGGGTGCGGCCGCATACGCGGCTGACGACGGGACCTCCCGCAAGATGCTGTCGACATCGAGCGGGTCGGTCGTGATCTTCAAATCCGGGCCCGTCCACTCCCAGGTCTCCGCTGGTCGGTCGCAATAGACCTCGACACCATTGCCTTCGGGGTCGTCGAGATAGAACGCCTCGCTCACCGCATGGTCGGAGGCGCCCGTAAGCGACACCTTGCGGCGCGCCACGTGCAGGATCCAGCGCGCGAGATCCACGCGGGTCGGCATGAGAAACGCGGTGTGATAGAGGCCTGCCTCGCGGGGGTCATCGGACTTGATGCCCGGCTCATGCTCAAGATGAACGAAAGCCACGCCGCCGGCGCCAAGCGCGGTGCGATCCGCGCCGCGATCGAGCACGCCGAGGCCGAGCACGTCGCGGTAGAACCCGGTCACTCGATCGAGGTCACGCACCTTGAGGCCGACCGCGCCGATATGCAGCGGGGTGCGGCTCGCGAAGGTTGGAGTGGCAGACGGATTGGGGGCGTCCATGGGCAAGTATATCGAGATTGCCGGCGGCTCGCGCAATAGCGGGCGCACCGCCGTTGGCGCCGCGAAAGGCGCTCTGGTATAGGCTCGCCAACCTCGATTGGCTCCAGGAGCAGGCATGTCCGCCGACGCCGATACCGTCCGCCGCATCGCGCACCTCGCGCGCATTGCGCTTGCCGAGGACGAGGTCGAGCACCTGCGCGAGGAGCTCAATGCCATTCTCGCCTTCGTGGAGCAATTGTCCGAGATCGACGTCGATGGGGTCGAGCCGATGACCTCGGTCATTCCCATGCAGATGAAGAAACGGGCGGACGTGGTAACCGACGGCGGCATAGCCGATGAGATCCTTAAGAACGCGCCGGCGGCGGAGGACCATTTCTTCGCGGTGCCGAAAGTGGTGGAATGAGCCGCCTCGGGCAGGCGTAGCGAGGCCCAGTCCGGACGAATGACCGATCTCACGTCTCTGACGCTTGCGGACGCGCGCGACCGGCTTCGGCGGCGCGAGTTCTCCGCCGCCGAACTCGCCAACGCACACCTTACCGCCATGGAGAAGGCGCGCGCGCTCAATGCTTATGTGCTGGAGACGCCGGACCGGGCACGCGCCATGGCGCAGGCGGCCGATGCGCGCCTCAAAGCGGGGGACGCGGGGCCGCTCGAAGGCCTTGCGCTCGGCGTTAAGGATACGTTTGCCACCAAGGACGTGCGCACCACGGCGGGCTCGCGCATTCTCGATGATTTCCTGCCGAGCTACGAGTCGACCGTCAGCGCCAATCTCTGGCGCGACGGCGCGGTCATGCTGGGCAAGCTCAACAACGACGAGTTCGCTATGGGCTCGTCGAGCGAGACCTCGTTCTTCGGGCCGACCATCTCGCCGTGGCGGCGCAAGGGAGCGAATACGCCGCTGGTGCCGGGCGGCTCCTCGGGCGGATCGGCCGCGGCGGTGGCGGCGGGCCTGTGTCTCGGTGCGACCGGAACCGACACGGGCGGCTCCATCCGCCAGCCAGCGGCTTTCACCGGCATCGTCGGCATCAAGCCGACCTACGGGCGCTGCTCGCGCTGGGGCATTGTGGCGTTTGCATCCTCGCTCGACCAGGCGGGGCCGCTCGCGCGCACGGTGCGTGACGCCGCCATCCTGCTCACCTCGATGGCGGGGCACGACGCCAAGGACACGACCTCGGTCGATCGGCCCGTTCCCGACTACGAGGCGGCTCTCGGCAAATCGATCAAAGGCATGAAGATCGGTATTCCGAAGGAGTACCGGGTCGAAGGTATGGCGACTGAAATTGAGAAGCTGTGGGAGTGCGGCGCGCAGTGGCTTAAGGCCGCCGGCGCCGAGATCGTCGCGGTGTCGCTGCCGCACACCAAATATGCCTTGCCGGCCTACTATATCGTGGCGCCGGCGGAAGCCTCCTCCAATCTCGCCCGTTACGACGGCGTGCGCTACGGCCTACGCGTTCCCGGGCGCGATGTCGCCGACATGTACGAGAACACGCGCGCGGCCGGTTTCGGCAAGGAGGTGCGCCGCCGTATCATGATCGGGACCTACGTGCTCTCGGCCGGCTATTACGACGCCTATTACTTGCGTGCGCAGAAGGCACGCACGTTGATCAAGCGCGATTTCGAGCAGGTGTTTGCCGCCGGCGTGGATGCGATCCTGGCGCCAGCGACGCCGTCGGCCGCCTTCGCCATCGGCGAGAAGGGCGGGGCCGATCCGATCGAGATGTATCTCAACGACGTGTTCACCGTCCCGGTGAACCTTGCGGGCTTGCCAGGAATTTCCGTACCGGGCGGCTTATCGGCGGAGGGCTTGCCGCTCGGGCTTCAGCTTATCGGTCGCTCCTTCGGCGAGGAGACGCTCTTCTCGCTTGCCCACGTGGTGGAGCAAGCGGCGGGGCGGTTTTCGCCGCAGCCATGGTGGTAATTCTCTGCGGTGGGTTTCCGACGATGGATCTATCCCAGTTCAGGAATTCTCTCGCTCATGCCAAGCCGCCGGCCGGGCTCGAGCCGGCGCTCGTAGCGCTTTGGTGGGCGGGCAAGGACAAATGGGACAAAGCGCACAACGTCGTCATGGACGAGGGCGGCAAGGATTGCGCGTGGGTCCATGCCTATCTGCACCGTGTCGAGGGCGATCTCGACAATGCGCGCTATTGGTACAATCGCGCGCAACGGCCCGTCCCGAGCAAGCCGTTCGCCGCGGAGTGGGACGCGATCGCGGAGGTTTTACTGCAAGGGCAGCCCTGAACGCTAATGCCATCGCGGTTTCGGGGGCATCTAAGTGGCGTCCGCTCGGTCGTCGCGCTCGCCTCATCGCGTACGGCCCAGGGCCCTTGTCATTCGCGAATACTGATGCCTGCATCCTTGATCAGCGGACCCCATTTCTCCATTTCCGACTTTAGAAATCGTCCGAGTTCGGCCGGCGTCGAGCCGATCACGAACAAGCCAAGCTCTTCCAGACGTCCCCTGATCGCCGGATCGGCGAGCGCGGCAGCGGTGTCGGCGTGTATTTTCCGCACGATCGTCGCCGGCGTATTGGCCGGCACGAAGAAGGCGTACCACCCCGCGACATCGAACCCAAGCAAGCCGCTCTCCTCCAGCGTGGGCACGTCCGGCGCTGCCGGGGTTCGTTTGGCGGTCGTTACCGCAAGCGCCCGAACTTGACCTTGCTGCATGAGCGACACGAGCGGGGCGATGTTGTTGAAGAATACATCGACCCGTCCGGCGATGACGTCATGGATCGCGGGCGCGGCACCGCGATAGGGCACGGTCGTCATCGTAATGCCAGCCCCACGCTTGAAAAGCTCGCCGGCAAGATGGGGCGACGTGCCGTGGCCGGGAGTTGCGAAGGTGAGCTTTCCGTTATTCGCCTTCGCGTGGGCGATGAACTCCGCGACCGACCGCGCCGGTGAGGAGCTCGGCACGACGATCGCGCAGGGATATTGCACGACGAGGGTGACCGGCAGGAAGTCGGCGACCGGGTCATAGCTGAGTTTCGGATAGAGGAATAAGTTCACCGCCTGGAAATCTCCCGCCATGAAAATCGTGTAGCCATCGGCAGCGGAGCGCGCCGCAGCCTCGGCCGCGATATTCCCGCTCGCGCCTCCTCGGTTCTCAATCACCACTTGCTGGCCCCACGGTGCAGCGAGCCGGGCTGAGAGGACGCGGGCGATCGCGTCGGCTCCTCCGCCGGCCGGAAACGGCACGATTAGGCGGACGAAGCGGCTTGGCCAAATCTCCGTCTGGGTCTGGGCGAATGCGGTCGGGCCGAGAAGCGCGAGCGCTGCAGCGAACGTCAAAGCGGCGGCTCGTGAAATCCGTCGGCGGCTGCCCGCGCCAGCGCTTTGGTCGATGCCTTCACGCCGTCTCATTCGCGGATCGTGATCCCGGCTTCCTTGATGACCGGTGCCCATTTGTCCATCTCCGCCTTGAGAAAGGCCGCGAGTTCCTCCGGCGTCGAGCCCACCACCACGACGCCCAGTTGCTCGAACCGCTCCTTGGTTGTTGGATCGCTGAGCGCAGCCACCGTATCCTCATGCATCTTGCGGATGATCTCCGGCGGCGTCCGCGCTGGTGCCAAGAGGGCATACCAGGAGGATACGTCAAAGCCGGGCACGCCGGCCTCCGCGATCGTAGGCATGTGCGGGACCGCCGGCGTGCGCTTGGCCGTCGTTACCGCGAGGCCGCGCAGCTTCCCGCCCTGAATGAGCGGCAGTACGGCGCCGATATTGTTGAACATGACGTCTACCCGCCCGGGCAGCAGGTCGTTGAGCGCAGGTCCTGCACCGCGATAGGGCACGTGCAGCATTTCGATGCCGGCCATGCGCTTGAACAGCTCGCCGGAGAGATGCACCGAGGTGCCGTGACCGGAGGAGGCGAAGGTGACCTTCCCGGGGTGAGTCTTGGCATTGGCAATGAAGTCGGCGACCGAGTTGGCGGGCGAGCTCATCGGCACCGCCATGATGTTGGCATACTCGCAAAGAAGCGACACGGGCGCGAGATCGATGATCGCATCGTAGTTGAGCGAGGGAAACAGAAACCGGTTCACCGCGAGCGGCATCGATTGCAGCAACATCGTGTACCCGTCGGCGTCCGCACGCACGACTGTCTCGGTGCCGATGTTCGTCGCGCCGCCGCCGCGGTTCTCGACCACCACCTGCTGCCCCCAGATGTCCGACAGCTTGGCGGCAACCACGCGCGCGATCGCGTCGGTTCCTCCTCCTGGCGGGAACGGCACGACGAGTCTGACGAAGCGGTTCGGCCAGCGCTCCGCGGAAGCAGAATTTTGCGCCGCGGCGATGCGTCCGCCGAGGACGGACGCGAGCACGGCCGGAGCGACTAGGGCAATGAGGCGGCGGCGATCGAGCATCGCCGCCCTCGCCAGCGATCTCACTCGTCGACCTTGATCTTCGCTTCGCGGATGACGGGACCCCATTTGTCCATTTCGGCTTTGAGAAACGCGGCAAGCTCCTGCGGCGTCGAACCGACAAGTGTGGCGCCGAACTGCTCTAGCCGCTCCTTCACTATGGGATGGCCGAGCGCCGCGACTGCGTCCGCGTTGATCCTGCCGATGATGTCGTGTGGCGTCTTGGCCGGCACGAACAAAGCAAACCAAGTCGAGACGTCGAATCCGGGAACGCCGGCCTCCGTAATGGTCGGCAGCTCCGCTGCGGCTGTCACGCGCCTTGCGGCGGTCACCGCCAATCCGCGCACGGAGCCGTTCTGCACCTGCGGCAAGCTCGCCGTGATGTTGTCGAAGATGACGTCCAGGCGGCCCGCAATGACATCCTGCAACGCCGGCGCCGCGCCGCGATAGGGCACATGCGTCATCTCGATGCCGGCCATGCGCTTGAACAGCTCGCCGCAGAGATGCACCGAGGTGCCGATTCCGCCGGAGCCGTAGCTGATCTTGCCGGGATTGGATTTGGCGTGGGCGATGAACTCGAGCACCGACTTCGCCGGCGAGGAATTGGGAACCACCATGATATTCGATTGCGTACAGATGAGCGTGACTGGCGCGAAATCGGCGACGGGATCGTAACTGAGCGAAGAATAGAGAAAGCGATTTGTCGCGTGCGGCACCGAGGTGATGTAAAGCGTGTAACCGTCGGGATCGGATTGGGCGGCGGCCTGAGCGCCGATATTGGCCCCGGCGCCGCCGCGGTTCTCCACTACCACCTGCTGACCCCAGGCTTGCGAGAGCCGATTGCCTATCACGCGGGCGATGACGTCGGTCGCGCCTCCGGGCACGAACGGAACGATGATGCGCACGTGCCGCTCCGGCCATCCTCCTGCAGCGGCCGAGCGCACGAACGCGCCGTTGCTCAGCGCCGAAGCGGCAACAAGCCCGGCGAAACGGCGGCGCGTGAGCATAGGCTCGTCCTCCCGGACCCTTGCCTCGTGAACCGAGCAAAGGCACGCGCGTTTTATCAACGCGTCTCGATTTGTTCAGGAGAGGCTACTGCCGGCCGCCACGCGCCACAACGGCCCTCCTGCTGCGAAAGGCCGCATGCCGCGGCTGGCGCCAGGGGATCTGGCTATTTGCCCTTCCCCTCCGCGATCGGGGGAAGATCGGCATCGCTATTGACGGTCTTTTTGCCCACGTGCTCCCCGCCATTGAGCAGGAATATGGCAAAGGCAATAGCAATCAAAGCGCCGAGGAGGGCGCCAAGCGTCCCATTGCGTGCCTTGTTGTTCATCACCGACTCCGCTCATTCGGACGTCAGCCCAACGCCTGTGCCGGTTGCAGGTTCCTGCGCAGGGAGCCGCTGGAAATTGCGGCAGCCTTGTGGCGCCTCGCGGGAGCGTCTAACAAGCGGCTAGGGTACCGGCGGTGCAGCGGGCGCGGCGCGCTGCAGGTGCGCGTCGAGGAGTGCTGCGCTGATGCAATCCAAACTCATCAAAGGCGCAAGCGGCGACTGGGAGGTCGTCATCGGCATTGAGGTCCACGCGCAGGTGACCTCACAATCGAAACTGTTTTCGGGGGCCGCGACCGCATTCGGCGGCGAACCCAATTCGCAGGTGTCGCTCGTCGATGCCGCCATGCCGGGCATGCTGCCGGTCATCAACGAGGAGTGCATCAAGCAGGCAGTGCGCACCGGCCTCGGGCTCAAGGCGCGCATCAATCTCAAAGCCGTGTTCGATCGCAAGAACTACTTTTATCCTGATTTGCCGCAGGGCTATCAAATCAGCCAATACAAATCGCCGCTCGTGGGCGAGGGCGAGGTCGTCGTTGATTTGCCGGATGGGGAGACCGTCACGGTGGGGATTGAGCGGCTGCATCTCGAGCAAGACGCGGGGAAGTCGCTGCACGACCGGCATTCCACCATGTCGCTCGTCGACCTCAATCGCGCGGGCGTGGCGCTGATGGAGATCGTATCGAAGCCCGACATGCGCTCTTCCGAGGAGGCCAAGGCCTACATCGCGAAGCTGCGTGCCATCCTGCGCTATCTCGGCACTTGCGACGGCGACATGGAGAAGGGCAACTTGCGCGCCGATGTGAACGTGTCGGTGCGAAAGCCACGTTCGCCGCTTGGCACGCGCTGCGAGATCAAGAACCTCAATTCGATCCGTTTCATCGGCCAAGCAATCGAATACGAGGCGCGGCGTCAGATCGAGATTCTGGAGGACGGCGGCGCGATCGAGCAGGAGACGCGGTTGTTCGACCCGAACAAAGGCGAGACGCGCTCCATGCGCAACAAGGAGGAGGCGCACGACTACCGCTATTTCCCCGACCCCGATCTCCTGCCGCTCGAGCTCACGGCCGCTTTCGTCGAGGATCTGCGGACGAATCTTCCGGAATTGCCCGACGAGAAGAAGGCGCGCTTCGCCCGCGAGTACGGCCTCTCCGAATACGACGCCGGCGTTCTAGTGGCGGAGCGTGAGATGGCCGACTTCTTCGAAGCGGCCGCGAAGGGCCGCGATGCCAAGGCCGCCGCCAACTGGGTGATCAATGAGCTCGCAGGTCGGCTCAATAAGGAGGGCAAGGACATCGCCTCCGCGCCCGTGTCGGCGCCGCAGCTCGGCGCCATCCTCGACCTGATCGCGGCCGGCACGATTTCCGGCAAGATCGCCAAGGATTTGTTCGAGATCTGTTGGCGCGAGGGCGGCGATCCGCGCGCCATCGTGCAGGCGCGTGGCATGCAACAGGTGAGCGACCTCTCCGCGATCGAGCCGCTCGTCGAGGAGCTCATTGCCAAGAATCCGGACAAAGCGGAGCAAGCCCGAGCGAAGCCAGCGCTGATCGGTTGGTTCGTCGGTCAGGTGATGAAAGCCTCGGACGGCAAGGCCAACCCGAAGGCGGTGAACGAGCTGCTCAGAACGAAGCTTGGACTCTGAAGTTGAGGAGCGAGCATTCGACCGCCGAACGAGAAATAGCGACACGGAATTTTCGCGCTCACCCCTGCGCCGTCACCCGCTCTCTGCCGTCGTTTAGCGAATCACTTTGCGAGCCGATTCGCTCGATTCGAGCCGGATCGGGTGCTCGCGAGCAGGTTTGCGGGGCCGTCGACAGAAGATTTTTTGCACAAGTCGCTTGGTATGCTTAACGCGCGGTTGCGAGAGCTTCTGCAGGCGCACGCGTGTTGCGCGTTTGCCTTGCTCGCTGCAATCGCGGAAAAACAGAACACTGCAAAAACCCTTGCGCCATCGGCATTTCTGCGCAATCAAAAAAATATCGCGCGCGTCGTTGCGCAATCGCGCCGTGCACGTTGTCGCGCACTCCGCCTGCGCCTCTCGAGACGCAAGATGTGGTGTCGGTGCGTGCTCGCTGGCGCTTCATCGTGCAAAAACACTGGTTTTTTTACCGCGCTGTAGTAATCCCAATGCAGTGCTCGCGATCCCCGCGGGCACTGGACGATATCGCCACTCACTCACGGCTAGGAGGGCAGCATGGCGAAGAAGCGAAGGAAGACGGCGAAGGCAGCGAAAAAGGGCGCGAAGAAGACCAAGCGCCGGAAGAAGAAGTAAGCGCGCGCCGCGCATCAGTCTTCGACTTCGAACGACGTCGATGACTGCGTCAAACGGGCCGGCGCGAGTCGAACAGCGGTGAGTTCATCGCGTTCGACATTGCCGGCCCAGTCGACGCCTGAGGGCGTCGGCGAGACAGGGGCTCGAGCTTCATCAGTCTCCGTTTCCGAGGTTGGTGAAGAAGAGGCGCCGGATCGTCTCCGCACCTCGCCACAGCACAAACTCCGCTGCTGGACTCGTAGCCCCGGCTCTCGCCGACGCCCTCGGTATTTTCCAGCCGAGCGGCGCCGCCCCGGGCTGATGCACATCTGCGGCCTGCTCGTATCCCTTGAACGATATCTGCGGCTCGGTGGGTTGCGGTCCTGCGGCGGCGGACCTAAAGGCGGTCGCATCCTCGTTTGCGAGAGAGCCCATGGTCCGCACCGCTGAGAAGTCGACCCGCAAGAAATCTCCGCGCAAGGAACGACCAGCGTCGCGGGTGAACAGACGGACGCGCGCCGGCGGCAAGAAACCGATCGACCTTTACTACTGGCCGACGCCCAACGGCTGGAAGGTCACCATCATGCTCGAGGAGTGCGCGCTACCTTACTCCATGATCGCGGTCGATATTTCTAAGGGCGACCAGTTCAAGCCGCAGTTTCTGGCAATCTCCCCGAACAATCGCATGCCGGCGATCGTCGATCACGACGGTCCGGGCGGCAAGCCGATCTCGATCTTCGAGTCCGGTGCGATTTTGCAATACCTCGGCCGCAAGACCGGAAGATTCTATCCCAAGGACGAACGCGGCCGCGTCGAGGTCGACCAATGGCTGTTCTGGCAGATGGCCAATCTCGGCCCCAAGGCCGGCGAGGCAAACCACTTCCGCAACTACGCGCCTGAGCGATTGCCATATGCGATCGAGCGCTTCAGCAACGAGATGAATCGGATCTACGGCGTTATGAATCGGCGGCTTGGGGGTCGAGAGTTCCTAGCCGGCAAATATTCAATTGCTGATATCGCTTGCATCGGCTGGGCGAGCCGTGCCGAGCGCCATGGCCACGACCTGAGTGCCTTTGCAAACGTCAGGCGCTGGCTCAAGACCGTACTGGCGCGTCCAGCGGTCAAGAGCGGCTTGGCGGTCAAGGTCGAAGCGGCTTTTCACGTCGACATGAAGGACCCGAATGTGCTCGCGGTCCTGTTCAATCAGCGCGCGCGTTGATTTGCGGGGCGGGCCGCGAAGCCCATTTCACTAGGGCTGCCCTCGATCTGCTCGGGAGCACACGCTGGCTGGGATCTTGCATCGGCGCCTCCTTGACCGGTGCCGAGGTGGCCGATACGGAAGTTTCGTCGCCGGAGACGTGGCCGAGTGGCTGAAGGCGGCGGTTTGCTAAACCGTTATACGGTCTAAAGCCGTATCGAGGGTTCGAATCCCTCCGTCTCCGCCAACAACTATTGATATTGTTGGCCTTTCCCGGGCATGCCGAGCCCGCCCTCGGTTTCTACCCGTGTCGCCGGCTCTCAGCGCTCGCCAGCCAGGCCGCCACCAGGCCGGACTACGACACGCCGGTCACCAAGCAAGCGCGCCAACGGACGGCCACCGATGAGGCTCACCGCCTTCGACGAATCGACCGTGCACTGAGGACTCGCGCGCACACTCACGACGGACTTTTGCAGGTGGCCGACTTTGGTATCGAGGTAGAGCAACGGATTTTATAGCCGTGGGCCGCACTCCAACTGACTTAAAAAACAACAGCTTTTATTGACTTGTCGCACGCTTGTCGCAGGACAAAGCTTGCATCAACCCAATCGTCACGCTCGACGTCTGTCGGGGAAAGACGTCGAGCTAGAGCGAAGAAAAAATTGGCGCGCCCCAAATTTGGCCGTTGGTTCCGCAATTCGGCATGCGCACGTTTGACGTAAGGCTCATGAGTGACTTAGGCTTATGAGAAGGTTCGAATTTGTCGCCTTTGCATTGATCGTAATCAATCTCGGTAATTGAAGTACAAGCGGGATCGCGATCGACCACAATCCGCGGCTCAATAGGAGGTTATCCATGAAATCCATGAAGTCGCTCAGGACCGTGCTGCTGGGCGTCGCGATTACTGCCGCTACCTTATCGTCGGTTGCACCGGCATCCGCGCTAGGCGGCTGCGGTTTCAACCGCCATCGCAATGCGTGGGGCCGATGCGTATGGGGCGGTCAAAATCAAAACTGGTGCCTGAGAGCTACGGGCCATCGCGCCATTTACGTGGGCCATGGACGGTGGCGCTGCTTCAGGTGATTGCCTTCGGTGGCCGCTCGCCGATCGGCTGCGCGCGGGATCACGCTTTACCTCGAAATCTGAAGAAAGGCGGGCGGGTGCTTGCCCAATGACTCGCGCGTTTTGCGCGCGACATTATGGGCGGCGGCGCGCATCTGCGGCGGAGAAAGTCTCCGCCAATTACGTCCGGCACCCGGTTCCATCGGAAGCCATCTACATCTCGATTGCGCTGGCCGGATCGCCGGCGGTGTACCCGCTTTTGCCACGTGCAAATGGAAAGGGGCGGACATGCGTCCGCCCCCCTCAAATCTGCGCGTGCGCTTACCACACGTCGTCGTGGTACCACTCCTGCACAGGGTAGCCATTGTAGTAGCCGTTTTGCTGCGATTGGTAGCCCCGCTGCGGCGCCGCTTGCGCGCGTTGTGCCAGAGCGGGGGAGGCGATTGCCATCGCAAGGATCGCGGTAGCAATGAGCGTCTTCATGCTTTCTCTCCTACTGGACCATATGATCCCACACGGCGACATTTTGTGAGCATCGGAGCTATGTGCAATGCACAATATTTTGAGACTTCCGTGAAGGAATTTTCAAAGAAAACTAAGGGTTTCACGGCGCTTAGGCGCTTTTTATACGAGATTAATGCGACGCAAAATTTATACTCATAACGAAGCCGCACCTGCGGCGGGGGCGGAATAAATTCGCCGAAACAAACACGGCAAGAGGGCCAGGCCGGCCCTCGCGACCGGGAGCTAGCGGTCAGCAAAGCGGGTGGCGATTGTGTCCAGCGGCGGGCGAGGCCTGTCTTCGGGCGGTGCGCTCGGTCGACCGATATGTACGAATCCGGCGATCCGTTCATGCTCAGCGAGGCCGAGCGCCGCGAGCACGTCATGGTCGTACGCGTACCATTCGGTGATCCAGCTGGCGGCGTAGCCGAGTGCGTGGGCGGCAAGCACGAGGCTCATGGCGGCGGCGCCCGCGGACAGCACCTGCTCCCATTCCGGAATTTTCACGTGCGGCGCGGCGCGGCTGACCACCGCGATCACAAGCGGCGCGCGCACCAGACGGCTGCGTTCGGCCGCAACGTGCTCGAGCTTGGCCTGCGGGTATTTCGCGCAAAAGGCCGCGGCAATGACGTCCCCGGCCGCCTCTCGCGCCTGCCCCTCGAAAATGATGAACCGCCAGGGCACGAGCTTGCCGTGGTCGGGAACGCGCGACGCGATCGTGAGCAATGTCTCGATCTCGGCCGCGGAGGGAGCGGGCCCGGCAAGTTCGACCGGTTTGATGGAGCGGCGGGTCTTGAGCAGTTCGAGCGCATCGGGCATGGGGCTTTATCCGCGGCGGTGGGACGTGTTGCGCCTACGAATAGCCGCAATTGGCGTAGGCGGGATGTGCGGCCGGCTGCGCCTAGCACAACGGCGACAATGGTGCCAAACCGCGCGCCAATGGCTTGAATTTGCCGCTATTGCGGTCGAAAACCGCGGCTTATGGGCATCGGGGGGACGAGGACCCGCAGGGGGGGCCAACTCGTTTTGGCGACCGCCATTTGGCTCGCGGTGTTGCCCGCCGCGGCCGGCGCGCAATTCTTTGGCGGCGCGCAAGGGCCTGACAGTTCGTTCACGCTGCGCCCCCCGAGGGACGTACCTTCCGTCCCGCCGGCCCAAACTCTCATTCCTCCCAGCGGCAATGTGGCGCCGCCCGCAGCGAAGGGACCGTTGCTGCAACCGCCTGCGGCTAATCCTGGTGCGCAGGCGCACGCCGCACCGGTGGCACCTGCCGTGCCGCCCGGACAAGGCGCGCTCGCGGTCAGCGCCCGGTTCGGGCGCGAGCTGCCGGCCATCACCGGGGGATTGCATTGGCGGGTTTATCGCACAGACCCGAACGGTGTGCCGCGCCTGCTCAAGGAGGACAAGGGACCGGCCCCGACCTTCATCCTGCCGCCTGGGGCCTATGTGATCAGCGCCGGGTTCGGGCTGGCGAACGTCACTAAAGCGGTCCAGGTACGCGCCGAGACGATGAAAGACGTGTTCGAAATTCCGGCTGGCGGGCTACGCATCGAGGGCCGGGTCGGCGATGCCCGTATCCCGCAGGGCCAGATTGCATTCGACCTTTATAAGGGCAGCCAGTTCGAGCCGGGCGACAAACGCCCCATCGCCACCTCGATCATGACTGGCGACATCGTTTTGCTACCGGAGGGGGCCTATCACATCGTCTCGAACTACGGCGACGCCAACGCAACGGTGCGCTCCGACATCCGCGTCGAGGTCGGCAAACTTACCGACGCGACGATCAATCATCGTGCCGCCATCATCACGCTCAAGCTCGTGAACGAGCGGGGCGGCGAAGCGCGCGCCAACACCCAGTGGTCAGTTCTGACGCCCGGCGGCGACGTGATCAAGGAGTCGATCGGCGCTTTCCCGCGCGTGATCCTGGCGGAGGGCGATTATCGCGCGATCGCCCGCAACGACAACAAGACCTACGAGGGGGATTTCCGCGTCGTCAACGGCGTCGACCGCGAGGTCGAGATCATCGCACGTTGATGCGCGGGTTAGCTCCAGCAAGTTCGCCGGCGTGTTGGCTGATCCGCCCGATGATATGATTGCGCCATGCGAGCCAAGGCGATGACCGGCTGGCTTTCCACCATCACGGGCATGGTGCTGATCGCGGGGGTCGTCGCCGGCACCGCCGCACCGCTCGTGCCATCGGGCGATCTGCCCGGCCGCGAGCGCTACCGTTTCACCCCTTCGCCGCTCGACCGCTTCATGCAGCCTAGTCCGCGCGCCGAGCCGCTCTTGCGCTGGGACTGCGGCCCGCGCCGGCCCTCGCGGTCGCCGCGCGCAAGGCGTCATCGATACTGTTGAAATCCCCGCAGACACCGTAGCGATGATCGCCAAGATCATCGAGGCAGCAGGTATGGATGAGCGGGCAGTGACGAGCGGACCTCCGCTTGTTGCGGGGCGTGCTTCGACGTGAGCGGCCGGCTATGCCGCCTGCCTCAACCGCCGCACGTCCGGCGGCACGGCCTCCTCGGCGAGCGACTTCAGCGCCACATCGAGCCCCAGCACGGTCTGTCCCTCGTGTCCGAGACGGCGGATAGAAACGGTGCGGTCGGCTGCTTCCTTGCGGCCGACCACGAGCAACGCCGGCACCTTGGCGAGCGAGTGCTCGCGAACCTTGTAATTGATTTTCTCGTTCCGCAGGTCGGCCTCGACCCGCAGACCCGCGCGCTGCGCGGCGGCGGTGACATCGCGTGCGTAAGCATCGGCGTCATCGGTGATGGTGGCGACGACCGCCTGCAGCGGGGAGAGCCAAAGGGGCAGATGGCCGCCGTGGTGCTCGATGAGAATCCCGATGAAGCGCTCGAGCGAGCCGAACATGGCGCGGTGGAGCATCACCGGCGTCACCTTGTTTGAGTGCTCGTCGATATAGAAAGCGCCGAGACGACCGGGCATGTTAAGATCGACCTGCACGGTGCCGCACTGCCAGTCGCGACCTATAGCGTCGCGCAGCACGTATTCGAGCTTTGGCCCATAGAAGGCGCCCTCGCCCTTGTTGAGGGTCCACGGGCGCCCGGAGGTCTTGAGCGCCTGCATCAACGCGGCCTCGGATCTGTCCCACACCGCGTCATCACCGATGCGCTTGTCGGGGCGGTCGGAGAATTTGATCGTGACGTCGGGGAAGCCGAAATCTTCGTAGATCGAGAGGATCAGATCGTTCATAGCGAGGGCTTCGGCTGCAATCTGTCCTTCGGTGATGAACACGTGCGCATCATCCTGCGTGAAGGCGCGCACCCGCATCAACCCGTGCAGCGCGCCCGACGGCTCGAAGCGGTGCACCTTGCCGAATTCGGCAAGCTTGAGCGGCAAGTCGCGGTAGGATTTCAGGCCGTTCTTGAAAATCTGGATGTGGCCCGGGCAGTTCATCGGCTTGACCACGAACGTGCGCTCGTCATCTTCGCGCGGCTGGGTGAGAAACATATTCTCGCGGAAGGTCGCCATATGGCCGGAGGCAACCCAAAGCGAGGAATCCATGAGCTGCGGCGAGTTGACTTCGACGTAGCCGGCCGCCGTCTGGCGGCGGCGGATGTAGCTTTCGAGCATCTGATAGAGCGTCCAGCCCTTCGGATGCCAGAACACCGAGCCCGGCGCCTCTTCCTGGAAGTGAAAGAGGTCCATCTCGCGGCCGAGCCGGCGATGGTCGCGCTTCTCTGCCTCTTCGAGTTGCTTAAGGTAGGCGTCGAGCTCCTCCTGCTTGGTAAAGGCGGTGCCGTAGATGCGGCTGAGCATCTCGCGGTTGGAATCGCCGCGCCAATAGGCGCCTGCGACCTTCATTAGCTTGAACGCGTTGCCCACCTTCCCGGTCGACGTCATGTGCGGGCCACGGCAAAGGTCGAACCAGTCGCCTTGCCGATAAATCTTGATCTCTTGGTCTTCCGGGATGGCGTCGATGAGCTCGACCTTGAACAGCTCACCCTTGTCGCGGAACACGCGCTTGGCGTGCTCGCGCGTCCAGACCTCTTTGCTGAAGGGTTTGTCGCGGGCGACGATTTCGCGCATCTTCTTCTCGATGATGCCGAAATCTTCCGGGGTGAACGGCTGGTTGCGGAAGAAGTCGTAATAAAAGCCGTTCTCGATCACAGGGCCGATGGTGACCTGGGTGCCGGGCCACAGCATTTGCACCGCCTCGGCGAGCACATGCGCGGCATCGTGACGGATCAGCCCCAGAGCGCGCGGGTCGTCGCGGGTGAGGAATTCGATTTTTGCGTCCCGCTCGATCGGATCGCTCAAGTCCGCAAGCGCGCCGTCGAGCGCCATGGCGACCGTGCGCTTGGCGAGCGACGGCGAGATTTGCTTGGCAATGTCGAGACCAGTCGACCCTTTTGGGTACTCTCGACGCGCGCCATCGGGGAAGGTCAGCGCGACCACCGCTTCGCTCCTGTTGCTCACTCGCTGCCTACGACTGCAGGTAAGCGTGGCCGGACGGGCTTGGATATGGCGTCGGTCCGGGCGGCGCCGCCGCACTCCGACGCGGCAAAGGACGATTATACGATGTGTATAGAGCGCGCAACGCGGCTTGCTTGCCGGCAAAATCGCGTGCCAGTCTCAGACGCGCGGCGGCGCAACCTCGGGGCTGCAATTGGTGCCGCGCCAACGGCCGTAGCGCCAAGGCAGATACCAGCGCGCGCCATCAGGCAACGATGTCGCCACGAAGTCGAGCCCGCGCGTGCCAAACGGATGACAGCGGCAGAGCCGCGCGAGCGTCATCCACCCGCCGGCCCACAGACCGAACCGGCTGATCGCCTCCTCGGCATAATCTGAGCAGGTCGGCAGATGTCGGCAGTTGAATCCGGTCAGCGCGGAAAAGCCGTGGCGATAGACGTTGATCAACCCACGCGCGAGAAGGCTGGGAACGCCCGCAAGATAGTGCACAACCATGCGCACACGGCCTTGCTCGCTCATGCCGGTTCCACGAACCCTATCTTGGTACCCCCGTAACATAGTCGAGGCGGTGCGGTAGGCCATGCGTTTTCGGACTAGACCCGAATCTCCGCCGCCTCTAAAAAGGGGGCGGCTAAACTGAGGGCACTGGGCGTCTTCGACCGACGTCGAACAAGAAGCGTCGCGCGAAGCGCTATCGATGAGGGTCAGCATGCTCCGACTCTTCTGGAGCGCATTCGCGCTTGTTTGCGGAATCGTCCAAGCATCCTCCGCGCCACCCGCACCCCCCCAGGACGACAGCGGGAGCGCCCCGATGCGCTTCGAGTGGAGGCGCGAGGGACCGGCGGAGACATGCGGAGCGAATTGTCGCGTGTGGATTTCCGCCGTCGGTTATATCACCGCCGACACCCCGCGCGAGTTCGAGACGTTCGCCAAAGATCCGGATGTTCACGGAGCAGTCCTGGTTCTCGACTCGGACGGCGGCTCGGTCTTGGGCACGTTGACGCTTGGCCGCGCCATTCGAAGCCTCGATATGATCACCACCATCGGCAGGACGACGGCGTTGGCGCGGGCTGGCAACGGCGAGCGTCGCGCGACGCTATCGCCCGAAGGCAGCTGCGAGTCGATGTGCGCTTTCCTGCTGCTTGCCGGGGCACGCCGCTACGTGCCGCCGGAGGCGCATGTGCTCGTTCACCAAATCTGGCTCGGCAAGAAGCGCAAGCAGGCGCTGGAGTCGAACTATTCGGCCGAGGAGCTCAACATCGTCCAGCGCGACATCGGCCGCCTGGTGCAATACACCATGGAAATGGGCGGCAGCGGCGAGTTGCTGGAAACGGCGTTGCGGATTCCGCCGTGGGAGCCGTTGTATCGGCTTTCCGCGGACGAACTGCGTCGCATGAAGCTCACGACCGCCGAGGCGCTGTTCGAGCCCGAGGTTGCTGGATCGCCGCCGCGGAAATCGACGACATCGCTGGTGACGGTCGGCCAGCCTGCCGTCCCGCGGGATTAGGGGGTATCCGTTCCGCGCGGCGCGCGGGACCTCGCCGGAGAGCGCGAGCAATTTACCGGGTCCGCTTGCACCGGTAGCGGCTGAACACCTGCGCGTAGTCGTTCCGCTTTCTGCTCCAATCGACCGCGTCGCGGCGAAATCCGAACTTGGGCAGTGGGCGACGTGCGTCCGCACGCGATTGGCGAATCCCATCACGGTCTCCAGCGTGATGCAGTACGGCGGACGGTTGGCCGGGGAGGCGACCTCGAGGCGCGGCAGCTCCGATTGCTCTCTGGCGAGCATGCCGGCTTCGACGGCGCATTCGGCTGTTGTCGCCGCGGCGTGCCAAGACGAGATCAGAAGCCCAGCCAGGGCGGTGCCCACCCGCGCGATCATCAAACCCCGCGGCCCTCGATTGGATCGCAGGATACGCCCGTGAAGAGAGGCTTATTCGGCCGCCATCCCAGCTCTGCGCTTGGCCTCGATCTGATCGATCGCGGCGGTCACGGCGTCGAAGGTCAGCATGGTCGAAGCGTGGCGCGCCTTGTAATCGCGCACCGGCTCGAGCACGGCGATGTCAGCCCATTTGCCGCTCGGCGGCGCACCATTTTCCTTCAGCATGCGCCGCACCGCCTCGCGCAGGTCACGCAACTCGTCGGCCTTTGACCCGACCACGTTGCGCGCCATGATCGACGAGGAAGCCTGCCCGAGAGCGCAAGCTTTCACCTGATGGGAGAAGTCGGTAACGGTGTCGCCGACCATCTTGAGGTCGACTGTGACCGTCGAGCCGCAAAGCTTGGAATGGGCCGTCGCCGACGCGTCGGCATCGGCGAGGCGGCCTAGGCGGGGAATATTCCCCGCCAATTCGAGAATTCGGCTGTTGTAAACCTCGTTCAACATGAGCTTCGAGGGCGGTTGATAGCACGGCACGGCGATTGCGCGCCCCTTTTGCACGAATATATAGGGAGCGGCCGGCAGGCGCGAGCAAAGCGCCGGCGTGCGTCTGGCTTTGGCTGTGGCAAAAGCCAGACGGAAGCCATGTAAAATGGGAATGCGGCGTCCGGTCGCCGCGCATGGGCCGAATCTCCCCAAGGCGCGTATGACCGATGCGGCCGCCCCGGTGACACCGCCGGCCTCAGGCCGGTCGAACGGAGAGACCGCGATGGATGCCGTTGTGAGGCCTTGGCCCAAATCGTCGTCGGCCGAACAGCCGGCCCTGTCCGATCACGTGCGCGCGGCTCCCGCGCCGGTCGTGCCCAAGCCCTCGCGCGAGCAAGCGCTTACGGCGGTACGCACGCTGATCGCCTATGCCGGCGATGATCCCGATCGCGAGGGCCTGCGCGATACGCCCAAGCGCGTAATCGACGCCTACGAGGAGCTTTACAGCGGGTATCGTGAATGCCCGGCCGACGTGCTTGAGCGCACGTTCGGCGAGATCGGCAGTTACGACGATTTCGTGCTGGTGCGCGACATTGCCTTCAATTCCCATTGCGAGCACCACATGATGCCGTTCACCGGCAAGGCGCATATCGCCTATAAGCCGGTCGACCGCGTGGTGGGCCTCTCCAAGCTCGCCCGCTTGGTCGACGTCTATGCGCGCCGCCTGCAGACGCAGGAGCATATGACTTCGCAGATTGCGACCGCGATCGAGGAAATTCTCAAGCCGAGCGGTATCGCGGTCATGGTCGAGGCCGAGCACATGTGCATGTCGTTGCGCGGCGTGGAGAAGCCGGGCTCGTCCACTATTACCACCCAGTTTATCGGCAGTTTTCGCGATAATCCTGACGATCAGGTCCGATTCATCGCCATGGTGCGCGGCAGCGATCGTTGAGTAACCCTGCGCACCGAGCCGAGCGCGGCCTCGCCGTTCAGTGATTTTGATTCCCGCTCGCGCGGGAATGACAGGAGAACGCCGTTTAGCCGATCAGCGGAGCGCCCGCATGTGCGGCATCCGAACATTTGAGGGTCGTCTTGCCGGACCAGGCTTACCCTTTCCCCCAGCGCGGCTCGACCGAAGAGGTCGAGGAAGGCCGCGCCTTCGCGCCTAAATTCGACGCCGATGGACTCGTCACCTGCGTTGTCACGGATGCGCAATCCGGCGACGTGTTGATGGTCGCCCACATGAACGCGCAGGCGTTGCAACAAACCATCGCGACTGGCGAGGCCTGCTACTTCAGCCGCTCGCGCCAAAGCCTTTGGCGCAAAGGCGAATCCTCTGGTCACCGCCAGCGCGTCGTCGAGATGCGCATCGACTGCGACCAGGACGCGGTGTGGATTAAAGTCGAGCAGGAGGGCGCCGGGGCTTGTCATACCGGGCGGCGCTCCTGTTTCTATCGTGCGGTGCCGTTAGGCAAAGCCGGCGCGGTGATGCTCGAATTTCGCGACGCGGAAAAGACCTTCGATCCGAGCGCGGTGTACGGCAAAACGAAGTAGCTCGTGCCGCGGCGCGGGTCGGCCGCAATGAGGTCTCAGGCTACGCCTGCGGCCGCCGCCCGGTCGAGCAATTGCCGGGCGCGTTCGAGGTGCGGGCGGTCGTACATCACCCCGTCGATGCCGACCGTGCCTCTGCCAGGCTGGGCCTCGAACGCAGCGACGACGGCGCGCGCTTGCGCAACCGCCGGGGCTGACGGCGTAAACACCTCGTTGATGACGGGAACCTGCGCCGGATGGATGGCCATTTTGCCGGTGAAGCCATCGCGGCGCGCTTCCTCGGTCTCCCGGCGCAGCGCTGCGGCATTGCGGAAGTCGACAGTGACGGTGTCGATGGCCTGCACCCGCGCGGCCGCCGCGGCGGCAAGGCAGAGCGCGCGGGCGAGTCGGTAGGGATCAAGGAAGCGGCCCTCGCCGTCGCGGTTTGCCTCGGCGCCGAGCTCGGCTGAAAGGTCTTCGGCGCCCCAGGTCAACCCCTCGAGCCGTCCGCTCGCCCCGCCATATGTGCCGGCGAGAAACAACGCGGCCGCCGTTTCCGTCGCGATCGCGACGATCTTGACACAACCATCGGGCAACCCGGCGATCGCCTCGCGCGCCGAGAGCTTGGCGTCGGCCCGAAGCACGTCGGCGCCCCCCTGCGCCTTCGGCAGCATGACGGCATCGGGACCCGCCGGCACGACGGCATCGAGGTCGCCGTCGCAAAGGCCGCTTGCAAATCCATTGACGCGAACCAGCAGGCGAGGGCGGTGCTCAGCTTTGCCGGCATCCGCGATGAACGCCGCGGCGCTCAGCCGTGCGTCGGCCTTGCCTTGCATCGGAATTGAGTCTTCGAGATCGACGATCAGCGCGTCGGCGCCGCTCGCCATTGCCTTGTCGAGCTTTTTTGCGTCATCGGCCGGAACGAACAGCAGGGAGCGCATCAGCGCGGCCGCATGCGCATGAAAACTTGGCGCCGGCATTCGGCGACCAGCTTGTTGTCCTGATTGTACGCGCGGTGATGGAACTCGACGATGCCTGCGCCCGGTCGCGACGTGGATTCGCGCTTGCTGATCACCTCGGTGGTGACATGCACTGTGTCGCCCTCGAACAGCGGGTGAGGGAACTTCACCTCGGTCATGCCGAGATTGGCGATCGTCGTCCCCACGGTGAGATGGTTGACCATGATGCCGATCATCAGCCCGAGCGTGAACAGCGAGTTCATCAGCGGTTGGCCCCACTCGGTTTCCTGCTCGCAGAAATGGCGATCGATGTGCAGCGGCTGCGGATTTAACGTCATGTTGGAGAACAACATGTTGTCCATCTGCGTGACCGTGCGCGTGAGCGGGTGCTCATAGAGGTGGCCGACCACGAAATCGTCGAAATAGAGGCCGCCGCGTTTGTGGCGGCGCAGCTCGGTATCCTGAGCCATTGCCTTCCTCCGGGACTAGCGCGAGTTCATGCGCTGCGTTTGAGCACCACGGTTCGAAATATCAGCCGTGGGCTTGCACAAAGATGCGGTCGCCTTGCAGGTCGATGATCTGCTTGGCTTTGGAGATCGCGAAAGCGATCGCGTCTTCCCGACCCTGATGGGTATCGGCCCGGATGAAGCGATGCTCTTTCACGCCTTCGGGGGTGTCCTTCTCGATGATCCCGGCGGTCTGGTAGCCGCCGTTGTTCCGGTACGGTGTCGCACGAATGCGGTAGCCTTTGTACTCGACCGGCGGCTCCGCCGGCGCGTCCGCCTCGCCCAATCCTTGCCCGCCGGCAAGCCGGTTCCAGGCCGCTTTGAGCTTCGAGAACATGGATGCTGCTGCCAGGTGGCACCCGTACCGGGATCACACGTCGATTATTGCGCGCTTGCCACTGCCTGTCGACCGCCTCGGCGCTTGGCCCGCGAACGCAGCACCTTTTCAGTATCCGAACTGCTCGCGCAGAATCCGCTCGTCGAGGCTGTGGCCTGGATCGAACAGCATCTGCATGGAGATGCTGTGATCCATGTGAATGTCGACCGAACAGACCGAACGAACCTCGTCATGATCGGCCACCGCGGCGACCGGCCGCTTCTGCGGCTCGAGCACGTCGGCGCGCACGCGCGCGCTGTCGGGCAAAAGCGCGCCGCGCCAGCGCCGCGGCCGGAATGGGCTGATCGGCGTCAATGCCATCAGCGGCGCGCTGATCGGAATGATCGGCCCTTGAACCGAGAGGTTGTACGCGGTCGACCCGGCGGGCGTGGCCACCAGCACGCCGTCGGCCACCAATTCGCTGAGCCGCTCTTCGCCGTCGATCAGGATGCGCAGTCGCGCCGCCTGATACGTCTGGCGATAGAGGAACACATCGTTGAACGCATGGAACTCGACCGTATCGCCTTGCTTGTCTTGGGCGCACATGAGCAGCGGATGGATCACCGTCACGCGGGCCTTGGCGAGGCGCTCCGGCAGTTGATCGGTGTGAAACTCGTTCATCAGAAATCCGACAGTGCCGCGGTGCATGCCGTAGATCGGCTTGCCCGTGGTCATGAACCGGTGCAGGGTTTGCAGCATGAGTCCGTCGCCGCCGAGCGCGACGATGACATCGGCAGCCTCGGCCGGGACATTGCCATAGCGGGCGGTGAGCTCCTCGAACGCCTCGCGCGCCTCGGGAATGGGGCTCGCGACGAAAGCTATCCGCTCGAACTTTGGGGTCGCGGGGCTCATCGCAGGCCTCGTCGTTGGAGTATTGACGCCTCGCTATCGAGGCGCAGGCGGTGGGCGGTCGCGCCCGCAGGCGCAAGGGGATCAGCATGGAGCGCGCGGTCTTCGTCTATACGACCTATCCGTCCGTTGTCGAGGCGGAGCGAGCGGGACGCGCACTCGTCGAGCAGCGCCTGTGCGCGTGCGTCAACATCCTGCCCGGAATGATCTCGCACTACTGGTGGCAGGGCGTGCTCGAGCGCGGGGAGGAGACGGTGATGATTATCAAAACTCGCAGCTCCCTTACCGGGCCGGTCAGTACGGCGGTGAAGGAGATGCACTCGTATGCCACGCCTGCGATCCTGGTAATCCCGATTGAGAGCGTGGACCGCGATTATCTCGACTGGCTCATGGCCGAGACCGCGCCCGCGGCAAAGGCATGACTTCGCGACAACTGGCGGGCGACCCGAACGAAGGCGTGCGCAAACTTCGGCTCGTTCTGCCTACATGCCCAGGCGCGTGCGGCAGGCCCGCCTCTTGGCCGCAACGGTTGCGTCGCTTAGTGTCTTGAACCTTGCACCTGAGTGGAGAGCGCGGGGGTCATGTCGGGCGGCAAAATTTTCGGACCGCGATTGCAAGGCAGGCGATGAAGCCCGCCCCGTATGGTCCATTTCCCTATTCGCCGATTGTCCGGCGACCAGGGCTGATCTGGCCGGATGGCGCCCACGTCGCACTCTGGGTCATCCCCAATATCGAGTTCTTCTCGCTCATGGAGAAGGTGCCGGCGGGCTCGGGCGGTCCTGGCACCCCGGTGCCGGACATCCCGTCATGGTCGACGCGGGACTATGGCAACCGCGTCGGCGTGTTCCGGCTCATGCGGGTGCTCGCCCGCCATGGCATTCGCGCCACTGTCGCGCTCAACAGCGACCTGTGTGTCCACCACCCCGAGATCATCGAAGAAGGTCGCAAGCTGGATTGGGAGTGGATGGGCCACTGCGAGAGCAACACGCGCCGGCTCAACGAGGCGCCGCCGGGCGAGGAGAAGGCGATCATTCGGCGCGCGCTGACGACCATAGCCGAGGCGACCGGCGCGCGGCCGCTGGGTTGGCTCGGCTCCGGCCTACAGGAAACCTGGGATACGCTCGACCTGTTGGCGGCGGAAGGCTGCGAGTATGTCTGCGACTGGACCAACGACGAGCAGCCTTATGTCATGAGCCTCGACGGCGGGCGGCAGCTCATCTCAGTGCCCTACAGCCACGAGATCAACGACAAACCGGTGTTCGAGCGCTTGCACCGCACCGCCGACGAATTCCGCGACATGATCTGCCGGCAGTTCGACGTCCTCTATCGCGAAGGCGCGGAATCGGGCCGCGTCATGGCGATCGCGCTGCATCCTTATCTGACCGGCGTGCCGCACCGTATCGACGCGCTCGACGCGGCGCTCGCCTACATCGGCAACCACGTCCGGGTTTGGAAGGCGACCGGTGCCGAGATCGCGCGGCATTATCGCGCGCAAATCGCCGAGCAATAGCGGAGTAGAGATGGGCATGGGTCGATGGCCGAGAAACGCGCTTGCGGCGCTGCTCGCCGTTGCGCCAATGGCTGTAGCGCCGATAGCGTCCGCGGAAACCGTGACCGTCGGCCTGGTCGGGGCGGTCTCTTCGACGCATTGGCCGGTTTATATCGGGCTCGCCAAGGGATATTTCGCCGCCGAGGATGTGAAGCCCGACCTCGTCTTCATCCAGTCGAGCGCGGCGCTGGTTCAACAGCTCACCGGCGGCTCCCTCGATCTGGCCTTGTCGACCGGCCTTGCGGATCCGATCCGCGCCATCGACAAGGGCTCGCCCGTCGCCATCGTGCGGATCGAGATGCAGGCTCCGCCCTATGCGCTGCTGGCCAAGCCTGCGATCAAGCGTTGGGCGGATCTCAAGGGCAAGACGATATCGATCGGCGGCCCCAAGGATATCACACGTATTTATCTCGAGCGCATGGCGGCTCCGAACGGACTGAAAACCGGCGAATATGACACTGTGTTCGCGGGTGCGACCTCGGCACGATTCTCGGCGCTGCAATCGGGCGCGGTCGACGCCGCCATCCTGCTTCCGCCGTTCAATTTCTACGCCGAGTCGGCAGGCTTTACCAATCTCGGCCTGACCATCGATTACGCCAAGGAGTTGCCGTTCAGCGGCACGGTCCTCGGCCGCGCCTGGGCGTCGGCGCGCAAGCCGACCCTCGACAAGGTGCTCTCGGTCAACAGCAAGAGCATGGCCTGGTTCTCCGATCCGGCAAATCGCGCCGAAGCCATCAAAATCATGGTGGAGGCAAGCAGGCTCAAGGAGGAGGACGTCGCCCGGTCCTACGATTTCCTTCACAAGAATGAATTCTTCGAAACTAGCGGCAGGATTTCCAGGACGAAGCTGGGCGCGCTGCTCAACGCGCTCAAAGGGCTCGGCGATATCGAAGGCTCGACTGATATCGACCGTTTCGTCTTGCCGGGCGTAACTCAACTGACGGACTAGCCCGGGTGAGCGGCGTCGAGAGATGGGCCGTGCAGCGGGGAGCGGGATCGCGCCTGGGCTTGAGGATTCGGTCGCCGCGTCTCTATTTCGCGGGCGTGCTTTCCGTTCTCGGCGGACTGCTGCTCTGGGAGTTGGCGAGCCGGTTCGTCGTCGCCAATGCGCTTTTTCTCGCCGCGCCCTCGCAGATTTTCGCGGCCATCGCGGCGCTCGCGAAGAGCGGCGAGCTGTGGCAGCACATGTCGATCAGCGCGATTGAGTTCGCGCTCGGCTATGCGATCGCGAGCCTGCTTGGCATGATCATCGGCTTCGCCATGGCGGAAAGCGCGGTCATGAAGCGCGTGCTGCAGCCCTGGATTTCGGGCCTCTATGCCACGCCGACAATCGCGCTCGCCCCTTTGTTCATTCTTTGGCTCGGGATAGGCATCTGGTCCAAGGTGCTGGTGGTGATTTTTCTCGTGCTGTTTCCGGTGACCATCAACACCGAGGCCGGCTTGCGCACGACAAGCGACCGGCTGATCGAGATGCTGCGCTCATTCGGCGCTACGCCACGGCAGATTTTCTTCAAGGTGTCGCTGCCCTCGGCCGTGCCCTTTATTCTTGCCGGGCTCAAGCTAGGCATCGGCCGTGGGCTGATCGGCGTCGTCGTGGCGGAGCTGTTCGGGTCCCGCGCCGGACTGGGGCGCCTGATCGCCCAATCGGCGGATGCTTTCAATATGCCGGATCTCTTTGCCGGCGTGATTGTACTCGCAGCCGCCGGCATCGCGCTGACGGCGGGCTTCGGCTGGCTCGAAAATCGGCTTGTGCCTTGGACCAAGGATTAAAGTCACTTGGCACCGAAGCTGCAAATTTCCCACCTTGGCAAGTCGTTCGGCGAATTGCAGGCGCTGCACGACATCAATCTCGCGATCGAGCGCGGCGATTTCATTGCCGTCGTCGGCCCCTCGGGCTGTGGAAAGACTACGTTTCTGCGCATCGTCGCCGGCCTCGAGCCGGCGAGCTCTGGGGAGGTCGAGCTCGACGGGCGCGCGGTCACGGGACCAGGCGGGGACCGCGGCTTCGTATTCCAGACCGATAATCTCCTGCCGTGGCGCACGGTTTTTGCCAACGCGATCATCGGGCGCGAGGTCGCGGGTCGAGTTGGCCCAGCCGAACGGCGGCGCACGCTGGAGCTGTTGAAGCTCGTCGGCCTCGAGGGCTTCGAAAACTATCATCCGCGCCAGCTGTCAGGCGGCATGCGCCAACGGGTCAATCTCGCACGTGCGCTGGCCATCGATCCGCAAGTGCTTCTGATGGACGAGCCCTTCTCCTCGCTCGATGCGCAGACCCGCGAGATCATGCAGACCGAGCTGATGCGTATTTGGGAAGCCGGGCGTAAGACCGTTTTGTTCGTCACGCATCAGATCGATGAGGCGGTGTTTCTGGCCGACCGCGTGCTCGTCTTCGCGCGTCGGCCAGGCCGGCTGCGCGAGAGCGTCGCCATCGAGCTGCCGCGCCCGCGCACACTCGCGATCAAACGCACGGCTGACTTCGTGCGCTACGTGGATCACATTTGGCGGCTGATCGAGGACGACGTGCGCGCAAGCGTCATCGAAGAGAAGGTGTGACGTTGCGACGCATGTTGCATGAATTGCAGGGCCGTGGTTGATCCAGCAACAAGCCCGGAGGACCGCTTGCGAGATGCAACGAACAGGAAACAGCATGACTGAGATCGGCGTCACCCGACGGCAAGTCTCGACGGCGCTCGCTTCGGCTGCCGCCCTCGGAATGTTGCCGATCGGTGCGCGTGGTGAGCAGACTTATCCCGCCCGGCCGGTTCGGTTCATCCTGCCGTTTGCCGCCGCGGGCGTCGCGGACATCACCGCCCGCGTGGCGGCGGAGAAGCTCGGCGACAGACTCGGGCAACGCTTCGTGGTGGAAAATCAACCTGGCCCTGGCGGCATCGCGGCGGCGCGCGCCGTGCTGTCGCAGCAGCCCGACGGCTATACCATCGGCCTCGTCACCAACGGCACCTCGATCAGCGCCGCCATCTACAAGGCACTGCCGTTCGATCCGGTGAAGGATTTTGCTACGATCTCGACCATCGGCGCATTTGATCTCGTTTTCGCCTGCAACGTGGACTCCGAGTTCAAGACGTTCAGCGATTTCATCAATGCGTCGCAGGCGCAGCCCGGTAAGCTCAATGTGGGCACCATCAACGTGGGCGGGACGCAAAACCTTGCGGCCGAGCTGCTCAAAGCCTCGGCGGGGCTCAACTTCCAGATCATCCCTTACCGCGGCACGCCCGACGTCATCGTCGCGCTCCTGCGCAACGACGTGCAGCTCATGGTCGATTTCTACGCCCCGATGAAATCCACATTGCTCGACAACAAAATCCGCGCGGTTGCCACCACCGGCAAGGAGCGCTCGCCCTTTTTTACTGCCGTGCCGACGGTCGCCGAAGCCGGAGTCCCGGAATACGAGGTCGTCTCCTGGAACGGAGTGTTCGCTCCGCATGGCACGCCGGCGCAGATCATCGATATCTTGAACAAGGCCATTCGCGAAATCGTGGATACTGCCGAGGTGAAGCAGCGCTATGGCGAGCTCGGGATCGAAGCCAAGGCCAGCACGCCGGAGGAGTTGAAGGCGCGGCTTGCCGCCGATATCGGCAAGTGGGCCGCGGTGATCGAGCGGGCCGGCATTCCCAAGCAGTAGCGGCATCAAGCCTGGCGTTACGCGGCGCAGCCGAAGTTGCTTGCGCGCGACGCCCCACCCTGCCGTCGCGAGTGGGTTCACGCACTGTTCACAAATGCTTGTTGTGTGATCACCATCACATTCGGCGCCCCGGCGCGGCCGCTATCCTGCCCCTCAATCCTATCCATAGATGGAGGCTATCAGTGGCCCGTCTGGACAATAAGAAGAGCTTGCTCGAGCGCGCAAATACGGTGGTGCTCCTGGGCATCCTCTGGAGCGCGCTCGCGATCTGCGTCATCGGCGCGCTCTCATACGACATGGCCAATTGGTTTTCGGCCTGGTGAGCGGCGCGCGATCGCGCCGCCTCGTTGCTTCGGCCGCGCTATCCAATTCGACCCGCGATCTCAGCGTTTTTACGCCATGAGCGGCGCGTACCTGTCGAGCCGCCGTAGGACATCGTCGCGCCCGGCGTCGGGCACCTCGAACAGCACGCGCGCGATCCCCGCCTCGCGGTAAGGCGCGAGCGCAGCAGCATCCGCCGGCGCGTTAAACACGGTAATCGACAGCGTCGCGGGGTCGCGGCCGGCCGCAAGGGCGGCTTCGCGCAGCCGCGCGGCCGAGCGTTTGGGCTCCCAGTCCGACCGTACGCGCGGGAACCATCCATCGCAGAATTCGACCACGCGACGCACGGTATGGTCGGTCTCTCCGCCGAGTAAAATGGGCGGATGCGGCTTCTGCTTCGGCTTGGGATACAGCCAGACCGGATCGAAATTGACGAACTCGCCGTGGAACTCGGCCTGCGGCTGCGTCCAAAGCGCCTTCATCGCCAGGACGCGTTCGCGTAAGAGCTTGAAACGGCTGTCATAGCGAACGCCGTGATTCTCCATCTCTTCGACGTTCCAGCCGCCGCCGATAGCGAAAATGAACCGGCCGCCGGAAAGCTGGTCGAGGCTCGCGACGGATTTGGCGGTAATGATCGTATCGCGCTGGGGCAGCAACGCGATGCCGGTACCGAGCTTGATGGTTCGGGTCGCAGCCGCCGCAAACGACAGTGCCACGAACGGATCGTGGGTATGCGAATAGCGCTTGGGCAGCTCGCCGCCCCCCGGAAACGGCGTGCGCCGGCTCACCGGGATATGCGTGTGCTCGCACACCAACAGCGATTCGAAGCCGCGTGCCTCGAGCTCGCGCGCGAGCTCATCGATCGCGATGCCGTAATCGGTGGGAAAATAAAAGGCGCCAACACGCATGGCGGCTCGCAAAAATTTCGGCGCGCCGCACCCGCGGCGCCGCAGACCAGCCTATAACACGCGTCCGTGTCCGATGTCGTGCCCACGCGGCTTGCCATCGCCAGCCGCCATGCGACGTCAGGCGGCGGCGCTGCCGGTGCACGGAAACCTTCGCCGCTCTCGCTTCAGCTTGGGGCGCCGTCGGGAGTGAGATTACCCCAGCTTGTCGCCCGCTCGATGCGCACCGCGATGACGGGATAATCTGCGATCTGCATGGGGCTGAGTTGCGGGTAGCGGGAGCGCAGCAGCGCCTGCGCATCCCGGTGTTCCTGGCCGTCGCGCAGCACCTCGGCGCGCCCGCTCAGCATCACCCAGCCGAGCCGCGCCCAATCCTCCGCGTAGCGATCCACGATGACCGCGACCGCCGGGTTCTCGGCGATGTTCCTTAGCCGCTTGAGCGCGGTGACCGGTCGGCGCTTCGGTTTTTCGTCGATGGCGACGTAGAGCGCGTTGCCCGAAATCGCGAAGCAGACCGGCACGACATGAGGGACCGCGTGCCTGTCGGCGGTAGCAAGATGGGCGATGCGCTGATGCGCCAAGAACTGGCGCTCTCCATCCGACAGCATCTTGGCCCTCGGGGTCTGTGGGGCGCGGCCGCCCCACCGCAAACGATTGGCGCCTGCTTTCAGTCTGGCGTCTCGCGGGTAGCAAGCCCATTGGTGCCGGGTGAGAGATTTGAACTCCCGACCAACGGTTTACAAAACCGCTGCTCTACCACTGAGCTAACCCGGCAAGTG
>Ga0307277_10000044_pt1 | contig 35264 bp, 39 predicted proteins | sample ER_DNA_116_FD_194473 | JGI IMG/M metagenome (GOLD analysis project Ga0307277, IMG submission 194473) | Bulk soil microbial communities from the East River watershed near Crested Butte, Colorado, United States - ER_DNA_116 | ecosystem: Environmental > Terrestrial > Soil > Floodplain | place...
CTGGTCGTCGTTCGGAACGGCCGGGTGCGATCGGTGTTCCAGGCTCTCGGTGGCCGCATGGGTGCACTCGAGTCGAGCCCGGGCGGCCGATTCGTCGCCGTGCGCATCGACGGGGACCTCGCCGTCTTCGACACGCGCCGCCGCAGGCCCGTCCCACTTCCGCCAGGCGCCGACGGGCCTCTGCTGGCCATCGCATGGTCAGAAGACGATCGCTTCGCCGTCGTCGCGAGCCAGCGTGCCCTCCACCTCTATTCACCCTCGAAGCCGTTCCAGGGAGTGACGATCCCGGTCGCCGCGGTCGACGTCGACTGGCGCTAAAGTGATGTCGAAGCGAACATGTGTTCGTCCGAAGGGCAAAGCTAGACTGGGTCTATGGCAGCCGAAGAGCTGGTCGTCCACGGCGCACGGGAGCACAACCTCAAGGACGTCACCGTCCGGCTCCCTCGCCATGCCCTGATCTGCGTCACCGGCCTCTCGGGCTCAGGGAAGTCCTCGCTTGCCTTCGACACCATCTACGCGGAGGGCCAGCGCCGCTACGTCGAGTCCCTCTCGGCGTATGCGCGCCAGTTCCTCCAGATGATGGAGAAGCCCGACGTGGACTCGATCGACGGCCTCTCGCCGGCGATCTCGATCGACCAGAAGACGACGTCGCGGAACCCGCGCTCGACGGTCGGCACCGTCACGGAGATCTACGACTATCTCCGGCTCCTGTACGCGCGCGTGGGGAGGCCGCACTGTCCGGTCTGCGGCAGGCCGATCGCGGGCCAGTCGCTCGAAGCCATCGTCGACCAGGTGCTGCGGCTCCCCGAGGGGAAGAAGTTCACCATCAACGCGCCGGTCGTCCGCGATCGCAAGGGCGAGTTCAAGGACCTGCTCGAGCAGCTCCGGGGCGAAGGGTTCACCCGCGTGAAGGTCGACGGCGAGCAGCGATTGCTCGACGAGGAGATCGAGCTCGACAAGAAGTTCAAGCACACCATCGAGGTGATCGTCGATCGCCTGACGATGAAGTCCGACCTGCGCCATCGGCTGACCGACTCGATCGAGACCGCGCTCTCCCTCGCGGACGGGCTCGTCACGGTCGACCTGGTCGACTCAGGCGAGGAGCAGACGTTCTCGGAGCAATTCGCCTGCCCCGAGCACGGGGTCGGGCTGCCGGAGCTGCAGCCACGGATCTTCAGCTTCAACTCCCCGCACGGCGCCTGTCCGCGGTGCACGGGGCTGGGCGCCCAGCAGGAGATCGATCCCGACCTGCTCGTTCCCGATCCCGAGCTCTCGATCTCGGAGGGCGCGCTCGTTCCGTGGTCGGTGGGGAACTCGACCTACTACGAGTCGGTCATCCAGGCGATCGCGGACCGGTACGAGATCGACGTCGACAAGCCCTGGCGCGAGCTGACCGAGGAGCAGCAGAACCTCTTCCTCTACGGCACCGACGGCGACAAGGTCTACGTCACGTATCGCAACCGCATGGGGCGGAGGCGCGCCTACATGCTCGCCTTCGAGGGAATCGTCCCGAGCCTCGAGCGCCGCTACCGCGAGACCGACTCGGCGGGCCAGCGCGAGCGCATCGAGGAGTACATGAGCTTCCGGCCCTGCCCGGTCTGCAAGGGGGCGAGACTGAAGCCGGAAGTGCTCGCGGTCACCGTGGGCGAGCGCAACATCCACGAGTTCACCCAGATGTCTGTCACGCGGGCGGCCGAGTTCCTGGACACGCTCGGTCTGACCGAGACGGAGGAGCTGATCGGCCGGCGGATCATCAAGGAGATCCGCGAGCGACTGACGTTTCTCGCGGATGTGGGCGTCGGCTACCTCCAGCTCGACCGCGCCGCCTCGACGCTCTCGGGCGGCGAGGCGCAGCGGCTCCGACTCGCGACGCAGATCGGATCCCAGCTCGTGGGCGTCCTCTACATCCTCGACGAGCCGTCGATCGGCCTCCACCAGCGCGACAACGCGAAGCTGATCGGCACGCTCGATCGCCTCCGCGACCTCGGGAACACGGTGCTCGTCGTCGAGCACGACGAGCAGATGATGCGCTCGGCCGACTGGCTCCTCGACATGGGCCCTGGCGCCGGGGAACACGGGGGCTTTGTCGTGGCCGAGGGGCCGGCGGCCGAGGTCGAGCAGAACCCCGACTCGGTCACGGGCAAGTTCCTCTCGGGTGAGCGGTGCATCCCCGTCCCCGAGCGCAGGAGTGACGATGCGGGGTCGTTCTGGGTGCGCGGTGCGACCCAGCACAACCTCAAGTCGATCGACGTCGAGTTTCCCGTGGCGAAGTTCATCACCGTCACAGGCGTGTCGGGCTCCGGAAAGTCCACTCTCGTCAACGAGATCGTCTACAAGGCGCTCGCCAACCGCCTCCACCGGATGCGTGTGAAGCCGGGCGAGCACCTCGGCTGTGAGGGAATCGAGTGCTTCGACAAGGTCATCGACATCGACCAGTCGCCGATCGGTCGCACGCCACGGTCGAACCCGGCCACCTATACGGATCTCTTCACGCCGATTCGTGAGCTCTACGCCCAGACTCCCGACGCGAAGGTGCGCGGGTACAAGCAGGGGCGCTTCTCGTTCAACGTCCGCGGCGGGCGCTGCGAGACCTGCAAGGGCGACGGGACGATCAAGATCGAGATGCACTTCCTGCCCGACGTCTATGTGCCGTGCGAGACCTGTGGCGGCAAGCGTTACAACCGCGAGACGCTCGAGGTGCGCTTCAAGGGCAAGTCGATCGCGGACGTGCTTGAGATGTCGGTCGAGGAGGCGCTCGGCTTCTTCGCGAAGATCCCGAAGATCAGGCGCCGTCTCCAGACCCTCCACGACGTGGGGCTCGACTACATCAAGCTCGGCCAGCCCGCGACGACGCTCTCGGGCGGGGAGGCCCAGCGGGTCAAGCTGGCCAAGGAGCTCTCGAAGGTGGCGACGGGACGGACGCTCTACATCCTCGACGAGCCCACGACGGGCCTGCACTTCGCCGACATCGAGAAGCTCCTCGACGTTCTCCAACGCCTCGTCGACGCGGGCAACACGGTGCTCGTGATCGAGCACAACCTCGACGTGATCAAGCAGGCCGACTGGATCGTCGACCTCGGCCCCGAGGGCGGGGAAGCCGGAGGCGAGGTCATCGCCACCGGGACTCCCGAGCAGGTCGCCGAGGTCGAGGAGAGCTACACGGGGAAGTTCCTGCGGGAGATCCTGCCCGTGACGGCCGCGGCGGCCTAGTGGACGCCGAGGCGCGGCGCGCCGGTGAGCAGAGCCCGGACCGGGACTGGTGGCTCCGGACGCTTGCCATCTTCCTCAGCCCCGGCCCCGTGTTCGCCTCGCTTCGAGACGAGTCGAAAGCGCAGGTGGAGGCGCGCCAGGAGCCCGTGCTCGCGCTCGTCCTCCTCGCAGGGGTTGCGGGAGTCCTGCTCGCGCCTTCCACGAGCCGGCTCCTCGACCAGGAGCTCGTCGACAACAGCCTCGCTGTCGTCGCGGTGCTCGTCTTCTTCACCGGCGCGATCTACGGCGCCGCGACCTACTGGATCGGGGGCGCGGCCCTCTTCGTCGCGCTCAAGGGCACGGGCAGCACCGGGAGCTACCTCCGTGCCCGCCACATCCTCGCCTTCGCGGCCGCGCCGCTTGTGCTCGGGCTCATCCTCGTCTGGCCGGTCCGCCTGGCCGTCCACGGCAGCGACGTCTTCCGCTCGGGTGGCGAGGACACTGGCGCCGCCGTCACAGCCTTCAATGCAGCCCTGGGCCTCTTCGCCGCATGGGCGCTCGGGCTCCTGGTCTACGGAATCAGCGTGGTCGAGCGCTGGACTTTCGTCCGCGCGGTCGTCTCGCTCGCGCTCATGCTGCTCGGGATCCTGATCGTCACGCTTCCGTTTTTGATCCCGCTTTCGAGCCGCTAAGAGGTCGTAACAGAATGGGGCCTCGCCGCCGGGGCGGCATGGGCGGACGCGAAGCCAGGACGCAGGGAGCCTCCGTATCGATCGTAGATACGGAGGCGACCGAGGACGCCGCCTCGCGCCGCATAGGGCGTCCCGGCGGCTCAGGTCTTCATCGTGTTGCGGCCTCTAAGGAAAGCCCCCAGCTCGTCGTCGGGAATCGAGTACGTGTGCTCGTCACCAGGGAAGGCGCCTGAGCGCACGTCGGCGGCGAAGCGCTCGAGCGCGTCCTGCACCACAGGGGCGAGCTCGGCGTAGCGCTTGACGAAACGCGGGGCCTTGCCCTGGTAGAGGCCGAGCAGGTCGTGATAGACGAGGACCTGGCCGTCGCAGCCGCGCCCGGAGCCGATGCCGATCGTGGGGATGGAGAGCTCCTCCGTGATGCGGGCCGCAACGGGAGCGGGGACGGCCTCGAGCACGAGTGAGAAGCAACCGGCCTGCTCGAGCGTGCGGGCGTCCTCGAGGAGCGCGGCCGCCTTCGCGGCGGTGCGACCCTGGGCGCGGAAGCCGCCGAGCATGATCGCCGACTGCGGGGTCAGCCCGATGTGGCCCATGACGGGAATCCCGGCCCCGACGAGAGCGAGGGCGCGCGAGACTGTCGGGCCCGCTCCCTCGAGCTTCACGGCGTCTGCGCCGGCCTCCTTGACGAAGCGAACGGCGTTCTGAACGGCCTCCTCGTCCGAGACCTGGAAGGAGCCGAAAGGCATGTCTGCGACGACGAGCGGCCTCTTGGCGCCGCGCGCGGCCGCGCGGGTCAGCATCACCATCTCGTCCATCGTCGCCGGCGTGGTCGACTCGTGGCCGAGAACGGTCATGGCCGCGGAGTCGCCGACGAGGACGATGTCCACTCCGGCCGCGTCCGCCAGGCGCCCGCCGGGATAGTCGTAGGCGGTCACCATGACGATGCGCTCGTGCCTGCCCTTCATGTCTGCGAGATCGGTGAGCGGGAGCTTGCCCGCTGTCTGAGGTCTGCTGGTCACAGGGATCCCTCCAGGAGGACGTTGTCGATCAGTCGTGTCTGGCCGGCGCGCACGGCGGCGAGCAGGTGGGTGCGGCCGTTGAAGCGGGCCGTCTCCACGTAGTCGACGTCGAGGCCCGGCTCCGTGGCGAGGACAGCTCGGGCGGCGGCGACCGGGTCGTCCCCGGAGGAATACGCCTGCCGGCCGCTGCTCAAGGCTCGGGGCAGAGCGGTCGCCGCGGTGCGCTCTTCCGCCGAGAGCAGTGTGTTGCGGGAGCTGAGGGCGAGCCCGTCGTCGTCTCTAACGGTAGGCACGAGACGAATCTCGACCGGGAGGTTGAGGTCGCCGACGAGCTGTTCGACGAGGGCGGCCTGCTGGGCGTCCTTCTGGCCGAAGTACGCCCGCTCGGGCCGGACGACGTTGAAGAGCTTGAGGCACGCGGTGGCGACGCCGCGGAAGTGGTCGGGTCGCGCAGCCCCCTCGAGCCCCTCGGCGACCCTTTCCACCTCGACCCAGGTCTGGAACCCGTCGGGGTACATCTCCTCGACGCTCGGCGCGAAGACGAAGTCCACACCCTCCTCCTCCGCGACGTGCAGGTCGTGCGCCTCGTCACGCGGGTACTCCGCGTAGTCTTCTTCTGGCCCGAACTGGGCGGGGTTGACGAAGATGCTCGCGACGACGGTCCCGTTCTCGGGCCGTGCGGCCCGCAGCAGGGCGACGTGACCGGCGTGGAGCGCGCCCATCGTCGCCACGAGGCCGATGCCTTCCCGGGGAAGCTCGGCCCGGGCCTCGGCGATCGTGCGCAGGACCCTCATCGGAGCGCCTCGTCCAGCAGCCGGGCCTCCGCCTTCACCAGGGCGGCAAACAGGACAATGTGGTCGTCTCCGAGCGCCTGGATTGCCTCGCCGTCGCGTCTGATGGTGTTGGTGTCGCCGCGTACCAGCGGGCCGGTATGCCGGAAGCCGTTGTCCATGGTGCGCCGCGTGAGTGGGATCAGCGCCTCGGGCGGGCCGCCGGCGGCGGCCATCAGCTCGCTGGCCACGTCGTGAAGCGTCACGGTGAAGGTCGAGGCCATCATCGCGGCCGCGTGGTAGAGGGGGCGCGCCTCGTCGGACAGCTCGAATGCGTCCACCCTCAGCAACGCAGCGAGCTCGTGGGCGGCGGCAAGGGCATCGAGGCTCTCGCCCGAGATCGCCGCCCAGGAGCCGTCCAGCTGCTCGGGCCCGCCCTCTGGCGTGAATGTCTGCAGTGGATGCAAAGTGAAGCGGAGCTCGTGACCGCGGAGGTCCTTGACCGACGCAGAGCCGCTCGTATGCGCGAGCCACGGACCGGGAGGAATCGATTCGGCCACGCCTCCGATCTCGCTGTCTGGCACGCAGAGAACGACGAGATCGGCCTCGCCGATGTCCACCTTCCGGGTCGTCGCGCGCGTGGGCAGGCTCTCGCCGAGCCGGGCGGCGAGGGCCGCCCCGACGCGTCCTGCGCCGACGACGCATGCTGAGTTGAACACCTGTCAGCTCCAGTTCCGTAGTGGATACCGGGCGTCTTGAGTGTACCCGTGCAGGTACGCTCAAGACATGGCCGAAAGGGTGCAGAAGACCGAGACGGAGTGGAAGGCGGAACTGACGCCTGAGCAGTACCGCGTGCTCCGCGAGAAGGGCACCGAGCGGGCGTTCACCGGCGAGTACCACGCGACCAAGGAGCCCGGCACGTATCGCTGCGCGGGCTGCGGCTCAGAGCTCTTCCGCTCCGACACGAAGTTCGAGTCGGGCACGGGCTGGCCGAGCTTCTACGAGCCTGCGGAGGCTGACGCGGTCGAGACGGAACGCGACTGGGGCCTGCTCATGCCGCGCACCGAGGTTCACTGCGGGCGCTGTGGCGGGCATCTCGGGCACGTCTTCAACGACGGGCCGCATCCGACAGGCCTTCGCTACTGCATCAATTCCTGCGCGCTCGACCTCGAGCCTGACGCAGGCGAATAACGGCTCCGCCGCACCCGTTTGCGGTGCGTCCGGGTAGCTGCCTACACTGCCTCGGCGATGCCGATCTACGAGTTCGTCTGCATGACCTGCGAGAGCCATTTCGAGGAGCTCATGCGCCTGGACGACGGTGATCCTGACTGCCCCGACTGCGGGTCCGGCAAGACGCGCCGTCAGCTCTCCGTCTTCGCGACTCACGGCACCGCCGAGCAGCCGAGCTTCGGCGGAACGTCCGGTGGCGGCTGCTGCGGCGGGAGCTGTGGCTGCGGATCCTGAGGTCCTGAGCCGCCGCGCCGCGCTCGCGGCCTACGCCACCGAGACGGCGGCCTGCACGAACTGCCGCCTTGCTCAGGGAAGGACGCAGGTCGTCTTCGGAGTCGGTGACCCGAACTCCGACCTCATGTTCGTGGGCGAGGCGCCCGGGTTCCACGAGGACCAGCAGGGCTACCCGTTCGTGGGCCAGGCGGGCAAGCTCCTCGACAAACTCCTCGGAGGGATCGGCCTGACCCGCGGCGACGTCTACATCGCCAACGTGATCAAGTGCCGCCCTCCTGGAAACCGCGACCCGCAGGCTGACGAGATCGAGGCCTGCGAGGCTCACCTCTTCCGCCAGATCGAGCTGATCGAGCCGAAGCTGATCGCGACGCTCGGGAACTTCGCGACGAAGCTCCTTTCGGGAAAGCCGCACGGGATCACTCGCGTGCACGGGCGGCCGCAGGAGACGACCCTGGGCGGGCGCTCGGTGACGCTCTATCCCATCTATCACCCGGCGGCGGCGCTCTACACGCCGGCCATGCTGCGGACGCTCGAGGACGACTTCCGGCGGATCCCGGAGCTCCTCGCAGAGGAGACCGGCGAGCCGGCGCAGATCATCCAGTTCCCGGCCGCGCCGCAGGTCTCGGCGACGCCGGTCGAGCAGCTCGGCCTCTTCTAGGTCACCCGCGCACTCGGCCTCTAGGCTGAGGGCGATGATCGAAGTGGAGTCGTCCTCCCCCGAAGAGACAGAGAGCATCGCCGCCGCCCTGGCCTCCGAGCTAGAGCCGGGCGACGTCGTCACCGTGGCCGGAGAGCTCGGTGCCGGCAAGACGACGTTCGTGCGTGGGGCCGCGCGCGCTCTCGGCGTCGAGGGGCCGGTGACGAGCCCGACGTACACGATCGGACACGTCTACGAGGGCCGTGTGCCCGTCTCCCATCTCGATCTCTACCGCTTCGAGGGCATGACCGACCCGGAGTGGGGCGACCTCGAGCGCTACTTCGACGACGCCGTCGCCTTCGTCGAATGGCCGGAGGCCGCTGAGGGTTATCTCACGGCCCCGCGGGTCGTCGTCCGTTTGCGGCACCTGGGCGAGAGGCATAGACTGATCGTCCTTTCGAGCCCCGAAAAATCCCTGGAAAACAGCGTATCGTCCGGTGTTGGTCCTCGCGTTTGACACTGCTACTGAGGTGGCGACGAGCGCCCTCGTCCGCCTTCCCGAGGGAGACTGCCTGGGGGAGCGTTCCTCGCGCCCGCTGCAGATCCTCGAGGATGTCGACGGCCTCCTAGCCGACGCCGGTCTCGGGCGTGACTCGCTCGAGGGGGTGGTCGTCGGCACCGGCCCGGGCAGCTACACGGGCCTGCGTATCGGCCTGATGACCGCCCGGGCGCTCTCCTTCGCGCTCGGCATTCCGGTCGCCGGCGTCTCGACCCTGGCCGCCTTGGCGGCGGGCGCACCGGGCGCGCGCCCCGTGCTCGACGGCAAGCGCGCGGAGGTCTTCACTCTGGGCCCGAAGGGGCCCCTGGTGATGCGCGCGCAGGATCTCCGCGTCGAGAGAGGCGCCGTCTACGTGGGCGACGGCGCGGTTCGGTATCGCGAGCCGATCGAGCACCAGGGAGGAGAGGTTCCCCCCGACGACGACCCGAGGCACGTCGCCTGGGCGCGCCACCACGCAGCTCTGGCGCAGGAGTTCGGGCCCGCCGAGGCCGCGGAGCCGATCTATCTCAGGCTTCCCGATGCCGAAAGGGCACTGTCGGGATGATCGCGCGCGCCGTCATCGAAATTCGCCGGCTCGCCCTCCAGGATCTCGACGGCATCGAGCGGATCGAGAATGCCGTCTATCCGACGCCATGGTCGCGCTCGATGTTCGCCGGGGAGCTCGCCAAGCCATCCTCCCTCTGCGTCGGGGGCTTCGACCCGGATTCCGGACGCCTGATCGCGTACCTGATCGTGTCCCGCTACGTCGACGCGTGGCACATCATGAACCTGGCGGTGCACCCGGGCTGCCGCCGAGTCGGAGTTGCCAGCCGGCTTCTCGACGAGCTGTTCGAGCTCACCGCCGGCGACCGGCGCCGGGGCTACACGCTCGAGGTGCGGGTCTCGAACACGAGCGCGATCGCCCTCTACGAGCGGTTCGGCTTCGAGACGAGCGGCATTCGCCGTGGCTATTACACGGACAACCGGGAAGACGCCTTGATCATGTGGAAGGACCCGATCGGCAGCACCGTGGACGAGGGCTAGGTCGTGGAGCTCGTCCTCGGGGTCGAAACCTCTTGTGACGAGACAGCCGCAGGCCTCGTTACCGCCGACGGGAGGATTCTCGCCAACGTCGTCGCCTCGCAGGCGAATCTGCACGCTCGCTATGGAGGAGTCGTCCCGGAGGTTGCATCGCGGAGACACCTCGAGCTCGTCGCACCGGTCGTCACCGAGGCGCTCGCGAGCGCGGGCGTCGAGCTCGACGACGTCGACGTTGTCGCAGTCACGCGTGGCCCTGGTCTGATCGGAGCACTCCTCGTAGGCCTGTCGGCCGCGAAGGCGCTCGCGTGGTCGCGGCGACTACCGCTCGTCCCGGTCAATCATCTGCACGGGCACGTGGCCTCGCTCTATCTGCAGCCCGAGCCGGTCGACCCGCCATTCCTTTGCCTACTGGCGAGCGGCGGCCACACGTTGCTCCTCGACGTGCGCGACCGCAGCGGCTTCGCCGTCATCGGGACGACCCTGGACGACGCGGCGGGCGAGGCCTTCGACAAGGGTGCCCGCCTCCTCGGCCTCGGCTATCCGGGCGGTGCCGCCATCGACCGGCTGGCGCGGGAGGGGGACTCGAGCGCGTTCGACTTCCCGGTGGCGCGTGTGCCGGGGCTCGACTTCTCCTTCTCGGGCCTGAAGACGGCGCTTCTCTACACCGTGAGGGACCTGGAGCCCGCCGAGCTCGAGCGCCGCCGCGCCGACCTGGCGGCCAGCTATCAGCGCGCCATCGTCCGGGCTCTCGCGGAGCGGACGAAGGAGGCCGCCGAGGCCACCGGCCTTCGCCGGGTCGCCGTCGTCGGCGGAGTGGCTGCGAACTCGCAGTTGCGGGAATCACTTCCGGATGCGGCACTCGCCCCGCTCGAGCTCTGCACCGACAACGCGGTCATGATCGCCTCGGCGGCCCGCTATGCACCGGCCATCCAATATCCGGAGTATCTTGCGCTCGATGCGTATGCGACGGCGGCCTAGGCTCGCGCGCACGACGATCTTGGCTGCGGTGGCCGTGGTCGCCTCAGGCCTCCTGCTTGCCGGCACGGTCAACGGGGCGGGAGAGTCGGCAGGGCGCGTCGCGGCCCGTGCCTGGCACTCGATCTTCCCGGATCACTCGAAAACCGCTCTGGGAAAGCGCATGATCGTCGTCCTCGCGGCTCCGTCCGTGGCCGAGCGCGTGGCGGCGTCCACGTCTCCCCCGTCGGCCTCGGAGGAGAAACAGTGGACTGATGACATCCGTGCGATGCAGGCGAGCGTCGTCGCCGCCCTGCGCGAGCGCGGAATTCACGTCAGGCCGGACCTCGTGTTCACGCATGTTCTCGACGGCTTCTCCGCCTCCCTCGACGGGCGCGCGGTTGCGGAGCTGGAGAGAAACCCGCTCGTCCTCGGCGTCTATCCCGTGCGCGCCGTCTATCCGGCCGAAGCGCAGACGGCCGGCGGGCCGGGCCAGGCCGCCCGGGTGGCTCTGGCAGGGTTCGACGGAAGCGGCATCTCGATTGCGCTCCTCGACACCGGCGTGGATCGCACGCACCCGGGCCTCGCGGGCCATGTGGGCAGGGGTCACGACTTCGTCGACGGGGACAGGCGTGCGTCACCCGAGCGAAGTGCCGACGAAGCTGCGCATCTCGAAACCCACGGCACCCGCATGGCCGGAATCGCGCTCGGCGTGGCGCCAGGCGCGCGGATCCTGCCCTTCCGCATCCTCGGCTGGCAGCACACGGACTCCGGCGAGGCGGTCTTCGGAGGCGGCGACCTGCTCATCGCGGGGCTCGAGCGGGCCGTCGATCCCAACGGCGACGGTTCGACGAAGGACGCCGTCCAGGTCGCGCTCGCTCCCGTCGTCGAGCCCTTTGCGGCCTTCGTCGACAGCCCCGAGTCACGGGCTGTCACCGGCGCGACGGCTCTCGGCACGCTCGTCGTCGCGCCGTCCGGGAACGACGGCGACGTCGGCCTCCATTTCGGCTCCGTGGCTGCTCCGGGCGCCGCACCGGATGCGCTCAGCGTGGGGGCTGTCGACACCCGCACCGACGTCTACGAGACGCGCATGACGCTCGCCGTCGCAGGAGGTACCGCGGCGGACGAGCCCGCCCGCCTCCTCGGCGGGGTCAAGACCGGCCGGGGGATGACGCTAGGCGTGGCCGGCCTGCTCGGCCCGTCGCTTGCAGATCCGAGCCGAGCGGCGGATGTCGAGGCTGGAGGGAGCGAGCTTCGCGATTTCTTCGATCCGAGCGGTGTCAGCCGGGTCGCCGGTCGCGCGGCGATCGTCCCCGCTGACGGAAGCTCCCTCGCGCGCAAGGCGGCGAATGCCAAAGCCGCCGGCGCCACGGAACTGCTCGTGTACGGGACCGATCTGCCCGCGGGCGCGCTCGACCTCGACAACGCCGGAGCGCTCCCCGTGATCGCTGTTCCCGGGCAGGCCGGGAACAGCGCGGTGGACGCGCTGCGGAACGGCAAGGGGGTCCAGGTCGCGGTCGGCCCGACGCGTCCGGTCGGCAACGGAAGGGCGGGTCGGGTGGCGGCCTTCTCGTCCGGAGGGCTCGCCTTCGACGGACGAGTGCGGCCCGATCTCGTCGCTCCCGGTGTGAGCCTGGCGACCGTCGACGCGCGAGCCGCGCGGGGAGCGCGGGGAGAGCGCGCGCTCTACGCAACAGCCACGGGCTCGAGCGCCGCGGCCGCCGTGGTCGCGGGAGCAGCTGCACTCGTCAAGCAAGCCCGGCCGCAGCTCGACGCCGGTGGGCTGCGGGCGGTTCTCGTAGGCTCGGCCAAGCCGCTCGGCGAGGCTTCCACCCGTGAAGGAGCAGGCATCGTCGACGTCTCGGCGGCAGCAGAGGCCGATCTGGCCGTCGAGCCGTCCAGCGTCGCGTTCGGGCGCGGAAGCGCCAAGCAGTGGAGCAGCTCGCGGACGATCACCGTGACGAACGTCTCCCAGCGCACGCTCGAGGTGGGATTCGCCTCCGTCGCCGACGAGGTCGGTGTGCCGGTTGGGTTCACGGCCGCGCCGGCGACGCTCAAGCTCGGCCCCGGTGCCTCCGCCCCTGTGACGCTCGTCATCTCCGCCCGAAGCGGTCTGGGCGCGGGAGCGAGTGGGGTGGTCATCGCGATCGCTGACGGGGCCGCGCCGGCGCGCATCCCGTGGGCCGTGGGGAGAAGCCCTGACCGGGCTCTGGCGCTGGTCGACTCGGTCAGCATCTCGAACTGGGAGTTCGAGCCCTCGAGCGCAGCTCCGTCGGTCGTCGCCTTCAGGGCCGGCCGGGCCGACCAGAACGGCGACATCGAGCCGGTGGGACTGCTCCAGGTCGAGCTCTGGACGGCGGACGGGAAGAAGCTCGGGGTCATCGCCCGCCTGCGGGACCTCCTGCCCGGCCGCTACGCGATCGGCCTCACCGGCCGTGACGCCGATGGCAAGGTCCTGCCTGCCGGGACGTACGTTCTCAGGCTGCGCGCGCAGCCGGTCGATGCGGAGGACGGCACTCCTCCCTCGACCGCCCAGACCGTCTTTCGCATAAAGGAGCGCTCGTGACGACAGTTGAGGCACCTGTCTCCCACCTCAAAGAGGACCCGTGGGAGATGGCCCGGAGCCAGCTGCGGCGGATCGCCGGGCTCATCGACGTGAGCGAGAGCATGCTCAACGTCCTGCAGGAGTGCAAGAAGTCCGTTGTGGTCTCCATCCCCACACGGATGGACGATGGCTCGGTGCACGTCTTCGAAGGGTTCCGCGTCACCCACAACGTGGCCCGCGGGCCCGCGAAGGGCGGCATCCGCTACCACCAGGACGTCACGCTGGAGGAGACCAAAGCGCTCTCCATGTGGATGACGTGGAAGTGTGCGTTGATGGGGCTTCCTTTCGGCGGCGCGAAGGGCGGAGTTGTCGTCAATCCGAAGAAGCTCTCCGAGGATGAGCTGCAGCGCATGACGCGGCGCTACACAACGGAGATCATCAACTTCATCGGGCCCGAGGTGGACATCCCGGCGCCGGACGTCGGCACCGGGCCGCGCGAGATGGCCTGGATCTTCGACACCTTCTCGATGAACAAGGGCTACTCGGTGCTCGGGGTCGTCACGGGCAAGCCGCTCGAGATCGGCGGGTCGCTAGGACGGGTGGAGGCGACCGCACGGGGAGCGGCGTTCTGTATCCGCGAGGCTCTGCGGAAGAAGGACGAAGCCGTGGCCGGACGGCGGATCGCCATCCAGGGCTTCGGCAACGTGGGACGGAACCTGGCGGTCATCCTCGCCGACCTGGGCGCGACCATCGTGGCGGCGTCGGACTCGAACGGCGGCGTCCACAACGCGGATGGGCTCGACGTCGGCGCTCTCGTCGACCACAAGCGTGAGCAAGGCGTCCTTTCGGGCTTCCGGGGCGGGGATGAGATCACGAACGACGAAGTGCTCACTGTGGACTGCGACGTACTCGCTCCTTGCGCGCTCGAGCAGGTGCTCACGGGAGACAATGCGGACAAGGTCAAGGCGGGGATCGTCGCGGAGGGCGCGAACGGCCCGGTGACTCCCGAGGCGGATCAGATCCTCGAGGAGCGTGGGATTCTCGTGCTCCCCGACGTGCTCGCGAACGCCGGCGGAGTCGTCGTCTCCTACTTCGAATGGGTCCAGGGGCTCCAGGAGTACTTCTGGAAGGAGTCGGAGGTGAACGCGAAGCTGAACGACATCATCACCCGGGCCTTCTCGGAGGCATGGAAGGAGCACGAGGAGAGGGAGATCTCGATGCGGCAGGCCGCGTACGCGATCGCAGTCGGACGAGTCGCGGAGGCCACGATCACGCGTGGGCTCTACCCCTAGTCCTGGTCCGCACCGGGTCACGTTCTTCCACGCATCCGGCTGCCACCTCTGCGAGAGCGCAAGCCGTGTTCTCGCACAGGTGAGGGCGGAGACGCCTTTCGAGCTGGAGGAGATCGACATCACCGGAGACCCGGAGCTCGAGAGCCGCTATCGCGAGCGCATTCCCGTGGTGCTCGTCGACGGCGTGGAGGCCTTCACCTACTTTCTCCATCCTGACGGGCTTCGCCGGCGCCTGGTGTGACGTGCTGAGCCTCGCACCGTAAGGGCGTCCGTTCCTCCGGCGACCGCAAGCACGCTGTCGTTATCCTGGCGACGATGGCCGTCCGGGTCGCAAACGAAAGGGAGGCGCACGCCTCCGACCGACTCACGGTCGGCGTCGCCGCGCGCTTGAGCCAGTATCTTCGTGTGCTGACCCAGGCGGGGAAGATGGGCCAGGACCGCATCTCCTCCCAGGAGATCAGCGAGTACACCAACATCAACGCGACCCAGATCCGGCGTGATCTCTCCGCGTTCGGCAAGTTCGGCAAGCGCGGAGTGGGTTACAACATCGACGGGCTGATCGCGGAGATCCGCAAAATCCTGCGGACTCAGGGCCAGCACAACATCGCACTCTTCGGGGCAGGGCGCCTGGGCCAGGCGATCTCGAGCTCGACGATCTTCGCCGACCACGGCTTCAACATCGCTGCGGCCTTCGACACTGACGAGCAGAAGGTTGGCCAGCCGATCGGCAACGCGAAGATTCGGGACTACCGTGAGCTCGGGGACGTCATCCGCGAGAAGAACATCATCGTGGCCGTGCTTGCTGTGCCCCCCGAGGCCGCCCAGCAGGTGGCGGACGACGTCGTCGAGGCCGGCGTCAAGATCATCTTCAACTACACCGAGGCACTCCTCCACGTGCCCTCTGATGTGACCGTCCACACGACGAGCCCCGCCGTCGAGTTGCTCTACGCCCTTTACTTCTACCTTACGTAAAGGTCACTCGAAAGAGCTAAAGGTCGCGGCTGCCTCCGCCGATCTCTTGACCAACAGAGGGGGAGGCAGGTCATCCTCGGAAGAGGCCGCAACTTCCGGGGTGCGAGAACCACCTCCCCCTCTTTTCTGCTTTCTAGGATCGGCTCCGGAGCTCAGTCGAAGCGTCGTTCGAGCGCGACCACGTCCGCCACGAAGGCTCTCGTCTCGGCGTAGACTCCGTGAGCCCGAACCGACCCGGGGCCCTGGTTGTAGGCGGCGAGCGCGCGCCGCTCGCGGAAATGGGACTCCCGCATGAGCTCGTGCAGGTAGGCGACGCCCACGCGGACGTTTCCGTCCGTCGTGCGAGGCACTCGGTGGCCGATCAGGAACATCTCCACGTACGACCACGTGCCGGGCGTCACCTGCATCACTCCCCAGGCGCCGGCGCCCGAGCGGATATGTGGCTGGAAGCCCGATTCCATCCACGCAAGCGCCTTCACGAGCGGGGGCCGGAGGTGATAGTGGCGCGCCCAGAAGGTGAGCGAGGCGCGCACGTTCGTGCGTCGCCCGTGCACCGGTGCGGCTGCATGACGCGCCACGGTGAGCACCCCGAAGCTGCCGAGTGTCTGCCGGCCGGCGATCCCGTCTACGACCAGGTGCCGGGCCCGCTGGTAGCCGCGGACGGCGCGAGCTGTCCTGCGCGTGTAATGGCCATCGATCCGGCCGGGACGGAACCCCTTCGCCCGCAGGAAGAACTCGAGGCACGAGACGTCCCATCCCACCGAGCCCCGGAGTAGCAAGTGGCGGTGGCCGAAGAGCGGATGCCCGAGCCGGCCCAGCTTGCCGCGTGTGAGAGGGCCGGCAACGCCGTCGACGACGAGCCCGGCGCGGCGCTGAAAGCGGCGCACAGCCCGAGCGGTCAGAGGCCCAGCGATTCCGTCGATGGAACCGTGGTAGAGACCCCTGGCCTTGAGGGCGACCTGGAGGCCGGGAATCTGAGGGTTGGTGATCGCGTGCGCTCGCGCCGGCAGCACAAGGGCTGCGAGGACAACAAGGCACGCGACGAGTCGCCGCGAGCGCATGGGAGAGCGAATTTCGCTACCGCGCTGAAAAGTCCTCTAGGTCCCTATCGGACGAGGACGATCTCTACGCGGCCGGAGCGCCGGTCGGCGAGGGCTCGGTCGACCTCCTGCCGCGTGGCTTTTCGCACCTCGACGCGGCCGTTGACGGTCCTGGCGTCGATTCCCTTGCTGCGCAGCTCGGCGGCGACCTGGTCGGCGGGGCCGACGACGGATCCGAAGGTCGCGAGGGCCTTGGGAGCCACGCTGTCCTCGGCCGAGCGCTCCGTCGTCGCTCCGGCGGTCGCTCCTGCGGCCGCTCCTCTCGACGGTTCTTCGTTCGAGTTGCCTCCCGAGCTGACCAGCGCTACCGCAATCGCGGCGACCACTGCGACCGGGGTGAGGATGGCGAGGAGCTGCTTGGGTGACAGCGCAGGGCTGCGCCCCGGCTCGCGGCGCTTCTCGGGGAGATTCATGAACACCCCTTCGCGGCTACGCGGCGGGAGGTGAAGGAACTGGGCCTCGCGCAGGACCTCCTTCCCGGCCTGGACGCGCGTCACCCGCTCCGTGCAGGAGGTGCACGACTCGAGGTGCGCGTCGATCTCCGCACGCCGGGTCTCCGGCAAGTCCCCTTCGACGTAGTCGAAGAGTTCGATCTCTTCGGGATGCGTTCCCGTCACCATCAGTTCGACTCCTGCGGCTGCACCGAGGTTCCCAGCAATTCCCCGAGTCGCTGTCTTCCGCGGAAAATGCGTGACTTCACAGTACCCTCGGCGACCCCGGTCAGCTCCGCTATCTCCGCGTATGAGCAGCCGAGGACGTCGTAGAGGACGACGGCTGCGCGGTACTCCTCGTCGAGTGAGTCGAGCGCCTCTTGCAGCGCTCCGGAGAGCTCGCTGGCCAGGAACTCGTCCCGCGGGTCGGCGGGCTCCGGAGCTTCCTCGAGCGGCGAGGTCCGGCGCTTGGCCCGCTGGTCGTGGACGGCGTTGAGACAGATTCGGTGCAGCCAGGTCGAGAAGCGCGCGCCGCGGCGGAAGGACGAGAGCCCGAGCCAGGCCCGGATGAACGCCTCCTGCACGGCGTCCGCTGCGTCGTCGGGCGAGCCCAGGAGTCTTGCGGCCAGCGTGAACAGCCGGTGCTGGTGGCGGTCGACGAGCTGCTCGAAGGCCCACCGGTCGCCCTTCTGCGCCCGTGCTACGAGAGGTCCGTCAGGATCTTCCACGCATGAAGATTCTCCTCTGGCACGGCTACCTCCTGGGCGGAACAGGCTCGAACGTCTATACGCGCTCGCTCGCCCGGGCCTGGAGCCGGCTCGGCCACGAGGTCGTCGTCTTCAGCCAGGACCCGGATCCTTCGCGCTATGCAGAGCTGGAGGGTGTCCGAGTCGTGCGGCCGCGGATCGACACGCGCTTGCCAGTCTTCGTTCTCGACCGCTACTCCGACCTCGAACCTGCCTACCTGCAGGAGATGCCCGAGGCGGAACGGGCGCGATTCGTGGAGGCGAACGCCGAGGCCGTTCGAGAGCACATGCCCGCCGATTTTCTCTTCGTCAATCACGTCCTGCTCGGCGCGCCGGTCGGAGACGCGACAGGCATGCCGTTCACGGTCAAGGCGCACGGCTCCGAGCTCGAGTTCTCCATCCGCGGGAATGAAGAGCTCGTCGCCTGGGCCCGCGAGACGCTGAGCTCCGCGGAGGAGCTCGTCGTCGGCTCCGAGCACATCCGGGACGTGGTCGCCGAGGTCGTCGGGTGGCGCGAACGGGTGCGGATCGTCCCGCCGGGGGTGGACGTCCAGGAATTTCACCACGAGCCGCGCACCGAGGCCCTCCAGAACCTCCTCGAGGAAGCGGGCCGGGATGGCGCCCCGAGCTCCCAGCGAGAGCCGGACGAAGGCAACGCCGAGCGGCTCGAGGCCTTCTTCGCCGAAGAGGCGCCGACCGTCCTCTACGTCGGGAAGCTGAGCGAGGAGAAGGGGGTCGCCCTCCTGCTCGAGGCGCTCCGTGGTCTCGAAGCCCGTGCTGTCGTCGTCGGCTTCGGTCCGTCACGCGAAGAGCTCGAGCGCGCCGCCGGCGAGCGGGTCCTTTTCACCGGCGCCCTGGAGCACAGGCACCTGCGCCACCTCTGGCCCCTCGCCGATGTCAGCGTCACTCCCTCGGTGTTTCCGGAGGCGTTCGGCATGGTCGCCGCGGAGGCGGCTGCCTGCGGCTCGCCTCCGCTCGTGGCGCGCCATTCGGGCCTGGCCGCGGTGGCCGAGGGCCTTGAAGCCGAGTATCCGCCCGAACTGCGGGAGCTTGCGAGCTTTGCCCGCGGCGATGCCGCCGACCTCCGACTGAAGCTCGAGCGGATCCTCGGGCTCTCGGAGGAAGAGTGGATGGAGCTCTCGGCCGGCGCGCGGCGGGCCGCGGTCAAGCACTGGAGCTGGGAGCGCGTGGCCTCTCTGCTACTTTCGCGCCATGGGTGAGGCTCAGCGGCTCAGCCCCGAAGATCAGCTCCGATTCGCGCGGGAGGGCTTCGACGCGGGGCAGGACCTCACCGTCGCGGTGGAGGAGGAGTTCGCCATCCTCGACCCTGCCACGCACGGGCTCGTCAACCGCTTTGAGGAGTTCGCCGAGGCGGCCGTCGGAACCGAGCTGGAGGGCCATCTGGTGGGCGAGCTGATCGCGTCCGAGGTCGAGGTACGCACGGGCCGCTGCGAAACCTTCGCGGAGGCCGCGGCGACCATGGCGGAGAGGCGCCGCCAGCTGCTGGAGCTCTCCGGGCGGCTGGACGCCGCGCTCTGCGGGACCGGCACGCACCCGTGGAGCCCTTGGCAGGAGCAGCGGATCATCGACACGCCCCACTACCGCCGAAACGACGAGATCCTCCGCTACGTCGTGTGGCGCAACAACAGCTTCGGCCTGCACGTGCACGTGGGGATTCGCGGCGCCGACCGCGCGATCGCGGTCACGAACGCGCTGCGGAGCTTCCTGCCCGAGCTGCTCGCTTTCTCGGCCAGCTCACCCTTCGTCGAGGGCGTCTACACGTACCTGCACTCCGCCCGCACGGAGATCTTCACGCGGATGTTTCCCCGTTGCGGCGTGCCCGACCTCTATGACGACTGGGACCACTACGAACGCTATGTCCGCTTCCTCTATGACACAGGCTCGATCACGGAGCACACCCAGATCTGGTGGAGCGTTCGCCCGCATCTCGCCTTTCCGACGGTCGAGATCAGGATCTGCGACGGGCAGCCCGAGCTGGCCGAGGCGCAGAGCCTGGCGGCGCTCCTCTACGGCCTCGCGGCACGCATCGCGCGCGCGGTCGACGAGGGGGAGCCGCTGCCCGCGCACCCTCCCCACCTCATCGAGGAGAACCTGTGGCGGGCGATCCGCCATGGGCTCTCCGAGTCGTTCATCGACCTGGACAAGAGCGAGGTCCTGCCCACCAAGAAGCGGCTCGAGCAGCTGCTCGAGTGGATCGGGCCCGTGAGCGACGAGCTGGGCATCACCTCATACTTGACCGTCCCCGAGCGCAACGCTGCCGAGCGCCAGATCGCCTCATGTGAGGCCGGCGAGAGCATCGAATCCATTTACGCCCGCGAGGTTCTGGAGCCGGTGCGTGTCTGAGCCGGAGCCGACCGAGGAGGAGCGGGAGCTAGCCGACGCCCTGGCCGCCGAGCTCGCGCAGCTGCGCGTCGAAAACGTGCTGGTCGGCGCCCTCATCCAGGTCTCGTCCATCGGGTATCGCCGACTCGGCCTCGGCGAGGAGACGAATGACGAACGGGATCTCGAGCAGACGAGGCTCGCGATCGAGACGATGCGCGCTCTGACGCCCGTCCTCTCGGCGGTGGTGCCCGAGGAGCTGATCCGCGACTTCGACCAGTCGGTGGCGAACCTCCAGCTCGCCTATGCGAAGGCGAAGTCCGAGGAGGCCGGTGGCGAGAGCTGAGATCGGCGTCTTCGGAGGCTCGGGTTTCTACTCGTTTCTGGAGGACGTCGAGAAGGTCGAGGTCGAGACTCCCTTCGGCAAGCCTTCCGCCCCGCTGACGATCGGCGAGGTCGGGGGCAAGAGGGTCGCCTTTCTCCCGCGCCACGGCCGCGACCACGAGCTGCCCCCGCACGCAATCCCGTACCGGGCCAACGTTTGGGCGATGAAGGAGCTCGGCGTTCGACGTCTGATCGGGCCCAACGCCTCCGGCGCGCTCAAGGCCGAGCTCGAGCTGGGCGAATTCGTCGTCTGCGACCAGTTCATCGACCGCACGAACGGGCGCAAGGACACGTTCTACGACGGGCCCGAGACGACGCACGTCTCCGCCGCGGACCCCTATTGCCCGGAACTGCGCCGCTTGCTCGTCGATACCGCCGGCGAGCTGGGCATCAAGGCGCGCGACGGCGGCACTGTCGTCGTCATCCAGGGGCCGCGCTTCTCGACGCGGGCCGAGTCGAAGTGGTTCCAGGCCATGGGCTGGGACACGATCAACATGACCGCGTATCCCGAGGGGTATCTCGCCCGCGAGCTCGAGCTCTGCTACGCGAACATCTCCATGGTCACGGACCACGACGTCGGAGTGGAGGGTACGGAGCCGGTCTCGCACGAACAGGTCGTGACGGTCTTCAACGAGAACAACGAGAAGCTCCGCGAGCTCCTCTTCGCTGTCATCCTGAAGATTGCGCCCCAGCCGGAGGAGCACCTGTGCGCGACGGCGCTCCGCGGGGCGCGCTTCTGAGGACCACCCGAGACGGGCCGTAGCAGACATATGATAGAAATCCGCGGGCCGCGATCCGGCATCAGTTGCCGGATTGCTCGGAGCCGCGCTAGCTCGTGACCGACTTCTTCCAGAACCACAGTGTGCTGTTCGCCCTGCTCTGCGCAGGTGTCGGCATCGGCTGGGGCGCCGCGCTCACCGTCAGGATCCTGGCGCTGCCCGCCGGCAACGAGCGTATGCAGGAAATCGCCCGCGCCGTGCAGGAAGGCGCGTCTGCGTACCTGCGCCGCCAGTACCTGACCATCGCCGCCGTGGCCGCGGTGATCTTCCTCGGGATCGGCCTCTGGAACGACCTCGGCTGGTACACCGCGTTCGGGTTCCTCATCGGCGCCGTGCTCTCGGCGGGGGCAGGTTTCATCGGCATGAACGTGGCGGTGCGCGCCAACGTCCGCACCGCCGAGGCCGCGCGCGGCGGCGTCAAGCCCGCCCTCGCGGTCGCCTTCGGCGCGGGGTCGGTCACCGGCCTCCTCGTCGTGGGCCTGGGGCTCCTCGGCGTCGCCGGCTACTACGGGGTGCTCACCGCCTGGTTCGACCAGGCCCCGGACGAGGCCACCAGGCATTTGATCGGACTTGCCTTCGGCGGCTCGCTCATCTCCGTCTTCGCGCGTCTCGGCGGCGGCATCTACACGAAGGCGGCAGACGTCGGCGCCGACCTCGTGGGAAAGGTCGAGGCCGGCATCCCCGAGGACGACCCGCGCAACCCGGCGGTGATCGCGGACAACGTTGGGGACAACGTCGGCGACTGCGCCGGCATGGCCGCCGACCTCTTCGAGACCTACGCTGTGACCGCCGTCGCGGTCATGTTCCTAGGAGCGATCAACTTCCCGTCCTCGGGAGTGGTCGTCTACCCCCTCGCGCTCGGCGGCGTTGGCGTCATCGCGTCGGTGATCGGGACGTTCTTCGCCCGCATAGGCCGCACCGGCTCGATCATGAACGCGCTCTACAAGGCCGTCGCAGTCTCGACCGTCCTGTCGGCAATCGGGTTCATCCCGATCACCCTCGCCTTCGACGACGGCAAGTACCACTACTGGGACCTCTACGGCTGCGCGCTGATCGGCCTCGCGGTCACCTTCCTGCTCGTCGCGATCACCGAGTTCTACACGGGGACGCGCTGGCTCCCGGTGAAGGGAATCTCGCGCGCCTCGACGACGGGCCACGCGACGAACATCATCGAGGGGCTCGCGATCGGGATGCAGGCGACGGCGCTGCCCGTGCTCGTCATTGCGGCCGGGATCGTGGGCGCCGCCGGGCTCGCCGGCCTGTATGGAATCGGCGTCGCCGTGATGGCCCAGCTCTCGATGACCGGGATGATCGTCGCGCTCGACGCCTACGGGCCGGTCACCGACAACGCCGGCGGGATCGCCGAGATGGCCGACCTCCCCGACGACGTGCGCGGGGTCACGGACCCGCTCGACGCCGTCGGCAACACGACGAAGGCGGTCACGAAGGGCTACGCGATCGGCTCGGCCGGTCTCGCGGCGCTCGTCCTCTTCGACGGCTTCACATCCGAGCTCTCGAACGAGGGCATCCGGCCGAGCTTCGACCTCAGCGACTCGTGGGTCATCGCCGGCCTTTTTATCGGCGGCCTGATGCCGTTCCTCTTCGCCTCCCTGGCGATGCAGGCGGTCGGCCGCGTCGGCGGCCAGGTCGTCGAGGAGGTGCGGCGCCAGTTCCGCGAGATTCCCGGGATCATGGAGGGCACCGGTCGGCCCGAGTACGGCCGGACGGTCAACATCGTCACGGCGGAGGCGATCAAGAAGATGATGCTGCCGGCGGCGATTCCCGTGGTCTTCCCGATCGTCGCCGGGATCATCAAGCCCGAGCTCGTGGGCGGCCTCCTGATCGGGACGATCGTCACCGGGATCTTCCTCGCGATCGCCATGACCTCGGGGGGTGGGGCCTGGGACAACGCCAAGAAGCTGATCGAAGACGGGGCGTATGGGGGGAAGGGCTCCGAGGCGCACGCAGCCGCGGTCACAGGCGACACGGTCGGGGATCCTTACAAGGACACGGCCGGCCCCGCGATCAACCCGATGATCAAGATCACGAACATCGTCGCGATCCTCATCATCCCGCTGATCGCCGCCATTCACGGCTGACGTCCCTGGGCGGCGGGGCTCCCACCAGGCGAAGCCCAACGCATCCGCGTTGATTCAGACGCTGACGCCGCTGGCGGCAGGATCCTGCACGATCGCCGCCTCGCCGTACTAGAGACGTACTGTCTCGAAGTCGATCGCTCGGCTCCTTTGCCAGCGACGGCCCAGGTACGTCAGCGAGCGAAGGCAGACTAAAACCGCCCTCTCGTTCGTTCTAGAGGGTGATGATCATCGTTCTCCTCGTCTTGTTGGCCCTTTTGGGCCCGCTCGCCTACCTCTTCGGCGCCGACTCGCGCGTCGTCGACGAGCGCGACACGCGCCGCTGGCTGTAACCGCCTCCTAAGCGGAGCGACGGCGGCGAACCTGTGGCCCCTGCTGGCCGAGCGCAGCGTAAGCAAGCGCCTGCAGCGACTCGTTCAGCGTCGCCAGCTCGTGCGCGATCCGCACGAGGCCTTCGGCCGTCTCGAAGCGTCGATTGAGAGCGTGCACCTCCACGATGAGGCTGTCCAGCCGCTCGAGAATCGCGTCGAGCTGTCGATCGTCGAGATTCTTCCGCTCAGGCATCGCGACTGATCTTAACGAGGTCCTCCCGGCTGGCCGCAACGGCTGCGTCGGGGCCCAGGTGGGCGAGTAGCCGCTCGCGGGCGCCCGCGCCGGTCTCGAGGGACTCGATGCGCCTCGAGGCTCCCAGCTGGGCGAGTGCGACGCGCGCGAGGGGCTCGGGGGCGTCCGTGAAGACACCCAGGCGCGCCCCGACCGCGGCCAGGGAGCGGAGCGCGGCGCTCGCCTCTCCGTCGGGCCGCAGATAGACGGGAGCTCGATCCTCCGCGAACCGCTCGAGGGCGGCGCGCCAGTCCCCGACTCCGGATGCGGCCCAGGCATCGAGCTCGACCGCTGCAGCCCCCCGATCCGCCGGAAGGGCTTTCGGCTCGAGCGGCGAGATCGAGCCAAAGCGCCTCGCTGCGTCCGCGAGGAACTCCTCCCAGAGGGGCCGGGTGTCTCCCAGTGCCCCGTCCAGGTCTATGGCGACGGCCGTCGTCACTCGGACAGGCGGATGGCGACCATGACTCCGATCAGGGCGCCGACCGAGTCGATCAACCAGTCGACCGGTGAGCCATGCCGCCCCCTGACGAAGGTCTGGTGGAACTCGTCCGTCACGGCGTACGCGGAGGCGAGCATGAATGCCGCCGGGGCGCGTCTCGAAGCGCGGAAGATCAGGCCGCCGAGAATTGCGTACTCGGCCATATGGGCGAGCTTCCGCAGGACGGTGTCCCAGGTGCCCAGCCCTGTGCCGAGCTCGGGTATTGCCGAGAACGCGAAGATGAGGCCGGCCCAGAGGACGACCGGGACCCAGGCGTTGAGGCGGGAGGCGGCCACGCGCTGAGCGTAGCCCGAGGGAGGGATGCAGCGCTCGCTCCGCGCGCCGATGAGGTTCATGGAAGTTCCTTCCAGGAGTCAATGGCACCTGCGGCAAGTCATGATGGCGACAGGCCTCTCGGCGAGCTGATCGCGCGAGCGGGCTTGGTCGCTCCCAACGATCTCTACGCGGCTCTCGCGGCCTCGCGGGCATCGCGCCGGCGCCTGGGCGACGTCCTGCTCGAGCAGGGCCTGATCGGCGAGCGCGAGCTCGCGCAGGTCGTTGCCGAGCAGGAGGGACTGGACTTCGTCGACCTGGGCAAGCTCGATCTCGACCCGCACGCCGTCGAGCTTCTCTCCGAGCGCACGTCGAGGCGGCATCACGCGATCGCATTCCGATCCGAGGTGGCCGCAACCATCGTCGCCGTCTCGGACCCGGCCGACGACGAGGGTCTCGACGCCATCGTGGCGGAGGTCCCCGGGGGAGTCCGCTTCGTCGTCGCGACTGCGACCGAGGTCGATTCCGCCCTCGCCGAAGCTTTCGGGGACTCGTCTCCCGAAGGCTGGTAGGTTTCCGCCGACAAATAGGCGAGCGGTTAGGGAAGCCGGTGCAAGTCCGGCACGGTCCCGCCGCTGTGAGGGGAGACGCTCTCCGGCCGTAGCACCACTGGCCTTCGGGCCGGGAAGGTGGTCGTAGGGGGAGCCCCGAGTCAGAAGACCTGCCGTCCGCCTCCAATCCGTTCCCCTCGCGGAAGGAGGAAACGTGCTTCGTCGATCCTTTCTGGTGATCTTGCTCGTGCTGCTCGCGGCCGGGTGCGGCAGCGGGGGTGCATCGTCCCCCACCGGCTCGACGTCGACGGCTGCGGCCGCCCAAGGGCCCGGGCGCATCGTCTCGCTCTCGCCGACCGCCACCGAGATGCTCTTCGCCATCGGTGCCGGAGACCAGGTGGTCGCGGTGGACGACCAGTCCAACTATCCAGCGGACGCGCCGCACTCGAAGCTCTCCGGCTATGAGCCCAACGTGGAAGCGATCGCCGGCTACGACCCGGACCTCGTCGTCGCTTCGGGCGACCCCGGGGGACTCGTCGACGGTCTCGGGAAACTGAACATCGACGTGCTCATCCAGGAGGCGCCCAAGAACCTCGAAGGCGCCTATGAGGAAATCGAGGAGCTAGGGGATGCGACCGGACGCGAGCAGCAAGCACGCACGGTCGTCTCCGGGATGCGTTCTCAGATCTCAGCGCTCATCGAACAGGCCTCGGCGGGCAGCGGACTGAAGGTCTACCACGAGCTCGGGCCCGACTATTACTCCGCCACGTCGCAGACGTTCATCGGGTCGATCTACACGGCGCTGGGGGCAAAGAACATCGCCGACGGAGCCGGCAAGAAGGCGCCCGGCTATCCGCAACTCTCGGCCGAGTACATCCTCAAGTCGAATCCCGACCTGATTGTCCTCTCGGATACCACGTGCTGTGCCCAGACGCTGGAGAAGGTGGCGGCACGCCCAGGTTGGAAGAGGATCGACGCCGTCCAGGATGGAGACGTCGTCGAGGCCGACGACGACATTGCGTCGAGGTGGGGACCGCGAATCGTCGAGTTCGTCCGGGCGGTGGCGGAGGCGATGGCGGAGACGAAGTGATCGCCTCCTCTCGCGCCCGCCGCGGCCTCACGGCCGCTGCCGGCCTCTCCCTCGGCTGGGCCGTCATTGGGGCGCTCGTGCTCGGGGGCGCCCTCCTCGTCGGCTTCGCCGTGGGGCCGGTCGACCTGGGCGTGGGAGCGATCGTCCGCGAGATCCTCAGCCATGTGCCGTTCCTGGGCGTCAAGTCGCCGCTGGACGACACCGAGCAGGCGATCTTCTGGCAGCTCCGCGCCCCTCGGGTCGTGCTCGGAGCCCTCGTGGGCGCCATGCTCGCCTCGGCGGGAGCCGGGTATCAAGGCGTGTTCCGGAACCCGCTCGCGGACCCGTACCTGCTCGGCGCGGCGGCGGGGGCAGGGCTCGGTGCCACGCTCGTGATCGCCTACGCCAACGACAGCGGCGCCAGTCGCGAGCTGCGCCCGCTCGCCGCATTCGTCGGCGCCACCGCCGGGGTGGCCGCTGCGTACGCGATCGGCCGGTCGGTGGGCGGCCGGACGACCGCGTCCCTGATCCTCGCGGGCGTGACTGTCGCGTCGTTTCTGACTGCGGTGCAGACCTTCGTTCAGCAGCGGAACACCGACACCGTGCAGCAGGTCTATGCCTGGATCCTCGGCCAGCTCGAGACCTCGGGCTGGCGCGAGGTCGCCATCGCGCTGCCCTACATGGCTGTGAGCTGGGCGGTTCTCCTCGTCCACGGCCGGCTACTCGACGTCCTCGCCGTCGGGGACGAGGAGGCGGCGAGCCTGGGGGTGAGTGTCTCACGAGTGCGGCTGCTCGTACTCGGGGCCGCCACGCTCGGTACCGCCGTCGCGGTCGCGCTCAGCGGTCTCATCGCGTTCGTCGGCATCATCGTGCCGCACGCGATCCGGCTCGTCGCGGGGACGAGCTATCGCGTGGTGATGCCGCTCTCGATCATGTTCGGCGGCGCGTTCCTCGTGCTCGCGGACGTCCTCGCGCGCACGGTCACGTCGCCGGCCGAGCTGCCCATCGGCGTCGTGACCGCGTTCTTCGGCGCGCCCTTCTTCGCACTCCTCCTTCGGACGACGAGGGTGGCCGGGCCATGACCTCGGTCGCCCTCGAGCGCATGTCGGTCTCGCTCGACGGTGTGCGCGTCGTCTCGGAGCTCAGCCTCGACGTCGAGCCGGGACAGTGGGTCGGCCTCATCGGGCCGAACGGCGCTGGCAAGACGACCGTTCTGCGAGCAGTGGCGGGGCTCGTCGAGTACGAGGGCCGCTTGGACGTCTTCCATGATGAGGTGGCGGCGCTGTCCCGGAGGGAGGTGGCGCGGCGCATCGCGCTCGTCCCCCAGAACCCGGTCATCCCTCCGGATATGACCGTGCTCGAATACGTGTTGCTCGGCCGGACGCCGCACGTGAGCTATCTGGGCTCGCCCGGCGACGGCGATCTGGGCGCCTGCCGGTCGGCGCTCGGGCGCCTCGACGCCGCTCACCTGGCCGACCGGCGTCTGGGATCGCTCAGCGGAGGGGAGCGGCAGCGGGCCGTCCTCGCTCGGGCAATCGCGCAAGAGGCACCCCTCGTGCTCCTGGACGAGCCGACTACCGCCCTCGACGTGGGGGCGCAGCAGCAGGTGCTCGAGCTCGTCGCGGGCCTGCGCGCAAACGGCAACCTCACCGTCCTGAGCGCGATGCACGACCTCACCGTCGCCGGGCAATACGCCGACCGGCTCGTTCTCCTGGACGGCGGTCGCGAGATTGCGAGCGGCCAGCCTGCAGAGGTGCTCACCGAGACGCTGATCGCACGGCACTACGGGGCGAGTGTGCTCGTCGTTTCCGACCCGGAGGCCGGCATCGCTGTTGTCCCGCTCCGCCCGCGCCTCGAGGCGGAAGAGCACGTCGGCTAGATGCCGTTGACCGTTCTCATCGGGGGCGCGCGAAGCGGAAAGTCGGCCCTTGCGCTGCAACTCGTCGCGGATGCGGATGAGGTCGTCTTCGTCGCCACAGCCGAGGCGCGGGACGAGGAGATGGCCGAGAGAATCGAGCGCCACCGGCGGGATCGTCCTTCTGAATGGCAAGTCGTCGAGGAGCCGATCGCGCTCCGCGGGGCGATCGAAGCCGCTCCCCCGTCCACCGTTGTGATCGTGGAGTGTCTCTCGCTCTGGGTCTCGAATCTCCTCGAGGCGGGCTGGGCGGACGAAGCTGTCGAGGCGGAAGGCGAGAAAGCTGCGCGCGCGGCCGCGAACCGGCCGGGAGCCACGGTTGTCGTCACCAATGAGGTCGGGCTCGGGATCGTCCCCGAGACGCCGCTCGGCCGCCGTTACCGGGACCTCCTCGGCAGGGTCAACGCGACCTTCGCCGCGGCTGCAGACGAGGCCCACTTCGTGGTCGCGGGGCGAACGCTCCCGCTGCATTCGTGGGCTTGATCCCGGCAATCCCGCCACTCGACTCAGCGGCGGCCCAAGAAGCTCGGGCTCGCCTCGACGCGAAGACGAAGCCGCTGGGAAGCCTGGGGGACCTGGAGAAGCTCGTTGTGGCGATCGCGGCGATGCGCGGCACGCCAGACGTGCGGCCGCTCGAGGCCGCCATCGTCGTCGTTGCGGGAGACCACGGCTACGCCTCAGAGGGCGTGAGCGCGTATCCGCAGGCCGTGACGGCGCAGATGCTCTCCAACTTCGCCTCCGGCGGGGCGGCGATCAACGTCCTCACCCGGCAGCTCGGCCTGCAGCTCGTCGTCGTCGACGCGGGGGTCGTCGAGCCCTTCGAGCACCCTGCTGTCCGCAGTCTCCGCCTGGGAGCCGGCACGCGGACCGCGACTGGGGGGGCGGCTATGCCTAAGTCGACCGCGGAGAAGGGGATTGCCGCGGGGATCGCGCTCGCGCACGAGCTCGCGGACGATGGGATCGGGCTCGTGGGCCTGGGGGAGATGGGGATCGGCAACACTACCGCCGCGAGCTCGCTCGCGGCGGCGCTCCTTCCGGCGGAGCCGAACGCGGTCTCGGGGCGCGGCACGGGCATCGATGACGACACCCTCGCCCGCAAGATCCAGGTGGTCGAACGGGCGCTGGCAGCGAATACGGAGGCGATTGGCGATCCACTGTCTGTGCTCGCTGGGCTCGGGGGGTTCGAACAGACGGTCCTCGTCGGGATCTGTCTCGGGACAGCAGCGCGCAGAGGCGTCGTTCTCCTGGATGGTTTCGTTTCGAGCGCCGCTGCCTTGGCGGCCGTACGCCTCGCCCCGGCGATCGCCGCGCGCATGATCGCGTCGCACCGCTCGCCCGAGCCCGGACACACCAGGATCCTCGACGCCCTCGCTCTCACGCCTCTGCTCGACCTCGGGCTCCGCCTGGGCGAGGGAACTGGTGCCGCGCTCGCGGTGCCGGTGGTGAACTCGGCCCTCGCCCTCATGGCCGAGATGGCGACTTTTGCGGGAGCCGGTGTGAGCGATCGCTAGCGTGATCAGGGCAATAGCGGCGGCGATCAGCTTTCTGACGCGGATCCCGCTCGGGCGCCTCCGGATCGACTCGCTCGATGTTGGACGCGGCTCGCTCTTCTTCCCATTCGTCGGAGCGGGGATCGGCGCGGTCGTGGGTCTCGTCGCGGAGGGCCTCACGGGGCTCGTGGGCGCATTTCTCGCCGCATCGGTCGCCGTCGTATTCGAGGCGGTGCTGACGGGGGCGATCCACTTCGATGCGCTCGCCGACGCCGCCGATGGGCTAGGCGCCTGGTCGCGCGAACGCGCGCTCGAGGTCATGCGTGATCCGTCCATCGGCACCTTCGGCGCCCTCGCGCTCCTCCTCGACGTGCTCGCGAAGGTTGGGGCGATCGCGAGTCTGACCAACGGCGGAAACGCGGTCTGGCCCGTACTCGCTGCGTTCGCCCTCGGGCGTGCGGCGCCGCTGGCACTCGGGCTGGCGCTTCCCTATGCCCGACCGGGGAGCGGAAGCGGCCGTGCGCTGACCGACGGCTCCCTGTGGGCGAGAGCCGGCGGACTGGTGCTCGCAGCGGCGACGGCGGCTGTCACCGTTGGGTGGAGCGCCCTCGTCCTCGGCGCCGCCGCCGCCGGCGTCGTTCTCTTGGTCGGTGGAATGGCTCGGCTCCGGCTTGGAGGAGTGACGGGCGACGTGCTCGGCGCGGGCACCGAGCTCGCGACGACGGGTGCCCTGCTGGCGGCGGTGGCGATCGCGTGAACCGGGTCGTCATCGTCCGGCACTGCGAGCCCGACGAATCGATGCGTGGGCGCTTGTACGGGGCGCTCGACGTTCCTCTCTCCGCAGCGGGATACGAGCAGGCACGCGCGATCGCCGGTGCGCTACAGGGAATTCGCCTCGACGGGGTCTTCTCCAGCCCGCTCCGCCGTGCCCTCGAGACGGCCGCGCCGCTTGCGCGTGCGCGGGGCCTCGAGCCCGTCGTGCACGACGGGCTCCGAGAGCTGAGCTTCGGTGAGATCGAAGGTCTGAGCTACGACGAGATCGCGCGCGAGCGCCCCGAGCTGTTCGAGAGCTGGATGAGTGACCCCACAGGGACCCGATTTCCCGAGGGCGAGCGCTTCGGCGACCTTCGCAATCGGGCCCTCGAGGCGGCCGCTGAGATCCGCACCGAGCACGAAAGCGCGGCCATCGTGGCGCATGGCGGCATCACGCGTGCGATTCTCGCGGCGGCGCTGGGCATGCCAGACGACGCCATTTTCCGGCTCGACCAGCCCTATGGAGCGATCAGCGTCGTCGACTGGATCGACGGGAGCGCTGTCGTCCGCGGGATCAACATCGGCTTCGCCGCAGCGCCCTAGACACTGGGCAGGGAGAGCGAGAACCTTGCTCCGGTGGGCCGGCCCGCCTCGTACTGGAGCTCCCCGCCCAGCCTCCGCGTGTAGGAAAGCGCGATGGCGAGACCCAGCCCGGCGCCCGGCTTCCCGCTCGTGCCTTCTCCACGGGAGAAGGGGTCGAAAAGATGACCCACGAAGGCGTCTGGCACCCCCGGCCCGTTGTCGGAGACCGTGATCGTCGTGTGACCGTTGCGGCTCTCCGCGGCGACTTCCACGGGAGGCGCGCCGTGGACGAGTGCGTTGCCGACGAGATTTCCCAGGATCCGTTCGAGTGCCTCCCGGTCCGAGGTCACCGTCATCGCATCGGGAATCTCGATGTCGATCTCACCCTCTCCGCCGGGCGCGAGGCCCGAGACCGCCTGGGCGATCACCGAGCGCAGGTTCAGGCTCTCGAGCCGGAGCTGCCGCGAGTAGCTCTCGACGCGGGAGTAGTCGAGCAGCTCTTCGGTCAGCCTCGCGAGGCGAACGCTTGCGTCGTAGAACGCCTCGACCAGCGCATCGACCTCCGTCGGCTCGAGCGAGCCGCGCCGGTGCGCGAGCGTCTCTGCGACCCCGTAGATGACAGTTGCGGGCGTTCGGACCTCGTGGGCGGCGACGGAGATGAACTCTCGCTTGAGGCTGTCGAGCGCAAGGAGCTCCTCATGGATCAGGGAGCGCTCGAGCGCGACCGCGACCCGGTCGGCGACGATCTCGAGGAGCTCGCGCTCCTCGAGGGAGAAGATGTGGGGCCGAAGCGTGCCCACGTGGACGACGCCGAGCACGCGGCCGCGAGAGACGAGGGGCGCCCCGAGCAGTGACTTGATCTCCTTCTCACGGAGGATCTGATTCAGCACATCGGATTTGTCGACGTCTTCGATCGCGACGGTCTCGCGCATCGCGGCGACCTGGCCCGCGAATCCCTGCCCGAGCGGGATCCGCACGCCGCGCTCGACTTCCTCCTCGATTCCCTTCGCCGCCCGCGCTACCAGCTCGTCCGTCTGCTCGTCGAGGAGCAGGATGGCGGCGGTATCCGCCTCCAGCGCATCGCGGATCCGTTCGAGCAGCTCGTTCAGGAGATCGTCGAGCTTCAGGCCCGCGAGAGCCGCGTCCGTGACGTCCTGCACCTTGCGCAGCCGGTCGGCGGTGGCCTCCGCGCTCTTGCGAGCCTGCCGGAGCTCTTCGAAGAGGGTTCCATGATCGATCGCGAGCGCGACCCGGTCGCCCACGAGCTCCAGGAGCTCGACCTCGTCCCGCTCGAATTGGTGCCGCGTGAGGGTTCCGACATGCAGCACGCCCAGTAGGCGGCCGCGTGCGACGAGCGGCACGCCGAGCAGAGATCTGATGCCCTTTTCGCGCAGGATCGGGTTGTAGATGTACGCCTGATCGACGTTCTCGATCACGATCGAGCGCTTCTCGCCCGCCACCCGGCCCGCGAATCCGCGGCCGAGCGGGATCCGGACACCCTGCTCTACCTCCTCCTCGATCCCCTTCGCCGCTCTTGCGACCAGCTCATTCGTCTGCTCGTCGAGGAGGAGGACGGCGGCCGTATCCGCCTCGAGTGCGACGCGGACCCGCTCGAGCAGCTCGTCGAGCAGCTGGTCGAGCGTCAGGTGCGCGAGGGCGGCCTCCAGGACGGGATAGAGCTTCTGCAGCCGCTCGTACGCGGATTGACCCCTCCTCCTGATGCGCATTTGGCGCCTACGTTATAACCACGGGCGATGGCCACCGCAGTTGTCCTCACGGTCGGGAACGAGATCGTCTCCGGCGACATCGAGAACACGAACGCATCCTGGCTCGCACGCCGCCTCGCAGCGCTGGGAGTCGCGGTCAAGCTGATGGCGGCCGTCCGGGACGACGTGGGGGAGATCGGCGCCTTCCTCCGTGTCGAGGCCCCGCGCACGGACTTCGTCTTCGTCACCGGAGGTCTCGGCGGTACGCCCGATGACCTTACGCGGGAAGGTGTCGCGGGCGCGTTCGGCGTGGAATGCGTGGAGATCCCCGAGGTCGCGGCGAAGCTCCGCGGCCGCTTCGAGGCGCGCGGGCTGGGCGACTACGCCGCGCGCTGGGCGTGCCTGCCGGAGGGGTCGGAGCCGCTCGACAACCCGCTCGGCGGCGCGCCGGGCTTCGCGCTCCGAAACGCCTACGTCCTGCCCGGCCTGCCGAGCGAGATGAAGGCGATGTTCGAGACGATTGCGGGACGTTTCGAGGGAGATCCGATCGGCACCTGGCGCCAGAGCTATCGGACCGGAGAGGGCCAGATCGTCTCGATTCTCGAAGAGGCGACCCGCCGCCACCCCGACGTCAGCGTGGGGAGCTACCCGCGCTTCCTCGACGACGGCCCCGAGGTCACAGTGGTGCTCAAGTCGGGTGACGGAAGAGCCCTGGACGCAGCATCCGCCTGGCTCGATGCCGCGCTCGCGGAGAAGGTGGGTGGCTGAAGGTGCGCGTCATGGTCATCAGCGACATGGAGGGGGTCGCCGGGATCACGAAGTGGGAGCAGACGGACGGGGGCAAGTCGCTCTACGAGGAGGGCAGGAAGCTCTACACGGAGGAGATCAACGCCGCCGTGCGCGGGGCGAAGGCGGCGGGAGCGACGGAGATCCTCGTCATGGACTGTCACGGCGCAGGGGAGGGCTGGACGTTCAACTCCTTGCTCCCCGAACTCCTCGATCCAGACTGCGAGTTCGTCGTGCAGAATGAATGGACCGAGTACACGGCCTTTCTCGAGGAGGGATGCGACGCGGCACTCTTCGTCGCGATGCACGCCAAGGCCGGGACGCCTCTAGGCGTGCTCAGCCACACGATCTCGGGCAAGGACTACCGGGACCTCAGGTTCAACGGCATCTCGGTCGGCGAGACCGGCATCAATGCGGCCCTCTGCGGAACGTGGTCCTGCCCGGTCGTGCTCGTAACCGGTGACTCGGCCACGTGCGAAGAGGCGCGAGAGCTCCTCGGCACCGAGCTGGTGACGGTCGAGGTCAAGGAGGGCCTTGGCCGCTTCAGCGCGCGGCATCTTCCTCCCGCCCGGGCTCGCAGGCTGATCGAGGAGGGAGCGCAGCGCGCTCTCGAGAAGGGTCCAAAGCCGTCGCCATTCGATCCCGGCAAGCCCTGCGAGATCGAAGTCGAGCTCTCGAGTCCGGAGCTCGTGGAGCCGTACCGGCACCGGCTGGGAGTCGAGGTCACCGGGCCGTTGACGATCGTCTCCCGTGCCGACGACTGGTGGTCGGCTTGGCGTCAGTTCTTTTTCTGAGGGCTTCGACGAACGCTCGATACCATCGAGCACATGGCCGTCGCCTCGCCGGAGACCTACCTCGCCGACCTCAACCCCGCGCAGCGCGAGGCCGTGCTCGCCACGGAAGGGCCCGTTCTCGTGGTGGCCGGAGCCGGCTCCGGAAAGACGCGCGTGCTCACGCACCGGATCGCCCACCTCGTCACCGCCTGCGGCGTGAAGCCGCAGGAGATCCTCGCCATCACCTTCACGAACAAAGCCGCCGGGGAGATGAAGGAGCGTCTCGAAGGCATCCTCGGCGACATCGCCCCGCGCATGTGGGTGATGACCTTCCATGCCGCCTGCGGTCGGATTCTGCGGCGAGAAGCGCCGCGCCTCGGCTACCGCTCGAACTTCACCATCTACGACCAGGCCGACCAGGTCCGGCTCGTGAAGCTCTGCCTGGAGGAGCTCGACCGCGACCCCAAGAGATTCGTGCCGCGCGGGATCCACGCCCAGATCTCGATGGCGAAGAACCAGCTCGTCAGCCCGGACGAGTACAAGAACCGTGTCGCGTCCTTCTACGACCAGACGGTCGCGGACGTCTACGCGCTCTATCAGCGCCGGCTGCTCAACTCGAACGCGGTCGACTTCGACGACCTGCTCATGCTCACGGTGGAGGTGCTGGAGCGCTTCCCGGAGGCGCGCACCCGCTGGCAAAAGGCCTTTCGCTACGTGCTCGTCGACGAGTACCAGGACACGAATCACGCCCAGTACCGACTGCTTCAGCTTCTGGCAGGCGAGCACCGAAACGTCTTCGCCGTCGGCGACCCCGACCAGTCCATCTACGCCTTTCGCGGTGCCGACATCCGCAACATCCTCGAGTTCGAACGGGACTTCGGCGGCGCGAAGCTGATCGCGCTCGAGCAGAACTACCGCTCGACCAACTCCGTCCTGCGAGCGGCGAACTCGGTCATCGGCCAGAACCGCGAGCGCAAGCCCAAGAACCTCTGGAGCGATCTGGGCGACGGCGACCCCGTGCGCGTCATCGAGGTGGAGGACGAGCACGCCGAGGCTCGCTTCGTCGCGGCCGAGGTGGCGTCGCTCATCGACGAGGGCTACGCGGGCTCGGAGATCGCGGTCTTCTATCGCACGAACGCGCAGTCCCGCGTCCTCGAAGACGTGCTCGTCCGCCAGGAGATTCCCTACCAGGTGATCGGAGGGCCCAAGTTCTACGAGCGCGCGGAGATCAAGGACGCGATGGCCTATCTGCAGGTGATCGACAACCCCTTCGACGCCGTCTCGCTCACCCGGATCGCC
>Ga0307277_10000045_pt1 | contig 35112 bp, 49 predicted proteins | sample ER_DNA_116_FD_194473 | JGI IMG/M metagenome (GOLD analysis project Ga0307277, IMG submission 194473) | Bulk soil microbial communities from the East River watershed near Crested Butte, Colorado, United States - ER_DNA_116 | ecosystem: Environmental > Terrestrial > Soil > Floodplain | place...
TCACGCGGCCAGCGAGAGGACGGGGAGGTCCCCGAATGTCAGCGGAGTTGTCAACGGGACGTGCGCGAACGCGGTAACACGAAGCGGGACGGCTGAGCACGACGGCGCTTGAAGCGCCTGGTCAGAGGGGTCTAGTGAGACGCGTTAGGACGACCTGGGACCACCCTTACGGGGTTTAGGTCCCGGTGGGGCAACCCGTGGGGGTTCGAATCCCCCCGCTCGCACACCCTTCGGAGGGCTGGAACCGTGGCAGGTGGCGACCTCGAACTCGGTGGCCGCGGCCTCCTCGTTCAGGTGCTCGGCCTGCTCCAGCTGCGGGTTGTGGTACTCGGGGCTGAACCGGCGCACCAGCATCGCCTGGAGCACCCGGTCATTGGCCCGCCTGGCCTGGAGCCATTCGTTGAACGTGGCCGCGTCGGCGGCCAGCCGCTGCTCGCCCGCGATGGCGACCGCGGCTAGCTGGCCGCCGACCCGGTCCACGCCCGCCTCCGCGGTCAGTCGCCGACCGGTGGATCCAGCAGGACCCAATGGGTGTCGCGGCGCGGGCGCAGGTAGGCCGCCTCGTAGAGCAGGCCGGCGGCGAGGACGGCGGCGACGATGGCCAGGTCCGTGCCGGTCTGCAGCAGGACGGTGACGGCCACGCCGGCCAGCGCCACCACCGGGGGCAGGGGCCACAGCGGCATCCGGTAGGGCCGGGCCAGGCCGGGCTGCAGGACCCGGCTCACCAGTGCCGACAACGCGATCAGGGCGAAGCTGACGACCACGGTGAGGCTGGCGAAGGTGACCGCGGCCGCGTAGTCGGACACGGCGGTCAGCGTCAGGGCGCCGACGCCGATGACCAGGGTGGCCACACCGGGGTCCTGGTCGTCGGATGGATGCGGCCGAGGGCGCGGCTGAGCGGCTCCGGCCAGGTCCGGTCCCGGCCGGAGCTGTACAGGATCCGGGCGTACTCCAGCAGCACCGCCAGGACGACGTTGAAGAAGGTGGCCACCAGGGCCAGGGTGATGACGGTGACCAGCCCGTCGCCGCCCAGCGAGCGGACTAGGTACGACATGGGCGCCGGCGCGGTGGTCAGCCGCGCCTGCGAGGGCGCACCCAGCAGCGCCGCGGCGAGCGCCAGCAGCTCGGCCACGACCGCGACGCCGAGCGCGCCCAGCACCGCGCGGGCGATGCCGCGGCGCGGGCCTCGGGTCTCCTCGGAGAAGATGACCGCGCTGCCGTAGCCGGCATAGGCGCCCATGCCCAGGACGACGCCGGCCAGCAGCGTCCGCAGGCCGACCGGGGCGGCCCCGCCGTCGGCGGCGTACACGCGCGGGTCCCACAGCCTGCCGGCCGACGACCAGTCGGCATGGGCCAGCCCGAGGGCCGACACGACCAGGATGATGGTCAGCTCTAGGGCGAGGATGGCGGCGGTCACGGCGGCGTTGAAGCGGATCCCGGCCACCGCCAGCGCCGCGGCGGCGGCCAGCAGGACCAGCGCGGCCGTCCGGGGGCTGACGGCCGGCCAGACGGCGGCCAGGTACTGGCCGGCGGCCAGCGCGAACGCGCTCGGGACGATGACGAACAACACGAGCTGCAGGACCAGCGCCAGGAAGCCGGCCCGGCGGCCGAGGAGCCGGGCGACGATCCCGTACAGGCCGCCGGCGGTGGGGTACAGCGCGCCCAGTTCGGCCCAGCCCACCGCCAGGCAGGCGCTGATCAGCGCCGCGATCAGGAATGCCAGGAAGGCGCCGCTGCCCTGCTGGCCCAGCGCGACCGAGCCGATGGCGAACACCGACGCCGCCGGGCCGATCACCGCCAGGGTGATGGCCATGTTGCCGGCCACCCGGATGGTCCGGGCGAGCTGCTGGGAGTAGCGGCGGCCCCCGGGCGCGGTGGCGCGGGCTGGCGAGCTCACCGGTCCGCGAGGTGCCTCCGGGGTGCGCCGGCACCGGAGGTGGCGAGCGTTGAGAGGAGGCCGAGCTCGCGCGCCCGGGCGACCGCCTCGGCCCGGGCCCCGACCCCGAGCTTGCGGTAGATGGCCTGGACATGGCTCCGCACGGTGTTGACCGAGACGTAGAGCTCGCGGCCGATCTCTCGATTCGACAGCCGGGCGGGCAGCAGCCGAAGGACCGCCAGCTCCCGCTCGGTCAGGTCCGCCTCCACCTCGATCCGCCGGCGCGGCGTCGAGGCAAGCGCCTGCTCGGTCCGGTCCAGCAGCGCGGGCAGCGAGCCGGGATCGGCGGACCGCTCGATCAGCCTGCGGGCCTGCTCGACCTGGGCCCGGGCGCCCGGGAGGTCGCCTCGACCCCGGCGCACGGGCGCCAGCAGCAGCAGCGCGAACGCGCGCTGCACCAGCATGCTGTCGATCCCGACCGGCTCCAGCGCCCGGCTGAGCTGCACCTCGGCCTCTGCCAGCTCGCCCTGGCGGGCCAGCGCCCGCCCCAGCGCCGCGTAGGCGATCCCGCACATCGGCTCGGCGCCGAGCCCTTGGGTGTCGGCGGTCGCCGCCGCGCGGCGGGCCAGCGCCATGGCGGTGCGGTCATCGCCCTCGTCGCCGGCCAGCAGCGACAGCACCGCCAGGGCGAGGACGACCGCGACCGGCTGGGCGGCCGCGGGCACCCGCCGGACCAGCTCCTCCAGCTGCGGCCGCGTCTCGTCCGCCCGTCCGGACAGGTACAGGGCGTGGCCGAGCGCCGACTGCGCCATCCACCAGAACGGCAGGGAGTCCGGCCCGGCGAGCTCCAACGCGCGGCGGGCCGCGCTGACCGAGCGGCCCAGGTCGTCGAACACCAGCGCGGCGCGGGCCAGGTTGGCGCCGAACGCCAGCGAGCTGACACCGTCCGGCAGGCCTCCCTCATAGCCATCAGGGTCCACGGCGCCCAGCCAGTATTCGGTCTCCTGCTTGGAGGCGCCGGAGAAGCCGCCGATCCAGGCGGCGACATAGGCGACCGGCGGATCTGCCAGGATCGCCTCCTCGGGCAGCCCGTCCAGCCAGCGGGCCACCGTCGCCTGCCGCCCCCGGCGCCAGTAGCCGAGCCAGTGCCGCGCGATCATCGCGGCGGCCTCGGTGAAGTCCCCGGCCGCGCCGGCGTGGTGGACGGCCTGGTCCAGGTTGCCCGCCTGCCGATGCCAGGCCGCGGCCCGCCGGTGCAGCACCGGGAGCAGCCCGCGCTCGCGGTGGCCGAGCTCCAGCCCCAGCAGCTGCGCGAACAGGTGGTGGTAGCGATACCAGCGGCGCTGGTCGTCCAGCGGGATCAGGAACAGGTTGGAGCGCTCCAGCTCGCCCAGGACCTGCGCGGACCCCTCGGTCTGGAGCACGGCGTCGCACAGGGGGCCGGACAGGCGCTCCAGGATCGAGGTGCGCAGCAGGAACGTCCTGATGGTGTCCGGCTGGCGGGCCAGGACCTCGGTGGCCAGGTAGTCGGCGACGTGACGGTTGTCGCCGTGGAACGAGGCGATGAAGGCGCTGGGGTCCTGGCGGCCGCGGAGCGACAGCCCGGCCAGGTACAGCCCGGCCGCCCATCCCTCGGTCCGCTCGGCCAGGCGCTCCACGTCGTCGGCGGCAAGCTCCAGTCCCATCGAGCCATTCAGCAGCTCGGACGCCTCCTCGTCGCTGAACTGCAGGTCGGGCACCCGGAGCTCGGCCAGCTCCCCCCGGGCTCGCATCCTGGCCAACGGCAACGGCGGGTCGACCCGGGTCGCCAGCACCACATGGACCCCGGCCGGGAGATGCTCCAAGAAGAAGCCGAGCGTCTGGTGGCAGCTCGGGTCGCTGATCAGGTGGTAGTCGTCCAGGACCAGGAACAGCGGCCGGCCGACCGCGCCCAGCTCGTTCAGCAGCCCCGGCAGGACCGCCCGGTACAGGTCCGCGCTCGGGCCCCCCAGGGCCGCCAGCGTGGCCACGCCCACACCCGGCTCGACGATCCGCATCGCCTCGACCACATACGTCCAGAAGCGCCTGGGGTCGTTGTCGCCCTCCTCCAGCGAGACCCAGGCCACCCGGCCGGCGCCCGCGATCGCGCGCCACTGGGTGAGCACCGTCGTCTTGCCGGACCCGGCCGGAGCGTCGACCAGGCACAGCCTGCTCTGCACGCCGGCCTGGAGCCGCGACAGCAGGCCGGCACGGGGAATCAGCCCGGCCCGGGCGGCCGGCGGCCACAGCTTGGCCCACACCAGCTCTGGACCTGGCGGGGCGACCGCGCCGGAAGGCCGATCCTCCGCCCCGCTCAGTGCGTCGATCGTGTCCACCTCACCCACAACAGAACAAGCATCCCATCCTGGCAATGCGCTGTCCAAAACATCGACCCCGGGAGGCTTGCGATCCCTGCCGCCGTCCCGCGGTATGGGGGGCGGGATTGGAGCTTTCTCATCAGGGGCGAAGGTTTGCCTTGGAACGTATGCATCACTTACTCCAACCAGGGTCTCTAAAGATATTGACCAGATCTAGCGAGTTACATACCTTGCTCTCCTGGGGAAGGTGGTCGGCCTCCAGAAGCCTGGAGGGGGTCGTGCCGCGGTTCGAGTCTCTGCCCGGGTCTTCTGGCAGCTTCATGGTAAGGGTGCTCGGCGGGTTCGCCCTGTTCTGGGAGGGCGGCGTGCTCCGGGTCCCCAGGGCCTCGCAGCGGCTGCTCGCGTTCCTGGCGCTGCAGAGCAGGATGGTCAAGCGGGCGGCGATCGCCGGCACCCTGTGGCCCGACGCCTCCGAGAGCCATGCCTCGGCCAACCTCCGCTCGGCCCTGGCACGGCTGCAGGGCACGGCCCGCAAGGCGCTGGCCGCCAACAAGCTCGAGCTCGGCCTGGCCGAGGGCATCGTGATCGACGTCCGTGACGCCCAGGGGCTCGCCCGCCGCCTGCTGGACCCCGGGGGTGACGCCCGACGGGGCCGAGCTGGGCATGGCCGCCGTGCCCGTGCTGTCGGCCGACCTGCTGCCCGACTGGTACGACGACTGGGTGCTGCTGGAGGCCGAGGACTGGCGCCAGCTGCGGCTGCACGCCCTGGAGGCGCTCGCCGGCCGCCTCATCGCCCTCGGCCGCTGGGGTGAGGCCGCCAACGCCGCCGGCGCCGCCGTCCGGGCCGAGCCGCTGCGGGAGAGCGCGCGCGCGGCCCTCATCCAGGCCCACCTGGCCGTGGGCAACCAGTCGGAGGCGGTGCGCGAGTTCACCCGCTACCGGACGCTGCTGGATGCCGAGCTCGGCCTGGCGCCCACCCCCCGGCTGCACGAGCTGCTGGAGCGCCTGCACAGCCCCCCGCGCTGCGACCACTGCAACGGGGTGACGATCGGCACCTGACCCGGGTCGCGCGCCGGGGCGGTCGCGCTGGGTTCACGCTGGGATCGCGCTCGGGTCACGACCCTCGTCGAGCATGGACCCATCCCAGGGCCGTTGGCGGCCTTCACGACGAGGAGGGGGTTCGACCATGTCCAACCGGACGGCTACACCGAGATCGACCTGCCCTCGGAGCGCCTCCTCAGGGCCTTCTTCGACACCCAGATCCTGGAGCCGAGCGACGAGCCGCAGCCCAGGATCATCCACGCCGACGACTACTTCAGGGTCCGCTTCCGCCTGGAGCTGAAGGGCGAGCTCTGGTACTGCATCTGCGGCGACTGGTGGTTCGACCTCGGCTTCGCGCCGACCGGGGCGGGGAAGGGCTTCGACCTCTCCAACCTGCTTGGAAGGGAGAAGTTCTACGTCCGGAACTGGCGAGGCTGTGAGACCAGGTGCATCGAGCTGGTGATCAACGTCCCACCCGGCACCATCCCGGTCGAGTACTGCGGCACCGTCTACAAGTGCGCCGCCAAGGTCCAGCTGTACTGCTGCGGCAGGTCGGCCGCGGTCGTCGGCTTCGACGACATGGGAACCTTCTCTCGGTGGCCGCCTACCGGTTCGGGCACAGCATGGTGCGGGGGTTCTACGACTACAACCGGAACTTCGGCCGCAAGAACGGCGGGCCGGGGGCGGTGATCCCGTTCGCCTCCTTCAGGCAGATCTTCGCCTTCACCGGCTCGGCCCGGCCGGCGCCCTTCAACGGCGGAGGCACCCTGACGCTGCCGTTCAACTGGGTCATCGAGTGGGGCAAGTTCGTCGACAAGGGCGACAGCCTGCCCGACCACTTCGCCCGCAAGATCGACACCCAGCTGGCGCCGCCGCTGTTCGACATGATCAACCAGATCTCCAAGGACGACGAGAAGCTCCCCGAGGCGATCAAGGACATCCTCAGGCGCCTGGCCGTCCGCAACCTCCTGCGGGGCTACCAGCTGGCCCTGCCCACCGGGCAGGCCGTGGCCGACGCCCTGGGCGTGACCCCGCTGACCACAGAGGAGCTGCGCCGCGGCAACAGCGACGCCGTCAACGCCGCCCTCAACGACGGCGGCTTCCTGGAGACCACCCCCCTGTGGTTCTACGTCCTGAAGGAGGCCGAGGTCCGGGCCAACGGCAACTCCCTGGGCGAGGTCGGCAGCCGGATCGTGGTCGAGACCCTGATCGGGCAGCTGCGCGCCGACCCCGAGTCCTACCTCAACCCAGGACGGCGGCTGGAGCCCCGAGCAGGGCGTGCCGCTGGACGACGGCGAGCCCATCGTCACCACTAAGGACCTGTTCCGGTTCGCCGGGCTGCTGCCGTCCGACCCCTCCTGAGCGTGGGGATCAGCAGGGTCGGGGGTCCCAGGGGGGCAGCCCGCGGGTGGCCCGGGTCGGCTTGGGGGGCCGGGGCGGCGGGGGCTTGGGGACCGTCACCTTGGCGGCCAGGCCCTTGAAGTCGGCGCCGAGGACCAGGACCACCGAGCCCCGGCCCAGCCCCGGCCGGGCGGTGCGGGCGGCCGGGCGGCCGGTCTTGAGGGCGCGGGCGACGGTGGCGGCGGCGCCGTCGCCCGCCGGGCCGTAGGCCAGGGTGGTGGCCGCCGAGGGGACGGCGTTGCCGCCGTTGCCGCCCTTGAAGCCGAGGCGGCGCAGGCCGGCGGTGACGCGGGCGGCCAGGCCCTGGCGGGAGGTGCCGTTCTTGACCGTCACCTTCACCTTGGCCGGGGCGGGGGGCGGGGTCGGCCGGGGCGGCGTGGTCGTCGCCGGGGCGGGCGGGTTGGGGCGGGCCGGGCGGCTGAGCAGCTTGGCCACGGCGGCGCCGGCGTCGGGCTCCCTGGGCAGCAGGATCTGCTCCCAGCCGTTCCTGAGCCCCGGCTCGAAGCCGGGCTGGCCGGCGCGCTGCACGACCCCGTCGTGCTGCACGGCCCGGTCGACCGGCAGGGTGATGGTGGTCAGCCGGCCCGGGTCGAAGGAGCGGAACTGGCGGACCAGGGTGACCGCCCGCCTGATGCTGAGCTGGTCGTCCTTGGTCAGGCTGCGGACCACGGACCCGACCAGGGCGTTGGCCCGCAGCGGGTTGGCCAGGTTGCGGCCGACCGCCTTGGCGGCCAGGGCCCGCAGCATCGTCTGCTGACGGCGGATGCGGCCAAGGTCGGTCCCCGGGTCGCCGTGCCAGCGGCCGGCCTTGTCCTGGTACTGGAAGTAGCGGCTGCGGGCCAGGGCCAGGGCCTGCTCGCCGCCCAGGCGCTGGCAGCCCGGCTTGGGCACGTTCAGCCCCGACTCGTTGCGGCCGTTGTTGTCGTCGCGCACCGGCCGCGGGAAGTACATCGAGACCCCGCCGAGTGCGTCGACCACCTCGCGGAAGCCGTCGAAGTTGACCAGCAGGTAGTGGTGGATGGGGATGTCGAGGCTCTGCTGGATGGTCTGGACGAGCTGGCCGGGGCCGCGGTTGAAGGCCGAGTTGATCTTGGCCGACCCGCCGGTCCCGGCGACGGGCACGTACAGGTCGCGGGGGATCGACAGGATGGCGGCGTGCCGGGCCGCGGGCACCAGGTGGACCACGATGATGACGTCGCTGCGCTGCCCGGCGGCCTGCCCGAACCCGCCCTTGCGGAGTCCCTGGCGGGTGTCGGAGCCGACCACCAGCAGGTTGATCGACCCGTCGGAGGGGGCCTTGCCGAGGCCGGGCACGTGCACCGAGCTGATCTGCCCGAACCGGAAGGCCGTGTAGCCCCAGCCGCCGGCCAGCGCCACCAGCCCCAGCATGAGCAGGGCGGCCAGGGCGACGGCGATCCGGCGGCGGCGGTACACCCGGGCCGACACCTTACGGGGCGCCGGCCGGCCCACCGGACGTGGCCGGGTCGGGTGACGGTTGGTCGAGGTCGGCATGGGCTGGGCTCAGTCGGGCGGCAGGGGCGGGGCCGCCGGGCCGACGGCCCGGCTGGTCCGGTCGCGGGAGGCCTCGAGGCCCTGGCGGGCGGCGGCCTGGCGCAGGACCGGGCCGTGGGGCAGCACGTCGCCGGAGGCGAGCAGGGCGACGTCGCCGCCGCCGCCGAACACCACCCGCCCGCGCCGGGTGAGGCGCCAGCGGCGACGCCGACGGCCGGCCGGCCGGGCCCGCCAGTGATTGGCGGCCCGCAGGAGCCCGTCGGTCATCGCCACCCCGCCTTCGCGCATCGCCGGACGGCGCTTCCGAAACCGTCCGGTTGCGGAGTTTACGGGGGAAGCGGGGAGGATCGTGGGAGGTTGGCGGGATTGCTCATTCCGCGTGGGGCGGGGGGTCGGCCGACGGGGCCACCGCCGGGCGGGTGGCGGCCCGCCGGCGACGCTCGATCGCCACCGCGATCATGGGGTACACCAGCACCGACAGGGCTCCCGCCCCGACCATGGCGGCCGCGTTCTCCCGGAGCATGGTGCCGTTGCGCAGCCCGATCTCGGCCAGGGCGACCAGCAGGGGCAGGGCGGTGGCGGTCAGGAACATCATCTGCACCCGCCGGACCGCCGGCAGGTCCCGGCGGTACAGGAACAGCGACGGCACCCCCCGGATCACCAGCAGCAGCGCGAAGAAGATGAGCAGCCGACCCGGCGCCTCGGCGATCGAGCGGATGTCCAGGGTCATGCCCGAGGCCACGAAGAACAGGGGGATGAAGAAGCCGTAGCCGATGGCGTGGAGCTTGCCCTCCAGGGCCTGGACGTCGGCGGGGGCCCAGCGGCGCAGCACCATCCCGGCCAGGAACGCCCCCAGGACCACGTCCAGGCCGAACTCCTCGGCGACCGCCAGCAGGAGCAGCAGCAGCAGGACGGTCAGGCGCACCGTGGTCTGGGAGGTGGAGCCCTCGCCCTCGCGCACGATCCGCCCCAGCCGCCGGCCCCGGATGAGCCGGGGCGCGAAGCTCAGGACGACGGCCAGGACGCTCACCGCGGCCAGCGACGCCAGGGCCACGAACTTGCTGCTGGCCCCCAGGAACAGGGCGATGGCGAAGATCGGGAACAGCTCCCCCACCGCCCCGGCGGCCAGCAGGTAGCGGCCGAAGCGGCCGTGGAGCATGTCGTTGTCGTGCAGGATCGGCAGCAGCGTGCCGAAGGCGGTGGTGGTCAGCCCCAGGGCCACCGGGACGAAGGCGTGCACGAACCCGGCCGCGGCCAGGATCCCGACCAGCGCCGCGGCCAGGGCCGCGGTCACCAGCCAGCCGGCCATGGCCAGCCGCCCGGGACGCTCCTGGAACAGGTGGAGCTCGAGCTCGTACCCGGCGAGCAGGAACAGGAAGCCGAGGCCGACGTTGGCCAGCAGGTCGATCTCGGCCCGGTCGGCCCAGCCGAGCACCTCGGGGCCGATCAGCACGCCGCCGGCCAGCAGGACCACCACCTGGGGGATGCGCGGCCCCGGGAGCAGCGCCACCAGCAGCGGGGCCAGCGCGGCCACGGCGGCCGTGACCAGCAGCGTGTCCAGTCCCCTGGCAAGATCCATGGCTCAGGCGGGCAGGGTGGCGGCGATCCGCCGCACCTCGCGGTGGAGGGTCTCGACGTAGCCTTCGTGCTCGGGCTTCATGAGGACGCTGCGCAGGACCCGGGCCTGGTCGGTGTCGGCGGCCAGGGTCGGGTCGCGGCGGCGGAGGCGGTCGGCGGCCAGGCGCAGGGTGCTGAGGTAGACCGGGGACGGGTCGTCCATGGCCGCCCGGAGCAGGGCGGCCGAGGCGGCGTCGACGGCGGCGCAGGACGGCGACCCCGGGCGGGGCCAGAAGGCGAGGATGTCGAGCTCGGGCGGCTGGTAGAGGCAGAGCTCGTCGTCGGCCTCCAGCAGCTCGGCCCAGGCCCTGGCCGCCCGCAGGCCGCCGGCGACCACCGGGCCGAGGCCGCGGCCGGCCTCCAGGGGCAGGGCGCGCAGGGTCAGCCAGAGGGCACCGGCGGCCGCCCCGGCCCGTGAGCACTCCAGGCTGATCTCGCCCAGGTGCAGCTCCTCGGAGGTGAAGTAGGTGTAGGGCGAGTCGTGGCGGTACAGGCGGCCCACCGACGGGTCGCGGAACAGCACCGCCCCGCAGCCGTACGGCTGGAGGCCGTGCTTGTGCGGGTCGACCACCACCGAGTCGCAGTCCCCGACCGCCCGCAGCCGGGCCGCCGTCTCCGGGCCCAGCGGCCCGGTCCCCCGCTGGTCGTGGGCCAGCAGGGCGAAGAAGCCGCCGTAGGCGGCGTCGACGTGCAGCCGGCAGCCGTAGCGGTCGCGCAGGGCGAGCGCCTCGGCGATCGGGTCGACCGCCCCCAGCCCGGTGGTCCCGGCGGTCAGCACCACCGTCCCCACCCGGCCGGAGGCCAGCAGCGCCTCGAGGGCGTCCAGGTCCATCCGCCCGGCGGCGTCGGCCGGCACCGGGACGCTCTCGACCCCCAGCACCTCGCACATGCGGGCGTGGGTGTAGTGGGCGTCCTGGCTGTGGGCCACGGCCCGGCCGGGGGCGAGCTGGCGGGCCACCCACAGCGCCTCCAGGTTGGCGATGGTGCCGCTGGAGGTCAGGTGGCCCAGGGTGGCGTCGGGGAGGCCGAACATGGCGGCCAGGTCGCCGACCACCTCCTTCTCCATCGCCCCGGTGGCCGGCCCGCCGTCCAGGGCGTGGTTGTTGGGGTTGACGGTCATGGCGGCCAGGTAGCCGGCGACGGCCACCGGGTGGGGCGGCTTGAGCATCTGGCCGGCGTAGCGGGGGTGGAAGAACGGGTAGTTGTCCTGGAGGCGCTCGGTGTACTCGGCCCAGGCGGCAGCCAGCCGCTCGCCGTCGACCACGGCCGCGGCGGCTTCCGGGACCGGCTCCCAGCGGCCCCGGAAGCCCTCGTCGAAGGCGCGGGCCGCGTCCAGGTAGGCGCCCAGGTCCATGTCACTCCTCTGTGGCCGGATCGAGATACGGCCACGTTCGGTCTGTGTTCGGTCCGTGACCGACCGGCTCCAGGATGCTACGTGGCGCGACCAGGGTGCACATGGCCGGGCCGGCTGCACCAGGCGTACGAGGGGGCGCCTGGTGCAGCCTTTTCTATGAGCAGCGGCCATCGCATTTACAATGGCGCCATGGACGACCTGCCTCCGGAGCGGGACCTGGCCGCCATCGGGCTCCTCCGGGACCCGGTGCGCCGGGCCCTCTACGGCCACGTGGTCGCCGCCGGCGGTGAGGTGAGCCGCAACCAGGCCGCCGAGGCGGTCGGGGTGCAGCGCGGGCTGGCCGCCTTCCACCTGGACAAGCTGGTCGAGGCCGGCCTGCTGGAGGCGACCTTCCGCCGGCTCGGGGACCGGCGCGGGCCGGGGGCGGGCCGCCCGGCCAAGCTCTACCGCCGCGCCGCCGGCGAGGTCGCGGCCAGCCTCCCGCCCCGGACCTACGAGACCGCCGCCCACCTGCTGGCCGAGGCGGTCGACCAGGCCGGGGCCGACCTGGAGCTGCAGGCGGCGGCCAGGCGGGCCGGGCAGGCGGCCGGACGGGGGCGGGCGGCGGCCGGCCCCGGTCCCGGTCCCGGCGCGGCGATCGAGCAGGTGCTCGGGGCCAGGGGCTACGAGCCGTACCGCGACGGGGCCGGGCTGCGCCTGCGCAACTGCCCCTTCGCCCGGCTCTCGCACGAGTTCCCGGTGCTGGTCTGCGCCATGAACCTGGCCCTGATCGAAGGGCTGCTCGACGGCATGGGGGAGCAGCCCGGCCGGGCCGTGATGGACCCGGCGCCGGGCCGCTGCTGCGTCGCCATCACTTCTAAAGACAATCAGGATTGACATAGAGCCTGCGCCGTGGTCTCCTGACGCCATGGCAGCCCACCACCTGGCCCAGGTGAACGTGGCCACCGTGCGGGCCCCGCTCGACTCGCCCCAGCTGGCCGGGTTCGTGGCCGCGCTCGAGCCGATCAACGCCCTGGCCGACCGCAGCCCCGGGTTCGTGTGGCGGCTCCAGACCGAGGACGGCGACGCCACCGCCATCCGGCCCTTCGGGGACCAGCGGATCATGGTCAACCTGTCGGTCTGGGAGTCGCTGGAGACGCTGCGCGCCTTCGTCTACGCCAGCCGCCACCTCGACGTGATGCGGCGCCGCCGCGAGTGGTTCCACCGCATGGCCGACCCCTACCTGGCCCTGTGGTGGGTGCCGGCCGGCACCATCCCGACGGTGGCCGAGGCCAAGGAGCGCATCGAGCTGCTGGCCCACGACGGCCCGGGCCCGGGAGCCTTCACCTTCCGCGTCCCGTTCCCGGCCCCGGCCGGCGCGGCCCGCTGACCACGGCGCCGTTCGCGGCCAGGATCCGCTCCAGCAGCAGCGCCACCCCGTCCTCGGTGTTGGCCGCCGTCACCTCGTCGGCGGCGTCCAGGACCTCCTGGACGGCGTTGGCCACCGCCACTGTACAATTGCTCGCGCCTGCCACCAGCCACGATAGGAGCCGAGCATGCGAGCCGCGGTCTACTGCCGACTCTCGAAGGCCCCAAAGGTCGGCGACAGCAGCACCAACCCGAGGTCAAGCCTCGATCGTCAGGAGCAGGACGGCCGCCGGATCGCCGCCGAGCAAGGCTGGGATGTGGTTGCCGTCTTCCGCGAGATCGTTCCAGCGAGCGATCCTTTCAAGGCTCGCAAGGAGTGGACGCAGCTCCTAGAGCTGATCGAGGCGAAGGAAGTCGATGCCGTAATCCTGTGGATGGAGGACCGTGCTAATCGGCACGTCGTCACGGCCGCCGAACTCGTGAAGGTCTGCAAGGAAGCTGGAGTCTCTAGGATCGTGCTTCCGAGCTATGAATATGACCTCACCGATCCAGAGGATGAAGCCAAGTTTTACGGAGAGGCTGTTCGCGCACAGCAAGAAATTGCTCGTATGAAGAAGCGCATTCGGCGGATGCAATTAGAGCTTGCCGAAAACGGTCAGGAGCACGGCGGCGGCAAGCGGCCATTTGGCTTTACGGGCAGCGGAGCGCATAAGGTTCCGCTTGCTCGTGCGCTCGCGGAGCAAGAGATGATCCGAGAGGCGACGAGCCGCATCCTCGCTGGCGACTCCCTGCGGGGCATCTGTATCGACTGGAACAAGCGCGGCGTCGCCGGCACGACAGGCCAGCCGTGGGCGACGCGGACGCTGAAGCGTGTTCTGACCTCGCCGCGCACCGCCGGGCTCCGCGAGCACAACGGGAACCTCTACCCGGCGACGTGGTCCCCCATCGTCCCACGCGAGCAGTGGGAAGCGGTTAAGGCGATCCTCGAAGATCCTGCCCGCCGAACCAACGACCGGGGCGGCGTGTACCGCTATCTGCTGACGGGCATGGCCTTCTGCGGCGTGTGCGGGAATCGCCTAGTCGGCATCCGCAAGGGCGACTACTTCGGCTACGGGTGTGCCAAAACTGAACGCGGCGAGGGCGGTAAGTGCGTGCAGCGAAGCGCCGCGCCGGTCGAGGAGTTGATCACCGAAGCCTTGTTCCTGGCCGTCGAGTCGCCCGAGTGGGATCGGCTTGCCGATCGCCCCGCCAACGATCCGGCCCGCGGGCTACATGAGCAGCTCGCCCGCGATCAAGGGTTGCTCGACCGGCTAGAGGACAAGATCGCCCAAGAGTTGATCTCGCCCGAGGCCGCCATGCGCAACCGGGCCGAGATCGAGCGGCGCATGGACGCGGCCCGCGAGAAGCTCGCCCGGCTTGGCGACTCGCGGGTTACCGCCCGCGTCCCGAGGAATCTCCGCGTCGTCTGGCCTCATCTCTCGCTCGACCGTCGTCGCGCCATCCTGAAGGCCGTGCTGAAGCTCCCGCCCGAGGGTAAGGGCATCGAGGTGTACCCGACCGGACCAGGCCGACGTGCGTTCGACCCCAACGCCATCAAGGTGACCTGGCGGGCCTAGACGTCGACGCCGGCCAGCAGCTTGCGCCGGCCGGCGGCCATCGCGGCCATGGAGGCCTTGAACAGCCGACGATGCGGCAGGGGGTGCTCGTGGCCCGCCGCGCACCAGTAGGTGAGCACGCCGTCCTCGGCGCCCCGTTCCACCATCCGCTCCCGGAAACTGCGCTCCTCATCGATGTTGCCGGCTGCGTCGATGGTGTCCCACACCGTCCCGGCCGCCTGGTAGCCCTTGTGCTCGACCCGGCGAACTCCCCGCCCTCGTGGGCGGGCCGGGTTGTCGGGGATCGCCACCTCAAGGGCCGGGTGGAAGCCGAGCCGGTCCAGGGTCGGCGTGTTCGCGCAGTAGCCGCAGGCCAGGGTGACCTGGCGATCCCTGGCCGCTTGCACGTCGAATGACATCCTTGTAGTTTACCCAGCGATCAACGGGCCGAGGGGTGCGCCCACGGAATCCCTCACTTGGCCGCGATCCTTACGGACGCGGCGGTGAGGTGATGACCAGATGCCCGCCCGCCCCCTCCTGGCAGCCAAGGGAGCACTCGTCGCTTCCGGCCACCGCCAGCTTGACCTTGCGGCCAGGCTCCATGTGTCGCAGCGGTACGTCAATGCGGTCCTGAACGGCCGCGAGAAGGCACCCCAGCGGTTCCGCGAGGCCCTGGTCGACCTGACCGGCCGGTCTGAGCGGGAGCTGTTCAGCGACGATGGGGCCGGTGCCGCATGACCCCGCCCGAGATCGCCGCCTGGACCTGCGCCAGCCGGTGCGCTCAGGGGCTCCCTGAGCGGATCGAGGACCCGGCCGTCCTCGCCCGGGTGGCGACTCTGGCGTTCGCCGGCGAGGAAGGCGGGGCCGATGCGAAGGCCTCCTGATGGCGGAGGCCGGGCGCCCCGCTACTGGCATCCCGGCCCCAACGCCTACACGATCACCGCTGACCACGGCCCCGTCATCCTACGCGACCGGGCCGACGCCCGGCACCGCATCGAGGCCATGGACCGGCACCGCCGCGTCTGCCGCGAGCTGGAGCAACTAGCGAGCCTGGTCGAGTACTACTGCCGACCCTGGTGGTGGGCGGCATGACCGACGACCTCGTCTGCATCGCCGACGTCGAACGCCAGCAGGTCCGCTGGCTGTGGGACCGCCGCATCCCGCTCGGGAAGGTCGCCATCCTGGACGGCGACCCCGGACAGGGAAAGTCGACCCTGACGTTGACGATCGCGGCCAAGGTGACCACCGGCAGCCCGTTCCCTGACGGCGCCCAGCCAGAGGTGGGGACCGTCATCATCCTGTCCGCGGAGGACGACGAGGCCGACACGATCCGCCCCCGGTTGGAGGCTGCCGGCGCGGACCTGGGACGGTGCTTCGTCGCGCCAAGCGTCCACCGGGCCGACGAGCCACCCCGCCCACCGGAGCTGCCCGGCGACCTTGCCTGGCTGGAGCTCCAGATCCGCGCCGCACGCGCCAGCCTGGTCATCATCGACCCGCTGATGGCCTACCTGGACGCGACCGTCGACAGCCACCGCGACCAGGACGTCCGCCGCGTCATGGCCGGTCTGAAGCGGGTGGCGGAGTCCACCGGCGCGGCGGTCCTGGTCGTCCGCCACTTGAACAAGGGCCTGGGTGCCGCCCTGTACCGCGGGTCAGGGTCGATCGGGATCGTCGGCGCGGCCCGGGCGGGGCTGCTGGTCGCCGACGACCCGCAGGACCCCGGCCGTCACGTCCTGGCGTTGACCAAGTCGAACCTGGCGGCGATGCCGGACGGGCTGGCCTACCGGATCGTCGAGGACGAGCTGTACGGCGTCGCCAGGGTGGTCTGGGACGGCGCGACCACACAGACAGCCACCGACCTGCTCCGGCCGGCCGACCCTGACGACGCGCCAGCGCAGGCGGAGGCGGAGCAGGTCATCCTGGAACTGCTCAAGGAGATGGACGGGAAGGCGCCGGCGAAGTGGATGGAGCGGCAGGCCGCGGACGCCGGGGTCGCCAAGACGACTCTTCACCGCGCGCGGAAGGCCCTCGGGGTGGTCACCCGCCGGGAGGGATTCGGCCCCAAGTCACACTTCGTGTGGTCCATAGATGCCGGTCCTCCCCAGCATGAAAACAACGGAATCAATGGAATAGATGCCATAGGTTCCGTCCATAGTGAGCTGGGGACGGATGGCATCTATGGCGGCGACGACCCCACCGACGACCCGGGGAGGTTCACCCGATGAGCGAGCAAGCACCCCTGACCCCGGCCCAGCAGCAGACCGCCCGCGAGCTGCCGTGGTACCGCGAGTGGCTGTTGGCGCACGGCCGGTCAGAGGAAGAAGTCGACCAGGAGGCGCGGACCCGGTGACCCGCCGCCCGGCCGGCACGGTGGTGCTCGCCGTCCACGAGACCGAGGAGGACGCCCAGGCGGCCGCCATGCGCTGGCTCCAGACGAGCGACGGTGTGCGGGTCGAGTACGCCCCGCGGTGGCCCGACGACCCGCGGCCGTGGGCGATCGTGGCGCCACGGCGGCGCGACCCTGGCCGGAAGACAGCCCATGAGTGATAGGGCAGCCAAGCGGGCCCGGCGGGCGAAGCGGAAGGCGAAGGAGACCGAACGGCTTCGCCGGCCGCGGCGGGTGTGCGCTGACTGCGGGACGGCGTTGACCAGCCGCACCGCGATTGAAGTTGGCGAGCTGAACGGCCGGTCGCGGGACTACTGCAAGGCGTGCTTCCCACCGGAGCGGGACGTTGAGGAGATCGACACGGGCGGCCGGACATGACTGACTTCGCCGTCTGCGACTACTGCGGGAAGCCCCGCCGCCTGACTGACGCCGGCGTCCTCGAGCGCCACCGGACCCCCACGATCGTGGTGAGCAAGGCGGCCATCCCCAGCGTGGGCCGAGGTAGCTCGCGGCCGTGGTGCTCGGGCAGCGGGAAGGCGCCGCGGAGGAGAGAAGCGTGAGCAAGCGACGCAGAGGTGCGACGTATTGGCAGGCCCCGACCGCTGACCGGTGCGGCGTGTGCCGCGGGCCGATCCACCAGGGCCAATGGATCAGGAGAATGCCTGACATCTACCGGCCGGACCGTCAGCATCGCCACGCACATCGCCGGTGCATTGGAGAAGTGATGGCCAGCGTGGAGGAACGCCTCTGGCGGACGGGCTAGCGGTAGGATCCTCTCGGACGCGGCCCATTGCATCCATCGCCGCCCAGGGACATCCGGATTCGTCACCCAAGCAGCATCAGGGTGGTGCGCTGGGGCCGGGACACGAACGGGCGCCGACCCTGACCTGCCGGCCGCGACCTACCAGCACTTGCTGGTGATCCGCCCGCATCCGAGGCACGGCAGCGGCTCGTGCGAGGCGTGGATCTCCTCCCGGGTGCGCTTGCAGGTCGGCCGTTCCACCGGCAACCGGGCCGGCCGCGGAGCAGGCCCCCTAGAGATCGACCCGTCGGCGCCTCTGGAGAGAGGCATCTCCGAAGGCGCCACGCCAGCCTTGAGGGCCCGGTACGCCTCGGCCCGCAGCCGGTTCCCGTAGGCGACCCCGGCCGACACGTTGCAGCCGGAATGCGCCCAGCCCGCATAGTCGGTCGGGCCGCCGCCGTCCCGGTGGTCCGGGGAAACCGCCTGGCCGGCCTCGATCACCCGGCCACAGCGGGTGCAAGCCGAACCGGCGGCCGCCCCGGCCGCGGCCTGGTCCCGCAGCGCCTTATGGATCGGCCCGTAACGGTCGTCCTCACGGCACGACGGGCACCGCTTGGCGTTCCTGGCCTGGCCTACCAGCGGAAACCAGCGTCCGCAGCGGGTACAGAGCCGATCGGCCATGGTTACCACCCCTTGTGGTCACGTTTCACAGAGCGTGGGCAGGGAAGCGGAAACAGGGCGGCGAGGGCGCGTCAGGGCGTGAGAAGAAAAAGACGCTTGTCCGTTTCCGAACTAGCGGATGACGCGGGCTGCTCCGGTCGCGTCAAGGCTGCTGCCCGGTGGCCGGGGTGCGGCCCGCTGGGACCGGTCGCCGCGTTGCCGGGCCGCTGCTGCCTGGCGTCGCTCCTCGGCTGCTGCCTCCTGGCGTTCCTCGCGTTCGAGGGCGGCCAGCTCCTCCCTGGCGGATCGGGCCATGGTTCCTCCTGATCGTGGTGGCGAGTGCATCGTCCCACAGTTGCAAGACCATGCAGTCGCAATGGCATGCGATACTCCGGGGAGCGGTGCGGTGGCCGGGCGGTACTGACCTCCCGCCCGGTCGCCCCGCAGTTGAGGTCAGCGCAGGAGGTCCAGCATGGCTGAGCAGTTCCACCAGCCGGCCGAGGTGCCGGCGTCGAACAACGTGCACGGCACGCCCCAACCGCTGTCCGGTCTGCACCCCGCCGCGTCACCCGAGGCGGTGATCGTGATGGTCGGCGCGCTGGACAAGCCGGCGCCCACCTCGACGCCGGCTCCGAACATCCACGGGCAGCCTGGCGATGCCTGAGCCGTTCATCGACGTCATGGCCACGTCGGTCCCTCAGCCGAGCCGCTGGGACCGTGGCGATGCGGGGGGTGCGATCCGCACTCTGGATGCCGAGCTGGCGAAGGCCGGGCTTCCGGGCCGGCTGGCGGAACCGCTGCGGCTCCTGACCCGGGCCGAGGAGCTGGCCGAGGCGGGGAGGCGGGAGAAGGAGGCCGCGGCCGCCCGGATGGAGGCGGCCACCGCGGCGTTGCTGGCCGATGGGCCGCTCGACCTTGCCGCCTACGGCCAGGCGCTGGCCGGGGTCGCCCCGTGGCTTGATAGCGAGGCGGGGGCGCCAGCGGCGCTGGTCGGCATTTGGAACGCGGGCCACCGGCTGCGGTCCAACGCGCAGCAGATGGTGTTCGGGATGGCGCACGGTCTGCACGCGGAGCTCCAGCGGGTGTGCGCCCAGGTCGTCGCCGAGGTAGCGGCGGTCCCTGCTTTGCCGCAGGGCGTCTGGACGGCGGCCACCAGCGGGCAGGCCAGCACGTTGGCGATCCGGGCCGGCCTTGAGTCGGCCTGGTCGTCGCTGGTGAGGTTGGGCGACCGATGGGACACGATCCACGCCGCTGCCCTGCTGCTGCGGGAAACGGGCCAGTTCCAGCAGGACCTGATGGACCTGGATGGTTGCCCGACCGAGCTCGGCCTGCTGTTCCTCAACTGGCAGCCGGCGGTTGAGCAGTTGCCGCAGGTCCGGCGAATGCCGCCGCCGCTGCGGGTCAGGGGCGCCCACGACAGGGGTTTCCGCCCGGGGTTGTACCTGCGGGCCGATCACGTGGCCTATCAGGCGCGGGCAGTGGAACCGAGGCGGGGGCTGCTGGCGCGGCTGGCCGGCGGGTAGGACCGGGCGGCCGCTCCTGGGCATGGGGTCGGCCACCGAACGCCAGCACCCCCGGGGATCATCCTCACCCGGGGGTGCTGCGCTGTCCTGGTGCCTGCTACCCGTCAAGGGCGAGCTCGCTTCTCTCGTCTATCCTCGGCCGGAATCTCTGACGGGCATCCCTTTGGAGGTCGAGTGTGAGTCCATGGCTCCGGTCCGACTGGGCCGGCCTGCTCCTTCTGATCGTCGCCATCGTGCTTCTCAGCCTGAGCGCCCCAACGAAGGAAGCCGTGACCGGCGCCGGCTTCGCGCTCCTCGGTGTCGCTCTGGCGCACCTCGTCGACCGCGCCAACGAACGCCGTAGGGAAGCGGTGCAAGCGGATGAGGGCCGCCGCCGCGATCTGGACGAGACGCGTCGTCTCCTGTACATGGCCCTCATCGTTGGAAGGACGAGACAGACCCCAGGCGCTGAGCTCATCGGAACAATCGTGAACGCGCTCGCGCATCACCAGTCAGCGGTTAACGCCGACCAGGCGGCCGTGCACGTGGCAGCCGTCATCCATGGCGATCCTGAGGGCGAGAGCGAGCGTTGGCTTCAAGGCCAGATCAACCGGATCAACGCCGAGCTCGGCCCCTAGCCTCGTCGGTAGGGACGCTGGCCTGGTTCCGGGGAGGCGCCTCAAGGGTTCGCGCTTCGCGCCGGCTGCGCCGCCCTTGACCCGCAGTCGTCGGTGCGCCGCTGCTCCTCGACGGCCAGGGCGAGCTGCTGGCTGGCCAGCCGGGGGGAGGGTTGCCCCTCCCCCCCGACCCCTCCCAGGTCATGCGAGGTCGACGTCGACTCCCACGTGCTGACCGTGCTCCAGGACGCGGGCGGTCTCCTCTGCCGGGCTGAGGATCGGAAGGACGCCGGTCACCTCGCAGGCGTCGCAGAGGGTCATGCAGAGCACCCCGTGCGGGGTGTCGGCGGTCAGCACGGTCAGCTCGTCGAGGCGGCCGCAGCCCTCGCACTCCGGCGCGACCGGGCAATGGCGCGTGTCGTCCAAGTTCACCATGCCCGTCCGTTCCTCTCGTGCCGGCGCCGTGCTGCGTCTACGGTAGCGGGCCGCAGCTGGTCGTGGCCGAGGTGAGAACAGCTAGGGCGCCAGCTGGTGCAAGAGCAGTGCGGCGGCCACCCAGTAGATGACGTAGGCGACAAGGGCGGCCAGGCCGACGCCAACCTCTTTCAAGACGGTATGCCAGTGCCCGGCGAGGGTGGTGCGGTCAACGTTGGAGTCGTTGGGCCATAGGTGCTGCATTGAGGTCCCCCCTGCAAACCGCGGACGTCGCTCGGCTTGCTTCCGGCATAGCATGTTGCTCTGCTCCGGTCGAGGCTATTAGTCCGATCGGGACTGGGACTCGACAGGACCGCCAGCGGCACGGTCGGGATCAGGCGACCTCCACACAGATCGGGCAGGACCGGCGGGCTGCCTTGCGCTCGACCCGGTTGAGGGCGGCGACGACCTCATAGGCCCGGCCGAAGTTGGTCAGGACGCTGGCCGCCATCTCCAACACCATCCGCTCCTGTGGGGTCACTTCGGTCCGGCGAGGGCCCTCTGGTGGCGCCAGAAGTCCTCATCGGTGGGCGGCCGGCCCACGGCGGCCCGGTAGGCGGCCAGGGTGCGCCGGATGGCGCAGACCTCCCAGACCACGGCGAACACCAGGGCACCGATGACGGCGATGGCCGCGAGCACGGTCACGACGGTGGCGAAGATGGCGCTCAGATGATCCATGGTTCCTCCTCCGCGAGCTTCCAGCGAAGCTCGATCGATGCCAGCTCGCGCCGGGCCGCCTCCTGCCGGCGCTGGCGTCGCTGCTCGGTGTTGTCGACCCCGAGCAGCTCCAGCAGCTCCGCGCGTACCGCCGGGTCCAGTAGCGCCCGCCGTGCCTGGGCCGCGTTGTCCTCGATCCACGCCTCCCGCTCGTCCACCCGACTCCTCCCGAAGTGGGGAGGGCCCGGGCCCAGGATTCCCGGACCCTCCCCTGGTCGTTCCTGCATCCATCCCCTGTCAGGCCGAAGCCCGTGATGCAGGACCGACCACGGAGTCGGGCTCGATGCCCTCGCCGTACAGCCAGCCGCGTTCGGTCAGTTGGATGGCCATGGGCGTGCCCTCACAGCGACGTAGTTGCCGCGGTGTGTGGGCGATGGTCTTCCTGCTGGCAGCCGGGCAGTCCTCGGCCCAGCAGTCGCCCAACAGTCGGTAGCGCGGCCAGTCGATCACGCCGAGCAGCCATGGCGGCAGGTGCTCATCCATCCACTCACGCAAGCGTTCTCACCTCCCTCCGGATTTGGAGGGGGCCGGATCTGCGACGCCCGGCTGGCAGCCGAAGAAGCGGCCCCCTGGCCGATAGTCCTCGATGCTTATGCACTTAAGTACACATATCCGGAGACGAGAGTCAACCCCCCTGAGCGGTAGAATTGCTGCACCAAAGGTGCTCATGGACACGACGCAAAGGGACTCGATGGTCACGCGGTCAGGGAAGCCGGCATATCTCCAGATCGCGGACGCGCTCCGCGAGCAGCTCCGCAGCGGCCAGTACCCACCGGGGGCCCGGCTGCCCAGCGAGCGCGAGCTGATCGAGCGCTGGGGCGTCTCCTCGCGCACCGTCCGGGTGGCGCTCGACCAGCTCCGGGCCGAGGGCCTGGTCGTCTCCTATCAGGGCCGCGGGGTGTTCGTGCGCGAGCAGACCGTCCCGCGGCGGCTGTCGACCGACATCGCCACCTCGCTAGGCTGGTATCACACCCTGGCCCGTCAGGGCCTCCAGCCGGCCGGGCAGACCACCGTGACCCAGGCGTCGTGCCCGCCCGAGGCGGCCGAGTGGCTGGGCATCGACCCTGGGACCGTCGTCACCATCCGTGACCGGGTGCTGGGCACCGAGGGCGAGCCGCCGGTGATGCTGGCCGCGTCCTACTTCCCGGCGATGGTCACCGACAAGGCCCCTGACCTGACCGACCCGCACCGCGGGGGTATGCCCGAGCTGCTGCGGCAGGCGTTCGGCGACACCTACTCGCATGACGTCATCACCACCAGGATGCCCACGCCGAGTGAGCAGCAGCGCCTCGACCTGCCACCTGGGACGCCGGTCCTGGTCATCAAGGGCGGCACCTACGACCAGGAGAACCGGCCGCTTCACTTCATCGAGGTCATCGCCGCGGGCGGCCGCATCGAGTTCGCCTACCTCTATGGCACCATGCCCGTTCCCAGCGAAGACGGCTAGCGAGCGCGAGCCGCCTGTACAGCAACGATGCGTTCGAGCAGGACGGCAACGCCGTCATCGATGTTGCTCGGAACCACTTCATCGGCGATGTCCAGTACAGATTGTTGAGCATTGGCGACCGCCACCCCGGTCCCGGCCCATTCCAGCATGGCCAGGTCGTTGGGCATGTCGCCGACGGCCACGACCTCCCCCGGCGCGACGCCGAGGCGGCGGCAGAGCCGCTCCAGGGCGAACGCCTTGGTCACGCCGGCGGCCGAGATCTCGACCAGCCGCAGCCCGGCCCAGGTCACGACCGCGTCGTCGCCCACGGCGGCCCGGGCCCGCTCGGCGACCTCGGCGAAGGCCATGGTCGGGTGGCGGACCAGCAGCTTGGTCACCGGGCCACAGATCAGCTCCAGGGCGTCGGCTTCGAGCGCGTCGGGCCGGGTGGCGACCAGGCCGTCGCTCCAGCCGGCCTCGCGGCCGAAGCCGCGCTCCAGCTCGACCGCGAACAGCGCCCCCGGGATGGCCTGGCGCAGGGCGTGGACCAGCCGGGCGGCCAGGTCGGCGGCCAGCGGCGAGTAGTCGACCATGGTGCCCGAGTCCAGGTCCCAGACGACGGCCCCGTTGGCGCAGATCGCCATGCCGCCGACCCCGATGCGCTCGGCGATCGGCCCCAGGCTGCGGGCCGGCCGCCCGCTGACCAGCACCACCGTGATCCCGGCCGCCCGGGCCGCGGCCAGCGCGGCCCGGGTCCGGTCCGACACCGTCTCGTCCGGGAGCAGCAGGGTACCGTCAAGATCACTGGCCACCAGCCTGACCCCGTCCATGTGTCCACGGTAGCGGTGATGCCGGTGATGAAGGAGGTCGTCCCCGCTGGGCGTTTGTGGACGGTCCGTGCGCGCGTACCTCGAGGACATCGTCCGCCGCATCTACCGCGGCGAGACGCCTCCCTGACCCTCGGCCCAGGACTGGATGGCCGGGCGCAGGGCCCGGAACGCCTTGCCGCGGTGGGAGGCGGCGTCCTTGGTCGCCTGGTCGACCTCGGCGCTGGTTCGGTCCCAGCCGTCGGGCAGGAACACCGGGTCGTAGCCGAACCCGCCGCTCCCCCGCGGCGCCTCCAGCACCCGCCCCTCCCAGGCGGCCTCGGCGTCCCATGTTCCCCGCTCCGGGTCGTGGAGCACGGCGGCGCAGCGGAACCGGGCCGTGCGCCGCCCGGGGGGCACCCCGGCCAGGGCGGCCAGCAGCTTGTCCAGGTTGGCCTGGTCGCCGGCGCCCTGGCCGGCGTAGCGGGCCGAGCGGACCCCGGGGGCGCCGCCGAGGGCGTCGACCTCCAGCCCCGAGTCGTCGGCGACCGCGGCCAGTCCCGACCAGGCGGCGTACGCCCGCGCCTTGAGCAGCGCGTTCTCGAGGAAGGTGTCGCCGGTCTCCTCGACCTCGGGCGGCTCGCCCAGGCCGGCCTCGGCCAGGCCGACCAGCTCGACCGGCAGCCCGTCCAGGATCGTCCGCAGCTCGCGCAGCTTGCCCTGGTTGGCGCTGCCCAGCAGCAGGACCGGGACCGTCACCCGGGGCGGCCGTCGCCGAGGTCCAGGGGGGCCGGGCCGAGGGCGAGGCGGCGCAGGGGCGGGATGGCCGCCTGCTCCAGCATCGGCCCCAGGGCCTGCTTCTGGGCCTTGACCAGCGAGGCGATGCCGCGGCCGGCCAGGTCGAGCAGGGCGTCCAGCTCGGCCCGGCTGAACGGCTCCCGCTCGGCGGTGCCCTGGACCTCGACCAGGCCGCCGAGCCCGGTCATGACCACGTTCATGTCGGTCTCGGCGCGGACGTCCTCCTCGTAATGGAGGTCGAGGCAGGGCGTGCCGTCGACCATGCCCACGCTGACCGCGGCCACGTGGTCGCGGAGCGGGAACGACTTGACCCGCTTCTCCTGCATCAGCCGGTGGCTGGCCGCGAACAGGGCCACCCAGGCCCCGGTGATGGAGGCGCAGCGGGTGCCGCCGTCGGCCTGGAGGACGTCGCAGTCGACCCACAGGGTCGACTCCCCGAACGCCTTGGTGTCGGTGACCGCCCGCAGGGAGCGGCCGATCAGGCGCTGGATCTCGTGGGTGCGGCCGCCCGGGCGGCCTTTGGCCACCTCGCGGCCCGACCGCTCGTTGGTCGCCCCGGGCAGCATGGCGTACTCGGAGGTCACCCAGCCCTTGCCGCTGCCGCGCAGGAACGGCGGCACCCGCTCCTCGTAGCTGACTGCGCACACCACCTTGGTCCGGCCCAGCTCGACCAGGGCCGAGGCGAAGGCCGTCTCCTGCCAGCCGAGGGTGATCGTGACCGGCCGCAGCTGGTCGGGGGTGCGCCCGTCCTTCCTCACCATCAGAGCTCGTGGACCTCCAGTTCGGCGGCGACAGCCACCGGGCCGCCGTAGGCCTCGGCCGCCCGGGCGGCGGCCGCCCCGGGGTCGGCACCGGGGCGCAGGTGGGTGAGCAGCAGCCGCCTGGCCCTGGCCTTGGCCGCCCACTCGCCGGCGAGCTGCGGGGTCAGGTGGATCGGGGGTATCCCCTCGGGCCACTCCGACCAGGCGGCCTCGCAGATGAACAGGTCGGCCTGGTCGGCCAGGCGGCCCAGGGCGTCGCAGGGGCCCGAGTCGGCCGAGTAGGCGAGCGTCCGGCCGCCGGCGCTGGCCCGGACCCCGTAGGTCTCCACCGAGTGCAGGGTGGCCACCGCCTCCAGCCGCAGCGGCCCCAGCTCGACCCGCTCGCCGTCGTGCAGGTCGTGCACCTCGAAGGTGCCGTCGATGGGCTCGCTCTCGCCGGTGGTCAGGAACGGCCGCACGTGGCTGACCCAGTCGGTGGGGCCGAACACCGGCACCGCCTCGGGCGGCGGCTGGAAGTCGCCGTAGCGCAGGGCGTAGTTGGCCGCCAGCAGGTCGCCCACGTGGTCGACGTGCAGGTGGCTGACCCAGATGGCGTCCAGGTTGGGCAGCTCGGTCACCCGCAGCAGGTTGGAGAGGGTGCCGGGCCCGGCGTCGACCCACACCCTGGTCGTGCGGCCGCCCTCGTCGGCCTCCAGCAGGTAGCCCGAGCAGGCGCGGCCGGCGGCCGGGTAGGTCCCGGAGCTGCCCAGCACGGTGAGCCGCATCACGAGACCTCGGCCTCGACCGGCACGGCGGCGCTGCGCCGCTCGACCACCCCGACCTCGGGGCCGAGGAAGCGGGCGCCGACCCGGCGGAACTCGTCGGGGTCGCCGGAGGCGAGGAACCGGTGGCCCGGCCGGGCCCCGTAGGGGGCGTGCAGGTCGGCCCTGGTCAACTCGGCGAAGACGCTGCGGGCGGTCCACTCGGCCGAGTTGACCAGGAACACGTCCGGGCCCACCAGGTAGCCGATGACCCCGGTGAGCAGCGGGTAGTGGGTGCAGCCGAGGATCAGGGTGTCGACCTCGGCGGCCAGCAGCGGGGCCAGGTAGCCGCGGGCCAGGTCCAGGATCGCCGGGCCGGTGGTCTCGCCCCGCTCCACGTACTCGACGAACCGGGGACAGGCCTGGGCGACCAGGGTGACGTTCTCGTGGGTCTCCTCGATGGCCTCGCGGTAGCGGCCCGAGCGGATCGTCCCCTCGGTGCCGATCAGGCCCACGTTGCGGTTGCGGGTCAGGCGCACCGCGGCCCGCACCGCCGGCTCGATCACCTCGACCACCGGCAGCGGGTAGGCGGCCCGCAGCTCGTCGAAGGCGGCTGCCGAGGCGCTGTTGCAGGCGACCACGGCCAGCTTCACGTCCTCGGCCACCAGCAGGTCCATGATCTCCTCGGCGAACCGCCGCACCTGCGCCTGCGACCGGGGCCCATACGGGAACCGGGCGGTGTCGCCGAAGTAGATCACCGACTCGTGCGGCAGCAGGTCGATGACCGCCCGGGCGACGGTCAGCCCGCCGACCCCCGAGTCGAAGATGCCGATGGGTCGAGAATCCATGGTGCAGGACGATACCGCAGCCGAGCGACCCGACCGCGCCGTCAGGCCCACAGCTGGCCGCGGAGGCCGGCCTCGGCGGCGTCCGGGTCGGCCCCGTAGGCGCCGGTGGACAGGTACTTCCAGCCGCCGTCGGGGGCGAGGACGACGATGTCGGCCCGCTCGACCCGCTCGGCCACCCGCAGGGCGACGTGCAGGATGGCCCCGGTGGAGATGCCGGCGAACAGGCCCTCGGTCGCGGCCAGCTGGCGGGTCCGGGCGAGAGCGTCGCGGGAGCCGACCTTGATGCGCCGGTCGAGGACGTGCTCCTCGAAGATCGGGGGCACGAAGCCCTCGTCCAGGTTGCGCAGCCCGTAGACCAGGTCGCCGTACTCGGGCTCGGCCGCCACCACCTGCACGGCCGGGTTCTGCTCCTTGAGGTAGCGGCCCACCCCGACCAGGGTGCCGCTGGTGCCCAGGCCGGCCACGAAGTGGGTCACCTCGGGCAGGTCGCGCCAGATCTCGGGGCCGGTGGTCTCGTAGTGGGCGGTCACGTTCGCCGGGTTGCCGTACTGGTACAGCATCACCCAGTCGGGGTGCTGGCCGGCCAGCTCCTCGGCCCGGGCGATGGCCCCGTTGGAGCCGCCCGCGGCCGGCGAGCTGACCACCTCGGCCCCGTACAGCTCCAGCAGCTGGCGGCGCTCGGCCGAGGTGTTCTCGGGCATGACCACGACCAGCCGGTAGCCGCGGACCCGGGCCACCAGGGCCAGGGCGATGCCGGTGTTGCCGCTGGACGGCTCGACCAGGGTCGCCCCCTGGGCCAGCCGGCCCGTCTTCTCGGCGTCGTCCACCATGGCCCTGGCGATGCGGTCCTTGACGCTGCCGGTGGGGTTCTGGCCCTCCAGCTTGGCCCACAGGCGCACGTTGGGCGAGGGTGAGAGCCTGGGCAGCCCGACCAGCGGGGTGTTGCCGATGGCGTCGGCCAGGTCCTCGTACCGCATCGTCTCAGCCTCCCGCGACCGCCGGGAGGATGGCCACCACGTCGCCGTCGGCCAGCTTGGCGTCCAGCGCGCCCAGGAACCGGACGTCCTCGTCGTTGACGTAGACGTTGACGAAGCGGTGCAGGGAGCCGTCGTCGGTGAGCAGCGACCCGGCGATCCCCGGGTAGCGCCGGTCCAGGTCGCCGATCAGGTCGCGGACGGTGTCGCCGTCGGCGGAGACGGCCTTCTCGCCGCCGGTGTGCTTGCGCAGGATCGTCGGGATTCGGACTTCAACGGCCATCAAGGCCTCCTGGAGCGGGTTCGCGGGGCGGGGCGCGGTTCAGGCGCCCGGGGACGGCCGGGGCCGACATCGCCCGTAGCGGGCCGCCGGGCCCTGCCGGTGCCAGACCGGGCAGGCCAGCCCCTCGGCCGGTGGCCTCATCCGGCCACCCCGGCGGTGCGCCGCCGCAGCTCCTCCTCGTCGACCTGGCCGTCGCGGATCCGGAAGGCCCGCAGCACGGGCGCGTCCTGGTCGGCGAGGGTCAGGATGAGGTAGGCGGCGTCCGGGTAGGCGGCCAGCTCGACGTCGGTGCGCGACGGGTAGGCCTCGGTGGCCACGTGCGAGTGGAAGATCCCGACCAGGTCGAGGCCGAGGTCGTCCATCTCGGTCATGGCCCGCAGCTGGGCCCTTGGCTCGACCACGTAGAAGGTCGGGCTGGCCTCGGCGTTGGGGAGGGCGTAGACGCGCTCGACCGACCCGTCCCGACCGGCCAGCAGCGCGCAGGCCTCGTTGGGGTACCCGGCCCTGGCGTGGGCCACCAGGGCCTCGTAGTGGTCGTCGTCGATGCGCAGCACGTGAACCTCCTGCTCACGAGCGTAGCATCGCTCACCCCGCCCCGGCGATGAGCCTGCCCAGCTGGGTCGAGGTGCTGAAGTCGTTGCTGACCCGGTTCTTGGTCACCGCCCACGCGACCCCGCTGGCGGTGTCGCCGCAGGCGAAGCTGCCGCCGACGCCGCCGAGACCGAACACGGTCGGGGACTCCTGGGCGTCGCCGGCGGGACCGCCGATGCCGTAGCCCAGCCCCCAGGTGGTCGGCATCCCGAACACCTCGTCGAGGCCGCTGGAGGAGACGGCGGTCGCCTCGGCCAGCCGCTCGGGCGTGAGCAGCCGGACGCCGTCGACCTGGCCGAGCAGGGCGGCGTACATCCGGGCGATGGCCCGGGCCGAGGTCTTGCCCCCGGCCGGGATGTCGGCGGCCAGGACGTCGGGCCGGTTGCCGAAGGCGGCGTTGGGGAACGACTCCGGCGGCCCCGCCTTGAACATGGGCAGGTCGGGCGGGAGCGAGGCCATCATCTGGGCGGCCGCCTCGGCCGCGCCCGGCTCCTCCTCCAGCGGGGCCAGCCGGTGCTGCTCGGAGGCGGGCATGCCGAACCACAGCTCGCCGGCCACCCCCAGCGGCCCGGCCACCTCCTCGGCCAGGACCTGGGAGACCGGCTTGCCGGCGGCCCGGCGGACCACCTCGCCGACGATGTAGCCGAAGGTGTAGGCGTGGTAGCCGACCTTGGTCCCCGGCTCCCACCACAGCTCGGCGTCGGCGATGGCCGCGCACATCTTGTCCCAGTCGCACAGGTCCTCGACGGTGGTGTCCAGCGGGATCCCCGGCACCCCGGCGGTGTGGTCCAGGACCTGGCGCATGGTCACGGCCTGCTTGCCGTGGGCGGCGAAGTCCGGCCACAGCTCGGCCACCGGGGTGTCGTAGCCGAACAGGCCGCGCTCGGCCAGGACGTGGGCAACGGTGGCGGTCGCGCCCTTGACGACCGAGTAGTTGTAGAACACGGTGCCGGCGTCGACCGGCCGCCCGGCGGCCGGGTCGGCGAGCCCGGCCACGGCGTCGACCACCTGCTCGCCGTCGCGGTAGACGGCCACCTGGACGCCGCGCTCGGTCCCGGACTCGACCAGCCGGTCGATCGCCTGCTGCACCTGCCCCTGCAGGTCGTCCATGCGCGTCTCCTTCGTGTCCGGGAACCGGGGCGCTCAGCGGGGGGGCGGCAGCCGCCGCACCCCGATGCGCCCGGGCGGGCCGGCGAGCACCCGGCCGACCACGGCCGGCTCCACGCCGCGGCCGCGCAGGTCCGCGACCAGGCCGCCGAGGATACCCGGGGCCACCGACAGCAGCAGGCCGCCGGAGGTCTGGGCGTCGTGCAGCAGGGTGGCCACCACCGGGGGCAGGCCCGGCTCCAGGTCGACGTGGTCGCGCAGGTAGGCCTCGTTGTTGCGGGTGCCGCCGGAGACGAACCCGGCCGCGGCCAGCTCGGCCGCGCCGGGCAGGAACGGCACCCTGGCCGCGTCGACCTCGCCGGCCGCCCCGCTGGCCCGCAGCATCCGGTGCAGGTGGCCGAGCAGCCCGAAGCCGGTCACGTCGGTGGCGGCCTCGACCCCGGCGGCCAGGGCGGCCTCGGCGGCGTCGCGGTTGAGGGCGGTCATGGACGCGACCGCGGCCGCCACGGCCGCCGGGTCGGGGTCGCCGCGCTTGACCGCGGTGGCCACCACCCCGGTGCCGAGCGGCTTGGTCAGGACCAGCCGGTCCCCCGGCCGGGCCCGGGCGATGGTCAGCAGCCGGCCCGGGTGGGCCATCCCGACCACGGCCAGGCCGTACTTGGGCTCGGGGTCGTCGATCGAGTGGCCGCCGACGACCGGGCAGCCGGCCCGGGCGGCCACCTCGGCCCCGCCCCGCAGCACCTCGGCCAGCAGCTCCACGGGCAGCGCGGCCGGCCAGGCGGTCAGGTTGAGCGCGACCAGGGGCCGCCCGCCCATGGCGTAGACGTCGGAGAGGGCGTTGGCGGCGGCGACCCGCCCCCAGTCGCGGGCGTCGTCGACGATCGGGGTGAAGAAGTCGGTGGTGAGCACCAGCGCCCGCTCGTCGTCCAGCCGCAGCACGGCCGCGTCGTCGCCGTCGGCCGCCCCGACCAGCAGGTCGTCGTCGGCGGGGCCGGCCAGCCCCACGCCGACGCTGGCCATCAGCCGCTCAAGGGTGGCCAGGGGCAGCTTGCAGGCGCAGCCCGCCCCGTGCGACAGGGCGGTCAGGCGGGGCAGCTCGTTGGCGTTGGTCATGCCCGTAGGATAGGCCCGCCATGTTGGTCGCCGTCGTGCGTGACGCCTGGCGCCAGTACCGGCGCCGGCCCCTGGCCGCCGTCGTCGCGGTGGCCGTCGGCGGGTTGCCCGTGTTCCTGGACCCCGACGACCCGCTGCTGGCCGTGCCCCTGGCCCTGCTGCTGCTGGTCGCCGGCCTGCTGGTCGAGCTGTTCCTGGTCGCCTACCTGGCCGGCGCCCTCGACCCGGCGCCGCCACCGGCCGCGGCCGCCCTGGCCACCCTGCGCCGCACCATCGGCCCCGGCGTCCGGGCCGGGCTGCTGCGGGCCGGCTACCTGGTGCTGGCCCTGATGGTCGGGCTGCTGCTGTTCGGCTCCCGCGAGGAGGGGCCGCTGCCCCGGTCCGAGCAGACCAAGCTGGCCGTCGGCCTGTGGCCGCTGTTCGCCATCGCGTTCGCCTTCCTGGCCGTGCTCAACCAGCGGGTCGTGCTCGGCGGCGAGCGCAAGGTCCGGCAGGCGGCCGCCGTGTCGCACCGGGTGGCGTCGGCCCACTTCCCCATCTGCCTGCTCATCGGGCTGCTCCAGGCCAGCGGGCTGGTGCTGGCCAGCCTGGTGGTCGAGTTCCGGGTGCTGGCCGCCCTGTCGATCCTGCTCGCCCTGGCCGACCCGTACCTGATCGGCATGTGCAACTCCCTGTACCTGAGCACCAGAGGCGACCAGGAGCCGGCCGACGCCGGCGACGGCTCGCTCAGGCCCCCACGCAGGTGAGGCCGCTGCCGGGCGGGTAGTTGGCCACCCCGAGCACGGCCAGGGCGATCCCGGCCAGGAAGGGCACGGCCAGGGCGGCCGCCTGGAGGCTGCGGTTGCGCGGCCCGGCCGCGTCGTACAGGCCCATGGCGACCACGCCGGCCAGGAAGCCGCCGATGTGGGCCAGGTTGTCGATGCTGGGGTTGCGCGAGGCGATGAACAGGTTGAGCAGCAGCACCAGCAGCAGGCTCTGGAGCGGGACCGAGCCGCCGACCCGGCGGCGCCGGAAGAAGTAGGCGACCAGCGCCCCGAGCAGGCCGAAGATCGCCCCCGAGGCGCCGACCCCCAGGGTGGTCTGGCTGAAGGCGAAGCTGGCCCCGGCCCCGACCAGGCCGGTGCCGACGTACAGGGCGACGAAGCGCAGCCGGCCGAGCAGGCTCTCCAGGGTCGGCCCGAACGCCCACAGGGCCCAGCTGTTGAACGCCCAGTGGAGCAGCCCGCCGTGCAGCACCATCACCGTCAGCAGGCGCCACCACTGCCCGGACTCGGCGATGGCGGCGGCGTTGAGCGCCCCCAGCCGGCACAGGGCCCTGGCCGAGGGGTCGAGCAGCCCGAAGGCGCTGCCGCTGAGCGCCGCCGCCGCGAACAGCATCAGGGTGTTGATGCCGAGCAGGGCCCAGGTGGCCAGCGGCCGCTCGGAGCCCGGCAGGCCGCGGGCCCGCACTGTGGCCCGGGCGTCGTCCGGGCACAGCTGGCCCACCGGCGCCGGGGTGGCGCACTCGCCGCAGATCGGCCGGTCACAGCGCGAGCAGCGCAGCCCGGTCTGCCGGTCCGGGTGCCGGTAGCAGTAGGTCGGGGTGGTGGCCCTGGTCAGCCACTCCGGCCGGTCGGCCGGCCCCTGGGTGTCGGGCAACGTTCGGCTCCTTGGTCGCGGAGCTCAAGCATGCCACCTCCGCCCTGGTTGGGCAGGGACGGGCCGGCCCGGGGCCGCCTCAGCGGGCCAGGAACCCGGGGATGGCGGGCAGCTTGAGCTCCGGGGCGTCCGGCAGCTCGGCGTCCGCCCGGACGGCGTCGACACTGGCCACCGTGTGGGCGGCGATCGCGTCCCAGGACAGGGGGGCGACGGCGGCCTGGCGCAGGGCCCGGCGCCGCTCCCGGTCGCGCTTGAGGGCGCCCTGGATGGCCCGGGCGAACTCCGAGGGGTCCCTGGCGATCCAGACCAGCCGGCGCAGCTCCTCGGCCCCGGCCACCTCGGTGGTGACCACCGGCAGGCCGGCGGCCAGGTAGCCGAACAGCTTCTCGGGCACGACCGCCCTGGTCGCCGGGGCCACCTGGTGGGGGGCGATGGCCACGTCGGCCGCGGCCAGGTAGTCGGGCAGCAGCCGGTACGGCCGGGGCCCGATCACGTGCACGTTGCGCAGGCCCGAGATCAGGGGGGCGAGGAAGTCGGCGGCCGGGCCGACGAACACGAAGCTCGCCTCCCGCAGCCGGTCGGCCGTGCCCCGGACCAGGCCGACGTTCAGGTAGGCCCGCATCGAGCCGGCGTAGATGATCAGCGGCCGGGGCAGCCCGGCCAGCTCGGCCGCGGGCTCCCCGCCGGCCAGGCCCTGGTCGGCCCCGACGGGGTGGAGCACGGTGCGGGGGTTGAGGCCGGCGAACTCCTCGCGCAGCTCGTTGGTGCCGGCCCAGACCAGGTCGGCCCCGGACAGCTGGACCTTGTAGACCTCCTCGAGGGCCTGGCGCTCGTCGGCGTCGACCGGGTAGGGGGCGCGGGCGTCGCGGCGGACCACGGCCACCCGGGTCACGCCGCGGCCGCCGAGCCGGCTGGCCAGGTCGCTGGCGAACGGGTGGGCCAGGCTGTGCAGCATCACCAGCGGCTGGGCGAAGGCCTGCTCGTGCTCCAGCATGGCCACGGTGGCGTCCAGGGCCGCCTCGCGCCGGTCGGGCTGGGTGGTCGGGGCGAACAGGTAGACCCCGTCGTCCTCGACCCCCTTGAGCCGGCGCAGCTGGCCCTCCATGTCCTGCTCCCAGCGCGGGTCGCGGAAGCGGCTGCGCAGCTCGGCCGGGTCGATCGGCGGCTGCACGTGGAACACCCGCCCCACCCGGGGATGGCGGGCCAGCGCCCGCGCCAGCAGCTCGTCGCCCCGGCCGTACAAGCCCCAGTCGTCGAACGCCCAGGTCTTGAGCACGTTGTAGGTCGGCTGCTGCTGCTGCTCCTGGCGGTCCTCCGCCAACCTTGGTCCTCCCTCGCTCCGGGGACGGCGATCCTAACCGACCCCGGAGGGGCGGTCGGCGTTACGAGGCCCCGGTGTCCAGGTCGAGCGACAGGCTGTTGATGCAGTAGCGCTGGCCGGTGGGCGCCGGGCCGTCGGGGAAGACGTGCCCGAGGTGGGAGCCGCAGCGGGCGCAGACGACCTCGGTGCGGACCATGCCGTGGCTGTGGTCGGGGCGCAGCTCGACCCCGGCGGCGTTGGCCGGCTCGGTGAAGCTGGGCCAGCCGGTGCCGGAGTCGAACTTGGCGTCGGAGCGGAACAGCTCGTTGCCGCAGGCGGCGCAGTGGTAGACGCCCTGCTCCTTGGAGTAGGTGTACTTGCCGGTGAACGGCGGCTCGGTCGCCGCCTCCCGCAGCACCCGGTACTGGTCGGGGCTGAGCTGCTCGCGCCACTCCTGCTCGGTCCTGGTCACCTCGGCCATGGTTGGTCGCACCTTCCTTGCGTGGGTCCTCCCTCCAGGATACGAGCAGCGCTCCCGGCTGGGCCTCACGTACCTTGGCGGTCATGAGCACCCCGGCAACGGCGGCTCCCACGCCGCCGCTCCCCCGCTACGGCGAGGCCTCGCTCGCCGACCTGCTGCCGTCGCTGCTGGCCGCCCTTGACGTGCCCGGGTTCGCCAACCCGCTCGGGGTGGAGCCGCTGCGCCGCGCCTGCCTGCTGGTGGTGGACGGCCTCGGCTGGGAGCTGCTGCTGGCCAACCGGGGGGCCGCCCCCGTGCTGGCCGGCGCGGCCGAGCGGGGCCGGCCGGTCACCACCGGGTTCCCGGCGACCACCGCGACCAGCCTGGCCTCGATCGGCACCGGGCTCCCGCCGGGCCGCCACGGCCTGGTCGGCTACACCATCGCCCTGCCGGGCATGGAGCGGGCCTTCAACTGCCTGCGCTGGTCCCCCTACGGCCTCGGCGGCGCCAAGGACCTGCGCGACCGGGTCGTCCCCGAGCGCATGCAGCCCGAGCCCACCGGGTTCGAGGCTGCCGCCGCCGACGGGGTCGAGGTCACCCTGGTCGGGGCCGGCGAGTACGCCGCCTCCGGCTTCACCCGGGCCGCCCTGCGCGGCGGCGACTACTGGCGCACCCACTCCCTCGGCGACCAGGCCGCCGGGGCGGTGCGCGGCCTGGCCAGGGGCCGGCGCAGCCTGGTCTACCTCTACCATCCCGACCTGGACCGCACCGGGCATGTCCGCGGCGTGGACGCCGACGCCTGGCGGCTGGAGCTGGCCCACATCGACCGCCTGGTCACCCACGTGGCCGAGCGCCTGCCCGGCGACGCCGCCCTGTTCGTCACCGGCGACCACGGCATGGTCGACCTGCGTCCCGACCAGCGGGTCGACCTGGCCGACCAGCCGGAGCTGGCCGACGGGGTCCGGCTGCTGTCCGGCGAGGCCAGGGCCAGGCACGTCCACAGCCAGCGGGGCGCCGCCGGCGACGTGCTGGCCACCTGGCGGGCGCTGCTCGGCCACGCCATGTGGGTGGTGCCGGGCGAGCAGGCGGT
>Ga0307277_10000046_pt1 | contig 34118 bp, 27 predicted proteins | sample ER_DNA_116_FD_194473 | JGI IMG/M metagenome (GOLD analysis project Ga0307277, IMG submission 194473) | Bulk soil microbial communities from the East River watershed near Crested Butte, Colorado, United States - ER_DNA_116 | ecosystem: Environmental > Terrestrial > Soil > Floodplain | place...
AGCCCGGCCGAGCCCGAGCAGCATGTTGGGCGAATAGGCCTTCTGGAATTTTCGCACCCACTCCGGCACAGGAACCCGCGTCTGCTCTTCCGGCAGTGGCGGCGCGATCTTCGGATTGATCATCGCCCAGCCGACGATATAGACGAGGTAGAGCAGCGCCAGAAAGAATCCGGGGAACATAGCGGCGGCGTAAAGCTTCACCACCGACTGCCCGGCTACCGCCGCGTAGACGATGATCATCACCGACGGCGGGATCAGAATTCCGAGCGTGCCGCCCGCGGTTATCACGCCGGCGGCGAGCTTCACGTCATATCCGGCGCGCAGCATCGGATTAAACGCAATGACGCCCATCAGCACCACGACGGCGCCCACCAGCCCGCTGGCGATGCCCCAGAACGTGCACACGATCAAGGTCGCGACCGCGAGCGAGGCCGGCACGCGGCGGAACGCGAGCTGGATCGAGTAGAACATCTTGTCCACGAGCGCGCCGCGTTCCATCACGTAGCCCATGAGCACGAACAGCGGGATGGAGATCAGCACGTCGTTGGTCATCGCGCCGTAAGTGCGCTGGACCATCAGATCGAACACCCGATTGTCGGCAAGGGAGGTGTGCGCGGGATCATAGAAAGCGATGTAACCGAAGAAGATTCCGAGGCCCATCAGGGTGAAGGCCGTCGGAAATCCCATCATGATCACGACCACGATGAGGGCGAGCATTGTGAGCCCGAGGGCGGGATCACTCATGTGTTGAGCTCTCCGCCCATGCCGCGCTGGCGCGCGGCCTCGTCGATTTCATGCGCGCGCGCGATGGCGATCTTGCGCGACTCCTCGTCGACGTATTCGCTGTGCGCAAGTTGCTCTTCGACGACGTCGATTTCCGCGACGTCGAGCAGCCGGCTCGGCCATTCCCCGGTTTTCAGACAGACCACGCAGCGCACCATCTCGGCCACGCCTTGCAGCATCACCAGCGCGCCCGCGATCGGAATGACGGTCTTGAACTGATAGACGGGAGGGCCGTTGGCGGTCACATTGGAATGTTCGGCGATGCGCCACGAAATCGCGGCGTAGTCATAGCCGGCATAGATCAGCGCCGCGATGCCGGGGAAGAAAAAGATCAGGTAGAGCGCGAGATCGAGCCCCGCCTGCATGCGCGGGCGCATCGAGCTGTAGAGGAAATCGCCGCGAACATGCGCGTTTTGCGCCAGCGTGTATGCACCGCACAGCATGAACAGCGTGCCGTACATCATGTTATCGACATCGAAGATCCAGGCCGTCGGTGCGTTGAGGATGTAGCGCTTGAAGACCTCGATACACACGACGGACATCAACGCGATGATCAGCCAGGACGCCGCCTTGCCAACCCAGGTGCTGATCTCGTCAATCGCGTGCAGAAATCTTTGGACGGTCATTCATTGCCGCTGAGCTCGTGGAGATTGCGGGAACAGCAAAGCACCATCCAGTTTTTTTCTTTGACCGAATGGTGCTCTGCCGGTTGCGTGCGTCTTCAGATCGGCTTCTTGGCGTTCGCTCCGAAGTAGTGATCGAACGCCATGCGGCGGTTCACGACGTAGTCCTGCTCCCATTGCGTCGCCCGTTTGGCAAAGGCCAATTGCGATTCGACGATTTCCTTGAACAGCGGATTTGAGCCCGCGTATTTCCTTACGGTATCGTCGTAGACCTCAAGCTGCTTTTTGAGCACCGAATCGGGCGTCTTGTAAAACTTCACCTTGTCCGTGGTCTGCAGCGTGATGTAGTCCTGCGAATTGCGATCGATCGCCTTCCACTGCATGTCCTGAGAGGCGGCCTCGACGGCGTTGGAGATGATCGCCTTCAACTTATCGGGCAGCGCGTCGAACTTGGTCTTGTTGAAGGTGATCTCGAGCTGCTCAGCATTCTGATGATAGCTTTGCAGCATGCAGATCTTGGACACGTCGGCGAAACCGAGCGCGCGATCCGAGCTCGAGTTGTTGAACTCCGCCGCGTCAAGCAGGCCGCGGTCGATCGCCGACACGATCTCGCCGCCAGGTAGAGCATTGACTGCCGCGCCCATAGCGGTGAACACGTCGATCGATATGCCGACCGTGCGATATTTGAGGCCTTGGAAGTCCTCGGCCTTGGTCACCGGTTTCTTGAACCAGCCGAGCGGCTGTGTGTAGAGCGGCGCATAGGGGAATGACACAACGTTCGCGCCGATCGACTGGTAAAGCTTGTTAAGCAGCTCTTTGCCGCCGCCGTATTTATGCCAGGCGAGCAGCATGTTGGCGTCCATCGCGTAGGCCGGGCCCGAGCCCCAGAGCGCGAGCGCGGTCTGTTTGCCGTAATGGTAGACGAGCACGCCATGGCCGCCGTCGAGGGTTCCTTTCGACACCGCGTCGAGCAGTTGGAACGCCGGGACCACGGCGCCGGCGGGCAGCACCTCGATCTTGAGGTCGCCGCCGGTCATGTCGTTGACTTTCTTGGCGTAATCGAGCGCGTATTCGTGAAAGATATCTTTCGACGGCCATGTGCTCTGCCAGCGCATATTGATCGGGCCTTGCGCGTTTACCACGCTCGGCGCCGCCACGCTTGCGACACTGGCCAACGCAGCTCCTTTGAGGAATTTGCGGCGCGTCGCTGCGGCAGATGAAGACCTGTTGGGCATTGCTTCCTCCCTGGCTCGGATTTGAGAGACGATATGGTTCGTCTTTCGCGATTAACCCGCCCGAACGGCTCCTATTCCGGTAAGGCAGGTTGTATGGGGTGGTGTTTTTACGGGGTGCTGTCGCCCCGCACAAGGCACGAATTGTCTCGCCCCCCGCGCCCATGGGGAGCGTCCGCGGCCGAACCCGCAAGCGAGGCTTGACCAACGGCGGTCGGCGATCACAAGCGCGGTATCGGGCGCCTCCGCCGCTCTCTTGTGCTAAGGTCATCGATGACGGCGGTCCGATCAGAAGGCATGGCTCCCACCGCCGTGAGCGGGCCCCACCGCCCATTGAGGCCGGATTGATCGGCTGAGCCATAACCCAACGACCGCAAGCTTTCCGAACCGGTGCCGGCAGACAGGAGAAACCCGTGTCACGCCTTGTCTCGACGCTCGCCATCATCTACCGGCTGGCCCGCCCCTATTTCTTTTCCGAGGACCGCCGGGCCGGCCGCTCGCTCCTTGCCGCCGTGATCACGATCGAGCTCTCGATCGTGGCGATCAACGTCATGCTCAATCAGTGGAACAACCGCTTCTACAACGCGCTGCAGGAGCGCAATTGGGACAATTTCGTCTGGGAGCTCATGTTCTTCTGCGGCCTGGCGGCGACTTACATCGTGCTCGCCGTCTATCAGCTCTATCTCAATCAATGGCTGCAGATCCGGTGGCGACGCTGGATGACACGGGAATACCTCGACCATTGGCTCAAGAACGCCAACCATTACCGGATGCAGCTGCTCGGGGATGCCGCCGACAATCCCGACCAACGCATCGCCGAGGACATCAACCTGTTCATCGATCGCACGCTGTCGGTCAGCGTCGGGCTGCTCAGCGCGATCGTCACGCTGTGCTCCTTTGTGGTGATCCTGTGGATGCTCTCCGCAGCCGCCCCCCTTCACCTGTTCGGCACGAGCTTCAGCATTCCCGGCTATCTCGTGTGGGCGGCGCTCCTCTACGCCGTTGTGGGAACCGCGCTCACCCATCTTGTCGGCTGGCCGCTGGTGACGCTCAATTTCCGTCAGCAGCGGTACGAGGCCGACTTCCGTTTCAACCTCGTGCGGGTGCGGGAGAACTCCGAGCAGATCGCGCTGCTCGCGGGAGAGACCGCCGAGGGGGAACGGCTGCTCGATCGCTTCGGCTATGTGGTCGGCAATTTTCTTTCTATCATGCAGCGGACCAAGAAGCTGACATTTCTGACGTCCGGATACGCGCAAATCTCGATTGTATTTCCATTCATCGTGATCAGCCCCGCCTATTTCGGAGGAGCGGTTCAACTCGGCGGACTGATGCAAACCGCCTCCGCGTTTACCAGCGTGCAGGGGGCGCTATCGTTCTTCGTCAACGCCTATCGGCAACTCGCAGAGTGGCGCGCCGTGATCGCCCGGCTCGACGGCTTCAACATCGCCGTAGAGCGGGCGCGGGCCGCCTCGACGGCAACGCCGGCGATCGCGGTGTCGGCGCGCGAAGGCAAGGACCGCCTGGAGATCGACGATCTTCTGGTGCGGCTGCCGCAGGGGACCGCGCTGCTTGTCGCCAGCGATCTCGCCATCTCGACGGGCGAACGGGTGCTGCTCACCGGCCCGTCCGGCGCCGGCAAATCGACGTTGTTCCGAGCCATCGCGGGCACTTGGCCGTTCGGCGCGGGTACGATCCGAGTGCCCAAAGGCGCCAAGTTGATGACGCTGCCGCAACGGCCCTATTTTCCGATCGGCTCGCTGGCGGCGGCGGTGACCTATCCGGACGAGCCCGGCACCTTCGACGCCGAGACGCTGCGCGAGGTCATCACCGCCGTCGGGCTGCCGGCGTTCGCCGACAGGCTCGGCGAGGAAGCACACTGGAACCGAATGCTCTCGCTCGGCGAGCAGCAGCGCCTTGGAATCGCCCGCGCCATTCTGCAGGCGCCGGATTATCTGTTCCTCGACGAGGCGACGGCCTCGCTCGACGAGGCCGCGGAAAGCGGCGTCTACCGTCTTCTCAACGCGCGGCTCAAGCGCAGCGCAATCGTATCGATCGGCCATCGCTCAACGCTCGCCGCCTTCCACCGCCGCGGTCTGGTGCTGGAGCGCGACGGCGAGATCAATCGCCTGCGGCAAGCCGCGCTCGCGCCCGCCGCGGAATAGCGCGGCAGTTCGCAGCGCGTGGCGTGACCGTTGCGGAAAGCACCCGCGATGGAACGCGAAGGAGAATCGATATGAGCCCTCAGACGCGCCTGAAGTTGGGGGTGGCCTTGCTCATCCTGGGCCTCATCATGCCGGCGGGCACGCTTTTAGTCGTGGTCACGGACTGGCCGGTCGCCGTGAAGACGGTGCTGAGCAGCATTCTCCTGTTCGGTTTCGAAATCATGATAATTCCGGCCGTCGCGCTGATGGGCAAGGACAACTTCGACCGCATCTGGGCTGGCGCGATGCACCTTCTCAAGACGCTCAAGCCGGCGGGCGGCGTCAGCAAGAGGCGTTACATGATCGGTCTCTACATGCTGGTAGTTCCCATCCTGTATGCCTGGATCGCAAGCTACGCTCCCTCCTGGCTGCCGGAGGACTACGTCCTGCGGGTTTGGGTCAATGTCGGGCTCGATCTCGTGGCGCTCGCCAGCTTGTTCGTCTTAGGCGGAGATTTCTGGGACAAGATGCGGGCGCTGTTTCTCCACGACGCGCGCGTCGTGTCGGCCGCCTGAGCGGCTACACGTTCAAAGGCGCGCAGTTCGGATGCGGGCGCGCGCGCTGCAGGCCATGCCAGCAAAGCGCGGGGGCCACCCAGCGCTGGCGCCGCCAATCAGGCGGCGGCCGCCTTCTTGCGGTTGGCCTCGAGACGGGCGTCGACCAATGCCACCGTGGCATCGATGACGGGGTTTCGCAGGCCCTTCTGTGCCGCGATCGCCTGCACCAGCTTGTCGGCGCGCTCGATGTTCGGCACGCCGTTGTTGAGCGCGCGGGCGGCGGAGGAGGGTCGCGTCAGGCTCTGCGCCGCCGCCGCGTATTTCTCGAACGGCACCAGGTCTTCCCGATCGGCGCCGAGCTTCACGCAAAGGTCGACGACGAAGTTGTAGACCGCGCGCGAGGCCTCGACGTCGCCATGCACCGCATCCTTGATGTCAATGGCGCCGTCCTTGGTCACGCAGCGATAGTTGCCGGTCAACAGCATCGCCCATTTTGCCAGCGGCACGAAAATAGATTCGTGCACCTTGAGTTTCACCGGCAGCTCGATCTTGCCATCCCCGGTGTCAAACCGCACTGCTTCGATGTCGTCCTGCAGCCGCCGAAGAATCGCGGTGTGCCCGTCGGAATCGAAACGCGCGACCTTGAAGTTGGTGGGGAGCGTCACTTGCAGCACGTTGACCTTTTCGTCCGGCGGACGGATCGCTTGCGGATCCGGACTGCACAGCGTCAACAACGCGGGATCGAAGCTGTCCCAGACGCTCGCGTCGGTATAGGCGGATTTCAACGCCTCAGTGTTCAGCCCTCGGATGCGCTTGAGATAGGGCAGCGGCGGCATGTTCATGATCGACATGCAGGGCACCTTGGATCGTCCTACGGCGTCGAGCAGTTGGCGCACGCCGGGCGAGCGATATTGCGGCTCCTGCATGGCGAGGCAGATGAGGTCGTACTCGGTCGGTTCGACGTCGGCGGGGCCGGCAGCGGACACTTTGCCGGGAAGCTTGCGCGAGTCGATCTCGACCGGTTCCTTGCGGCCTTTGACCGGCAAGCGCACGCGGAAGCCCTCGGCATTGATCAGGTCCGCCTCCGCGGGCAGACAGACGAGCTTCACCTGATGACCGCCGAACAGCAGCTTAGAGGCGAGAAGCGAGCCGTAGGACGCCCCCATGAGCAAGATATTGTATGTCGCCGGCATCGAAACCTCCTCCGCGTTGGAAAGAAAGAGAGACCTCATCCTTCTCGCGCCGACAATGCTATTCGGCTCGTCACGCCCGTGCAATCCGGCTCGCCGCGCGCTTGGCGCCGCCGATGCACACGCGTTCCTAAGGGCGCGGCGATGCCCTCATCCAACCTGCGAACCGCTCGGGCTCATCGCTGAGATGCGACGTCGCGCGCTCGAGATCTGCTCGAGGCGGGGACGGGTCGCCGCCGCCCGTCACAGCCCTGCAAGCGAGTTGATCAGGGAGACGCCGTGGCGCGGCAACAAGGTCGATCGGCTCACTCGGCAGCGAGCGAGCCGACCGGCACGTGGTCGGATCCGTCGCGGCGTTACGAGGTCCCCTCGCCGCCGCCTCCCCCGGAGGTGCCGCCCGTCGTCCACGAGGATGGGGGCATGTAAGAGGGCGCCGGAGCGGGCTCAGGCGCCTTGGGGGCGGCCTTGGCCTTCGGCTTCGATTTCTTCACGGCGCTCTTTTTCGCGGCGCTCTTTTTCGCCGCGACGCGCTTCTTCTTCTTACGGGCCGGCGCGGCTTTTTTCCCCGCCTTCCGCTTTTTGGTCTTCGACTTCGCCTTCTTCGCTTTCTTTGCCATTGATCGCCTCCCGATCTTTGCGGCTTCGCTACTCACTTCGCCGGCGCAACGGGCGCTGCCGCCGCGCTGGACCCCCGTTTCCCGGCAAGCGCCTCGGGTTCGGGGCCTCCGGTCGCCCAGTCGATCAGCTCGACGGTGTGGACCACCGGGATCACGGTGCCCGCAGCGATCTGCGTCATGCAGCCGATATTGCCGGCGGCGATCACGTCGGGCTTGAGCTTTTCGATATTGCCGACTTTGCGCTCGCGCAACCTCCTCGCAAGCTCCGGCTGGAGAATGTTGTACGTGCCGGCCGAACCGCAGCACAGATGTCCTTCTGGCACATCTTTCACGACGAATCCCATCTTGCAAAGCAATTCTTTCGGCGCGCCTACAATTTTCTGACCGTGTTGGAGCGAGCAGGCCGAATGGTAGGCGACCACAAGGCCTGACGGGGCGCGCTTGGATGCGAGGTCGATGCCGCGCAGATACTCGCTGATGTCCCTGGCAAGCCGCGACACGCGGAGCGCGTTCTCGGCGTAGGCGCCATCGGTGCGCAGCACATAGCCGTAATCCTTGACCGTGGTGCCGCAGCCCGAAGCGGTGACAAGGATGGCATCAAGGCCTTCGCCCTCGATCTCCGCGGTCAACGCATCGATCTGGCGCCGGGCGGCCGAGAGCGCCTCCTGCTCGCGGCCCATATGGTGGACGATCGAGCCGCAGCAGCCCGCGTCCGCCACCACCACCTCGATGCCGTGGCGGGTCAGGACGCGGATGGCGGCTGCGTTGATCGAGGGAGTGATCACCGGGCTGACGCAGCCGGTCAGCAGCGCCACGCGGCCACGGCGGGGCGTGGTTGTCGGGAAGAGGCCCGTGCCCGGCGCGGCGGCCTTGGCCGGGAGCCGCGAGGGCGCCAACCGCAGCATGGCGGCGACCGGCGCGAGCCCTAACCCTGCAAAGACGCCCGAGAATGGCTTCCCGAGCCGCGCCGCGCCGAGCGCCCAACGCAGCAGGCCGTTGTCCGGTAGCACGCGGGCGAGGAACGCCCGCAGCCAGCGGTCGATGTGAGGCCGCGCATAGGTTTTTTCGATGTGAGCGCGGGCATGATCGACCAAGTGCATGTAGTGCACGCCCGAGGGACAGGTGGTCATGCACGCCAAGCACGAGAGGCAGCGGTCGATGTGCTTGACAACATCGGCGGTTGCCGGCCGGTCGTGCTCCAGCATGTCCTTGATCAGGTAGATGCGCCCGCGCGGCGAATCGAGCTCGTCGCCGAGCAGCACGTAAGTCGGGCAGGTCGCGGTGCAGAAGCCGCAGTGCACGCACGCGCGCAGGATGCGGTCTGCTTCCGCGATGTTCGGGTCGGCGAGCTGCGCCAGGGTGAAGCTCGTTTGCATCGGATCACACGCCGGCCCACATCCGTCCCGGGTTGAGCACGCCTTTGGGATCGAAGCTTTCCTTGACCCGCTTGGTCAAAGCCGCAACCGCGACGTTCTGGGGGGCAAACACGTCGATCGCAGCGCGCGCCGAGACGGGCGCGCGGATCAGCGTCGCGTGTCCCCCGGTCGCAGCCACCGCCCGGCGCACGAGCGCCTCACCCGCATCGTCGCAGGGGCGCAGCATGGCCCAGATCAGGCCGCCCGCCCAATCGAAGAACATTTGCGCCTGCCCGACGGTTGCGATCATCGCGGCGAGTTCCGCGCCCCGGCTCGGGGCAGTCGAAATGCGCCAGAGCGGCGGCGCGGCTTGGCGTGGAGACTGCGATGAGCCGTCAGCGGCAAACGGCGTCGCGTCGCGGATCGCCGTCCACAGGGCGCGCGAGGCCTGCTCATCCGCGGTGGCAAGCTCGCCGAACGCTTGCATCAGGTCCGTGAGCATCCGCTTGCGCTCGACCACCGAGGGCGAAAACCCTTCGAGCCGCAGCGCCGTGACGTCGCCGCCGCCGATCTCGTGCACCGGGATACGCGCGGCGATGTCCGCCGGCAGGTGCGCGGCGCCCGACACGTCGCAGGACGATCCCATGGCGCTGGTCATGGCCGCGACCGCCCGCCCCGGCTCGAGGCCGCGGATCAGCAGTGTTTGTTCGGTTTCGGAGCGAGGCAGCACTTTGATTGTCACGTCAGTCATCGCGGCCAGGGTGCCCCAGGACCCCGCCATCAGCTTGCATAGATCGTAGCCGGTGACGTTCTTCACCACCCGCCCGCCGGACTTGAAGCTTTCGCCGCGGCCAGACACGGCGCAAACGCCAAGGAAATGGTCGCGTGCGGCACCGACCTTGATCCGGCGCGGACCGGAGACGTTCGCTGCCAGCGCGCCGCCGATCGTGCCGCGCCCGCCAACCCCGCCGAGGACGGCGGCGTAGTCCATCGGCTCGAATGCGAGCTGCTGGGCGTTGGCGGCGAGCAGCGCTTCGATCTCGGCGATCGGCGTGCCGGCTTTCGCCGAGAGCACGAGCTCCTCCGGCTCGTAGAGCGTCACCCCGGTGAGCGCTGACAGGTCGACGGTGAGGTCGGTTTGCGCCGGCCGGCCGATCGCGCGTTTGGAGCCGTGGCCCACGATCTCCATCGTCTTGCCCCCGGCCAGCGCCGATTGCACCACCGCCTCGACTTCCTTGGCGTCGCGGGGTCGGAGGGTGTCGGCCATCGCCGGGTCAGAATCTCGGAATGTCCGGGAACGCGACCCGCCCGGCGTGGACGTGCATGCGCCCGAGCTCGGCGCATCGGTGCAGCGTCGGAAACACCTTGCCCGGGTTGAGCAGGCCCTTGTCGTCGAACGCGCATTTGAGCCGCTGCTGCTGCTTGAGGTCGGCCTCCGAAAACATTGCCGGCATCAGGTCGCGCTTCTCCACCCCCACGCCGTGCTCGCCGGTGAGCACCCCGCCGACCTCGACGCAAAGCCGCAGGATATCGGCGCCGAACTTCTCCGTGCGCTCGAGCTCGCCCGGCTTGTTGGCGTCATAAAGAATAAGCGGATGGAGATTGCCGTCGCCGGCATGGAAGACATTGGCGACGGCAAGGCCGTACGTTTCGGAGAGTTCGCGCATGCGCTTGAGCACCTGCGGCAGCCGCGCCCGCGGAATGGTTCCGTCCATGCAGTAATAATCCGGCGAGATGCGGCCGACTGCCGGAAACGCGGCCTTGCGTCCGGCCCAGAACAGGAGCCGCTCCTGCTCGGAGGTCGACGCGCGGCAGCTCACGGCGCGGCAGGCTTTTGCGATCGTCTCGATGCGAGCAATGAGATGGTCGACCTCGGCGCGCGGACCATCGACTTCGACGATCAACAGCGCCTCGACGTCGAGCGGATACCCCGCATGCACGAACGCTTCGGCGGCATGGATTGCCGGGCGGTCCATCATCTCCATGCCGCCGGGGATGATGCCGGCACCGATGACCTTGCTCACGCATTCGCCGGCATCCTCGGACGAGGCAAACCCCACCAAGACGGCGCGCGCGCCATCCGGCCGCCTGAGAATGCGCACGGTGATCTCGGTGACGACCCCGAGCAGACCTTCCGAGCCGGTAATGATGCCGAGGAGATCGTAGCCCCCGGAGTCGAGATGCTTTCCGCCCAGGCGAACGATCTCGCCCGTCATCAGCGCCAGCTCGCAGCCGAGCAGGTTGTTGGTGGTCATGCCGTATTTCAGGCAATGCACGCCGCCCGAATTCTCCGCCACGTTGCCGCCGATCGTGCAGGCGATCTGCGAGGAAGGATCGGGCGCATAGTAGAAGCCGGCATGCTCGACCGCTTGCGTGACGGCGAGATTGGTCACGCCGGGTTCGACCACGGCGACGCGGTTCGCGAAATCGATCTCGCGGATGCGGTTGAATTTGGCCATACCGAGAAGCACGCCGTCGGCGAGCGGCAGCGCGCCGCCCGACAGCGACGTGCCGGCCCCGCGCGGCACGACCTTGACACCCTCGGCGTGACAGAAGGCGAGCACCCGGCTCACTTGCTCAGTGGTCTCGGGCAGGACTACCACCATGGGCAACTGCCGATACGCGGTCAGCCCATCGGCCTCATAGGGACGCATCTCCCGTTCAGCGGCGATCACCCCCTCGCCGGGCACGATGGCGCGCAGCGCAGCGACGATGCGTTCGCGGCGGGCGAGCACAGCCTGATCTGGCGGGGGCATGGCGAGCGACACGTGGGCTCCTTGGTGACACGCCGATGGGGACCGATGGCGTCCCTCTTTTTTACGGCGGCTTTATAGCGGCAATGCCGCCTGACCATCGCGCTCGCCTGGGGAGACCGGCGCGCGTCACGGCAGCGGGAGACATTGTCGCTTTGGGCCGTTGACACTGCAAGCCGGTAACGCCATTCGGAATGGCGTGGCGATTGCATTTGCAGGTCGGCTCGCGCCGACTTGCGCGTTTAGGTGGGGTCTTTTTCTGCTCATCCAATCGGGCGCCGCCTTGGTATGGTGCCGATTGAAGCAGGGCGACCGGGCTGAAGAGGAGAATATCATGAGGACATGGGTGATTGCCGCCATCGCGCTTGCGGCTTCGAGCGGAGCGGCGATGGCGCAGGATGCGGCCGCGGGCGAGCAAGTGTTCAAGCGTTTGTGCTCCCCCTGCCACGACATCGGACCCGAGGCCAAGGTCAAACTCGGCCCCCCGCTCAACGGCATCGACGGCCGCAAGGCCGGCACCTTCGAGGGATTCAATTACTCCGAGGCCAACAAATCGTCCGGGATCGTCTGGAACGAGCAGGGCTTCGACAAATACATTCGCGCGCCGATGCAAGAGATGCCGGGCACCCGCATGGCTTTCGTCGGCATCAAGAACGAAAAGGACATTGGGGACCTTTGGGCCTACCTCAAGCAGGTCGGGCCCGACGGGGCCAAGAAGTGACACCCGCCTACAGGCGCGCGGCAGGGGATCAGGCGCCCCCCGCGGCGGGTTCGCGTTGCAAGTAGATTGAGCCAGCATAAACTTGCATAGGTTTGCGTGAGCTGCATCCGCGGCGTGCCGTGGGCCGGCTCCGTCGTGAGGGAGGTCGAGCCATGCTCAAGGACGTCGTAGTCAACCTGTCCAGCCAAGGCCCGCGCGACTTCGCGGCGGAATACGCGACCTCGATCGCAGCCATGTTCGGTGCCCACATCACCGGCGTCTCCTTCGTCTACGAGCCGGTCATTCCCGACGGCATGCTCGGCGGCGTCCCCGTCGATCTGATCGAGCTGCAACGCCAGGAGAACAGCAAGGCTGCCAATGACGCGATCAGCCGGTTCGATGCGGCGGCGAAAAAGGCCGGACTTTCCGCGGAAACGCGCCTCCTCGACGCGACCTTCGGCGGTGCCGCCACGCGCTTCGCCCAGATCTCGCGCCGTTTCGACCTCGTGGTGGTCGGGCAGGCGCAGCGCGAACGCGGACCAGCCGATGATCTCTTGATCGAGGGAGCGCTATTCGAGTCCGGTCGTCCCCTCGTCGTAGTCCCCTATATTCAGAGGCGCGGAATAACGCTCGAACGCGTGCTCGCGTGCTGGGACGGAAGCCGCACCGCCGCGCGAGCGATCGGCGACGCCATGCCGCTTCTCGAGCGCGCCAAGGCGGTCGAGGTCGTGATCGTCGCCGAGGAACGCAAGAGCGAGGAAATGACTGGTGCCAATATGAACGCGCATCTTGTCCGGCACGGGGTCGCGGCCAGCGTCAAGCGCATCGCCAAGGGCGACATTGCGATCCAAGACGCGCTCTTGTCCTACGCCGCCGACAGCGGCGCCGACTTCATGGTAATGGGGGGCTACGGACATTCCCGCTTGCGCGAGTTCATTCTCGGCGGCGTCACGCGCGGCATCTTGGCGTCGATGACCCTGCCGGTGCTGATGTCGCATTAACGGCGACCTGCTGCAAAGCATTGAACCAAAATTCGTTTTTGGCGAGGCGGAACTTCGCGTTCCTGCCCGCGTTATCTGGCCGCTTTTCTCGCTGTCGTTTCGTCCGAACCGCGTCAACCGTTGCTCGACTTGCACGGTGCCCAATGGATTATGCCCTCGCAACAAGGCCGACGACGCAAAGCCGACGAATGGCCGGCCCTTTCACCCTCGGAATCGAAGAGGAATATTTCTTGGTCGACGCCGAGACCAAATCGCTCGTGCGCAAGATGCCGCCGGCGTTCTTGGCGGCCGCCAAGGCCGCGGCCAACGGGCGCATCTCGACGGAGTTCCTGCAGCCGCAGATCGAGGTGATTTCCTCGCCGCACGAGACCATGGCGGGCGCACTGGCCGAGCTGCGCGAGTTGCGGGGAACCATCGCCGCGGTGGCGGGCGAACACGGCCTCGCCATCCTCGCCTGCGGCACCCATCCGACAGGCACTTGGCGCAAGGCGCGGCAGACCGAGAAAGCCCGCTACGACAACGTCATGAACGACCTGCAGATGATCGGACAGCGCGACCTCTTATGCGGGCTGCACGTGCACGTCGAGCTGCCGGACCCGGACGCCCGAATCGATCTGATGTACCGCATGCTGCCTTATCTGCCGCTGTTCCTCGCGCTCTCGACCTCCTCGCCGTTCTGGCAGTCGCGCACCACGGGGCTCAAGGGCTATCGGCTCGCCGCCTACGACGAGCTGCCGCGCACGGGCGTGCCGGAGCTGTTCCGCACCCGGCATGAATTCGATGCCTATGTGGCGGCGCTGGTGCAGGCGGGGGTGATCGAGGATTCAAGCTACGTTTGGTGGGCCATCCGCCCCTCGCTGCTCAATCCCACGCTCGAACTGCGCGCACCCGATTCCTGCACCCTGATCGAGGATGCCATCGCTATCGCCGCGCTCTATCGCACGCTGGCGCGTCACCTCTACCTCAACCCTTGGCGCCATTGCGACCTCGACCCGGTCGGTCGTGCGATTATCGTCGAGAACAAGTGGCAGGCGCAGCGTCATGGGGTACATGCCACTTTCGCCGCCGAGGACGGCGCGGTCACGGTTGCCGAGATGCTCGAGCGGGTGATCTGCGAGATCGCGGCGGACGCGGAAGCGCTAGGTTGCTCCGCCGAGATTAACCGCTGCCGTGCCATCGTCAGCTCGGGTACGTCCGCGGACGAACAGCTTGCGATATTCGCGGCGCACAGCGGCAGTGGAAGCCGCGGGGCGGCGTTGCGCGCGGTGACCGAGTGGATCGCCGCCGCAACACTGCAATGAGCATCCGAGCGATTGTATCGGGCCGGGACAGCCAATGATTCGGCCTTGTCGGAACCTTGCGTGCGCCGTCACCTATGCTCGTTATTCCGCTGCCTGCTGAGCCTCCTGGTTGACCGCAGACTCAGCCAGCTCGGTCAGCGCCTCATCGGTCTTTTTTTCCTCCTGCAGCGTCTCCTCGAGCAAACTCGCTGCCTCGTCCAATCCGAGTTTCGTCGCCCAGGTCTTCAACGTCCCATAGCGGGAAATCTCATAATGCTCGACCGCCTGCGCAGCAGCGAGGAGGCCGGCGTCAAGGGCGGCCGAACCTCGGAACTCCTTCATGATTTCCTTGCTTTCCTCGACTATTCCATTGATTGCGTCGCAGGTTTTCCCTTTCGCCGGCTGGTCGATCAGCTCGAACACTTTTTCGAGGCGATCGACCTGGCCTTCAGTCTCTCCTTCGTGCTTCTCGAACGCCGCCTGCAACTCCTCGGACTGCGCGGCCTTCGCCATTTTCGGAAGTGCGGTCAGGATCTTCTTCTCGGCGTAGTAGATGTCTTTGAGCGTTTCGTGAAAGAGGTCATCGAGCGTCTTCTGTTTTTTTGCCATGGGATCTCCTCGGCGTGGTGCCCCTGCGAGAGGGCAACGCCGCGCGGCGACGGGGGTTCCGATGCGCTCGCGGCGGAGTTTTTGCCGACTTGTCGGTCGATGAGCCTGACGCCTCATCCAATTAGGAGTCGCCGCGCGGCTCCGGCATGACGGTCTGCACCACCAAGCCGCGCGCACGCGCGTCGTTCACCCCCAGCGCGCGCAAGACGAACAGCGTAAGCATCTGCACCCGCGCGCGCGCTTCGCCGGGATCGGTGGGGGCGGCGGGCGCGCGCTCCCCGATCAAGCCCTCGATCAGCGCGCCGAGCAGCGCCGGGGCCGCCAGGCCGGCATCCTGCTCGGGAAGGCGCCCGGCATCGAGAGCTCGCCGGATGAGTCTCGCAAATTCGTCGGTCAGCTTTTGGCGATAGGCGGCGCGCGCACGGTCGATGTCGGGCTCGACTGGCTCGGCGATCAGCGCGAAGGCAAGCCGCCGCCGCGCGAGCGCGTGCGCCGCGAAGGTGGCGATGGCGGCCGCCAACGCCGAGAGCGGACCGGGCGCCGCCTTTGCTGCATCGCCGAGGGCGGTTATCTCACGCTCGGAGAGTGCCGCCACGAGCGCCGCGACGAGTTCGATCTTCGAAGGGAAATAACGGTAAACCGTGCCGGTGGCGACACCGGCGCGCTCCGCGACCGGCGCAATCTGAACGGCCGCCATGCCGTCGGCCGCCGCGATCTCGCACGCCGCGGCTAGGATTGCGTCGTGCCGGGCGGCGAGCCTGCGGACCACGTTTTCCGTTCGGCGGTAGGGCATGCGAATCTCGGCAGCAACAAATGAAGCATCATTCATAACGACGCAACTGTCGTGGCGCCTTATGGAAGTAGAAGACTCTGTGCGGTGGAAGATTTACCCGCCGGCTTGCGCCTTCTCGCGCGTGGCCGTGAGCGACATCGTCGGGGTCAGCGCCTCGGGATCGACCTTGAGGTGAAGGATCGCGGGCCTCCCGGATCTTTGCGCCGCCTCGAACGCGGGGAAGAAATCCGTGGTTCTCTCCACCGTCGCACCGTAGCCGCCGAAAGCTCGGGCATAGGCCGCAAAATCCGGATTCCTCAAATCGGTCGCCACCACTCGCCCGGGATAGTGGCGCTCCTGGTGCATGCGAATGGTGCCGTACATGCCGTTGTCGACGACAACGATGATGACCGGCAGGTCGTATTGCACCGCTGTCGCAAATTCCTGGCCAGTCATGAGGAAATCGCCATCGCCGGCAAAGGCAATCACGGTGCGTTCCGGCGATAGGCGCTTCATCCCGATCGCGGCGGGCACGCCGTAGCCCATGGAGCCTGAGATCGGCGCAAGCTCGCTCCCGTAGCGCCGGTAGCGGGCGTAACGGTGTACCCAAACGGAGAAATTGCCGGCGCCATTGCAGATCACCGCATCGGCGGGAAGCTTGCCGCGCAACCCGGCTATGATCTCGCCGAGATTGACCGGACCGGGAACTGCGGTCGGCTTGTCGGTCCAAGCAAGGAAGTCGGCGTGGGCGAGCGGCGTCTCATTGCGCCACTTGGGCTCGCTCGGCGGCTCGAGACCTTCGAGCGCGGCGGCAAAGGCAGTGGGACTCGCATTGATTGCAAGATGCGCCCGATAAACGCGGCCAAGCTCTTCGATACCGGGAAAGACGTGGACCAGCGTTTGCCGCGGCGCTGGAATGTCGAGAAGCGTGTAGCTCTGCGAAGGCATCTCCCCCAGCCTGCCGCCGACGAGGAGGATGAGATCGGCGCCTTTCACGCGCGCGAGCAGTTTGGGATTGGGGCCGATGCCGAGGTCGCCGGCGTAGCAGGAATGCTCGGGAGCAACGAGGTGCGCGCGGCGGAACGTGGTCGCGACCGGCAGTGCGAAGCGTTCGGCGAACCGCGCGACGGCGGCGCAGGCACTCTCCGACCAGCGGCTGCCGCCCAAGAGCATGATCGGCCGTTCGGCTGCGCGGAGAAGCTTCTGCAGCCGGCTCATATCCGTTGCGCCAGGCCAAATCTCTACCGGCTCGAAGGCCGGCGCATCGGGAACGGCGAGGCGCTCGACCAGCATGTCCTCCGGCAGCGCCATGACCACCGGGCCCGGCCGTCCGCCGGTCGCGGCGTAGAACGCGCGCGAAACGAGCTCGGGGATGCGACCGGCGTCGTCGATCTCGGTCGCCCATTTGGCGATCGTCCCGAACACCGCGCGATAATCGAGCTCCTGGAAGGCTTCGCGCTCGCGCATCTCGCGGGCGATCTGCCCGACGAACACAATGAGAGGCGTCGAATCCTGCCGCGCGATGTGCAGACCCGCCGCCGCATTGCTGGCGCCCGGCCCACGGGTGACGAAGCAGATGCCGGGCCGTCCGGTCGCCTTGCCGCAGGCTTCCGCCATGATTGCCGCGCCGCTCTCGTGCCGGCACACGGTGACGGCGATATCGCGATCGTGAAAGGCGTCGAGCGCCGCGAGATAGCTCTCGCCCGGCACGCAAAATACGTGCCTCACTCCATGCACGACGAGCTGATCGACCAGAACTTCGGCGGCGGTCCTCGTGCCGTCATTGGCGCGCATCAGGCGTCTCCATGGCTGTGTCGCTCACGTCCACACCATGCCGCAAGCATGTGGGGTGGAGCAAACGTGCGGCATGCACGCGTCAGGTCGCCGGCTCGACCGACACCACCCGGAAGGTATGCATCTCGCCGTCTTCGCCGCGGATCGAGACGTATTCGCCGTTTCGAAACACGTGGTCGCCGAAGTGGTAGCCGGCCTCGTCGTCGTCCTGCGTCGTCTCGTCATAGTCGAATAGCCAGCGCGCGTGTTGGGCACTGCCCGGCCTGTGAACCAGGCGGCCGAACTCGTCATTCTCGCGCTCCAAGAACCGACGCACGCCGCGGTGCTCGCGGTATCTGCGCCACAGCTCGGGATCGATGCGCCCATTGGCGTCGAGCGGGGGCGACAAATTCGTAGCCGGGAATTCCTTTGAGCGGGCGAGATTGAGCCGGATGCGCTTGAGCACGTGGGGCAATTGCGTCATGACGGGCCTCGCTCGGGCGGGGAAGGGAAATAACATTAGCATGGCGAACGCTTCGACTGCCCCGACGTTGACATGGCTCGGCGCCGAACCGTGCCGCCACGGGACGAGCGCTGGCGGCGCGAAGGGGTGCCGGGCATGAGCGAAGGCGACCAGGACGCGGTGTTTGCTCTTCTTGCCGACCCCGCCACGCACGGCGGCAGCGCGGTCAAGCGCGTCGACACCCATGCGGCCTCGGTCTTTCTCGCCGGCGAGCGCGCCTTGAAGGTCAAGCGCGCCGTGCGCTTCCCCTTTTTGGATTATTCGACACTCGCCAAACGCAAAGAAGCCTGCGAGGCCGAGCTTCGCATCAATCAATCGTTCGCGCCCGACATCTACCGCCGCGTGGTCGCGATCACCCGGGAGGACGGCGGCCGCCTCACGCTCGACGGCGCCGGCGCGGCGGTCGAATGGGCGCTCGAAATGCGCCGTTTGGACGAAAATGCGACGCTCGACCGACTGGCGCACGCGGGCAAGATCGATGCAGCGCTCGCCGATGCGCTCGGCCGCGCAGTGGCGGCGCTTCACGCCGGCGCCAAGCCGGTCGAAGCCGAGCCATGGATCGCGGCGCTTGCCGACTATATCGAGCAGAACGACGCCGCATTTCGCGACATGGCGGAGTTTTTTCCCGCTGCGGAGGCCGCAACACTGGCGCGGCGTAGCCGCGCCGCGCACTCCCGCATCCGTCCGCTCCTTCGCGAGCGCGGCGAGCGCGGGCTGATCCGGCATCTGCATGGCGACCTGCATCTCGGCAATATCGTCCTCCTCGGCGGGCGGCCGGTTCCGTTCGATGCTATCGAATTCAGCGCGCTGATCGCATCGGGAGACGTGCTCTACGATCTCGCCTTCCTACTCATGGATTTGGTCGAACGCGGTCTGAACCCGGCAGCGAATCGCGTGTTGAACCGTTATCTCACCGAAACGAAGCGGGCCGAAGATCTCGACGCGCTCGCAACGCTGCCGCTCTTCCTGTCGCTGCGCGCGGCGATCCGCGCCAAAGTGACCGCGGCGCGGATCGACCATGCCGCTCCCGATCAGAGGGCCGCGATCGCGCGCAGCGCGCGCACATATTTCGAATTTGCGCGCCGGTTCATCGAACCGGGCATGCCGCGCCTCGTCGCGGTCGGAGGGCTGTCCGGCACGGGCAAATCGGCGCTCGCCCAAGCGCTCGCGGGAGAGCTCGCCCCTGATCCCGGAGCAGTGGTGTTGCGCTCGGACGTGGAGCGCAAGGCGCTGTTCGGCAAGGACGAGCACGAGCGGCTGCCGCAGGATGCCTATTCGCCGGCAGTGACGGCGAGGGTTTATGCAATCATCACCGACAAGGCGCGCCGCGCGGTGGCAGCGGGCCATTCCGCCATTCTCGACGCGGTTTTCGCAACCCGACCGGAGCGCGCTGCGGCAGCGGCATCGGCCGAAATCTTCGGCGTTGCTTTTTACGGACTTTTCCTCGAGGCCGATCTTGACACCCGCCTCGCCCGCCTGAGCGCGCGCGGCCGCGATCCCTCCGATGCCGACGCGGCGGTCGCCCGAATGCAGCAGAGCTACGACCTCGGCGCCCTCGACTGGACGCGCATCGATGCCTCCGGCACGCCGGATGAAACCCTCGCGCGGGCGCGCAAGGCAGTAAACCCATGAGAAGGACTGCCCCGGTCTGCAAGGCAACCTAAACGCAATGGCCGTCGATCCCCGCAAAATCGCCGTCGCCATCGCCGGCTTTTGCACCTTCCTCAACCTCTATTCGCCGCAGGCGCTGTTGCCGGCGCTTGCGGGGGAGTTCGGCGTCGGCGCCGCGGAAATCAGCACGATCATGACCGCAAGCACGCTCGCCATTGCCTTGACCGCGCCGTTCACCGGCGCCATTGCCGACGTGCTCGGGCGCAAGCGCGTGATCGCCGCCGCGATGCTGGCGGTGGTCGTGCCCACGATCGGCGCGGCGTTCGCGCCGGACGTGCAGGCGCTCGTTGTTTGGCGCTTCATCCAGGGACTGCTGCTACCGCCGATCTTCGCCGTCACCGTCGCCTATATTGGCGACGAGTGGCCGCCGGCAAAGGTGGCGGGCGTTGCCGGCATCTACATCGCGGGATCCAGTCTCGGCGGATTCTGCGGCCGCTTCCTCCCGGGTCTACTCAGCGATCTCATCAGCTGGCGCGCCGCATTCTTGGCGCTTGCAGGCTTGTCGTTCGTGGGCGCGCTCGCACTCGCGCTGTTGCTGCCGCAGGAGAAGGGTTTTGTTCGCTCGCCAGGGCTCACCGCGTCTGCACGAGGGATGTTGCGGCATTTGAGGAATCCGCAACTGCTCGCCACCTACGGCATCGGATTCGGCGTGCTCTTCAACTTCATCGCCGTATTCACCTACGTGAGCTTCCACCTCGCCGCGCCGCCCTATCGCTTTTCCTCGACCTTGCTCGGGCTGATCTTCGTCACCTATCTCGCCGGCACCGTGATCGCGCCGATGACCGGCTGGATGGTGGCGCGCCTCGGACGTCGGCGCTTCATTCTTGCGCTCATTGCCGCCTGGGCGGGCGGTGCGCTTCTAACGTTGCTGCCGCCAATTCCAGCCATCATCGCGGGGCTTACCCTTTGCGCCGGGTGCGGCATGCTGTGCCAGACGATCGCGACCGGATATGTCACCGAAATCGCGAAGGAAGGACGCTCGTCAGCCGTCGGGCTCTACGTGACGTCGTTCTATGCCGGCGGCAGCATGGGGGCGTTCCTACCGGGGCTCGTCTGGGGCTGGGGCGGATGGGCGGCAACGATCGCCTTGGTGGTGACGATGCTGGCGGCCATGGCCTTGATTGCAACGCTCGCTTATCGCCGCGCGACGGCCTAGGTTCGCTTTTTCACGCCAAAGGGGAACATGAATGACCGCGCCAAGCCGAGCCCAACTCGAATTTCTGCAATCGATCGACACCCCAACCGTGTGCAACTTGGTTGAGATCGTTGCGCCGGAGCGCCGCGGCTTCGGCTATACCGTCAGGCACCTGCATTGTCCCTTTCCCGAACTTCCGCCCATCGTCGGCTTCGCCAAGACCGTGACCTTCAAGGCGAAGGGCGCCGTCCCGCTCGGCGAGGCCGGCTATATGCAGAAGCGGCTTGACTACCTCGACTACGTCGCTGGCTCGCCGCGGCCAAGCATCATGGTCATGGAAGACCTCGATGGCGAGCACGTCGGGTATGGTGCGTTCTGGGGCGAGGTCCAGTCGAACGTGCACAAGGCGCTCGGCTGTCTCGGCGTGGTCACCAACGGGTCGATCCGCGACATCCCGGCGATCGCGCCGGACTTCCAGATGCTGGCCGGCTCGATCGTTCCCTCCCACGCTTATGTGCACGTGGTCGATTTCGGCATCGACGTGACCGTGCATGGTATGGGGGTCAAGAGCGGCGACCTCGTCCATGCCGACCGCCACGGCGCGGTCGTGGTCCCGACCGACAAGATCGAAGCCATGCAGGCAACGCTCGGCGCGGTTTCTGCGCGCGAAGCAAAGATCATCGCGGCGGCGAAGGCGGGCGGCGACGTCGCGGCGATCAAGGCGGCGATGAAGGGCTAAAGGCGCGCCGCCGCGCGCGATGGCAACCGGAGGCCGGGTGTCGGCGTTGGGACGAGGGTTTGCCTTCTGCGAGTTTTTTCGCATAGGCATGCCGACACCATAGGGAGGCTCAGCATGGACGCGCGCGAGGAGGCCAGCCTTTGGCATGCTCTTTACCGCCTCGAGGTGAGGTATTGGCATGAGGTCGACTGCAACGGCGGCCGCCGCGCCCATGAATTTTATGCGCCGGACGGCGTGATGTGCGTCGGCCACAACCGGTTCGAAGGACGGGAAAAGATCCGCGAATTCTACGCCTGGCGCGAACGCCAGGCGCTAACCGCCATCAGCAGCGTGAAGACCACGCGTCATTTGATCAATAATCTGATCGTCGATCCAACGTCGGAAGGTGGGGCCCGGGTGTTGGGCATTGTCAGCTTTTATGGATCGGCGGCGCGGCCGCCGGCGCAACAATCCAAGCCGCCGATGTTGATCGCCGATTTGATCAGCGAATGCGTGCTGGATACCGACCACGGTTGGCAATTCAAATCGCACCTCCTGCAGCCGGTGTTCATGAGCCACGAGACGCCTCCGTCGATCGCGGTCGATACCCGCCGCTAGTCCGCTGGATGGGTCGGCATGGATCGCCCGCCGCTTTGCACCGAACCCGTCGCGGACTAAGAGTGGCGGCGCATGAGGGACGCCCGCGGCCTCGATCTGACCGCCGATGACCTGGCTGCTGTCGCCGCGGCGGACGACTTTGCCGCGCGCCTGCTGCGCCTCGATCGGGGCGTCGAGGCCATTGTCGACGCCGCAAAGCGCTGGCCGAACACGCCGATCATTCAACTCTACGCCGCAACATTCTGGCTCTACGGCCAGACCAACGGCGCCCGCGAGGCTGCCGGCGCCCACCTGCGTGCATGCAAAGCGCTGACGATGAACGGGCGGGAGCGCGCGCTGCATGGCGCGCTCGCGCTCTGGCACGGCAACGAGAACCTGCGGGCCGTAGTGACGCTCGAGGCGATCACCGCCGAGTGGCCCGGCGATCTCCTCACCGCCAAGCTCGCAGAGTTCCTTTATTACGTGCTCGGCCAGCAACATTTGGGGCCCCGGTTTCGCGCGCACATGCAGCGCCTTGAACCTGTGCACGCGGACGACCCGGATTTTCTTGCCATGGCGGCCTTCGCCAGCGAGCTGTGCGGCGACTACCCCGACGCCGAGGCGCGGGCGGAGCGTGCGCTCTGCACCGAGCCGCGAAACCCATGGGCGCAGCACGCCCTCACCCATGTCCTCATCCGCCAGGGCCAGGTGCAGAAGGGTCTGGCGCGCATGGAATTATTCCTCCCATTGCTGGCGACCTGCGGCCGGCCGATCCATTGTCATGACGCTTGGCATCTTGCATTGCTGCATCTCGAGCAGCTCGACGTGGCCGCGGCGATGCGCGTGTTTCGCACGCACATCTGGGGCATCACTCCGGATTTCGTGGTCGAACAGCTCGACGCCATTGCCCTGCTGTGGCGCATCGAGATGGCCGGCACCCCCATGGACGCGGAATGGCCTTCGATCGCCGAGCAAATCGCTGCACGTGCGGGCGAGACATTCATGCCATTCATGAACGCGCATTACCTTTACGCCCTCGCGCGCGCTGGCCGCGGCGATGCGGTCGAAGCGGCGCTCGCTCGGGTACACGCGCGCAGCACAGCCGATGACGACGAAGCCAAGCGCGTATGGGCGCCGGTAGGGCGCTCGGTGGTTGAAGCCGCAGCCGCATTCGGCGCAGGAGATCGCGCGCGTGCTGCCGCGTTGCTCGATCCGGTTATGCCGATGATGACAGCGATCGGCGGCAGCGACGCCCAAGACGACCTATTCCGCCAGGCCTATCTGCGCAGTCTACAGGCGGCCGGCCGGCACGCCGATGCCGCGGCGTATTTCGACCGCCTTACTGCAGACAAGTCCCGCACCCCACTCGATCGCGTGCTGGCGAATTAATCGACGGCAACGCGTCGATTGCGCAAAGAAACCGCAATCCGCGGAATCTAACTATCTCTCTTCGATGACAGCGCTCACGCCTGCGGCTGCGGCTCGAGACCACCGGGTTCGGGACGCGGGCGCGGCTTACCGGCGGGCGGCACCGCCGAGCCGCGCGGAGTTGCCGGCTCGATGACGGATTCGCGCGACGGCCGCTTGCCGGCGAGCAGATCCTTGATCTCGTCGCCGGTCAGCGTCTCGAATTCGAGCAGCGCCTTGGCCAGCGTCTCTAGATCACCGCGCTTTTCCTGGAGGATGTGCTGTGCCTCGTCGAAGCCGGCCTCGACCAGGCGCTTGATTTCTCCGTCGATCTTGCGGCTCGTCTCCTCCGAGACATTCTGCTGGCGCGCCACTTGATAGCCTAGGAACACTTCATCCTGGTTCTCGCCGTAGGCAACGGTGCCGAGCGTCTCGGACAGGCCCCAGCGGGTCACCATCATGCGCGCGAGCTTGGTCGCCTGCTCGATATCGGAGGCGGCCCCCGAAGTGACCTTCTGACGCCCGAACACCAGTTCCTCGGCCACGCGCCCGCCCATCATGATGGCCAGGCGCGAGGTCATCTGCTCGAGACTCATGGAGAGCTTGTCGCGCTCGGGCAGTTGCATCACCATACCGAGCGCGCGACCGCGCGGTATGATGGTGGCCTTGTGCACCGGATCGGTCGCCTGCACGTTGAGCGCGACGATGGCGTGACCGCCTTCATGATACGCGGTCAGGAGCTTCTCCTCCTCCGTCATCACCAGCGATTTGCGCTCGGCGCCCATCATCACTTTGTCTTTGGCGTCCTCGAATTCGACCTGCGTGACCATGCGCTTGTTGCGGCGGGCTGCCATCAAAGCTGCCTCGTTGACGAGGTTCATGAGATCGGCGCCGGAAAAGCCGGGCGTGCCGCGCGCGGTCGTCTTGAGATTGACGTCCGGCGCCAACGGAACCTTGCGCACGTGAACCTTGAGGATCTGCTCGCGGCCGACCACGTCCGGATTGGGCACGATCACCTGGCGGTCGAAGCGGCCGGGCCGCAACAACGCCGGATCGAGCACGTCGGGTCGGTTGGTCGCGGCGATCAGGATGATGCCCTCGTTCGCCTCGAAGCCGTCCATCTCGACCAGAAGCTGGTTGAGGGTCTGCTCGCGCTCGTCGTTGCCGCCGCCCAGCCCCGCGCCGCGGTGGCGGCCGACCGCGTCGATTTCGTCGATGAAGATGATGCAGGGCGCGTTCTTCTTGGCCTGCTCGAACATGTCGCGCACGCGCGAGGCGCCGACCCCGACGAACATCTCGACGAAGTCCGAGCCGGAAATCGTGAAGAACGGCACGTTGGCTTCGCCCGCGATTGCGCGCGCGAGCAGCGTCTTGCCGGTCCCGGGCGGACCGACCAGCAGCACGCCACGGGGGATGCGGCCGCCGAGGCGCTGGAATTTTCCGGGATCGCGGAGGAACTCGACGATCTCCTGCAGATCTTGCTTGGCCTCGTCGACGCCCGCCACATCCTCGAAGGTGACCCGCCCGTGCGCTTCCGTCAGCAGCTTGGCGCGGCTCTTGCCGAAGCCGAGCGCTTTGCCCCCTGCCCCTTGCATCTGCCGCGAGAGGAAGATCCACACTCCGATCAGCGCAATGAAGGGAAGCCACGACACCAACAGCGAGACGAACCAGGGCACGTCGTTCTGCTGCGGACGGGCGGTGATCGATACGCCCTTGCCGTAGAGGCGTTGGATCAAGCTCGGGTCATTGGGGGCGTAGGTCTGGAAGCTGCGGCCGTCCGTGAACGTGCCGTGGATTTCCGGGCCCTGGATCAAAACGTCGCGCACGCGACCCTGATCGACTTCATTCAACAGCTGAGAGAAGGAAATGTCCTGCGACGTCGTGCGCTGACCCGGATACTGGAACAGGGTGAATAGCGCCAGGAGCAAGAGAACGATGATCACCCAAAGGGCGAAGTTGCGCAGATTGGCGTTCATCCCGTGTCCTTCACCGCCGGGTGGGCTTCCCCGGCTGATCCATACCGTGAGTTATAGGCCGATTCACGACCATTTCGGTAGAAATCGCCGTTCGGACACAATTTATGTGCCGAGGGGAGCCCTGCCAAGGGAAGCCCGTCGATTCCTCGTGGCCATTCTGCCGCGGCTTGCGCCCGCCCGAGGCGCCTGTTTGCCTGCCCTCGCCGCAGGCGCGGGCGTCCGGCGCGGTGGGGCGGGCTCGAGCACGAGCTTTGATGCGGTTAGGGTTACCAGCGCGCCTGCCAACGTGCGGCGAAAACGAAGCGTTTTGTTTGCGTGCGCGCGGGCGAGCGCCTCATAGAGGCTTTCGAGCTTACCGAGCCGAATCGCCGCTTGCCCGCCCGCCCCTGCGATCGCCCGGCCGAGCAGCCGCAGTGCCACTTCGGCAGGCAGGCTGACAAAATTTTCCACATCGAGGACGATATGATCGGCGCGAAAATCCTCGGACAGTCTTTGCATCGCGTCGTCGACCGCCGCTTCTATCGCGGCGTCCGCACGCCGTAGCCGGATCGCGAGTCGCGCGAGGCTGGGCGCGCTTAACCCTTCGCGTGCGAGCGCGGGCATCAGCGCGCGCAGGCGCGTGCGGGCAAAGCGGGGATCGAGGTTTGATGCATCGTCGGCAAATCCGATCTTGGCGCGTGCAAGCGTCGCGATGAGCCGCGTCTTCGGAATCTGCAGGAGAGGCCGCACCAGCAAGATCTCCCGTCCGCTCCCGGGCAGAGCCGATTCGCGCGCCATGGCGCCCAGTCCCCCGATCCCGCTGCCGCGGCTCATGCGCATCAGCACGGTCTCAGCCTGATCGTCGAGCGTGTGCGCAGTGACAATGGCGCCGGCCCGCGCCGAGTTGGCGGCTTGCGCCAGCAGCCGATAGCGCGCCTCGCGCGCCGCCTGCTGCAATCCGCTCGCCGGCCTCTTGCCGGTCCAGCGCAGGGTGCGATGGTCGACGCCGAGCCGTCGTGCGAGCGCCTTGACCGCGCGCGCTTCGCCCGCCGAGGCTCGCCGCAAGCCATGGTCGACCGTCACTGCGAGCAGCTTTGGCGCAACCTTGAGCCGGAGGCGCCAGCGCGCGACGAGCAGCAACAGCGCCGTGGAATCGGGCCCGCCGGAAACGGCGAGAACGAGGGCGGGGAAGCGCAGGAGCGAAGCAAACAGTGCCTTCGCCTCGGCGGCGGAGACAGGCGCCGCAGCCTCAGCAGCGGACACGCTTTTGTTCTCGCTCGACCCCCTGCTTCACACCCGCCGACGCGCGGGGGAATTTACGCAAGACCTCGCCGAGCGATGCGCAGGCCGCATCCTTCTCGCCGAGTGCGGCGAGCGACTGTCCCAGGCGCAGAAGCGCATCGGGCGCCTTGGCGATGGACTCATATTTGGTCGAGACGTTGAGGAAGGCTTCCGCGGCGTCGCGAAAGCGCTGCCGCTGGAACATGCTTTCACCGAGCCAATAGGTCGCATCACCGACCAGCCGATCATCGGGATATTTGCTCAGGAAGCTGCGAAAGGCGTCTTCCGCGAGGGCATAGTCCTTGCGCAGCACATAGCCATAGGCGAGGTCGTATTCGTCGCGCGGCGTCTGCGAAGGTGCGAGCGTGGCAAGGGCGCCGCCGCCGGCAGCGGCGTTGCGTGGCCCGGCCACAGCCCCGTTGGGCGGCGGGGCGGTCGCGAGATCGAGCGGCGCGCCGGCACCGCGTCCGCCGGGAGCGCCGACCGACTGATCGCTTGCATCAGCGCTCATGCTGGGCGCTGCGGCGGGGGCGTTCATCGAGCCCAGCGCGTGCGGCGCACCGGGCGCGTTCGGGCTCTGCAGGGGATCGAAGGCGTCGCCGCGCCTGCCGGATGGCGCGGCGGATGGCGAGACCGGAGTTTGCGGGCGAGATTGCAGCGCCGATCGTGGAACGCCCTCCTCCTGCATGCGGCGGATTTGGCTCTCGAGCTGCTGGTTGCGAAATTGCAGCTGCTCGATCGTTCCGGTCAGCTGCCGGATTTGGCTTTCGAGCCGCTCCATGCGGAGCACGGCGTCGGGGCCGGAGGCTTGCGCCGCGCGATCCCCGTCCGCCGATGGCGCGCCGCGGTCGCCGCCCAGCCGTTCGCTTCCGTTGAAAAGACCGAACAAGCCGAATGAACGTTCGCTCTCCTGCGCCCGGGCCGGATGCAGCGCCGAGGACGCCGCGCTCATCGCTATCAAGACGAGCGCCGATGCCGTCGTCACACGAAGCGCGAAGCGTGCCATGTTATATTTTGCGCGTTTGAGCCCTGGAACACCACGAGCCCCGGGCATCATATGAATGCCTGCGTCCAAATTGTGACTGACAATCGGTTAATAAATTCCGCAATTGCCAGCAGGATCGCGCGTCGCCGCCGGTGATCGGCTACTCGGCCGGCTTGCGCGCCGGCGCGGAGACCTTGCGCGCTATACGCCATTCCTCGAAGCTCTGCACCACCGCGAAGAACGGCGGTACAAACAGCACTGCCAGGCAGGTCGATGCGAGCATGCCGGTGAATACGGTGATGCCGATCGATACGCGCGCGCTGGCGCCGGCGCCGCTCGCGAGCACGAGCGGCACGACGCCGAGAATGAAGGCGAATGACGTCATCACGATCGGACGGAAGCGCGCCCGCGCGGCTTCGCTCGCCGCATCGAGAATCGGTTTGCCGGCGGCCCGCAGTTCGCGCGCGAACTCCACAATGAGGATCGCGTTCTTTGCCGAGAGCGCCATCAGCAGAACGAGCCCGATCTGAACGTAGAGATTGTTGTTGAGCCCGCTCTGGACAAGGGCTGAGAGCGCCACGACCGGCCCGATGAACGACAGCGGCACCGCAAGAATGACCGAGATCGGCGCGTACCAGCTTTCGTACTGGCCGGCGAGCACGAGGTAGACGAGCAGCAGCGCCAATGCGAACACGATGTACATTTGATTGCCGACGAGCTTCTCCTGATAGGACATCGAGCTCCATTCGAAGCCAGTGCCCGGGGGAAGCGTGCGCCGCGCAATCTCTTCCATGAGCGTGAGCGCCTGACCGGACGAGACCCCCTGCGCCGGCAGGCCGATGATCGTCGCCGTCGGATAGAGATTGAACAAGCTGATAAGCGAGGGGCCCACCATCGGCGTGACCGTCACCAGCGTGCCAAGCGGGACCATTTTCCCGTCCTTGTTGCGCACGAACATGTTGTCGATGTCCTCGAGCCGCAGGCGGGACTGCGAGTCGGCCTGCACGTACACCTGGAACACCCGGCCGAATTGATTGAACTGATTGACGTAGGTCGATCCGAGATAGCCAGCGAGCGCGGCGAACACTTGGTCGATCGAAATCTGCAGCGCCTCGGTTTTCACGCGGTCGACCTCGAGCCGATATTGCGGAACGTTCGAGCGGAACGACGCTAGCACCAGCTGCAGCGCGGACTGCGTCTTAGCATTGGCAACGATCGCGTTGGTGACGCTTCCCAGTTTGGCCATATCGAAGCTGCCGTCGCGCAGCTCGACCTGCATGGTGAAGCCGGCGTCGTTGCCGACGCCCTGAATCGGAGGCGGCGGCATCACTAGAATGTCCGCCTCCGCGATCGCGCCGAGCGCAGAGTTGAGCTTGGTGAAGAGCGACATGAGATCTTCGCCTTCGCCGCGCTCGCTCCAATCCTTGAGGATGATGTAGGCCACGCCGGCGCTCGACAGCGTCGCGCTGTTGTCGAGCGCCGACACGCCGGCAATGTTGACGACGCGGGCGACGCCCGGCGTGTTGCGGGCGATGTCGTACACCTTGTCCAGGGTCTTCTGCGTACGCTCGAGCGAAGCGCCATCGGGCAACTGGACCAGCGCGATCATGTAGCCCTGGTCCTCGATCGGCAGAAAGCCGGTCGGCACCCGCGAGAAGCCGTAACCGGTGGCGGCGATGAGCGCGAGCGCCAGCGCCACCATCAGTCCGCTGCGGGAGACCATGCGCGCGATCAGGCTTGCGTACCACTGCTCGACCCGCTCATAGGCCCGATTGAAGGCGCGGTAGAACACATTGCGCCGCTCCGGCGGGACCGCCGGCCGCAGCCACATCGCGCTTTGAGTCGGCTTCAACGTCACGGCATTGGTGCCGCTGAGCAGCGCGGTTGCCGCGATCACCAGCGCGAACTGCGCGTACATGCGGCCGGTCAGGCCGGGCAGGAACGCGGCCGGGAGGAACACTGACATCAGCACCAGCGTGATGCCGACGATGGGACCGAACAGCTGGCGCATGGCGGTGCTTGCCGCCTCGCGCCCCGACATGCCCTTCTCGATGTTGTGGACGGCCCCTTCCACCACCACGATGGCGTCGTCCACCACGATGCCGATTGCCAGCACGATCGCGAACAGGGTCGAGAAGTTGATCGTGAAGCCGAGCGCCGCCATCGCCGCGAAGGCTCCGACGATGGTGACCGGCACCGTAGTCGCCGGGATCAACATCGCGCGCCAGTCCTGCAGGAACACGAGGATGACGATCAGCACCAGGAATGCCGCTTCGTAGAGCGTCTTGTAGACCTCATGAATCGACTGTTCGACGAATTTGGTGGTGTCGAAGGGAATTTCGGAGATCAGGCCCTGCGGGAACTCGCGCTTGAGCATGGCCAGTTTCTCTTGCACTTGGTGCGCCACGTTGAGCGCATTGGCGCCCGGAGCCTGGTAGATCGCCAGTCCCCCCGCCGGCTGGCCATCGAGCGTGAAGACTTGGCCGTAGGTCTGCGCTCCGAGCTCGACCCGGCCCACGTCGCTGAGCCGCGTGATCTCGCCGTCGCGGCCGGTCTTGACGATCACCCGCGCGAATTGGGCCGGGTCGCTGAGCCGGCCGGTGACGTTGAGGGTGTATTGGAACGTTTGGCCGCGCGGCGCCGGTGGCGCGCCGATCTGGCCCGCCGTCACTTGCGTGCTCTGCTGCCGCAACGCCTCGATCACGTCCTGAGGCATAAGCCCGCGCGCCTGCATTTTGTTCGGATCGAGCCAAATGCGCATCGAATATTGCCCGGCGCCGAACACGACGACGTTGCCCACGCCGGGCAGCCGGGCGATCTCGTCCTTGAGCTTGATGGTGGCGTAGTTGGCGAGGTAAAGGCTGTCGTAGCGCCCGTCGGGCGACGTCAACGTGACGATCTGCAGGATCGCCGTCGAATTCTTCTGCACGATGACGCCCTGCGCCTGCACTGCCTGCGGCAGCGAGGAGAGCGCGCTCGATACCCGGTTCTGCACCAGCACCTGCGCAATGTCGAGATCGGCGCCGATCTTGAAGGTCACCGTCAACGAGTAGCTGCCGTCGGCGCCGCTGTAGGACTGCATGTAGATCATGTCCTGGACGCCGTTCACCTGCTGCTCGATCGGCAAGGCGACGGTATCGATGACGGTGCGGGCGCTTGCTCCGGGATAGCGCGTGGTGACTTGCACCGTCGGCGGGACCACGTCGGGGTACTGCGCCACCGGCAGTGCAAACACCGCGACGGCGCCGATGATGACCATCAAAATGGCCAGCACGTTCGCAAGAACGGGCCGCGCGATGAAAAAATCAGAGATCATGTGCCGCCGCTACTTGGCGCCCGCGCGAGCGGCCGGCGTGGCGGACACGGTCTCGAGCTGCGGGTCGACCTTCTGACCTGGAATGGCGCGCAGAATACCGGCGATGACGACGCGATCCTCCGGCTTGAGCCCGCTCTCGATCACGCGCAGGTCGCCCACTTTCGGACCGATCATGACTTTGCGCTGCTCGACCGTATTGTCCTTGTCGAGCACGAGCAGGTAACGCCCTCCCTGGTCGGTACCGAGCGCTCCGTCCGGCACCAATAGCGAGTCGTGCTCGTCGGCGGCGCCGACCCGCACGCGCACGAAATAGCCCGGCACCAGCACCTGTTCGTGATTCGGCAGGATCGCACGCACCGCCAGCGTTCCCGTCGCCCGGTCGATGGAGGGAGCAACATAGTTCAGCGTGCCCCGATAAGGATATCCTTCATCGGTCTGCAGGCCGACTTCGATTGGATACTGCTTGATCTCCTCAGCACCGATGCCGAGGCGCCGCATATCCGCGCGAATGTTGAGCACCTCCTGCTCGTTGATATTGAAATTCACGTAGATCGGCGCGGTTTGCACGATGGTCGCGAGCTGGGTAGGGCCGTTGGCCCCGACCATCTCGCCGAGCGACACCAGGCGCGCCGTGACGATGCCGTCGAAGGGCGCCTTGACCTCCGTGTAGCCGAGGTCGAGCGCGGCCTGCGCGATATCGACTTCTGCCTCTTTAAGCCGGGCACGCGCCGAATCGCGATTGGCCGTTGCATTGTCGAGCGCCTGCTTCGAGGCGACTTGGCGGCTCGCGAGGTCGGCCTGGCGTTCATATTCGGATTCCGTCTGCTTCAACGTCGCTTGCGCGGCAGCCTGCGCGGCCCGCGCCCGCTCGAGCTTGAGCCTGTACGGCTCGGGCTCGATGACGAAGAGCGTCGTTCCTTCCTTAACCTCCTCGCCCTCCTTGTAGTTGATCTTCTGCAGGAATCCCTGCACGCGCGCGACCAGATTGGTGGTGTTTATCGCCGCGGTATAGCCGGTGGCCTCGAGGTAGCGAGTGACCTTCTGCTGCACCGGAATGGCGACGGTGACCTTCGGCGGCGGCGGCGCCACGTAGCGGTTCTCCTGCCCGCAGGCGCACAGCGCCGCGGCGAGCACGGTTGCGACGGCGCAGGCGGCAAGCTGCGCACTCGCCGGCCGATCGATCCTCATCGCATGACCCTCAATTACTCTCGTCGAGGTTGCCGGCTTGTTGTGAAGGGCACCGGCTTCGCAGGCGCCACCGCAAGTCGCGGTGCGCGACGTCCCGCCGCCGAAGTTACGATCCCGCGTTCGAAAGGGGAAGCCTGGAGCATTGCAAAACACAGCCGGCGCCCGAAGGCGCCGGCTGTCCCCTTCCCCCGTGTTGCTCGCGCTCAGGAGCTGGTGTTGAGCACCGTCACCGCGCGGCGATTCTGCGACCAGCAAGAAATGTCGTTGCACACCGCGACCGGGCGCTCCTTGCCGTAGGAGATCGTGCGCATGCGCTGCGGCTGAACCCCGCGCGAAGCGAGATAATCGCGCACCGTCTGCGCGCGCCGAGCGCCGAGCGCGATGTTGTACTCGCGCGTGCCGCGTTCGTCGGCATGGCCTTCGATGGTGAAGGTGTATTGATTGTAGACCTGCAGCCATTGCGCCTGCTTCTCCAGCGTGGCGATCGACTGCGACGTGAGTTCGGACGAATCGGACTCGAAGAACACCCGATCGCCGACATTGACCACGAAATCCTGTTGGCTGCCGGGCGGCGCGCTGCCGCCGGCCTGCGGATCGTTCGGTCTGTTCGCGCAAGCGGACGCGGCAAGGGCCAGAGCCAAAAACCCGGCAAGCTTTGCCGCGCGGATGACGCGCACGACGACATTCGTCATTCCGCTGCCTCCATGGTTGCGTCGTTAGCGCACATGCAGCAGGTCTAACAGGTGCGTGGTTAAGCGAAGGTTCTTGTCGACCTTGATCGGGTGTTGCCCGGATCGCTCAACGGCAGGGAAAAAGCGGAAAACCCCCTCCGGTGGTTAATGCCCGGTGAATGCGGCGCCTTCTAGACCTTCGCGAGTTCCATTCGCGCCGTTCCTTCGCTATGGCCTTATTGCAACAGCGGCGACCACGCGGGATCGGACGCGTAGCTCGGCGTTTTCAAGATCAGTTCGTTGCGGCCGGTCACGTCGACCGTGTAGAGCATCGGCCCGGCGTTGCCGCCCGGATCTCGGAAGAACATGATCACGCGCCCGTTCGGCGCCCAAGTCGGTCCTTCGTTGTGATAGCCCTCGGTGAGGATGCGCTCGCCTGATCCATCCGCTCGCATGATGCCGATGGCGAACTTGCTCTCGGTCTGCTTGGTGAAGGCGATGTAGTCGCCGCGCGGCGACCACACTGGCGTCGAATAGGCCCCGTCGCCGAAGCTGATGCGTTGCGCCGGGCCGCCCGTGGCCGCCATCACGTAAATCTGCTGCTTGCCCCCGCGGTCCGACTCGAAACTGATTTGCGTCCCGTCGGGCGAATAGGAGGGCGCCGTGTCGATGACCTGCGTGTCGGTCAAGCGCGTGGTCGCTTTCGAGCGCAGGTCCATCACGAACAGGTTGGAACTGCCGCCGCGTTGCAGACTGAAGATCACGCGCTGGCCGTCGGGTGAGAAGCGCGGACTGAACGTCATGCCCGGGAAGTTGCTCACAATCTCCCGCTGCCCGGTCTCGACGTTCATGAGATAGACCTTGGGATCGCCCTCCCGGTAGGACATGTAGGTGATGGTGTCAGCAGCCGAGGAGAACCGCGGCGTGAGCACGAGGTCGTCCCCACGGGTGAGATAGCGCACATTGGCGCCATCCTGATCCATCAGCGCCAACCGCTTGATCCGCCGCTCCTTCGGGCCGGACTCGTCGACGAAGACGATGCGGGTGTCGAAGTAGCCCTTGTCGCCGGTGATCCGCTCGTAGATGGCATCGGAAATGATGTGAGCGATGCGACGCCAATTGTCGGCCGTGGTGTTGTATTGCTCGCCGCGCAGCTGCGGGCCGGCGAACACGTCCCACAGCCTGAACTCGGCCTTCAGCCGGCCCTCGGTCTGAGTGATGCGGCCGGTGACCAGTGCCTGGGCGTTGATCTGCCGCCAATCGGCAAAGCGGGGAAGCGTATCGA
>Ga0307277_10000047_pt1 | contig 34080 bp, 38 predicted proteins | sample ER_DNA_116_FD_194473 | JGI IMG/M metagenome (GOLD analysis project Ga0307277, IMG submission 194473) | Bulk soil microbial communities from the East River watershed near Crested Butte, Colorado, United States - ER_DNA_116 | ecosystem: Environmental > Terrestrial > Soil > Floodplain | place...
GTTCCGGCGACACGATCGCGATCTCTTCCTGCTACACGACGCCGTCGCCGCGGGCCGGATCAAGGCTGAAACGGGCCTCTAACAACATCCCGCCGAACGTCGGTCGGTTACATCTCCGTCGCGGGGTTAAGAAGCGCGCTCCCCTGGTCCCTCGGCCCGGGCTTGTCCTTGCTCGCGCTGGCTTCCGATTGGAGACTCGTCGCGGCGACTGGGTTCATGCCCAGCCTGCTCCGGCTCGGCCGCCGGGGCCGCGCTCGCGCTATGTGCCCTCGCTGGCTTGGCGCGCTTGACCGTGCGACCTGTTCCCTTCTTCGTCTTCTCGAGGGAGTCGAGGCGCTTCTCGATCGCGGCCACGCGACGGTAGAGCGGATCGATCTCGCGCACCCTCGCAGCGAGATCGTGAAGCCGATCGTCCACGTCATCCACTGCCTGGACAACGATGCGACGCGGCAGATCGACGAGCCGTCGAAGCGCGTCCTCGCCAGAATCAGCAATGCGCGAGATGACGTCCTTGTCTTGGGTTCTTCTCGTTCCCGCCATGCTAAGCCGGCTCTCTCCACCCGGATGTCGAGGAAAGGGCGTAGATCACGAGGACGGCGATCAGCAGCGCGGCTGAGCCGAACCACGGCGCGGACGAGAGGATGAGGAAGCTCTGGACGATCACCAGGACCGCCCAGGCATAGCCGATGACACGTCCGAAGGTATTTCCGCCGAAAAGCGAGAAGCCGCCCCACAAAGCAAGCATTGCGATCAGGAGATCCCAGAGGCCCCACAGGAAGAGGTGATGGCCAAGCGCGCCGCCTGACAAGTTGTTCACCCTCGAGCTGTCCGCGAAGTAGTAAATCGCGGAAATGACGCGCACGACGCCGACGGAGACCAGGATCACGGCCGCAAACGTAAGCCACCCTGGACGCCGAAGACCATCAAGTGCTTGCGTAGACATCATCGCCTCCCTTTTCGCCGATGGAGCAGACGAAATCAATGCACATTGCATCCGGCATCGCCCGGTTGGGATGATGCCGTAACCGGAGCTTGTTGATCCCCTGGCGTGATGGCGCGAGCCTCGGACTCGTTGCGACCAGCGGACAGGCGTGAGCGGCGAAAGCGTGTCTGCCGGCCGATTGAGAGCCGGTGGCTCGACGTATTCGGCCTCCGCATCCACGCGCGGGCGGGTGGGGAAGGGGCAGCCGTGGTGCTCGTACATGGGTACGGGGTCTCGGGCGCGTACATGCTTCCGCTCGCGCGGTCTCTCGCGCCGTCCTTCTCTGTGTTCGCACCGGACCTGCCGGGCTACGGCCGAAGTCAGCAGCCCCGCAACGCGCTCGGCATTGCGGATCTTGCCGCTGCGCTCGCCGGGTGGCTGGACGCGACCGGGCTCCAGCGTCCGGCGTTCGTGGCGAACTCGATGGGCTGTCAGATCGTCACCGAGCTCGCCCTACACCTACCGGGGCGCGTCGGGCCGATGGTGCTCGTCGGTCCGACGGTCGATCCGGAGCGGCGCGCAGCCCGTCACCAGCTCCTCGGCGGCCTGCGCGATGCAGCGCGGGAACCACGGTCGCTGCTCGGGCTCGCCATACGCGATGACGCGGTTGTCGGTATCGGCGCGCTTTTGGCGACCGCCCGGTCGGCGCTCGCCGACCGGATCGAGCGGCGCCTACCGTTGATCGAGCAGCCGGCGATTGTCGTGCGCGGCGAGATCGACGGGTTTGTCGGAGCGAGGTGGGCCGAGAGGGCTGCAGCCCTCTTACCGCGTGGTCGGCTCGTCGTCGTCCCCTGCGAACCGCACGCTGTGCACTTCACCCGGCCCGATCTCGTCGCTCGGATCGTCCACGAGCTCCTTGTCGAGGAAGGCCAGCAGGCAGGAAGCCAGCTCCGCCGGCGCCTCCCACATCGGCACGTGGCCGCAGTGAAGACGGACCAGCTGGGAGCCGGGCAGGACCCGCTGCCACTGCGCGGCGATCCGGGAAGGGAGAAGTCGGTCGTGATCGCCCCAGACGAGCAGGGTTCTGGCCTGGACCGACGCGAGCTCGGCGCTCAAGTCGCGGTCCGACGCGAGCAGAACCCCGCGGAGGAGGCTGAACGGCCCGGCGCGGACTGCGTCGCCGACAACTGTTGGTAACCGTCCACGAACGTCGTAAAGCGTCCAGAGCAAATGTACGCCTCGGCTGAGCACGGTATTCGCGCAAGGGATTCCGGCTGGAGCGACGAGCGCAAGCCGGCGAACACGCTGCGGCTGTTCTGCCGCCAACTCAGCCGCGATCAGGCCGCCGAGCGAATGCCCTACGAGATCGACCCTCTCGAGTTCGGCAGCGTCGAGCCAACGGCCGAGCCAACCCGTCAGCTCGTCGGCGGGAAGCCGTGCTCCGAGCCGCGGCAGGTCGAGCAGATGAACGCGGTGACGCTCCGCTAGATGCTCGACTACCGGCTTCCACCAGCGCCAGGAGCCGGAGAGCCCGTGTACGAAGACGATCGGTTCGCCCCAGCCGGCGACGCGATACTTGATCGGCGTCCCGTCGACCACGAGCTCCCGAACCTCCACGACGAATCAGTCTGGCAGCCGTCGGCACAAGCTCCGAGGGTGCGCGCGAACCCGAGGTTGCACGCGCACCCTCTCCCCACAGCTTCTGCCTAGCCGGCCAAGCGCCGGGGTACTTCGTCGTTAACGTCGGCGGGCGACCCGCCGCGAGGTACGGCGCGCGACCCTGCGTGCTCCGAACATCTCAGTCCTCCCTCTCGTATTGCCGTCAGCTTCCCGCCGCGACCGCGGCCGGCTCCAGGTGGTGCTCTTTTGCCTCCTCGGCTGAGAGCAGCCCGATCTCGACCAGGTCGACCGGGCTGATGAATCCGTCGCTGATCCGGAAGCCGCCCGCGCGCGCGATGGCGTTGCGAAGTGGAACCGCCCAGTGGTGCTCGAGCAGGATCAGCGCCGCAGCCGAATCGTCGGGGATCTCCTCGAGGACATCCCAGGCCCCCTCATCCGAAAACGCGTGGATGCCGTCGGCTCCCGCCTCGGCGCCCGCGACTGCCCCTGCCTCCATCCCTTCTTCGCCTTCGATGCCGAGGCCGATCAGCGCACCGACCTTGCTTCCCAGCTCGATCGCCTCGTCCTTGGAGAGGTTGCTCAAATGCTGCACCTCGATCTCTCCCTCGGCGTCCTTGTGGACCGCCAGCGCGTCGATCACGCGCACGGTGTCGCTCTCGCGCAGCCGTTCGAGCTCGGCGACGATCTCGCCGTGGAACTCGGGATGGCTGAAGCCGAGAACAATCAGTTGAACAGGTCCGATTGCCACGTATCTCCCTTCAATCGACTGTGCCGCCACAGGTCGGCGGGCGGGTGTTCTGGCTCGGGAGTTACTGCCGCCCGAGCCATGCACACACCCTGGCTGATCCATAGCTCGATGGCATCGTCCAGCGTGGATGAAACGGGCGAGACAGTGGTTCGCCCCCATCGGATGATGTGAGGACTGCAACGGTGGACAAGGCTCTCGGCGACGCGTTGGAGGCTGAGCCAGAGCTATCTCGGGACCGGTGAGCAGATGGAGACGCTAGTCGCCGAAGTCGCGGCGCTCGGGCTCGCGGTTGCGTTCACGAGCCCGGTCTCGGTGGTGACGGTGATCGTCCTGCTCAGCATGCCCTCCGGGCGACGGCGGGCACTCGCCTTCGTTTGTGGCTGGCTGATCGCACTGGCGATGATCGGCGTGCTGATGGTCTTCGTTCTCCACGGGCAGGATTTCGGTTCCAGGAGCTCCACTCCGTCGCAGGCTGCTTCCGCGCTCGAGGTCTTGCTCGGTTCCCTGCTCCTGATCTGGGCGGTAGTCGCCTACCGCCGCCGCGAACCGTCCCAGGGAAGCCAGTCGACGCCCAAATGGCTGGACCGGATCGAGGGAACGCACTGGCTGCTCGCGGTCGCAATCGGGGCGGTCATGCTCAGCTACGGGCTCTCTCTGGCGGCGGCGAGCGAGATCCTCAAGGCGAACGTCAGCCGGGTCGATGCGGGGGTCGCGATCGCCGTCTTCGCGGTGACTTCGATCGTCACCGTCGCAGCGCCGATCGTTGTAGTCCTCGTCGCGCCTGAACGCTCTGCCGACAGGCTGGCTGCGTGGAAGGCGTGGCTGCTCGGCAACTCGCGTGCGGTGGTGCTCGTCGTGCTGATGATCGTGGCTGCCCTTCTGATCGTCCGGGGCATCCACGACCTGGTGGCGTAGGAAGCGAGCCAAGCTCACCACTCCCCCGAGTCCTACAATCGGCTGATGGCGATCGACTTCGTCGCACAACGGCTCGAGATCGGTGACGTCGTCGTGATAGGCCTTCCCGAGGAGGAAGCGGAAGTCGAGGCGACCGTAGTCCGAGAGATCGAGCGAACGGACACGACGGTGCGCGCCACATTACGGGTGAACGGACGCGAGGACTTCGTCAAGGAATGGCCTCTCGGCGAGCTCGTCACGGTCGTTCGCGGTCCTTGACGCACGATCATCCTTTTTGGATGACTGAGAAGGCCGCGGGGCCGCTTACCTTGGGACGACTCCGTGAGCGCACCACGTGACAACAACGGCCGGCGCCCGCGCGTCCTCGTCCTCGGCGGCGGCTTCGCCGGCATCGGGGCCGCGCAGAAGCTCAAGAAGAGCGAGGTCGAAGTCGTCCTCGTCGACAAGCACGACTACCACACCTTCCAGCCGCTGCTGTACCAAGTGGCGACCGGCCTGCTCGAGCAGCCGGCGGTCGGACATCCGATTCGCGACCTCGTCCACAAGCAGCCGAACGCCCGCGTTCACCAGGACATGGTCACCGCGGTCGATCTCGACGCGCGCGAGGTGCGCTTCAGCGAGCTCGAGCCCCTGACCTACGACTACCTCGTCTTCGGGCTTGGCGCGGAGGTCAACTTCTTCGGCGTCGACGGCGCGCCGGAGCACGCGTTCCCGCTCTACACACTCGCCGACGCGGTTCGGCTGAAGGACCACGTTCTCAAGACCTGGGAAGCGGCCGACCGGAAATCGGCACTGATCGACGACGGAGCGCTCAACATCGTCGTCGTCGGCGGCGGCGCAACCGGGATCGAGACCGCGGGGGCGCTCGCGGAGCTCTACCACGGCGTCTTCACGAAGGACTACCCCGACGTGGCACCGGAGAAGGCCCGGATCACGCTCGTCGAGGCAGGGCCTGAGCTCTTTCCGATGTTCAAGCCGGACATCCGCGTGTACACGGAGAAGGCACTCGCCAAACGCAGCGTCGAGGTGCTGACCGGCGAGGTGGTCGAGTCGGTGACGCCGACCCGTGTCACGTTGAAATCCGGCACGGTCCTCCCAGCCCACACGCTCGTCTGGGGAGCCGGCTTGCAGGGCAACGAGCTTGTCCAGTCACTCGGACTCGAGCTCGAGAAAGGGAACCGAATCGGCGTGGACGCGGAGCTGCGAATCCCGTCGCACCCCGAGGTCTACGCGGTCGGCGACGTCGCCGCGATCACCGACCAGAAGACTGACCAGATCCTCCCGCAGCTCGGCTCGGTCGCGCTCCAGACGGGCGAGCACGCCGGCGAGACGATCGCGCGCAAGGTCGCCGGCAAGGAGACAAAGCCGTTCAAGTACCGAGACAAGGGCACCATGGCGACAATCGGACGGGGCTCGGCCGTCGTGCAGATGCTCGGCGGGCGGACGATGAAAGGCAAAACGGCCTCACTCGCGTGGGGCACGGTCCACCTCGCGCTGCTGCCGACGAACGAGGACCGCGCCAAGGCGGTCGTCGACTGGGCGGGAGCCGGGTTGACGCATCAGCGGTCGGGGCGCATCAGCGTCGAGACGTGAACACCGATTCATGCGATCTGGACGATGCGTTGCGAGCGCGGGCGCGCGTAGCGTTTTCCGCGCAGCAGGCGCTTCCAAGCGAGAGAGGAGACAGCGATGACGACGACCGTGGCCTCTGCCACGACCAAGCCGAGCCGAGTCGACGAGCCCCGTCCCGCGGACGTCTTCGTGGCCTTCGGGATCACAGGCGATCTGGCCAGGGTGATGACGTTCATGTCGCTCTACCGCCTCGAGCGGCGGGGTCTGATCGATTGTCCGATCGTCGGCGTGGCCGTGGACGACTGGACAGTCGACCAGCTCAAGGAGCGAGCGCGCGACTCAATCGAAGGCGCGGGCGAGCAGCTCGACCCGAAGGTCTTCGAGCGCTTCGCCGACCGGCTCTCCTACGTCGCCGGCGATTTCTCCGACCCGGCCACATACGAGCACGTCGCGGCGGCGATCGACGGCGCCGAGAGCCCGGTCTTCTACCTCGAGATCCCTCCGTTCCTTTTCGGTACCGTCGTCAAGGGGCTGTCGGAAGCGGGGCTGACGGAGAACGCCCGCATCGTCGTCGAGAAGCCGTTCGGCCACGACCGCGCCTCGGCGGCGGAGCTCGCGGAGGAGCTCCACCAGTACATCGACGAGTCCCAGCTCTACCGGATCGACCACTTCCTCGGGAAGATGGGCACCGACGAGATCCTCTACCTGCGCTTCGCCAACTCGATGCTCGAGCCGCTCTGGAGCCGTAACTACCTCGAGAGCGTTCAGATCACGATGGCCGAGAGCTTCGGAGTCGAGGACCGCGGCCATTTCTACGATCCGGTCGGGGCGGTTCGGGACGTCGTCGTCAACCACCTGATGCAGCTCGTCGCGTCGGCCGCCATGGAGGTGCCATCTTCCGCCGCGGCCAACACGCTCAAGGACGCACAGGTGGCGCTCTTCCGGGCGATCGCGGACGCGGATCCGGGGCACTACGTCCGCGGTCAATACGACGGTTACCGCGAGATCGACGGGGTCGCGGCCGACTCGCAGACGGAGACGTACGCGGCGCTCCGCCTCGACATCGACAACTGGCGCTGGGCCGGCGTCCCCTTCTTCATCCGGACGGGCAAGAAGCTTCCGGCGACCCAGACCGAGTTACGGCTCGTCTTCAAGCATCCGCAGCAACTCGGGTTCTGGGACAACGCCCACCGCCCGGAGGCGAACCAGCTCGTCGTCAAGCTCGACCCGTCGACCGGGGTGAGGCTGATCGTCGACGCCCGCCGGGCCAAGACGGCCGCCCCGGAGCCGATCCAGCTCGACATGGAGTTCGCGGAGGAAGGCGGTGAGGGCGCGGCGCCTTACGAGGTGCTTCTGCACGCTGCGATGATCGGCGACAGCAAACGCTTCACGCGCCAGGACGGGGTCGAGGAGGCCTGGCGGGTGATGCAGCCGCTGCTCGACGCGCCGCCGCCGGTGCATGCCTACGCGCCCGGCAGCTGGGGACCGAGGGCCGCCGACAAGCTGATTTCCGGGCACGGACGCTGGCACGACCCCTGGATCCCAGCATGACGGCGGTGGAGCCCGCAACCGAGCGGCAGCCGCAAAGCGCGGCCGCCCCTTCGCCGTTCCCGCCGATCGCGGAGTACGCGTTTCTCTCCAACTGCCATACCGGCGCGCTCGTCGCCCCCGACGGCGCGATCGACTGGCTCTGCGTGCCGCGTTTCGACTCGCCGAGCGTCTTCGGCAGCCTGCTCGACCGCGAGGCCGGCTTCTTCCGCCTCGCACCGTTCGGGATCAATCATCCGACCGCCGTCGTCTACCAGCCGGGAACGAACGTGCTCGAGACGACGTGGAAGACGCCGAACGGCTGGATCGTCGTCCGCGATGCGCTGACGATGAGCCCGCGCGAGCACGAAGACACGGTCACGCCCCACACCAGGCCGCCTGCCGACGACGACGCCGACCACATGCTGATCCGCACCGTCGAGTGCCTCGAAGGTGAGGTCGAAGTCGAGCTCGTCTGCGAGCCCGCGTTCGACTACGGGCGCTCACCTGCCGAATGGACGCTGATCGGCGACGACCGACACGCCGCCGATGCGACCGGCGCCGGGGCGACGATCCGCCTGCATACCGATCTATCGCTCGGGATCGAGGAGAACCGGATTCGAGCGCGACACGTGCTCGAGGCCGGCGACCGGGCCTACTGCTCCCTCTCGTGGGACGAGAGCCTCGCTTCGCCTAAGGATGTCGATGAAGCCGACTCGCGGATCGCCGCGACGACGCGGTTCTGGCGCGCCTGGCTCGGGCGCGCTCGGATCCCTGACCACCGGTTTCGGGACCCGGTCCAGCGCTCGGCGCTCACGATCAAAGGGCTCACCTATATGCCGACCGGCGCGACGGTGGCGGCCCTGACGACCTCGCTTCCGGAGACGCCGGGCGGCGAGCGGAACTGGGACTACCGCTACACGTGGATCCGCGACACAACCTTCACGCTCCAGGCGCTCCACATGCTCAACCTGGACTGGGAGGCCGACGAGTTCATGCAGTTCGTCGCCGACGTCGAGGCGACGGAGGACGGCTCGCTGCAGATCATGTACGGGATCGACGGTCGCCGAGACCTAACGGAGTCCACGCGCGACGAGATGACCGGCTACGCGGGGGCCAGTCCGGTCCGGGTCGGCAACGGCGCCTTCGACCAGCGGCAGAACGATGTCTTCGGCGCCGCGCTCGACTCGATCCTGCTGCACACGCGGCGCAGCGAGCGGCTGCCACGGCGCCTCTGGCCGATCGTCCAGACCCAGGCCGAATGCGCGACCAAGGTCTGGCGCGAGCCCGACCAGGGGATCTGGGAGGCACGCGGCAAGCCGCAGCACTACGTCTCTTCGAAGCTGATGTGCTGGGTCGCCCTCGATCGGGCAGCGAAGCTGGCCGAGATCCGGGGAGACGGGGAGGCACAGGAGACGTGGGCAGCGGTCGCCGACGAGATTCGCGAGGACATCCTCGCGAACGGCGTCGACGACCGCGGCGTCCTGTGCCAGCACTACGGGAGCGATGCACTGGACGCCTCCACCCTGCTGGCGGCGATCTTCGGCTTCCTACCAGGCGACGACGCGCGCTTGAAGGCGAGCGTGATGGCAATCGCGGAGGAACTGACCGACGACGGCTACGTCCTGCGGTACAAGACCGACGAGACCGACGACGGGCTCTCCGGCAAGGAGGGGACGTTCCTGATCTGCTCCTTCTGGCTCGTCTCGGCGCTGGCAATCATTGGTGAGCTGCAGATGGCGCGCGATCTGATGGAGCGGCTGCTCCGAGTCGCCTCGCCGCTCGGCCTCTACGCCGAGGAGTTCGACGCCGAGACGGGCCGTCACCTCGGCAACTTCCCGCAGGCGTTCTCACACCTGGCCCTGATGGAGGCCGCCGGGCGGATCATCCTCCCCGAGATGACGGCGCAGCTCTGAGATGGAGTCCTACGACGTCATCATCGTTGGCACCGGCGCAGGCGGCGGCACCCTGGCGCGGCACCTGGCACCGTCGGGCAAGCGGATCCTGCTGCTGGAGCGCGGCGACTGGCTGCCGCGCGAGCCGTCGAACTGGCTCGCGCAGGACGTCTTCGTCGACAACCGCTACGTCTCCGACGACACCTGGTACGACCCGAAAGGGAACCCGTTCCAGCCCCAGATCCACTACTTCGTCGGCGGCGCAACGAAGCTCTATGGCGCGGCGCTCTACCGCCTTCGCGAGGAGGACTTCGGCGAGCTGAATCACCACGACGGCGTCTCACCGGCCTGGCCGATCTCCTATGAGGAGATCGAGCCCTATTACTCGAAGGCCGAGCAGCTATACGAGGTGCACGGCGAGCACGGCCATGACCCCACCGAGCCGTACGCAAGCGCGCCATACCCATTTCCTCCCGTCTCGCACGAGCCGCGGATCCAGCAGCTCGCGGACGATCTCGAGGCGGCGGGCTACCACCCGTTCCACGCTCCCTGCGGTATCCGGCTGAACGAGCAGAACATGCCCTACAGCGCCTGCGTCCGCTGTCAGAACTGCGACGGATTCCCCTGCGCCGTCCACGGCAAATCCGACGCCGACGTGCTGGGGGTTCGGCCAGCGCTCGAGCATCCGAACGTCACGTTGCTCACAAACGCCCGGGCGATGAAGCTCGAGACGAACGACACCGGGACGGCCGTCTCGAAGATCGTCGCCGAGCGAAACGGCGTGGTCGAGGAGTTCGCCGGCGACCTGGTCGTTCTTGCCTGCGGGGCCGCGAACACGGCGAAGCTCCTCCTCGTTTCCGCGACCGACGAGCACCCGAAGGGCCTCGCGAACGGCTCGGACCAGGTCGGTCGCAACTACATGTTCCACAACAGCGCCGCAGTGCTCGCACTGTCCAAAGACGAGAACCCAACCATCTTCCAGAAGACGCTCGGACTGAACGACTTTTACTTCGCGGGTAACGGACACGAGTACCCGCTCGGGAACATCCAGATGGTCGGCAAGTCGCAGGCACCGATGTTCCACGGCGAGAAGCCGGGCGAGACGAAGCTGGCGCCGCACTGGTCGCTGGAGCGGATCGCGAAGCACGCAATCGACTTCTGGCTCTCGACAGAGGATCTGCCGCGCCCAGAGAACCGAGTGTCGGTCGACCGCGACGGCAAGCTGACCCTCGCTTACACGGCGACGAACGACACCCCGAAGCAGGAGCTCTACAAGCAGCTCCATTCGATGCTCGCCAAGCTTCACATGGAGCCCGGCCACCTCTTCCACCGCTTCGCGTACATGAAGAACGAAATTCCCGTTGCGGGCGTCGCCCACCAAGCTGGCACCTGCCGGATGGGCGCCGATTCCGGGACGTCCGTGCTGAACGCCGACTGCCGCGCGCACGAACTTGACAACCTGTACGTCGTCGACACCAGCGTCTTCCCCAGCATCGGGGCGGTCAATCCCGCTCTAACCGCGATGGCGAACTCACTGCGGGTGGGAGACCACTTGCTCGAGCGGCTCGGCGCAAGCGGCCACGTGACTGCAGCGGCCTGACGTGGCCGGCGACGGGCGGCGATCGCGCTTCAGCGCCGCCGGGCGGCTCGCCTTCTTTCCTGCGCGTGCGGCGGCGCGAGCCTCGCGCGCCCCGCTCGAGGCGGCCGCAGAGGATCACCTGATCCCCGAGCTCTCGCGGCTTACCGACCGCGCGCTCGCCGGGCCGCTGCCCGAAGAGCTTGCCCAGTCGGTGATCGAGCACCACGTGCTCGAGCGCATCGTCGGCGAGCTCGCTGCGAGCGGAGAGCTGGACCGCCTTGTCGGAAACGCTCTTGGCAGCCCTCGGACGAAGGAGCTGACCGACCGGATCGTCCGCAGCGACGAGTTCCGCAGCGCGATCCGCCAGATCGTGGGGAGTCCTGAACTACGAGCGGCCTTGACGGAGCAGACCGCCGGGATCTTTGACGAGCTGATCGCCGAGCTCCGCCGGGGCACAATCCGCATGGACGAGGGGGTCGAGCAGGCGATCAGGCGGCCCCCTCGCGCCGCAGGCAACGTCTATGCCGGCATCGTCAGCCGTTCGGTCGCCCTTGCTATCGACCTGCTTCTTATCGTCGCCATCTTCACCGTGCTCTCGGGCTTCGGAGCGTTGATCACCTCGCTGGTCGGGACGCTGCGACCGACCTGGCTCGTTGACGTTCTGCTGGGCGCCGGCGGGGCGATCGTCGCAGCGGGCTACCTGATCCTCTTCTGGAGCGGCGCCGGGAGCACCCCGGGGATGCACCTGCTCCACGTTCGCGTGCGCGGGCCTGACGGCGGCCCGCCGTCGGTCGCCCGGGCCATGGTGCGCACGTTTGGGACCTGGCTCGCGATCGTGCCGCTCTTCGCGGGGTACCTGCCCGTGCTCTTCGATCAGCGCAGGCGCGGCCTGCCCGACTACCTGGCCGGGACCGAGGTCGTCTACAAGGACCGGCTGCCTACCCCGGCGTCGGGTTGAGGGCCGTCGAGATCTTCTCGATCGCCGCCCGCTCGGCGTCGCTGACCTGGCCCCCTTGCTCCTTGTGGGCCTCGGCGACCCGTTCGGCGACATCCATGACGAACTTCTTGTAACCCGCGACCTCGCCCGGCGTGGCCTTCTGCTCGAGCAGGGCGACCGCCTCGCCGAGGCGCCGCAGGCCAACGCTCTCGAGCTCCTGCGGCGAGCCATACCGCTTCGTTTCCGGCTTCTCCGCAACGAGCGCGTCGAGCAGCTCGCTCTCACCGTGCTCCTTCCGCGCCTCCGCGTACTCCTTCGCCATCGCCCACGACTCTCGGAACGTTCCGCCCTTCTCCGCCGTGAGCGTCACCATGCCTGCCGCGGGCGGGCCTTCACGAACGAGATCCCATTCCTCTGGGGTGAAGTCTGCTTTGCCGGTCATTGCGTCTCCTTCCGTTCGATTGCCGATTCCATCACAACGACCTCGTCGACGAGGTCGAGGCCTTCGGGGCGGTGAGTGATCAGCAGCACACAGCGGTCGTCGGCCGCCGAGAAGACGTCCTCGAGCAGCTTCTCAGCCGTTGGCGGGTCGAGGTGCGCGGTGGGCTCGTCGAGCACGAGCAGGGGCGCCTTCGCGAGGAGCGCGCGGGCGAGAGTGATCCGCTGACGTTGGCCGCCCGAGAGCTCTCGCCCCTCCTCGCCGACGAGCGTGTCGAGGCCGTTCGGCAGCGACCGAACCCACTCTCCGATCCGTGCCGCGTCGAGCGCCTGCTCGAGTTCGCCGTCGCTCGCGCCGGGTCGGCCCACCCGAAGGTTCTCGCGGATGCTCGTCGAGAAGAGGTGCGCGTCCTGCCCGGCCACGGCGACGGCCCGGCGAACGTCTTCCTGCCGGTACTCGCTCAGGTCCCGCCCGGCGAGGGTGACGCGCCCGTCTTCCGGGTCAAGGAAGCGCAGGAGCAGCTTCGTAACCGTGCTCTTTCCCGCACCGCTCGGCCCAACGAGCGCGATGCGGAGTCCCGGCTCGAGGCGCAGGCTGAGGCCGTCCAGCGCCGGTGGCTCGGCCGGCGCGTAGCGGGCGCGAACGTTCTCGAGTTCGACGACGAACGGTCTCACTGGGAACGGCAAAGGACGCTCCGGGTCCACGATCGCGGGCTCCTGCGTGGTCAGCTCGAGAACTCTCCGGCCGGCCGCCAGCGTCGCCGCGAGCTCGTGAGCCGCCTCGGGCAGAGGCTGGACCGCCTCGAAGGCGGCAAGCGCGAGCAGCGCCAGCAGCGCGATCATCACCCGGTCGAGCTCTCCGCCGGCGTGCGCGGAGACGGCGACCGCGAGCACTCCCGCGACCGTGGCGCCGGCGACGACCAACCCGAGGCCCTCGCCGGCCCCGTCGGCCAGCGCGGCGCGCCTGGCGAAGCGGACGAGCCGGGCATCGGTAGCGCGGAGCCGGCCAAGGCAATCGTCTGCGCGGCCGAAGGCGACGAGCTCCGCGCTCCCGGAAACGGCTTCGACGAGCTGCGCCGAGAGCTCCCCGCGCGCGTCGGCCTTGTCGCTGCTCCGCCGCGAGAGTCGCGCAGCTATGGCGGGAACGATCAGCCCGCCGACTAGCAGGCCGAGCCCGAGGACGAGGCCTGCCGCCGGCAGGAACGCCGCGGCAACAGCGACGGAAACCGCTCCTGCGAGGAGCGCGACGAGAGGCGGCCCGATGCCTCGGAGGTGGAGGTTCTGGAGCGAGTCGACGTCGGCGACGAGCCGCGACAGCAGGTCTCCGCGCCGGTGGCCCTCGAGCTGGGTGGGCGCGAGCGGCTCGATCCGGTCGTAGACGCGACGGCGAACGCCGGCGAGGAACCGAAAGGCGAGGTCGTGCGAGCTGAGGCGGTCGAAGTAACGTGCGATCGGCCTGGCGATGCCGAAGAAGCGAACGCCGACGATCGCCGCCGTGAGCGAGAGAATCGCCGGCCGCTCTGCCGCCCTCGAGATCAGATATCCGGCTGTACCCATCAAGCCGACCCCGAAGACGATGGTCGCCGACCCGAGCGCGACCGTAAGCGCGACCCGCGAACGCGGGGCCTCGCCGAGAGCCAGCAGGCTGCGAAGCGTCCCGGTCACGCTGCTTCGTTCCGGATCAGGGCGGTTCCGCCGGTGTCGAGGTATACGACCCGGTCGGCGCGCCTCGCTAGCTCGGGCCGATGCGCGATCATCAGCACCGTGCGGCCTACCCGCAGCCGCTCGATCGCCTCGGCCACGACGGCCGCGCTCGTGCGGTCGAGATCGGCGGTCGGCTCGTCGAGGATGACCAGTGGAGCATCCCGCAGGAACGCGCGGGCGAGCGCGATTCGGCGGCGCTCGCCGGTCGAGAGCGGTCGGGCGCCGTCACCGACGACCGTCTCGTAGCCCAGTGGCAGCGAACTGATGAAGCGGTCAGCGCCCGCGAGCATTGCCGCCTCGCGGGTCCGCTGCTCGGATGCTTCCGAAGCGCCGAGCCGAATGTTGGCGGAGATCGTTTCCCGAAAGATGGAGGGCCGCTGGGGCACCCAAGCGACCAGGCGTCGCCACACGTCGAGCCTGCACTCCGACAGGTCCAGCCCGCCGACGGTGATGCAGCCGGCGGTCGGCTCGGCGAAGCCCAGCAGCAGCGTGGCGACGGTGCTCTTGCCCGCTCCGCTCGGACCTACCAGCGCGACCGTTTCGCCCGGCAGCAGGTCGAGATCGAGCCGGTCGAGGACGAGGCGCGGTCGCGACGGATACGCGAACGAGACGCCCTCGAGGCGGACGGGGGCTTCGGCGGGGCTCACCGGCACCAGCCTCCCGGACCCGGCAACGGAAGGGGGCGCGTCGAGCAGCGCCAGCATCCGCTCCGCGACGGCGACACCGTCGGCGCTCGCGTGGAACTGAGTGCCCAGCCGGCGAAGCGGCGCGTACAGCTCGGGCGCGAGGATCAACACCGTCAGCCCCGCCTGCAGCCCGATGCCGCCGTCGACGAGCCTGACGCCGACGGTCACGGCGACCAGCGCGACGCCGAGCGTGGCCGCTAGCTCGAGCACCGAGCCGGAGAGGAAGCTGACACGAAGGGTTCCCATCGCAGCGCGGCGGTAGCGCTCGCCGACATCCGAGATCACAGCCCCTTGCGCACGGCTGCGATTGAAGGCGCGCAGCGTCGGGAGTCCGCGCACGACGTCGAGGAAGTGCGTCGAAAGCAATCGAAGCGCGAGCCAGCGCTCACGCGTGCGCTCGCTCGTGTAGCGGCCGATCAGCCACATGAACAAGGGCACGAGCGGGAGTGTGACCAGGAGCAGGAGAGCCGAGCCCACGTCGATCGTGGCGACCCACGCGAGCACCACGAACGGGACGACCGCGGCGAGCACGACCTGGGGCAGATACCTGCCGAAGTACGCCTCCAGCCCGTCGACTCCCTGAACAGCCGCCGCAGCGATCTCTCCGGCCTCCACCCCGTCCAGCCCTGCCGGCTGTGTGCGCAGCCGTCTCTTCACGAGCGCGAGGCGAAGCTCGGACAGGACCGTCCACGCCGCCCGGCGTCCTGCAACCTCGAAGCCCCAGGCAACCACCCCGCGACCGGCGAACGTCAGCGCGAGCACGCCGAGCTCGAGCGCGACGCCCCGAAGCGGGCCTCCGTCGAATGCCCGCGTCACGATCCGCGCGATCAACGTCGCCTGGAGGACTACCAGCACCGCTCCGACGACCCCGAGCGTGGAGTCGACGACGAGCAGGCGGCGGGCAGCCCTGGCCCGCCGCAGGAGGCGCTTGTCGAGCAGTCGCATCGTGGTCAGGCGGCGCCCGGGCCGGTGGTCGGCCGCGCGGCCGCGTCGCCCACCGGCAGAACCCGCTCGCCGCTGATGCGGGCGCGAAAGACGTAGTACGACCACCCCTGGTAGAGGAGAACGAGCGGCGTCAGCACCAGAGCCACGACCGTCATCACGACCAGCGTGTAGTGCACGGACGCCGCGTTCGAGACGGTGAGGCTGTTGCCGAAGCTCGAGCTCGACACCATGACTCGCGGGTAGAGGCTCGAGAAGAGCGTCGCGACTGCGGCGAGCGTGCCGAGCGCCGTCATCGCAAAGACAAGGCCGCTTCGCCCCATGTAGACGAAGAAGCCGGCGAGCGCGAGCGCGGCGATCGCGATCACAGCCGGAAGCACCGGCGGGAAGACGCCCTTGTGGTTCTGGTCGACGGCGACGACGACGGTCCAGATCAAGAACGCGGCGCCGGCGACGATTGCCGGCACGGCGAGAGTTCGTGCTGCCCGCCGCGCCCGCCCGCACAGATCTCCTGTGGTCCGAACCGTCAGGTAGCTCGCGCCATGGAAGGCGAACAGGAGCACAAAAGCAAGCCCGGCGAGCACCGTGTAGACGCTGAACAAATCCCAGAAATTGCCGGTGTAGTTGCCCTGGGAGTCGATCGGAACGCCATGGATCAGATTGGCCAGGGCGATTCCCCAGACGAGCGCAATCCCAGCGCTCCCAACGGCGTTCGCCCACATCCAAACGCGGCGCCAGCGCAGGCTGTCGCTCTTGTCGCGCCATTCGAACGAGACGACCCGGACGATCAGCAGGAAGAGAACGAGCAGCAGTGCAAGATAGAAGCCCGAGAACATCGTCGCGTACCAGGAGGGGAAGGCCGAGAAAGTCGCTGCGCCGGCAACGACGAGCCAGACCTCGTTGCCGTCCCAGACGGGGCCAATCGAGCGGAACATCTCGCCGCGCTCCTCCTCGTCTCGGGGCAGGAACGGCAGCAGCATCCCGACGCCGAAGTCGAAGCCCTCGAGCACGAAGTAGCCGCCCCAGAAGACCGCGATCAGGCAGAACCAGAGGATCTGGAGGGTCATCTCAGTAGGTCACCACCGACACCGGCACCTCGGCCTCAGACACGGGCCGGTCGGGCCGCGCATAGCGGCGCATGAGCACGAAGTCGACGAGGCCGAGGACGAGGTAGAGGCCGATGAAGACCGCGAGGCTGAGGGCGAGCCACGCCGTGCCGACGTTCGGCGAGTTCGCCTGCGAGGTCTTGAGCAGGCCTTGCACGATCCACGGCTGCCGGCCGAGCTCGGTGAGCAGCCAGCCGGCGAGCGCGGCGAGGAACGGGAAGGCGATCGAGGCCACCGCCGTCCAGAGGAACCAGCGCGTCCGCTCCAGCCGCCCACGCCATAAGAGAAACGAGCCGATCGCGGCGACGAGGAAGACGAGCGTGCCGAGATAGGCCATGGCGCGCATCGACCAGTAGACGGCCTCCACCGGCGGGATGTAGTTGCCCGAGCCGTACTTCGCCGCTTCCTGTGACTGGAGCTCGTTCATCCCGACGACCTTGCCCTTGAACGAGCCCGTGGCGAGAAACGAGAGTAGGCGCGGAACCTCGATGGAGAACGAGGGCTTCTGGTCGCTCTGGGTGAAACCGCCGATCTGGAAGAGCGAGAACGATGCCGGCTGCTGGGTGTCCCAGAGCGCTTCTGTGGAGGCGATCTTCATCGGCTGGTGCTTGGTCGTGTAGATGCCGAAGTGGCTGCCGAACCAGAGATTCACCGCCGCAACGGGCAGCAGAACGATCAGAGCGAGCTTCGCCGCACGCCGAAAGAGCTCGACTTCGCGCCCGCGGACGAGATGCCAGCACGAGACCCCGAACACGACCACGGAGGCAACGGTCAGGCCGGCGAAGATCGTGTGCCCGAAGGCCCAGAGGGCGAAATCGGCCGTGAGCAGCGACCACACGCTCGTCAGCACCGCCTTCCCGTTTTCGACCTTGTAGCCGACCGGCTGCTGCATCCACGAGTTGGCGACCAGGATGAAGTAGGCCGAGAGCCAGGTGCCAAGCGTGGCGAGCCAGATCGTCGCCAGGTGGATGCGCGGCCCGAGCCGGTTCCAGCCGAAGATCCAGAGCCCGAGGAAGGTCGATTCGAGGAAGAACGCGGCGAGCCCCTCGATCGCGAGCGGCGCGCCGAAGACGTTGCCGACGTACTTCGAATAGATCGACCAGTTCATCCCGAACTGGAACTCCTGCACGAGCCCGGTCGCGACCCCGATCGCGAAGTTGATCAGCAGCAGCGTCCCGAAGAAGCGCGTCAGCCGCAGCCACGCCTCGTCGCCGCTCCGGTGCCAGAGCGTCTGCATCGTCGCGACCAGCGGTGCCAGCCCGAGCGTCAGTGGGACAAACAGGAAGTGGTAAAGCGACGTCGTCGCGAACTGGATCCGGGCGAGATCCACGGCCGTGGACGCGAGCGCGTTCATGCCCGAAGCAAGCTAGAAATCAGGCCGCGGGGGCACATCGTCCGATGGGGATGAACCGTGGCGGCTACAGGGCGTTTCATCGCTCTCGTCCGGATCGGATGATGCGGTCGCGCCCCGGCGATGGGAGGCTTGAAACTCCAACGAAGGAGGCGCTATGTGGTTCGCAATCGGAGGCTTCGCGGCCTTGCTCTACCTGGTCCTGCTGATCACGCTCGGGATCAACACGATCCGGAACGGGCATTGGGTCATGTTCATCCTCGGGATTTTCCTGCCGCTCTTCTGGATCATCGGCGGCCTGATGCGGCCGGCTCCGCAGGCGGCCTGACGATGCAGCTGAGAAAACGGCGACGGCACCGCCGCGCCATGCGCTTCGAGAGCCAGACGCCGGCCAAGATCGCCGGAGCCTTGTGGATGGCGCGGATCGTCTGGCGCGGCATCCGAACCTGATCGAGCCCAACACGCCGATCGTTCCCTCCGGCGAGCAGGTCGAGCTCGCCTTCGGGGACCAGCTGGCCGTCGTCGTCGAGGTCGGCGCCGGCCTCCGCAGCTGTTTCGCGGACGGCCGCGCCATGGTCGACGGCTACGGCGCGGATGAGATCGCGTCGAGCGGCCGGGGGCAGCTTCTGATCCCCTGGCCGAACCGGATCGAGGACGGTAACTTCGAGTTCGGCGGCCGGCGGCACCAGCTACCGCTCGACGAGCCCAAGCGGCGAAACGCGATCCACGGCCTTGTCCGCTGGTCGGCCTGGCGCGTCGCCGAACGCGAGCCCGACTCGGCCGCCTTCGAGCACCTCCTGTACCCCAGGCCCGGCTATCCGTACTCACTGGCACTGCGGGTCGAGTACACGCTCTCCGAGGGCGGCTTGACGGTGAGGACCGAGGCGACGAACGTCGGTGTAGCCACCGCTCCCTACGGCAGCGGCGCCCACCCGTATCTCGCAATCGGCGGGGGTCTTGTCGATGAAGCCGAGCTCAGGGTGCCGGCACGGATCGTGCTCGAGGCAAACGAGCGAGGCATCCCTGTCCGCGCAGCGGTCGTGGAGGGCACCGACCTCGACTTCCGCGTGAAGCGCGCGATCGGCGCGACAAAGCTCGACCACGCATTCACCGACCTCGGGCGCGGCTCCGACGGGCTCGCCCGGGTCGAGCTCACAGCCGAGGGCCGGCAAGCGACCCTCTGGGCCGACGAGTCCTATCCGTACCTGATGGTGTTCACCGGCGACACGCTTCCGGACGGCGGCCGCCGAAGCCTGGCCGTCGAGCCGATGACCTGCGCGCCGAACGCTTTCCGCAGCGGCGACGGGCTGGTCCGCCTGGAGCCGGGGCAGACCCACACCGGCTCCTGGGGGATCACGCCCGTCGCCGGACCTGTCAGCTAGGCGTCGACTCCCGCGGCGTCCTTTGCGGCCGCGCCGACGAGGCCGATCGCGACGAGATCGGCGGCGTGGATCCACGCGTCGGAGAGGGTGACCCCTCCGGCCTGCGCAATCTTGTCGCGCAGCGGAATCGCCCAGCGATGCTCGAGCAGAGCGACCGCGGCAGCGGTGCCATCGGGAATCGCGTCGCTCAGGTACCAAACTGCGTCGTCGTCGAACACGTGCCCGTCTTCGAGCTCCGCCGCACCTGCGATCGCACCGCGCTCGGCTTCCTCGTCGCCGCCCGCGCCGAAGCCCACGAGGGCGCCGACGATCGCGCCGAACTCCTCGGCCTCGTCCTGATCGAGGTCGCTCGTTTGGAGGACCTCGATCTCCCCGTCGTCGTTTTTCTTCACGAGCAGCAGGTCGATCAAGCGGACGATGTCGTGCTCCTTGAGCCGCTCGAGCTCCTCACGGATCTCGCCGCCGAAGTTGTCGCCTTCGAAGCCGACGACCAGCATCTGAACCGGTCCGAGCGTCAGGCCTTCGCCGCTGTGGGTAGGCGTGCTCATGAGCTCTGCAGAAGCTTCTGCTTCTGTGAGTCGAATTCGTCGTCGGTCAAAACTCCTTGCTCGTGTAGCTGCCCGAGCTTGCCGAGTTGATCGATCATGTCGTCACTCATCCCGCCGGCGGAGGGAGCGGCCGCTTGCTGCGTCTCGACCTGGTCCAGACGCGCGTCCCGGTACGCGTCCTCCTCCCGTCCCTGCTGGATCTTCTTGCCGGCGTAGTAGCCGGCTCCGCCGACCATGGCCGCCCGCATGATGGGGCGCCGCCGTCGCATGAACATGGTTCATCCCTCGCTTTCGTCAGTGATCCCTGCGGCGAGAGGATCGCGCCGAGCTAGCGTCGGGGCATCGTCCCGATGGGATGAACGGCCGGATCATCCTCATGGGGGGATGTCATCGGTGCCGAAACCCGCTCCGATTCAGCAGGCGTGGTCCTGCTCCTGGCGATCGTTTTCGCGTTCTTCGTTCCATGGCCGTGGAACCTCCTCGTCCTGTTCGGCGGCGTCCTGCTCGAGATCGGTGAGGTGATCTGGGGTCGCCGCCTTGCGCGCAGGTGGCGGCCGAAGACGGGGCGTGAGGCGATGATCGGGATGCGTGCGGAGGTCGTCTCTCCATGCCGCCCAAACGGCACCGTCCGCGTGCGTAGCGAGCTCTGGGAGGCGACCTGTGCAGCGGGCGCGGACGTGGGCGAGATGGTGACGATCAGGCGTCTTGAGGGCCTAAACCTCATTGTCGCGGTCACCGAGCACGACGCCATCGATGCCGAGGCCGGGCCCAACGATCACCCGATCGGGACGATGTAGCGCCACCCCGTTTTTCCAACAAGCCGAGGCAAACCCCGGCCGGCAGCGCTTCGGCGTCAGAGCTCAGAGCCGGGCTGCCCTTAGCCTCATCGAGATTGACCTGATCGTGTCAAACGAGGCCGGTCCTAGAACCGCGACCCTGGGTGCATGAATTCGAACACCGATGGACGGGGCCACACGCTCGAGACCGGGAAGCCGGTCCGGGTCGGCGGAACTGTCGGCGCGGGCTCGACTTCTCTTCCCCTCTCGAGTCCCGCCGACATCCGTCGTTTCCAGCTCGAGCATGCGCTGCGCGCGATCGAGAACGCCCTGATCCTGCTCGACAGCCGGCCGACCGAGGGAATCGAGCTCTCCGCCCTGGAACGGGTTCGAGACGACCTCGCCGTTGTGCTCCGGCTGGCTGAGTGACGCAGATGCCGACCGACGAGACCCGCCAGTCGGTTCGCTTCGAGATCCCCGATCTGGCCGCCGCGGTTCGCCTCACGCGCCGTCTCGGCGGGATCTGGAACGTCTCGCTCCAGGACCGCCGCGACATCAATCTCGTCTCCGTTGCCCTACGTTCCGACCCGAGCGATCTGGCCGTGCTCCTTCGCAACGTCGAGGCCTGGGTGAAGCAGGAATCCCTGTGCGCGATCCGCTTCGGGGTGGACCGCCGCGACTACGTGCTCACGGCCGGCGAGGCGGACTGGGCAGCGATTCCGGCAGCAGTCGGCTAGTGCACCCGTCCGTAAGTTTGGTGCGTGTGCGGACGGGTGCACTAGCCCGCGGGACTGCGAGCGGCCTGGTCGCTCGCTCTCTCACGAAGCTTCGAGCAGTCCTTGGTCAAGCGCGTAGCGGACGAGCTCGGCGCGGCTCGACAGCCTGAGCTTCTGCATGATGTGCGCGCGGTGGGTCTCGGCGGTACGTACCGAGATGTAGAGCTCCTTCGCGATCTCCTGATTCGTGTGGCCGAGTGCGAGCAGCCGTAGTACCTCGCGTTCCCGGTCGGAGAGCGGGTCCTCCTCGGCACGTCGACGCTCCGCGGTCTCGGCCGCCACTAGCCGCGCGCCGAGCTCGGGATGGACGTACCGACCGCCGCCGGCAACCTCGCGGATGGCTCCAACGAGCTCGCCGTCGGCACCTTCCTTGAGCACATAGCCACGCGCTCCGGCCTCGAACGCCTCGCGGACGTACCGCGGGTCGTCCTGCATCGAGAGCACGAGCACCTTCGCTTCGGGCCGCTCCTGCAGGAGCTGCGGCACGACCGAGATCCCACTCTGGTCTTGCATCATCACGTCCATTAAGACGACGTCCGGCTTCGTGCTTCGCGCTTCGAAGATGGCCTCGCGGGCGCTGCCCGCCTCGCCGACCGCCTCCAGATCGTCCTCGGCGTTGACGAGCTGCGCCAGCCCTGCCCGCACAACGGCTTGGTCGTCCACGATCAGCACGCGAACGCTCACGAGACGGGCACCGCCGCCGCGGCGAACCGAAGCCCGGCGGAGCCGGAGGCCGGCAGGACCGTGACCGTGACCGGACAACCATCGAGCGCCTCGCGCAGGCGCCCAGCGACTAGATCGAGCGGCCGGCTGCGCATCCGAGAGACAGTTCCGGCGTGATCGCGACAGCCGTCTCGAGCAGCGCACGGAGGCGCTTTTCGGTCGGCGTCAGCGAGCCCACGCATTCAGCCTACCCAGGCGCGGTGCCGACGATCACACGCGAGACGACCGCTGGTGGCCGAGCACTATGGTGGCGACTGGAGGGTCGCCACCGTGGCCGCCGTGTTCTGATCCACGCTAGCGCACACCCGCGTAGTCACCCCCGCTCGCGAGGCACGGCCCCCCGGATGTGCGTGCCGCGGCCGGGCGCGGATTCGATCTCGAGCGTTCCTCCAAGCGCCGCTAAGCGCTCCTGCATGTTTGTGAGCCCGTGCCCGTCAGCTGTGCCCGCCCCGCCGCAGAGGCCCTGACCCTCGTCACGGATCTCAAACTCGAGGCGGTCAGGAAACTCGTGGATGCTGATCTTGGCCTCGACGCCACCTCCTGCGTGCTTGGCGACGTTCTGGAGCGCTTCGAGACAACAGAAGTACACCGCTTCTTCGATCTCGCTGATGTAGCGGCCGATACCCTGCGAGATGCAGACCGGCGCGAAGTTGCGGCTGCGCCTCAGTGCGTAGTCGCCGGCAAAGAGAACCTGAGTTCCGATTTCCTCCGCGCCGTCTGGGAGAACCGGACCGAGAACGCTGGCTAAGCAGCGGCGAGCCCAAGTCGCCCTACGGCCCTGGCCAGTCATACGGCGCTCCTGTCGCTCGTGGCCTCGGCGGACTGATAGAGAGCTTCGATCGTGCGCGCCTGGCTAATCGCGTCGTCGCGGCCCAGCACCAAGGGGGCTTCGTCCCGGATCGCGGCGCTCACGTTTTCGAGCTCGAGCCGGTAGGCGTTCGCCGGCTCGACCGGGATCGCTTCGGGCTCGGCGCCTGGCCGCCGCAGTTCGATTCCGGGCGTCGTCGGCGTGAACGGCACAGGGACGAAGATCACCGCATCGTCGCCGACCACCTCTAGCGCGGCACGTCGCGGACCGACGAACGCACAGTCGAAGTGGCCGAGGACCCCGCCCTCGAACGCGAACACGGCCGCGAAGACGACGTCGACGCCGCTCGGGCCGACGGTCTGCTCTCCACGAGCCCGCGCCGGCTCGCCGCCGATGAGGCGCAGGGCGCTGATGCAGTAGCAGCCGACGTCCATCAGCGCCCCGCCGTCGAGGGCGGGATCGAACCGGGTATCGCCGGTGCCGCGTTCGACCGCGAGGTCGAACGCAAACGCCGCCCGGACGGCACGCACGCGCCCGACTGCGCCCGCGACGATCAGCTCGACCAGCCTGCTCGTCTGGGGGTGATGCCGCCACATGAACCCCTCCGAAAGGATCAGCCCGGCAGCATCCGCTCGGTCAAAGGCCTCCTCGACCTGATCGGGGTGTCGCGAGAACGGCTTCTCGACCAGGACATGCTTCCCGGCGTCGAGCGCCTTCAGCGTCCACTCCGCATGCAGCCGGTTGGGAAGCGAGACATAAACGGCCTCGACGTCGGGGTCGGCAAGTAGCGCCTCGTAGCTCCCGTACGACCGCTCGAGGCCGTGCTCACGCGCGTAGCTGCGCGCCCGCTCCTCGTCGCGACTGGCGACGGCGATCACCTCGACCGCCGAGCTCTCCGCAGCGCCGGCCAGGATCGAGTCGTTGATCGCAGCCGTCGAGAGGAGGCCCCACTTCACGGTCATGCGGTTCCTTTCTCTTTGATGTGGTACCGATAACACGTTTGAAGTGGCGCCGCCTGTACCCGTTCCTGACGGCGACGGCCCGAAAGGCTGCGGCGGTTTGAGCGTCTGCGGTGGCATCGAAATTGGCGGCTCGAAGTGGAGATTCGCCGTCGGCACCGGCCCGGACGATGTTCGGGCGGCGGAAACGATTCCGACCACGACGCCGACTGAAACGATCGACCGCGCGGTCGAGTTCTTCGAGCGCGCTGGGCCGGTCGATGCAATCGGAATCGGTTCGTTCGGTCCGGTGGACCGGAACGTGACGTCTCCGACGTGGGGGCACATCACGACGACGCCGAAGCCGGGCTGGGCCCACGCCGTCGTCGGCCCCGAGATCCGGCGACGGCTCTCCGTTCCTGTCGCTTTCGACACGGACGTCAACGCCGCGGCTCTCGGCGAGCACCGCTGGGGAGCAGCCCAGGGGCTCGACACGTTCTGCTACATCACCGTCGGCACCGGGATCGGCGGCGGCGGCATGGCGGGCGGCAAGCTCCTCCACGGCCTCGTCCATCCCGAGTTCGGACACGTCCGCATTCCGCACGACCGGGACCGCGATCCGTTCCCGGGAGTCTGTCCCTATCACGGCGACTGCTGGGAAGGACTCGCGTCGGGCCGTGCCATCGAGGGCCGCTGGGGGCGCCCTGCGGCGGAGATGATCGACAATGAGGCGGTCTGGGAGCTGGAGGCCCACTACCTGGCGCTCGGCCTCGTCAGCGTGATCTGCATTCTGTCGCCGCAGCGAATCATCCTCGGCGGCGGGGTGATGACGGCCCCTGGCCTCCTGGAACGCATCCAACTCGATGCGAAGGACCTGCTCGGCGGCTACGTCGAGTCGCCGGCCGTGGACGAAGGGATGGCCGGCTACATCACCCTCCCTGGCCTCGGCTCCCAGTCCGGGGTGCTCGGCGCGATCGCGCTTGCCTCGATGGACGGCGCGATCTAGCCGACCCGCTCGAGCGGCGCGTAGTCGAGCATCAGGCGCCGCTCCGTGTCCTCTCCCGCGAAGCGGACGGTGACGACGCCGCCGGGCTCGATCCGGGTGACGATGCCCTCGCCGAGCGTCTCGTGGCGGACGGTGTCGCCGGTCGAGAGCTCGGGCACGTTCTCGCGCGGCGCGATCCCGCCGCCGCCGGCCGATGCGTACGAGGACCACGAGGCGGGGTGGAGTCGCTCCCGCTCGACTCCTTCCTCCGGCAGCTCGTCGAGGAAGCGCGAGGGCAGGTTGTAGTTGCGGTTCCCCCAGAGGGAACGCGCGCTCGCGTGCGTGAGCACGAGCCGCTCCTTCGCGCGGGTCATGCCGACGTAGGCCAGGCGGCGCTCCTCCTCGAGAGTGTTCTCCTCCAGCGAGCGCGAGTGCGGGAAGATCCCCTCCTCCACCCCGATCATGAAGACGGCGCGGAATTCGAGGCCCTTCGCGTTGTGCAGGGTCATCAGCGTCACGAGCGAGCCCTCGCCGCGCATCGCGTCCTGGTCAGAGTAGAGCGAGATCTCCTGGAGGAAGCTGGAGAGGTTCGGCTCGTCAGCCTGCTCTTGGTACTCGCGGCCGACGCCGACCAGCTCCTGCAGGTTCTCGATCCGGCCCTGCGACTCGATCGTGCGCTCCGCCTCGAGTGTGGTCAGATAGCCGCTGCCCTCGAGCACGCGCTCGAGCAGGTCCGGCACGTCGAGCTCGAGCGCGCCTGACATCAGCGACTGCATCAGCGTTCGGAACTCGCGCACGGCTTTGAGCGGAGCCGCCCCCACTCCCGCCTCGTCGCCGAACTCGAACGCCTCCCAGAGCGAGATCCCGTGTGCGTCGGCGTAGGTCTGCAGGCGCGCCATCGAGGAGTCGCCGATGCCGCGGCGCGGCCGGTTGACGATCCGCTGCAGAGAGACGGCGTCGTAGGGATTGTCGATCACCTGCAGGTACGCGATCAGGTCCTTGATCTCGGCACGCTCGTAGTAGCGCGGGCCGCCGACCACCTGGTAGGCGATCCCCTGGCGGACGAGTATGTCCTCGAGCACCCGCGACTGTGCGTTCGTGCGGTAGAAGACGCCGATCTCGTTGCCGTTGAAGCCCTCCTCGACGAGCCCGGCGATCTCCGCGGCGACGAAGCGCGCTTCGGCGTGCTCGTCCTCGACCTCGTACACGCGGACGGGATCGCCTTCGCCGAGCTCGGAGAAGAGGTTTTTCGGCTTGCGTTCGCGGTTGTTCGCGATCACATGGTTCGCGGAGCGGAGGATCGTGTTCGTGGAGCGGTAGTTCTGCTCCAGCGGGATCGTGCGCGTGCCTGGAAAGTCGCGCTCGAACTCGAGGATGTTGCGGATGTCGGCGCCTCGGAAAGCGTAGATCGAGTTGTGGGTGACGATCCCGTTAGCGATGAAGTTGTGGGTCCGCTCGATGTCGAGGTCGTAGACGGATCGGTCCAGATCGACCGACTCGACCTCGAGAACGAGATCGAGCTTCCCGTCTTCGTCGACCATCACCATTCCGGGCCGGACGGCCGACGCCGGCATGAACGGCAGGGAGTTCTTTTCCTTACCGCTAAGGCCCGCGTTGTTCGCCAGCCGGGCGGTAAAACGAACGGAGACGTCGAGTGCGTCCTCGATGTCTTCGACGACCTCGACCAAGCGACCGAAATCGGCGTGCGCGCTCTCGAACCGCCATCCGGTTGAGCCCTTGTACGCCGGCCTGACCGACAGGCCCGCCTGCTCGAGTGCCCGCCGGCCCTCGTTGTCGTATCCGAAGAGCGCTATGCGATGCAGCGGACCAGCGCCGCGCCGGTCACCGCAGAGGCAGACGGTCAGCCTCCGTCGAACTCGAGTGCCGGTTGTTGTTGTCGCCGTCGTGAAGTGCGGGTGGTCGAAGCTCAGTCCTTGGTCTGCCAACAAACGACTGCCACCGGCTTCGGTGTCGAGCCGAGCAAAGATCCGATCGATTAGTGCTTGGTCGCCGACGAGACTACGGCCTTCGAATCCAGCGTAGGACCGGGCCACGAAGGGGATCGTTGGCAACCGATACTCCAACGACAGCAGCGTTTCAGCAGCGCGAGCCTCGTTCTCGGTCTCGTGAACCGAAACGACCCAAGCCACATCCGCGTGCTCACCGTTGAGCCGCATTGCGGGTCCAGGCAGAGATTGCTGCCTGGCATTGGTGTAGGTCCTCGACGTCCCAACGCGGAAGCCATATCCCCGCTTCCACATCAAGTAGGTCATGTGCAACTGCGGTGTCTTCCCAACCTTGAACCCGGCGAAATGCGTGTGCTCTCGCGTCGAGACAACCCGCCGACCACTAGCGGTCGTGATCGCGATCCCGGCCCTTCGAGACGCGCGATGCACATGCTCAACTCGGGCGGGGCCAAACCTGCCGCTGCCATAGGCCGACAGAATGTCGTCGCCGGGCCGCACGCTTTCGATCGGCTTCTTTGTTCCATCCGCCATCGTCACGAGTGTTCCGGCAACAAGACACTGGTCCGGATCGCCAACAGCGAAAAGGTTCTTGTGCTCCCCGGCCAGGAGTTGGAGCAGCCGATACTGCGCATGGTTCGTGTCCTGGTACTCGTCGACGAGCACGTAGCGGAACGCCTTGCGCCAGCGCTCGAGCGCCTCGGGGAACCGCTCGAGCACGTCGACGGTCAGGTAGAGCAGGTCGTCGAAGTCGACGGCGTTCGAGGTGAAGAGGCGGCGCTGGTAGAGCTCATACGTGTCGGCGACGGTCTGGTCGTAAAACGAGGCGACGCGGGTCTTGTACTCGTCGGGGCCGACCAGGTTGTTCTTGGCTGTGGAGATCTGGGCGTGGATCCCGCGCGGGACGAAGCGCTTGGGATCGCGCTCGAGCTCCTCGAGGCAGGCTTTCGTGAGGCGGATCTGGTCGGCCTGGTCGTAGATCGTGAAGTTCGTCCTGTAGCCGAGGCGGGGAGCCTCGCGCCGGAGGATCCGGCCGCAGGCGGCGTGGAAGGTGAGGATCCAAAGCCGTCGCGCGGTCGGGCCGAGCAGGTCCTCCAGTCGCTCCTTCATCTCGTTCGCGGCCTTGTTGGTGAAGGTAATCGCGAGGATCTCGTTCGGCTTGACGCCGCAGGCCGTGATCAGGTGGCCGACGCGATTGGTGAGCACGCGCGTCTTGCCGGAGCCCGCTCCGGCGATCACGAGCAGCGGGCCCTCGGTCTCGAGCACAGCCTCCCGCTGCGCCGGATTCAGGTCGGCGAGGTAGCTCTCGGGCGTTGTGACGGACATCGGCTCTAGGCTAGCGGCCGTGGGTTACGCGTTCTCATCGCTTGAGGAGCTCGGCGACGGCGTCTTCCGCAAGATCCGGCCGGCGCTCAGGATCACTGCCTTCGGCGCGAACGCGGTCGTGCTCGGGCCCGGTATCCAGTCGCGGCCGCACTTTCACGAACAGCAGGACGAGCTCTACTTCGTCCACCGGGGCCGCGCGCGATTCCTGCTGCCAGGCGAGACGCGGGAGCTCGGCCCTGGCGGGCTCTGCCACGTCGAGGCGAAGACGCCGCGCCAGATCGTCAACATCGGTGACGAGGACCTCGTCCTGGTCGTCGTCGGCGCCAAGGATGGCTACGTCGGGCGCGACGGGCAGCCTGTGGACCCGTCGACGCTCGGCTAGTCCGACCGGGACAGGCTCGCAAGCACCGTCAGGACCAGCGCCGCGACGGCGGCGCTGAACGCGATCCCCGCGCCGCGGAGGCTGAACGCATGCGCGGCGACCCCCACGCCGATCACCGGCAGCGAGAGGCCGACGTACATGACGACGAAGAAGCTCGACGCGACCTCGCCGCGCTGCGCGACCGGTGCGCGCTGATTGATCGCGGCGAGACCGGCGCCGATTACGAGGCCCTGGCCCAGTCCGACCACCGAGGCTGAGGCGATCAGCGCCGCGAGCGACTCGATCCCGAGCGCCAGCGCGAGCAGGCCGACCCCGCCGGCGAGGAGCACGCAGCCGGAGACGAGCGCGCGCCGGTCCGAGAGCCGCGACACGACAAGCTGGCCGACGATCGAAGCGCTGAAGAGAGTGAACACGATCGCTCCGGCCAGCGCATGGCTCGTTCGGCCGAGGATCTGGCCGAGAAACACTGGCGCGACCGAGCTGAAGACGCCCGCGACGGCGAAGCTGCCGAAGCCGGCCGTTGCGCCGCGGACAAAGACGCTGCGCACCTCCGGCGGCACGCTCAAGCGCTGGAGGCGTAGCCGAAACGCGGTTCGCTCCACGGTTTCCGGCGTCACCAGCAGGCCGACCACCGCCGGCCCGAGCAAGACGAGGTCGACGATGAAAGGCAGTCGTAGCGGCGAGCCGAAATGATCGGCGAGCGCTCCTGCGAGTAGCGTGCCCACCCCCAGCCCGCCGAGGTTCACGACCACGGCGACCAGGCTCCCGAGTCGCCGGTTTCCTCCCGGAGCCAGGTCGACGAGCATCGCGGTCGCGGTCCCCGTGAAGACGCCGGCCGAAAACCCGGAGATGACGCGCCCCGCGAAGATCGGCGCGAGCGAGCCCGCGAAGATGAACAGGAGCGCGCTCGCCGCCGAGAATCCGAGCCCGACCATCAGCACGGGCTTCCGGCCGATCTCGTCGGATAGGTTCCCGAACACGAGCAGGCCCGCGATCACGCCGAAGGCGTAGACCGCGAAGATCACCGTCACCATCAGCTCGCCGAACGAGTAGCGCTGCTCGAACAGCGGATAGAGCGGCGTCGGCAACGTGGTGCCGACCATCGTGACCAGGAAGGCGTAGGCGACTAGGGCAAAGCCGGTGTTCCTGCTGACGGCCGCCCGCACGGCGGGTAGCAAAGCGGACGGCGAGGTCGTCCGTCGCAGTCGTGAGGATTCGACGGGTGACGAGCGAGACCTCGCGGATCGAGGCTTTCAGCGACGGCGTCTTCGCGATCGCGATCACACTGCTGATCATCGAGATCCACGTGCCCGCCCGGGAGCACGCGGAGACGCTCGGCCACGAGCTGCTGCGGATCTGGCCGTCCTACCTCGGCTACCTGACGAGCTTTCTGACGATCGGGGTCATGTGGATCAACCACCACTACGTCTTCGACCTGATCGCGCGCGTCGATCGGACGATGCTGCTCCTGAACACGCTCTTGCTGATGATGATCGCGTTCGTGCCGTTCCCGACCGCCGTGCTCGCGCAGTTCATCGAAACCGATGGCGCTCGCGCCGCCGCCGCCCTCTACGGCGCCGCGCTGACGCTTACCTCGATCACCTTTTTCGCCTGGTGGCGCTACGCCTCGGCAGAACGGCGCTTGATCCGCGAGGAGGTGCCGGACGACGTGGTCGACGACATCACGCGCGCCTACACACCCGGAACTCTGCTGTACGGCGGCGCGGCGCTGATCGCGTTCCTGCAACCGTGGGTGAGCGCGGCGCTCTACCTCGCGATCGCCGTCTTCTACGCGCTGCCACTCGCGCAATGGCGCGCGCGGCTGGCCAGAAGCTAACTGCGCAGGCCGAGGAAGCGGCCAAGCGCGGCGAAAGCGGCGCAGACTGCCACGAACTCCCCCACGGCATTCCGAGGGCCTTCGTCGGGTCCACCGGCGACGAAGGCTGCCGCTGCTACGGCAGCGGCGACCAGCAGACAGAAGCGCCAGTGACGGCCGCGTAGCCGGAGCGGAATCGCGTCGATGAGCGGAGCTACGTCGTCGAAGACGTCGCCGGCCGCGCCAGCAGCCTGCGGGCGCACCCGTGCATTTCGGGCGAGCGCGACGGCGGCCCCGCCGATCGGAACGAGCGCAGCGCCCGAGACGACGAAGGCCGTCGTCGTCCACCAGCCCGGCAGGCCGGAGCTGTACTCGTAGGCGTAAACGGCGATTGCCGCGAACGCGGCCGCGCCCGACGCGAGCGCGACGGCGGCCCGGCGGCGAAGCACGACGATCTCGGCCGCCGGCGCTGTCATCTGCGAGCGCAGACGCCACGCTCGAGCCACCGTGAGGACTCCGGCGGCGAAGGCAACCTGCGGCGCCAGCACGATCGTCAAAGCGGTCCCGATTGCGACCGGCAGCACCCTGGCGGAGGTGATGTCCGGCCAGGTGCGGATCAGGCCGAAGAGGGCGGCGTAGGCGATCCCGGCAGGCGCGAGGACAAGGAACGACGCGAAAGCGATCCGCCGGGCCCCGTTCGTCGCCAGCTCGTCGGCGAAGCGAGCGGCGATCAGCTTCGGCTCGCCGAAGCGCGCCGCGTCGCCGCTCTCGCGGAGGTGATCCGCGGTCTCCATAAGGATGCGCCTCCGCCGCGACCCACGAATGCCAACGGCGCCAAGCTCGGCCTCGAGCTCGCGCAGATAGCGGTCGATCACGCAACCACCGCCTCGACCGCCTTCGTGAACCCTCGCCACTCCCGCCGCGCGCCCGCAAGTGCGCGCCGCCCGCGCGCCGTCAATCGGTAGACGCGCCGGCGACGCCCGGATCCGCTCACCCACGAGCTCGCGAGCAACCCACCCTGCTCGAGCCGATGCAGCGCCGGATAGACGGTCCCCTCCGGCAGGTCGAAGGCACCGGCGCTGCGTCGCTTCAGCGCCTCGATGATCCGATAGCCGTGCGCCGGCTCGTCGGCGACGATCGCAAGCAAGAGGAAATCGACGTGACCCTTGAGCGTCTCGGCGCGCATCGCGCCGAACGATACCTAGTCTGGCTAGGCTTTGATAGGCCTGAGCGCCGCGCGCGAGAGCTGGGGGACGCGGTTGCCGTAGAGCGCGAGCCCGACCAGCGCGGCCGCCGCCGTCGCCAGCGTGACCACGAACGGCGTCATGAGGCTCGCGGCAACGGCGTGCGAGCCCGAGTAGCCGGCGATTGCGAGAGCGCCGAGCGCGGCTCCCTGGTAGACGCCGACGTTGCCGGGTAGAAGCGGAGCCGTGTTCGCAAGCCCGGTGATCAGCATGTAGAGCAGCGCGGCGCCGATGCTCAGGTGGATACCGACGGCGTGCAGACAGAAGAGGATTCCGAACCAGCGGGCGAGCCAGGTGACCATCAAGATCGAACCGGCGCGCAGGAGAACTCCCCGCGGCGCGGCCGCTCCGGCCAGGAACGAGGTGATGCTGATCGGCAGCCGGCGGCCGAGGAATCGATGGAGCACAGCCGCGAGGGCGAGCGCGGCTACCGAGCCTGCGATCCCTGCGATCATCGTCCAGCGGGCCCAGGCCGGAACCGGCAGGAAGAGCGTTGCGCCGGCGCCGAGGACGGCGAAGGCGATCATCTCGAGCAGATGCGCGCAGAGCAGCGACCCGCCCGCGCGAGAGAAACCGGGGTACTGCGAGCCCGACGTGACCTTGAGCACGGCGACCTTCGAGGCTTCGCCCAGGCGTCCGGGGAGAACCGTGTCGAGGAAAGAGCCGATCGAGCTAGACGCGTAGATCGCGCGGAAACCGACGGGATGGCGCACGGTGGACGACCAAGCTAGGGCGCGCAACGGCTGCACCGCTGCGCAGATCGCGAAGCCGGCTGCGAGCAGCTTCCAATCGGGGCTCGTAGCCGCGTGAAATCCACCGTTGCCGGCGAGCCGCACGAGCGCGTCGCCGGCAACGGCCGTCGCCAGCAAAAGGAAAGCGAAGAGATAGCGACGCCCCATCATCTGTTTGAGCAATCGACGTTCTAGACGCACCGCGAGACCCCTTGATGGGTGACTTAACCGAGACTTTGCTCAAGAGCCCGCGTGAGCCAAGTCACAGCCGCCTCCAGTGCGTCGGGATCGTCCGACTTGAGTACGACTTCAACATGGGGCCCGTGTGCGCCGAAGCTTGGATAAGAGCCTATACGGACTTGGGGGTGGTTCTCTACCGCCTCGGCGAGAATGGCGACGATCCGGCTCTCCGTCGTTTGGTAGCTGCGGCGCCACGAGCCGATCGGGGGGCCGGCGCGCAGCTCGCCCTCGATCGTCTCGTACATCGCCTCCATTTCCGCCGGGAGGCCCGGCAGGACATAGACGTTTTCGAGCGCGAACCCCGGCGCTCCGCCCAGCGGATTGGCGAGCGGGCGGCTGCCGGCGGGAAGGAGCGCCCAGCGTGCCGCGTACTCGGGGTCGCGCCGGAAACGGGCGCGCAGCTGCGCGGCGACCTCAGCGTATTCCGTCTGCTCGACGCCGAGGGCGGCGGCGACGGCCTCGCGGGTGACGTCGTCGGGCGTGCCTCCGAGGCCGCCGGTGACGAGAACGAGGTCGGAGCGATCGGCCTGCTCGCGTAGAAAGGGCGCGATCTCCTCTACCTCGTCCGGCAGGACGGCGATCAAGCGGACATCGACGCCGGCCGCCTCCAGGCGGCGCGCGAGCCAGCTTCCGTTCGTGTTCACGACGTCGCCGGCGAGGAGCTCGTTGCCGATCGTCAGGATCGCCGCGGACACCATCGTCGGCCAGTATGGCTTCGTGCAGATTCGACCGTTCGAAGCTGCTGACGCTCCGGCCGTGGCCGAGCTTGTCCAACCGTTGCAGCCTGGCATCCTCGTCACGCCGGCTTATCTCGTTCACCGAGAGCGCGCGGAGCCCGAGCGCGCCCGACGCAGTTCCTGGCTCGCCGTTGAGGACGGTGACGCCGTGGGGTTCGCCACCTCGGCCGTCAAGTGGGATGAGCCCCGCGCAGTCGGCCGGTTCTGGATCGGCGTCCGGCCGGACCGGCGGAAACGAGGGATCGGAGCCGCGCTGTACGACCTCGCGGAACGGCAAGCCGGCGCATCAGGGATGCGGCGCCTGACGGTCGAGGTCGACGACGATCCGGCTGGGCGCCGGTTCGTCGAGGCGCGCGGCTTCGAACGCATCTCTGCCGAGATCGTCTCGTCGCTCGATCCTGGTCGGGCCGACCTCCGTGAGCTCGACGGTCTCCTGGCCGCCACCTCGGCCGCAGGCTTCGAGCTCAGGAAGCTGCGGGCGATGGCAAGCCGGCAAGACGACCTCGCCGCCTTCTACGAGGTTGCCGGAGCATGGCCGCCGGGCGGCGGTGAGGCGAATCGAATCACCGCCGAGGATCTGTGGCGCTACATCTTCGAGCGGCCCGACCTGTCGTGGGACGGCAGCTTTGTGATCATGGACGAGCGCGCCCGGCTCGTTTCGCTGGCGAGCCTGGTCGTCGATGGCGCTGCCGGGCGAGCCGAGAACGACTGGACCGCGACCTTGCCCGAACTCCGCGGCCGCAGGCTTGCCCTGCTCGCCAA
>Ga0307277_10000048_pt1 | contig 33796 bp, 32 predicted proteins | sample ER_DNA_116_FD_194473 | JGI IMG/M metagenome (GOLD analysis project Ga0307277, IMG submission 194473) | Bulk soil microbial communities from the East River watershed near Crested Butte, Colorado, United States - ER_DNA_116 | ecosystem: Environmental > Terrestrial > Soil > Floodplain | place...
CCGCGCTGCATCTTCATCTCGCACGAGATTGAGGAACCCGCGCTGCTTGCCGAGGCATTGAGCACCAAGAGCGGCCACAAGGTCGAGGTGAACGTGCCACAGCGCGGCGAGAAGAAGGATCTCGTCGATCACGCGCTCGCCAATGCGCGCGAGGCGCTGGCGAGGAAGCTTGCCGACAGTTCCTCCCAGCGCAGGCTGCTGGAGTTGCTGGCCGACGTCTTCGCCCTGCCGCGGCCGCCGCGCCGCATTGAGGTCTACGACAACAGCCATATCCAGGGCAGCAACGCCGTTGGCGCCATGATCGTGGCCGGGGCGGAGGGGTTCCAGAAAAACCAGTACCGCAAATTCAATATCCGTGCCGCCGACCTGGTGCCGGGCGACGACTTCGGCATGATGCGGGAGGTGCTGAGCCGCCGTTTCAAGCGGCTGATGAACGAGGCGCCGCGCCCGATGCCGGGTGCGTCCAGCCCGGGAGCGCAGGCGGGCGAGGCGATCGACATCGCCGGTAGCCCGGATGGCGATGCTGCCTCGCCGTGGCCCGATCTCGTCGTTATCGACGGCGGCCGCGGACAGTTGAGCGCGGCACAGGAAACCCTCACGGCGCTCGGCATCATCGACGTGCCGCTCGTTGCCGTCGCCAAGGGCCCGGATCGGGACGCCGGGATGGAAACCTTCTTCGTGCCGGGGCGCGATCCATTCAAGCTCAAGCCGCGCGATCCGGTCCTTTACTTCATCGAGCGGCTGCGGGACGAGGCGCATCGTTTCGCCGTCGGCTCGCACCGCATTCGCCGCCGGCGTGATATCCGCGAGGCGGGGCTACAGGAAATCCCCGGAATCGGCCCGACCCGCAAGCGCGCCCTGCTCCATCATTTCGGGACGCTCAAGGCGATCGAGCGCGCAGCGCCGGCCGATCTCGCTAAAGTGCCAGGAATCAGCGCGGAGACCGCGCGCAAAATTTACGACTTCTTCCACGAGCGCGCGGGATAACGCGCGCCGGCTTATCGCCTATAGGCGGAGCAGGGATGCATGTCCCGAATGCTCGTCATATCTATGTAGGGAATTTGTGTTGGGAACCGGTGGTGGTGTTCACGCTTATGTCCCGTGCCGCACAAAGCGATGGGCGAGCCGGCATTCCCGTTTGACGCCGACGCGGGAAAGGTATTCCTTCGGTCCATGAATACGGTCACCTCACGTCAGGTTTCGTCGCGGCAGCTTGCGGTGCCGAATCTCCTGACCTACGCCCGCATCGCCGCGGTGCCGGCGGTCGTGGCGTGCCTCTATTGGCAGGACATTCTGCAAGGTGGCCTGTGGCTGCGCTGGGTCGCCGTGGTGATCTTCATCAGCGCCGGAGTGACCGACGCTCTCGACGGCTATTTTGCGCGCAAGCGCGGCGAGCAATCCGCCTTCGGCCGCATGCTCGATCCGATCGCGGACAAGCTCCTGGTGGCCTCGTGCCTGTTGATGTTGGCCGCCGACGGCACCATCCGCGGCTGGTCGCTGTGGGCGGCGATTGTCATTCTCTGCCGCGAGATTCTGGTTTCCGGCCTGCGCGAATATCTCGCCGAGCTGCGCGTGAGCGTTCCGGTCACGCAGCTCGCGAAATGGAAGACGACGCTGCAGCTCGTCGCGGTCGGCTTCCTCATTGCCGGCAAGGCGGGTGATGTGGTCCTGCCGGTGGTGACGCCGATCGGGCTTACCCTGCTGTGGCTCTCGGCATTGCTGACGCTGTATACGGGTTGGGACTATTTCCGTGCCGGGGTGCGTCACTTGACCGAGGATTAAGCGTTGAAGCTTCGTTATTTCGCCTGGGTTCGCGAGCGCATCGGCAAGCCCGAGGAGGAGATCGACCCACCGGCGGGCGTCGCAACGATCGCGGAACTCGTGACTTGGCTGAGCCAGCGCGGCGAGGAATACGCCCACGCGTTCGAAAACCCGAGGGTAATCCGCGCTGCCATTGATCGCGCCCACGTTCGCTCCGACGCAGCCATTTCGGGTGCGCGCGAGATCGCCTTCTTTCCGCCGATGACGGGGGGATAGTCGCGAGGACAAGCGGGAGACGGACATGGCCGCCACCGTGCGACTGCAGCGCGAACCGTTCGATGCCGCCAGCGAGACGGAGAAGCTCCGTCGCGGTCGCAGCGATATCGGTGCGGTCGTTACGTTTACCGGCATCTGCCGAGGCGACGAGGCGGGTGCCCCGCTGCTCGCCATGACGCTGGAGCATTATCCGAACATGGCCGAGGCCGAGATCGCGCGTCACGTGGCGGCGGCCGAGCGGCGCTGGCCGCTGCTCGGCGTCGCCGTGGTCCACCGTTACGGCCGGCTCCAGCCGGGCGAAGACATCGTGCTGGTGGTCACTGCCGCTGCGCATCGCCAGGACGCGTTCGCCGCCGCCGAGTTTCTGATGGATTACCTCAAGACTCGTGCGCCGTTCTGGAAACAGATCGAGCTTGCCGGGGGTGGACGGACCGACAAGATTTGGGTCGAGGCCAAACGGTCCGACGACGCGCTGGCCGATCGCTGGACGCCTTCCTCCGGCCGGCGCGCGGCGGAGTGATTTACGCGGCCTTCTTCTTGCCCTTGGGCTGCACCTCGGCCGTGTAATCGGCCATGAGCTGCTGGGTGATCGCGCCTGGGGTGAACCGCCACTGCGCGATCTCCGACACGGCCGTGACCTCGGCGGCGCTGCCAGTGATAAAGCACTCCGAGAACTGGGTGAGTTCATCCGGCGTGATGCGCCGCTCGATCACTTCGATGCCGCGTTTCTTCGCGAGCTCGATTACGGTGCGGCGGGTAATGCCGTCGAGGAAACAGTCGGCAATCGGCGTGTGGATCTTCCCGTCCCTGATGAAGAAGATATTTGCCCCGGTGCATTCCGCCACCCGGCCCTGCCAATCCAGCATCATGGCATCGGCATAGCCTTTGCGCTCGGCGATGTGCTTGGAGATGGTGCAGATCATGTAGAGGCCCGCGGCTTTCGCGAGCGCCGGCGCGGTTCTCGGGTCCGGCCGCCGGTACTCGGCGAGATCAAGCCTGATCCCCTTCAATCGCTGAACCGGGTCGAAATAGCTCGGCCATTGCCAAGTGGCGATGGCGAGATGAATTTTGTTGCTCTGCGCCGAGACGCCCATCATCTCCGAACCGCGCCAGGACACCGGCCGCACATACGCATCGGTCTGGCCGTTCTTTTCCAGCACCAGACGCTTGGCAGCGTCGATCTCGGCGACCGAGTAGGGGATGTCGAAGTCGAGGAGTTCGGCCGAGCGCTTCAGCCGTGCCGAATGCTCCGTGCACTTGAAGATTTCGCCGCCATAGGCGCGCTCGCCCTCGAACACGGAGCTGCCGTAGTGCAACCCGTGGGAGAGCACATGTAGCGTGGCGTCACCCCACGGCACGAGCTTGCCGTCGTACCAGATCACCCCCTCCAGGCGGTCATACGGTTGTTCTGCCATGGCGATTCCTCCTCGGGAGGCCGGTCCAGTTGCGGACGCGGGTCCGTCCTTCTGCTTTTGCGTCGCGAGCCGACACCCGGTATGTTTCGGCCGCCCATGAGAGCGCGCTTGCGCCAATGGCGCAATCCGCTTGGGATAGGGCCGCGGGTACGATCCTTTCGTGGCGGCCTGCTCTCGGATAACAATCTGACCGAAATATGTCAACATGGCTGACCTAACGAGCCCCGTCGCATCCGATCGCTCGTTTTCCGGCGCCCAGCGAGCCGGCCGCGACCATGAACCTATATGGGATCTCATCGAGCTTTTGTTTTTCGCCTATCGGGATTTCATCGGCGATCCCGACGACGTGTTGGCGAAGTTGGGCTTCGGGCGCGCACATCACCGGGTGCTGCATTTCGTCAACCGTAATCCCGGAATGAAGGTTGCGGAACTGCTCGATATCCTCAAAATCACCAAGCAGTCGCTCGGCCGGGTGCTCAAGCAGCTCATCGATCAAGGCTACGTGGTGCAGAAGGAGGGCGCCAATGACCGGCGACAGCGCCTGCTCTACGTGACGGCAAAAGGCGAGACCTTGGCGATGAAGCTCGCCGGCCTGCAAACTGCGCGTATTGTGCGCGCGCTCTCCGAGCTCGGCCCGAACACGCACGAGGCCGCCGGCCGATTTCTGACCGCCATGATCAACATCGAACAACGCGACGCTGTGCTACGCTTCATCGCGCGCGCCGATCGAGCGCGGCGGACGCGCGGCTGAGTCGAGGGCCGATGCGAGGCGCAACGACGACACCCGCCGCGCTCCCCGACGATGCCCCGCATTTGTTGGTGGTCGACGATGACCGCCGCATCCGCAATCTGCTTTCGCGGTTCCTGCTGGCCGAAGGCTACCGCGTCACCACGGCGGAGACGGCCGACGACGCGCGCGCTAAGCTCGCGGGATTGCGCTTCGATCTTTTGATCCTCGATGTGATGATGCCGGGTGAGACCGGGTTCGATCTCGCCCGCGATCTGCGCGCGTCCTCGAGCGTGCCGATCATCATGCTGACTGCCCGGGACGAGGCGGAGAGTCGCATCGAAGGCCTGACCATCGGCGCCGACGACTACGTCGGCAAGCCGTTCGAGCCGAGAGAGCTGTCGCTGCGTGTCGCCAGCATCCTGCGGCGCGCCCGTCCGGCCGCGGCCCCGGCAGTGGAATCGGTGCGCTTCGGCGAGTTCCGATTTCACCTCGCGCGTGGCGAGCTCAAACGCGGCGAGCAGACCGTGCGGCTCACCGATCGCGAGCGCGACATGCTGCGCCTACTCGCCGCCACCCCCGGCGAGACCATCCCACGGCAAACCCTCGCCGGCAACGACGGTGCCACCGGCGAGCGTGCCGTCGACGTGCAGATCAATCGCCTGCGCCGCAAGATCGAGCACGATCCGGCCAACCCGCTTCTGGTGCAGACCGTGCGTGGGATCGGCTATCGCCTGGTAACGACACCATGACCACTCTCGATGTCGGCATTGCCGCGCTGCGTTCGAGCCTGAGCGCGCTGCGTTCGGCGGCCGAGCGCGGCTACGACCTCTATGATCGCACCAGCGCCGTGCTCAAAGGGGTCATGCCGAAAGGCCTCTATGCACGCGCGCTGCTGATCATCATCGCGCCCATGGTGGTCCTGCAGTCGGTCGTCGCCTTCATGTTCATGGAGCGGCACTACAACCTGGTCACGCAGCGGCTCTCCGCCGGCGTGGTGCAGGACATTGCAACCTTGATCGAAATCGACAAGGCGTTTCCCCAGGAGCAGGCGCTGCTGCGCCGCATCGGCCAAGACAAGCTCGGTCTGGTCGTTGATTTTCTACCGGTCACCGAGTTGCCGCAGCCGGGGCCGAAGCCGTTCTTCTCGCTGGTGGACCAGGCGCTCTCGGAGGAGGTCAGAAAACAGATTGGGCGGCCGTTTTGGATCGACACCGTCGGGCGCTCGGCGCTGCTCGAGATCCGTATCAAGCTCGACAACGCCGTGATGCGCGTATTCGCGCCCCGCCGCGCCGCTTACGTGTCCAACTCGCATATCTTTCTCGCCTGGATGGTCGGCACCTCGCTGGTGCTGATCACCGTGGCGGTTCTGTTCCTGCGCAACCAGATCAGGCCGGTTCTGCGGCTGGCGGATGCCGCAGAAAGTTTCGGCAAAGGGCGCGAGGTGCCTGATTTCCGCCCGCGCGGCGCGCGCGAGGTTCGACGCGCGGCGGTCGCCTTTATCGAAATGAAGCGCCGCATCGAGCGGGCGCTCGAGCAGCGCACCGCCATGTTGGCCGGAGTTTCGCACGACCTGCGCACCATCCTCACCCGGTTCAAGCTCGAGCTTGCGCTGATAGGCGATAGCCCCGAGCTCGAAGCCATGAAGAAGGACGTCGACGAGATGGGGCGCATGCTGGAGGCCTATCTCGCCTTCGCGCGCGGGGATTCGGGCGAGCAGTCTGCGCCCACCGACATGGGCGCATTCCTGGAGGAGCTCAAAACCGACACCGAGCGCAACGGCCACAAGTCGAGTGTGAACTTCCACGGGCACCCGATCGTCACGGTGCGGCCGGCAGCATTCAAGCGCTGCCTTGCCAACCTCGTCTCCAACGCTGCGCGGCATGCGCCGTCGATCTCCATCACCGGCCATCGCGACCACCGCTGGCTCACCGTCACCGTGGACGACGACGGCCCGGGTATCGCCCCGCACTTGCGGGAAGAGGTATTCAAGCCGTTCCTGCGGCTTGACGACGCGCGCAATCAGGACGAAGGCGGCACCGGACTCGGGCTTGCCATCGCCCGCGACATCGCGCGCTCCCACGGCGGCGACATTAGCTTGTCAGATAGCCCGCTCGGAGGATTGCGGGCGACGGTGCGGGTACCGATCTAAGCCGCGACCGTGTCCTCGTCGTCCCCGCCGCGCCGCCGGCGCGGACGCGCGCGGCGGACGGCAGCAGGAATCCGCAAGAGATCATCCAGAAATCCCGACCAGCGCTGCCCGCGCGCAAGCGCGCGGTCCAGCGCCGCCATGGTACGAGCAAGACCTGGATCTTCGTCGTCGACCCAGGTGCGCAGGACCGATGCGAACAACAGGGCCAGTCCCTGCGCGCGAACCATGCCGCGCGGGCCGGAAGCCGCGATGTCGGCGGCGGTCAGCATCCATTGCTGCGAGCGCACGCCGAGCGAGTTCAAGGCCAAGGCAAGGCCGGGATTTCGACTCACCGAGCGCATGAGCGAGCGCACTGCGGCTTTGTGTGGCGCGAGCACCTCGAGCCGGCGCATCAATACGTCGAACAGCCGCTCGCGCGGCGGCTCCTCGGCCATGTCGGTGTCGCCACCGGCGAGCACCGCGCGGTCGGTCTCCCTTATCTGAGCGGCGAGGATCGCCAGCGTGGAAGGGAATGTGCCGCGCAAATCAGAGAGAGAGACGTGGGCTGCTGCGGCGATCTCGGCAAACCCAATACGCTCGAACGACTTTTCGGCGAGCAGCGCCATGAAAGCGTCTACGATGCGCTCGCGCTCGGGTTTGCTGCGCGAAACGGGCCGTGGGACTGACTTGCGCCGAGCTTTGCGAGCCATGACCGAGCTCCTGAACCGATCTCCCCGCGCCATCAATCTAGGCCGCCATTGTGCGAGGTTCCAGGGGCGCCAGCGCGTCACCCCGCCAGATCGCGCGAGCGTTTGGTGGCGGCGGCGATTGCCGCAGCCATGAGCCGTTCGAGCCCACCTTCGGCCATCAGCACCTCGAGGGCGGCGGCGGTCGTGCCTCCGGGCGAGGTGACGTTTTGCCTCAAGGTTGCGGGATCGAGCGGTGAGCGATGGAGCAGCTCGCCCGCGCCCGCGACCGTGACGCGCGCGAGTCTATCGGCCAGCGCCGGCGGCAGACCGGCAGCGGTGCCGCCGCGCGTCATGCTCTCGGCGAGCAGGAACACGTAGGCGGGTCCCGAGCCCGACAGCGCGGTCACGGCGTCCATGAGCGCTTCGTCCGTGATCCATTCCACGGCACCGACAGCGGACAGCAGCACGTCGACGAGCGCCCGCTGCTCCGGCGCGACAAGTGAGTTAGCGACCGCCACCGTGATGCCGCGGCCGATTGCGGCCGGCGTGTTCGGCATCGCGCGAACGAGCCCGGCGCGCGGCAAGCTGTCCGCGAGAAAACCAAGCGTCCGCCCAGCCATGATCGACACGACGACCGTGCCTGCGCCCACGAACGGCGCAAGCTCAGGTAGGACTTCGGGTGCGATTTGCGGTTTCACCGCCACCACCACGGCGGCTACCGCACCGACGACATCGTGGGGCGGATTGAGGCGCAGGCCCTGCTTGCTCAACGCCGCAAGCTCGGGGCTGGGTAGCGGCTCGATGACCGCGACCTTCTCGGGCGAAAGTCCGAGCGCCAGCCAACCCTGCAACAAGGCGCCGCCCATCTTGCCCGCTCCGGCGAGGAGGATCGTGTGCGACAGGCTGGCGAGGGGGCGTAACTCCAGCGTGCTCGGTGTGCTCATGCCACGCTCCGTCATTCCGACCGAGCGGCGCAGACAAGTGTGCGCCGTCTGCGGAGACTTCATTGCATTGCGAGGGCAGCAATCTCTCTCCGCGGCCTCTGAATGGGGCATGGCACGCCGGACATGGCAAGCCTCGCGGTGGGGATGCCGGCGGCCCGGCTTGACTAGATGAGGCTACGCCTGCCCCTGGGTGTCGAACATGGCGGCATCCAGCGCCACGCGCGCCGGCTTGCCCGCCCACACCACGAATTGGAAGGCGGGGAAATACCGCTCGCAGGCCTCGAGCGCGGTGGCGAGCAACGCCTCACATTGGCGCCCTGAGGCTTCGACGCCGCCGGTGAGCACCAGTGCGTGGCGGTACATGACGAGCCCGTCCTGGGTCCAGAGGTCGAAATGTCCGACCCACATCTGCTCGTTGATCATCGAGATGAGCTGCTGCACCTCGCCCCGGCAGCGCTCCGGCACTTTCAACTCGAAGGCGCAGGCGAGATGCAGCGCCTCGATGTCGAACATCCAGGTGTAGGACACCTGATAGTCGGTCCATTTTCCGGCGGCGAGAATCGTGATCTCGTCCTCGCCCGCGCGCTCGAACGACCAGCCGTTAGTGGAAGCCACCTGCTCGACGACCTCGAGCGGGTTGTCATGGGGCTGTTGGGCAAAATCGATGAGAGCCATGCTTGGTCTCCACCCTGGACGTGGAATGCGCAAATTGAGAGCACGCACACCACGACGCCGCTGACGCAGTCCCCGGTGGAGCTGAGCGACCGCTCCGGGGCGAATCACTTGGCGAGTCGAATATAACCTCATTGATTCCAGTGGCTAAAGCACAATCGGGCTCCGTTGCGACGACTGTCTGGTGGATATCTCGCCGCGCAGAGTCGTTTCTCCACAGGTTCCGTTGCCGACAACCGGGAGCGAGGAATCAACATTGCGGGAGGCAGGAATCCGCGCGCCGCACGCGCGAGGCGCAATTCCTGAGTCTTGTCAGTCGAATAGGCTCGATACCGATTCTTCCGCCGCGGTGCGGCCGATCGCCTCGCCGATCAGGCTAGCAACCGAGAGCGTGCGGATATTGTGCGCGACCTTGACCGCCTGGGTGGGTTGAATCGAGTCGGTGATGACCAGTTCCTTGAGCCGGGAGGCGGTGATGCGGGCGACCGCACCGCCGGAGAGCACGCCGTGGGTGATGTAGGCGCAAACCTCGGTCGCGCCCTTGTCCAACAGCGCATCGGCGGCATTCACGACGGTGCCGCCCGAATCGATAATGTCGTCGACCAGGATGCAGATATAGCCTTCGACCTCGCCGATGACGTTCATCACTTCCGATTCGCCTGCGCGTTCGCGCCGCTTGTCGACGATAGCGAGTGGCGCGTTGATGCGCTTGGCGAGCCCGCGGGCGCGCCCGACGCCGCCGACATCGGGTGACACCACCATCACCTTGCTGACATCGAAGCGCTCCTTGATGTCACGCACCATCATCGGGGCGGCGTAGAGATTGTCGGTCGGTATATCGAAGAATCCTTGGATCTGGCCGGCGTGAAGGTCGAGCGTCATGACCCTGTCGGCGCCGGCGCGGGTGATCAGATTGGACACCAGCTTGGCCGAGATCGGGGTGCGCGGTGCAGGCTTGCGATCCTGCCGGGCGTAACCGAAATAGGGAATGACGGCGGTGACGCGCCGCCCCGAGGCGCGGCGCAGCGCGTCGATGATGATGAGCAATTCCATCAAGTTGTCGTTGGCCGGAAACGACGTTGATTGGATGACGTAGACGTCCGTGCCGCGCACGTTCTCCTGGATCTCGACGAAGATTTCCATGTCGGCGAAGCGGCGCACCACTGCCCTGGTCAGCGGGGTGGCGAGGTAGGCGGCAATGGCGTCGGCAAGCGCAGGGTTGGAGTTGCCCGCCACAAGCTTGATCGCCCCGTTGTTGGGCCGCATCGCTGTCTCCTGGCGAAAAGCCTTCCGCACTCGCGGCGTCCTGATAACAAGGAGGCGGCAAGGCTGGCAATATGACGGATGCGTGAATACAGGCGTTGTCCCGCGGATTCGCGCCATTTGGCTTTGACGGACGATGCCCCGATCGTCCTCTCGACCATCGTCAACGCAGGTCGGGCCTGCCCGGTTGGCGCTACCCGGCCAGCGCGATGGCGTTGACGTGCCGCCCGTAGTCGCGCTCCTTGCGGTGGGTCGAGCGCCGGTAACTGAAGAACCGCGCCGCATCCGCATAGGTGCAGTGGCCGAGATCCTCGATGGCGCGGATGCCGGCAGCAGTGAGACGGGCGACGATATAGCCGGGAAGATCGAACAAGGCGTGCTGCGGCGTCGTCGAGGGCCGGAAGTATCGTTCGTTCGCCGCGTCCGCGACGAGGAAACGGGAGACGAATTCGGGGCCGACCTCGTAATTCGTCTGGCGAATCGTGGGACCGACCGCGACTGAAATACGAGCCCGGTCCGCTCCGCAGCGCTCCATGGCGGCGATCGTCGCTTCGAGAACGCCGCTCGCGGCACCGCGCCAGCCGGCGTGGGCTGCGCCGATGACGCCGGCCGCTCCGTCGGCGAACAGGACGGGCGCGCAGTCGGCGGTGGTCACGCCGATCGCGAGCCCCGGCGCGGCAGTCACGATCGCGTCGGCGCGGGGACGCTCGTGCGGCTGCCAAGGCCGCTCGATGATCACCACGTCGGGCGAATGGATCTGATACGCGGTGAGCAGGCGATCGGGCGCGACTCCTAACACCGCCGCCATACGCGCGCGATTCTCGGCAACCTTGGCGGGGACGTCGTCAGATCCCGGTCCGCCGTTGAGGCTGGCATAGACTCCGCCGGATACGCCGCCCTCGCGCGTGAAGAAGGCATGGCGAACACGCGCGAGCGCGCGGAGCGAGCGGGCCTGCAGCATATTTGCCATCTTGTCATCGTCGCCTTGGTGCTGGCGTGAATTTTCTGCTGCCATCATGTGCCTATGCCCCGCGTTGTTGCTCATGCCTCGAAGCCGGGGAGGCGCTCGAGCTTCGGGTTGGCGACTGCAATGGCCTTGAACAGGCGACCCATTCCGGTGCGATCCTCGCTGGTGAGGCGCACCAGCGCGGCGTCGATCGTGCCGGCATAACCAGGCGGAGCCGCCGCCTTGAGCGCCGCCGCGCGCTGCTCGATCCCGAGCCGGCGCAAGAACTCGCCTTGCGGCAGCGGCCCGTGCATCCGCGCGCCCATTCCTTCAGCGGCCTCCCCCAGCGCTTGAAAATCCACGTGCGCGGTGAGGTCGACCAGGCCCGGCGCGAGCAGCGGTTCGGCGAATTGATGGCCGCCGACGGCTTGCAGGGTGTCGCCGATGGCGCTCTCAACATGGCCGTAATCGACAATCAGCGCGGCTCCGCCGCGGCGCGCGACACGCCGGCCGATCTCGAGCGCGATGGCGTCGGCCCGCCACTCGAAGATCTCGCCGATCTTGGCTCCCCGCAGCGTGCTCGGCAAAAGCTTTTCGAACAGCGGGATGGGGTCGCGATCGATGCTGAAATGAAGCTTGTCGTCCTCGCCGAGTTTGATCACCCGCTCGTGCCAGCCATCGGCGCACATGACGGCCTGATGGACCGGCAGCGCATCGAAGAACTCGTTGGCGAGCACGATCAGCGTCCCGTCCGGCACGTCCTCGACGGCGCGATGCCACGATACCGGCATGTCGCGGCCGGCCAAAGCGTTGCGCTGCAGGTGCTCGAGCGCCGGACTGATCTCGATCAAATGGACGTGGATGGCAGCGAGAAAATCCGGCATCACTCTGGCCGCCCGCAGCACGTCCACCATCATGGTACCGCGGCCGGGTCCGAGTTCGACCAGATTGATCTCTCCTGGCGATCCCATCGCCCGCCAGGTCGCTGCTGCCCACAGCCCGATCAATTCGCCGAACATCTGACTGATCTCGGGCGCGGTGGTGAAATCGCCTGCGGTGCCGAACGGGTCATGCCTGGCGTAATAGCCGCGTTCCGGATCGGTAAGGCAAAGCTCCATATATTGCGCAACCGCCATCGGGCCGCCGACCGCGATGCGCCGCCGGATCTCCGTCTCGAGCGGGACAATGTCCGTCATGTCCGCGGCGCCGCCTCCTTTCGCATGGCCGCTGCCATCAGGGCGATGCCGGCGAGCATCAATGGCAGCGACAGCAGCGTGCCCATGGTCAAGCTGCCCCACAGAAAGCCGAGCTGGGGATCAGGCTCGCGAAAATGTTCGCAGATCGAACGCGCGACGGCGTAGCCGAAGCTGAAGGCGCCGAGGATGAAGCCCGGCCGCTTGAGCGCGCCGGCGCGGATCAATGCGGTGAGGACAACAAAAAGCAAGAGTCCCTCGAGCACCGCCTCGTAGAGCTGGCTCGGATGGCGCAGTACTGACCCGCCGGTCGGAAACGCCATTCCCCAGGGCAGATCGGTTGGCCGGCCCCAAAGCTCGCCGTTGATGAAGTTGGCGATGCGCCCGAGAAAAATCCCGATCGTTCCCGCCGCGCAGGTAATGTCGCCGAGCGAAAGTATGGATATTCCGCGATGGCGGGCGAACAGGATGACCGCGAGCACGCAGCCGAGAAAGCCGCCATGAAACGACATGCCGCCCTTCCAGAGCTGGAAGCTTTCCAGCGGGTGCGCGGCGAAATAGCTCGGGTTGTAGAACAGTACGTAGCCGATCCGCCCGCCCAGGATGATGCCGAGCGTGACCCACAGCACGAAATCGTCGTAATCGCTGACGGTCATTGGCATCGGCGCGCTCCAGAGCCGCTCGCGACGGATGATCGCGCGCGCATAGAGCCAGCCCAAGAGAATGCCGACGATATATGCGAGGGCGTACCAACGGATGGCGATCGGCCCGAAGCTGATGAGCACGGGGTCGAAGGCGGGGAAGGGGAGGACATAAAGTGGCATCGGCGACTCGCGCAACCCGGCTGGGGTGATGCGGGCAGCGAGGCGGCCGAGTCAAGCGGCCCACGGAAGCGGTTTTTGCCAGGATCAAGCTCCCCGATCTGCTATAACGGCCTCACTACGAGCGCCCTTGCAGGCGAAGCCAACCGTCACCATTGTTGTGCTGACCTCTAAAATTCGATCCTGAGACCAGCGATGACCCAGACCACCAACCGTTTCTTCGATGAGATGGCGCGGCTGATGAACGACGCGGCCGGCGTCGCCTCCGGCGTGCGGCGCGAGTTCGATACCATTTTCCGCAGCCAGGCGGACCGCATCTTGCGCGACCTCGATGTCGTCAGGCGCGAGGAATTCGAGGCGGTCAAGGAGATGGCGCGGCTGGCGCGCGAAGAGAACGAGGCGCTGAAGGCGCGGGTCGCTGCGCTCGAGGCGAAGCTCGGGGCCGGCAGCCCGTAACTCCTTGTGTTGGGGTGGTTTTCTTCGGCAATGCGGCGGCCCGCCGTTTCTTGTCTTTCCCCATCGTGCTCGCTATAAGCCCGCCGAGCCGCCGGTGCGAAAAGCGCCGGCATGAGCGAAGCCGCCGCCCCGAAATCGTCGGAGGCACGTTGCGGAAAGGTTAACCCGTCGCATCGCGGCGGCAGTTTTATCGCGAGAGGGTTTGCACCATGGCGACTGTCAAGCAGATCAAGGCCGTGACGCGGTCGCGCTCCGGGAAGGGCGCCGCACGCGCGGAGCGCCGCGCTGGCCGAGTGCCGGGCGTGATCTACGGCGACGGTAAGCCGCCGCTCAACGTTTCAGTGGATCATTCCGATCTCAAGCAACGCATCTATGCTGGCCGCTTTCTCACCACTGTTTACGAACTCGACATCGACGGCGGCAAACAACGAGTCATCCCGCGCGATTTCCAGCTCGATCCGGTGAAGGATCTGCCCATCCACGTGGACTTCCTGCGGCTGGGGGAGGGGGCGGAAATCCGCGTCCGTATCCCGGTGCACGTCGTCAATGCCGATCAGGCGCCTGGCGTAAAGCGCGGAGGCACCGTCAATATCGTCACCCACGCGGTCGAAGTGGTCTGCTCGCCCGAGAACATCCCGGAATCGATCGATGTCGATATTTCGGGACTCGAGATCAATTATTCGAAGCACCTGAACGAGGTGGCGCTGCCGCCGAACGTACGCATCGTCGGCAGGCTCGATGACACACTGGTCACGATCGTGCCGCCGTCGGGCTACGCGGAAGAGATGAAGGCGGCGGCCGAAGCCGCCGCGGCTGCTGCCGCGGCTGCCGCCGCCGCCGCGGAGGCCGGCGTTGCTCCCGAAGGAGCGGCCGGCGCCGCGCCGGGGGCGGCTGCGCCCGCAGGCGCTCCGGGCGCAGCAGGTGCTCCTGCTGCCGCCGCGCCGGCGGCGGAGAAGAAGCCGGCGGCCGCGGAGAAGAAATAACCGCATCACTCCTGTCATTGCCTGCGCGAGCGGGCGATCCAGTAGTCACCGGTCGAGACGGGTGCGATCTCGTTGGTCCGAGATTACTGGATGTCCGCTCGCGCGGGCATGACCGCACGGACGCGACTCCATGCTGCTCCTCGTCGGGCTCGGCAATCCCGGTTCGCGCTACGCCGGCAACCGACACAACATCGGTTTCATGGCCGTCGACGCGATTGCCAAGCGCCGGGGCATCGGGCCGTGGCGTCGCCGCTTTCAGGGCGTATCCGTCGAGGGATCACTGGGCGGCGAGCGGGCACTGCTGCTGCTGCCCGGCACCTACATGAACGAGTCGGGCCGCGCGGTGGCGGAAGCCGCCCACTTCTACAAGCTTGGCTTGTCCGAGGTCGTGGTATTTCACGATGAGATCGACCTGCCGCCCGGCAAGGTGCGGGTGAAGACCGGTGGCGGCACTGCCGGGCACAACGGCCTGCGCTCCATCTCCGCCCACATCGGCAACGAGTACCGGCGCGTGCGCATCGGCGTCGGGCATCCCGGAGTGAAGGACCTGGTGCATGGCTATGTGCTCAACGACTTTGCCAAGGATGAACGGCCCTGGGTCGAAGCACTGTGCGCCATCATGGCGGATAACGCGGAGCTCTTGGCGAAAGGGGAGGATGCGAGCTTCCAGAACAAGGTGCATCTCGGCATGCAAGCAAAGGGATTCTCGCAACCTATGCAGCCGCAAGATTCTGATGAGTGACCGCGCGGCATAAATCGGTCAGAGCAACGTCATGGGCTTTAAATGCGGCATCCTCGGCCTCTCCAACGTCGGCAAGTCAACGCTCTTCAATGCCTTGACGGCGACCGCGGCGGCGCAGGCGTCGAATTACCCGTTCAGCACGATCGAGCCGAACGTCGGCGAAGTGATGGTGCCCGATCCGCGTCTCGACGTGCTGGCAAAGCTCGCCAGATCCGCCAGGATCAAACCGACGCGGCTCAACTTCGTCGATATCGCCGGCCTCGTGCGCGGCGCCTCCAAGGGCCAAGGACTCGGCAACCAGTTTCTCGCCCACGTGCGTGAAGTCGACGCCATCGCCCACGTGGTGCGCTGCTTCGTCGATCCCGACGTTGCCCATGTCTCCGGCGCGATCGATCCGATCGCCGACATCGATACCATCGAAACCGAGTTGATGCTCGCGGATCTCGACAGCCTGGAGCGGCGCATCGACGCGCTCGGCAAGAAAGCGAAAGGCAATGACAAGGAGGCAGTCGAGGCCAGGGAAGCGCTGGATCTCGTCAACCGAGCCCTTGCGCTGCTGCGCGACGGCAAGCCGGCGCGGCTAGTCGAGCGCAAGCCGGAGGAGGAGAAGGCCTTTCGAATGTTGGGCCTGTTGACGGCCATTCCGGCGCTTTACGTCGGCAACGTCGACGAGGGCGCCGCCGCGACGGGCAACGAGTTTTCGCGCCGAGTCGAGGCGCGCGCGCGGGAGGAAGGCGCGGCTTGCGTCGTGATCTCGGCGAAAATCGAAGCGGAAATCGCCGTGCTGCCGGCGCACGAGCGCGCCGAATACCTAGCCGCGATTGGTCTCAAGGAGCCGGGCCTCGACCGTTTGATCCGCGCCGGCTATGTGCTGCTCAATCTGATCACCTATTTCACCGCCGGCCCCAAGGAGGCGGCGGCCTGGACGATCACGCGCGGCACCAAGGCGCCGCAAGCGGCCGCCGTCATCCATTCGGACTTCGAACGTGGCTTCATCCGCGCCGAGACCATCGCCTACGAGGACTATGTGGCGCTCGGCGGCGAAGCCGGCGCGCAACAGGCGGGCAAGATGCGGCTCGAGGGAAAATCCTACGTCGTCGCCGACGGCGACGTCATGCATTTCAGGTTTGCCACGTAATCGGATGACGCAGGACAGAGGAGGAGGGACGATCGAATCCGTTTCCGTGCGTCTCTCCTCTCAACCTCACATCTGCTGCCCGCGCTGGCGGATCGCCCCGAGATGCTCGTTGATGCGGAACATGATCAGCACGAACTCGGCGACGATGCGCGCGAAGATCACGCCGATCACTACCCCGATCAAGCTGGCGATGATCCAAAACAATCCGGCCAGCGGACTGAGCGCCATTAGCGTCAGGCCGGATATGATTCCGGAGAGCCCGAACAACACCGAAATGCCGACCGCGAGCCAGTAGAAGAGCTTGATGATCGAGGGCGTAATGAACCGTTCCCATTGGAACAGGTCGCGAAAATCGAACATGGGTCCTCCTCCCGACACAGGGGCGCCGCCACTTGATGTCGCTCGCGCCGCCAACATGGCCTTCGCAGCCGGTTGCAATTCTCGACTGCGTCGCCGCGTGGTTTCGTCGTCTGCGTGAGCCATTCAACACTGCACTGCGGCATGTCGATGGTCAATCGAGCTCGGCAAACCCGCGTGGTTAACGTGGGGTTAATCGGCACGCGATGGCGCAACTGCGTGCACCGCCGCGGCGCCGCGCGGCCGGTTGACCTCCGCGGAGGCACCGTCTAGGGGAAACAGCAGCCGCAAGTGGCAGGATCGCCGTGCCCCGTCTGCATTGGGAAGACTTTAGTCCCGGCCAAGTGACCGAGTGCGGACCACGGCTTATCACGCGCGCGGAAATCATCGCCTTCGCCGCAGAATACGATCCGCAGCCGATGCATCTCGACGAGGCGGCCGCGCGCGCGAGCCTGTTCGGCGGTCTGGTCGCCTCGGGTTGGCACAGCTGCTGCCTGCTCATGCGCATGCTCACCGATGGCATGCTCGCCGAGACGAGCTTCATGGGGGCGCCGGGGGTCGAGGAGGTGCAGTGGCTTGCGCCGATACGCCCCGGCGCGCGGGTCAAGGCGCGTGCCACCGTGCTCGAGACGCGCGCCTCGCGCAGCCGGCCCGACCTGGGCTTCGTGAAACTCCGGCTCGAACTCGTCGACGCGTCCGAGCAGCCGATTATGAGTTTGATGGTAAGTCCGATGTTCGGGCGGCGTGACGCGAGGTCGCCGGCAGGGGCACAGCCCGGCGCGAGCCCTGAGTCATGAAGTTCTTCGACGACATTCGCGTCGGCGAGGTCAGCGATCTCGGGCGCCACACGTTCACTGCCGAGGATATCAAGAGTTTCGCGGCGCGCTTCGATCCGCAGCCGTTTCATCTCGACGAAGCCGAGGCGGCGCGCTCGCATTTCGGCCGGCTCTGCGCCTCGGGCTGGCACACCGCCTGTATCTGGATGCGATTGCTGATCGATTTCCGCCGGCGTGAGGACGAGGAGCGGCGCGCTCGCGGCGAGGCGGTCGCCCAGCTCGGGCCTTCGCCCGGCTTCCGCAATCTCGAATGGTCCAAGCCGGTCTATGTCGGCGATACCGTTTCATACACGACCGAGGTCATCGAGATGCGGCCTTTGGCCAGCCGCCCCGGCTGGGGCATCATCTTCGTGCGCAACACCGGTGTGAACCAGCGTGGCGAACCGGTGATCTCGTTCACCAGCAGTGCTTTCGTCGAGCGCAGGGAGCGAGAACCGCAGACACAATGAGCGCCACCGACGAGCCGGTGCGCGAACCCCCGGCGCTGGCTGCAAGGCGCGACGAACGTCGCGCAGCCAGTGTTGCGTGCAGCGCGCATGCGCTGCACGACGGCTACACCGACCTGATCTACATCATGCTGCCGATTTGGCAGAAGGAGTTCGGGCTCGGCTATGCGGAGCTCGGGCTCTTACGCGCGCTGTTTGCCGGGACCATGGCCGGCTTTCAAATCCCCGCCGGGTTGATCGCCGAGCGTCTCGGCGCGGCGCCGGTCCTGGCGCTCGGCACGGCGCTCGCCGGCACCGGTTATTGCCTTGCCGGCACCAGCGCGGGCTTCGGGCTGCTCGTGCTCGCGCTTTTCATCGGCGGCCTCGGCGCCAGCGTCCAGCATCCGCTCGCCTCCGCGCTCATGGCGCGCGCCTTCGCCGGCGCTCGCTCGATGAAGGCGCTTGGCACTTACAACTTCGCCGGCGATCTCGGCAAGATGACGGTCCCGGCCGCGGCCTCGCTGCTGCTGCTCGTCATGTCGTGGCGGCCGGCGCTTGCGCTTCTCGGCGGTGTCGGCCTCCTGGCCGCCGCTGCAATCTTCGTGCTAACCCCGCGGTACAGCGCCGTGACCGCGTCGCATGCAGCGCGGCACGCGGCGGCCCACAGCGGGGGCGACGCTCCACATTCCTTCGCCTTTCCGGTGCTGCTGGCGATCGGCATTCTCGACAGCGCGACCCGGATGGGATTCCTGCTGTTCCTGCCGTTCGTGCTCACGGCCAAAGGCGCAAGCGCCCCCCTCGTCGGGCTGGCGCTGACGCTCGTTTTCGCCGGCGGCGCGGCCGGCAAGCTCGTGTGCGCCTTCATCGGCGCGCGCATCGGAGCGATTGCGACGGTCTGGCTCACCGAGGGATTGACCGCAGTGGGGATTGCAGCCCTGCTGCCGCTGGGGCTTGACGCTACGCTGGCGCTGCTCCCGATCATGGGCATTGCGCTCAATGGCACGTCATCGGTGCTTTACGGCTCGGTCCCCGATCTGGTCAGGCCCGAACGCCGCGGGCGCGCGTTCAGCGTGTTTTACACCGGCACGATCGGCGCCGGCGCGCTGGCGCCGGCGATCTACGGCGTATTGGGGGATGCGCTCGGCGTGCCGGCCGCATTGATCGTGGTCGCGGCGGTCGTGCTGCTCACGCTCCCGCTCTCGCTCGTGCTCAAGCCGGCGCTGGCAGCGCGGCTGCCATGAGCGCCTGTCGGGAATCGGGGCCCCGTCACCGCACGCTATCTCTGACCCACTTGCTCACCGCGCTCGGCAGCAGGTCGAGATAGGGGCCCATGAAGAAGGCTTCCCCCTCGCCCTCGCCGAAATAGCGGTCATAGGCTTCGATCATGATGCGCACTTGGACGGCGCAACTCGACATGGAATCGACGATCAGATCGCCGAGATCGGCGTTGGGCTGTCCGAAACGCGGATCGCTGCCGACGATGCGCGCGATGCATTCGGTCGCTGAGCGCATCAACGGCTGCACCGCCGCACTCTTTTGTTGCATCGATAAGGTGGGCGAGAGGCTCGGCTTGTCGTTGGGGGCGGTCGCGACGCTGACGAGGAGCGCCGCCGCGACTAGCGGTGCGAGAATCATCGAATCGTCCTCTCCGGCGTCGGAATCCTAATCGACGCAGGACAGGACATCCCAGCCGAAAATGCATTCCGTCGCCGGAGCTGTCGCGGAAATCCGCGCGCTGTGGTGTCCAGGTAACATCGCTCTCCCGAACGAAGCGCCGCCGCCAAGCCCCGGGCGCAGGAACGTTGCCCCCGATAGCGGCGTTATCCAGCGTTCTTCAATTGAGGCACAGGAGGTCGCCATGACATCGCTTGTGACATCGATTGGCCGTCCCGCAGGGCTGGCGTTCGCGCTCGTTGCCACGGCGCTGCCGGCGAGCGCGCAGATCTGGACATACGAGCCTGACGTGCCGCGAGCCGGCGTGTATGAGCCGCGTCCGTATTACGAGCCGCGCGCCTACGAAGCGCCCGCCTATGCGCCGGTGGTGAGCGCGCCGCCGCTTGCGCTGACGCCCGCGCAGCGCACGACGATTTATCGCACCATCATACCGCAAGGGCGTGGCCGGGGGCCGATCGTGCGGGAGCGGATCGTCACCGAATCGGTCGCGCCGGCGCCGGTGGCGCGCGAGCGTATCGCGCCTGCGGCTTCCGCGTACGCCTACGCAGTCGGCTCTCGCGTCGCGGACGCTTCTGCGCTCGCTCCCATGCCGCAGGCAGTTGCCTCCACGGTTCCGGCCGTGCGGTCCTACCGGTATATGGTGATCAACAATCGCCTGCTGCTGGTCGATCCGACGACGGGCATCGTCGTTGCCGAGGTGAACGATTAGCCACGCCCGCCATGAAACCAAAGTCTGGGTTTGGCGGTTGAGTCGGCGGACGACCGCCGCGGCTGCGCAGGAAAAGTAGGAGTTGCGCTTTACCCAGCGCATGCAGCGGCGGATAGATCATGGTCGTCAGGACAGGAGCCCACCATGCGCGACCTCTTGCGCACTAGCACGCTCGCGCTGGCATTTGTCGGCGGCGTCGGAGTTGCTACCGCCCAGCAACAACCTCCGCCAGCCGACGCGCAGCAACGCTTGCAGCTTGAAAACTGGCAGCACACCCCGTCCGGCAAGATGGGCGCGGAAGAGCCGAGCGGGCACGCCCCGGGGACGCAGCCGCAGCAGAATGCCGCGTTCGTCAACGGCGCTCTGGCGGTTCCCGATGCGCCCGCGAATACCGATACCATGCCCGCGAAATTCTCGCAGAAGAACGCGGCCGATGACGCCCTCATCACCGTTGCCTACACATTCAAATCGCTCACCGACGACGAGCGCCGCGCCATCTATCAAACGCTCAAGGATCAATCGGCCCCCTCCGCCTTCAACGCCGACGTCGGCACCGAGCTGCCGCCGGAGATCGAGTTGCGCCCGGTCCCCGATGACCTTGCAGCGCGCGTGCCGCAAAGCAGGGATTACCGTTATGCGGTGACGCACGATCGCGTGCTGCTGGTGGGCACCAGCCGGATTGTGGCCGGCGTGTTTGCCGGCGCCAACACGCCGATGAGCGAAGGGCGCCGCAGCCCTTAAAGCGTCGGCGCGTTTCTCCACCCCAGCCTGCCGCTCATAGGCGATAGGGCTCCTGCACAAACTTTTTCCCCGCTTGCGCCCTTACGGCTCGCGCAAGGGTCGCGGGTCACGGTTATCTACCCCCTCGCGCGGCCAGCACGCGGCGCAAAGTCGCCACCAGCCGCTCGAATTCGATCGGTTTGGTGTCGAACTCGTCGCATCCGGCGGCCAGCGCCTTTTCCCGCTCACCGGCAAGCGCGTGTGCGGAAAGCGCGATGATCGGGATGTCGCGCGTTCGCGGATCATCCTTGAGCCGCCGCGTCGCCTCCCAGCCATCGACCCGGGGCATCTCGAGGTCCATCAGTATGATGTCCGGCCTCTCGCTCAGGGCCATGGCGCAGCCGTTCTCGCCGTCCTCGGCGGTCAGAACTTCGAAATCCTCCAGGAGCTCCAGACGCATCTTGAGCATGTAGACGTTGTCCTCGTTGTCCTCGACGTAGAGCACCTTGGTCACGGCGTTGCATCCATCCCGCTGCTGAGTTGAGTCCTGCCGGCCAGCCGGCGGATTCGTTCGACCAGCTCCGCGGGCCGGAACGCCTCCTTGACCAGCACCGATTGCACACCCGAGTTCAAGCGCGCGCGGTCCTGCGCATCAAGGTCGCGCGCGGTAATGACGATGACTGGAACGTCGCGCCAGCGCGGCTCCTTCTGGAGTGCGGCGACAACCGCAAACCCGTCCATCTCGGGCATCATCAAATCGAGCAAGATCACATCCGGCCTGTCCGCCTGCAGGCACGCCAGCGCCTCACGCCCGTTCGCCGCCTCCTGCACCAACCAATGTTGGCCCTCGAGCCACGCACGCAGGCGCTCGCGCTGGTCCGCATCGTCTTCCACCAGCAGGACTCGCGTCGCCCGCGCCGGCGTCCGGAAACGGCCCATGATCCGGCGCAGCCGATCGCGGTCGATGGGTTTGGTGAGATATCCCGCCGCACCGAGCGAGGCAGCGCGGCGCTGCTCGTCAAGAATGGTCACCATGATCACCGGGATGTCGGCAAGCTCGGTGTCCTGCCGTAGCGCCGCCAACACCGACCAGCCATCGAGGTCGGGCATCATAACGTCGAGCGTAATCGCGATCGGCCGCAGGTGCTTTGCGAGTTTGAGCCCCTCCAATCCGCTGGCGGCGGTGACCACCGGCAGCCCTTCCGCCTTGAGGTGTTCGGCGATGAGTTCGCGCGCGGTGGCGTCGTCGTCCACGACGAGCACGCAATCGCTGCCTTGAGCTCGGCTCTCTTGGGTTGGGCCTGTAGCCTCGTCGCTGGGCAGGCGCACGGTGAACACAGAGCCCTTGCCCGGCTCGCTGTTCACGGTCACGTCGCCTCCCATCATGCGCGCAAGCTTGCGCGTGATGGCGAGCCCAAGCCCGGTGCCGCCGTAGCGCTGGGCGGTCGACGACTCGGCCTGGGAAAATTCCTCGAATAGCTTTGCCTGCTGCTCAGCCGTCATGCCGATGCCCGTATCGGCTACCGCGAACTCGATCCCGCTCCGTTCGTCGACGATCTTGCGTATCCGAAGGGCCACCTCGCCCGCTTTGGTGAACTTGCAGGCATTGCTGAGGAGATTGAGCAGGATCTGCTGCAGCCGCATCGGATCAACCATCAGCGAGCCGAGATTGTCGTGCGCCTCCACCACCAGCCGATTCTTGTTCTGCTCGGCGAGCTGTCGCGCGGTGCCGACGATCTCATCCACCAGCGTCGCCAGATCGACTAACGTGGGATTCAGTTCGAGCTTGCCGGCTTCGATCTTCGAGAGGTCGAGCACCTGGTTGATGAGACCGAGGAGATGCGTGCCGGCGCGATGCACGCGGCGCAGCGGCTCGGCCGCCTTCTCCGTCCCAAAGCGTGGCGCATTGCTGACCATCATCTCGGTCAAGCCGATGATCGCGTTGAGCGGGGTGCGCAGCTCGTGGCTCATGCTGGCGAGGAACTGCGACTTGTGCCGGCTGGCCTGCTCAAGTTGCCGGCTCTTCTCCTGAATCTCGTCGAACAAGCGCACGTTTTCGATAGCAATGGCCGCTTGGTCGGCGAATGTCGATACCAGCTCGATCTGCTTGTCGGTAAATGGCCGCACTTCCGAACGCGTTAGTGCGAGCACGCCGATCGGCACGCCCTGGCGCAGCATGGGAACGCCCAGAAGGGTGCGGAAGCGCCCAAGCTTCTGAGCCTCTGTGAAAGTGTAGTCCGGGTCGGCAAGTACGTCGGCCACGTGGATGACCTTGCCTTCCAACAGTGCGCGTGCGGTGATCGAACCGCGCTCGGGAACAACAGGCACATTCTTCACGTACTCGATGAATTCCGGCGAAAAACCATAAGCCTCCGCGCGATAGAACACTCCATCCTTCTGCCGAGTGATCGTGGCACTGTCGGCTTCGCAAAGCCGCGCAGCCGATTCGACGAGGGTTCGCAGCACGCTCTGCAGATCAAAGGTAGAGCGGCTGATGACCTTGAGCACATCGGCGGTGGCGGTCTGCTGTTGCAGGGATTCACGCAATTCGTTGAGCAACCGCGTGTTCTCGATGGCGATGACGGCCTGGTTGGCGAAGTTGGTAATCAGCTCGATCTGCTTGTCGCTGAACGGCCGAACCTCTTGCCGGTAGATGCCGATCGAGCCGATCAGCTCTCCTTCCTTGAGCATGGGAACGTTGAGAAGACTTCGCGCGCCGCCAAGGTCGGCGGTCGCCACGCGAAACGGTTCGCGATCGGCATAGGCCTGCTCCACTTGGGTATCTACGATATGAATGGTTTGCTTGGTGCTGGCGACACGACCCAAGCCGGTCGTGGGGCCTGGCCGAATCGGTCCACGATTGAGATATTCGGCATATGCCGCGGTGACCCCAAGCGTTGCAACGGCGGTGTATGAGCCATTCTCGTATCGGAACAGAATTCCGATCTTGGCCTCACAGATACGCACCGCGTTGTCCAGCATTGCCTGGAATACCGCCGCGAGTTCGCCGGGCGAGCTCGATATGACACGCAAGACTTCCGAGGTCGCGGTCTGCTGCTCCAGCGCCTCGGTGAGATCGCCGGTGCGTTGGCGCAGTTCTTTGAGCAACCGCGTATTCTCGATAGCGATCACGGCCTGGTCGGCGAAGTTCAAAACCAGGGCGATCTCCTTGTCGGTGAACGCTCGAACTTCCTGGCGATAAATGCTGATCACACCGACTAACGTGTCCTCCTTGAGCATGGGGACCGAAACGATCGTTCGGTATCCGCCGAGCTCTGCACCGGCAACTACGAACGGGTCTCGCTGGCGGTAGGGTTCCCGATCCATGCTATCGAGCACCTGAGCGACTCGTTTCGTCCGCGCCGCCTGGCCGAGGGTGGTTCCGGGTCCGGGGCGCAGCAGCTTATTCTTGCGCGCCTCGATGAACGCGGCAGGCGCGTTGTGAAATGCCGCGGCGCGGAATGCATCTCCGTCGCACAGATAGAGCGTACCGAAGTTCGCCCCGCACAGACGGGTTGCATTTGACAGTATGGCCTCAAACACGGGCTGCAAATCGCCCGGCGAGCTGGAAATGATGCGCAGCACCTCCGAGGTTGCGGTCTGCTGCTCGAGCGCCTCGGAGAGATCGCGTGTGCGCGCGTGCACCTCATCGAACAGCCGAACGTTCTCGATGGCGATCAGCGCCTGATCGGCGAAGGTCGTGACAAGCGCGATCTCGCTGTCGCTGAACGGCTGAACCTCGGAACGGGTGAGCGCCAGCACGCCGATCGGGCTGCCGTCGCGCAGCAGCGGTACGCCGAGCATGGTACGGAAGCCGCCGATCTTCTGCGACTCGAACCATCTGTATTCGGGATCGGCGAGGCAGTCGGGCAGGTGAACGGTATGCGCCGTCAAAGCGGTCCGTCCCACCAGCGTGCTACGCCCCGGAGGGATCGGATTGCGCTTGATGAAGGCCCGGTACTCGTCGGAAAAGCCGTGGCTGGCGGCCAAGTGGTACGCGTCCTGCTCGAGTCGGAAAATGAACGCGCATTCCGCCGCGCACAGGCGCGCCGCTGATCGCACCAGTGTATCGAGCACGGCCTGCAGATCAAAGGTCGAACGGCTGATCACTTTGAGCACGTCGGCCGTGGCGGCCTGCTGCTGATGCGCCTCGTCCAGCTCACGCGTGAGCCGAGCGATCGTTTTCTTTTCGGCGTTCCTTGCGCGTGGCGCGGGCGCGCGGCGAGCCGCAGGCCGCCGAGTTGCGCGTTCAGACGCAGATGTGCCCTTCTTACGATGCTTGCTCATGCACGACCGTGGTCGGCGAGGAAGTCACTTGCGATCCGCGAGTAGCCGCCGCAGCGTTCCGACCAGCCGCTCGAATTCGACGGGCTTGGTATCGAACTCGTCGCACCCGGCGGCCAGCGCCTTTTCCCGCGACCCGGCGAGCGCATGGGCGGAGAGCGCGATGATCGGAATATCGCGCGTTTGTGGATCGGCCTTGAGCCGCCGCGTCGCCTCCCAGCCATCGATGACCGGCATTTCGAGATCCATAAGGATGATGTCGGGCCGCTCGGAGCGCGCCATGGCGCAGCCCTTCTCACCGTCCTCGGCGGTCATGACTTCAAATCCGTCCAACAGCTCGAGCCGCATCTTGAGCATATAGACGTTGTCCTCGTTGTCTTCGACGTAGAGCACTTTGGTCACGACGCCGCTTCCATCTCGCTGCCGACCTGGGACTTGCCGCGCGCCAAGCGGCGGATGCGCTCGACCAACTCCACGGGCCGGAACGTCTCCTTGACCAGCACCGACTGCACCCCGGAATTCAGTCGCTCGCGGTCGGCGTCGTCGAGGTCGCGCGCGGTGACCACGACCACCGGAATATCCCGCCAACGCGGCTCTTTCTGCAGCGCCGCCACGACCGCAAAGCCGTCCATCTCCGGCATCATCAGATCGAGCAGGATGACGTCGGGCCTGGCGTCCTGGAGAAGGGCGAGGGCGTCGCGCCCGTTCGCAGCCTCCTGCACCACCCATTGCTCGTCCTCGAGCCACCCTCGCAGGCGCTCGCGCTGCGTCCCATCATCATCCACCATCAGCACCCGCGTCTGCCGCGCCGGCACCCGGAAGCGGTTGATCATTCGCGTAAGCCGCTCGCGGTCGATCGGCTTGGTGAGATAGCCCGCCGCGCCGAGCGCAACGCCGCGCCGGTGCTCGTCGAGGATGGTGATCATGATAACTGGGATTTCGGCGAGATCAGCATCCTGCCGCAGCGCCCCCAAAACCGACCAGCCGTCGAGGTCTGGCATCATGACGTCGAGGGTGATGGCGATCGGCCGCAATTCCCTGGCGAGTTTCAATCCCTCCAGTCCGCCTGCCGCCGTCACGACCGAAAAGCCATCCGCCTTGAGGTGGTCGGCAATGAGATCGCGCGCGGTGGGATCGTCGTCGATGACGAGCACGCAATCGCCCGACGGCGGCCTGCTGCCGTTGGCCGCGCTTCTTGCAGCGGCTTCCGACCCGGCCGGCAGGCGCACGCTGAAGACCGAGCCCTTGCCCGGCGCGCTCTCCACGGTGACGTCGCCGCCCATCATGCGCGCGAGCTTGCGCGTGATGGCGAGGCCGAGACCGGTACCCCCGTAGCGTCGCGCGGTCGAAGAGTCGGCCTGAGTGAATTCCTCGAACAGCTTGGCCTGCTGCTCCGGCGTCATGCCGATGCCGGTGTCGCTGACTGCGAATTCGACCCAGTTGCGGCCGTCGACGATCTTGCGCACTCGCAGCTTGACCTCGCCCTGCGAGGTAAATTTGCAGGCATTGCTCAGGAGATTGAGCAGGATCTGTTTGAGCCGCATAGGATCGACGGTGAGCGCGCCGAGCTTCTCCTGCGCTTCCACCACGAGGCGGTTCTTGTTCTGCTCGGCGAGTTGCCGCGCGGTGCCGATCACCTCGTCGACCAGCGGCGCCAACTTCACGGACTCCGGGTTGAGCTCGAGCTTGCCGGCTTCGATCTTGGAGAGGTCGAGCACCTGGTTGATGAGGCCGAGCAGGTGCTGGCCGGCGCGGTGCACGCGCTTGAGGGGCTCCGACGCTTTTTCGGTCCCGAACCGCGGCGCATTCGTGACCATCATCTCGGTCAAACCGATGATGGCGTTGAGCGGCGTGCGCAATTCGTGGCTCATGCTGGCGACGAACTGCGACTTGTGCTGGCTTGCCAGCTCAAGTTGGCGCCCTTTCTCCTCGATTTCCTGGAACAGGCGCGCATTTTGGATCGCCAGCACGGACTGGGCGGCGAAGGTGCGCAGGAGATCGATGGTGCTTTTGGGAAATTCGCCCGGCGCCTTGCGCCGTACCACCAGCGCGCCGATCACTTCGTTGAACCGCAGCAGTGGGACGAGTAGCCGCGCGCGGTATCCGGCGTCCAACATGAGCGCATTCGCTGGAACGGGCGCTCCCGTCCGCATGTCGGCGACCTGCACCGGCTCGCCCTGCTTCGTGGCTTCGGCGACGGCACCGGAAATCTCCGCGTGGTGCTCCTTGAGCGCGGCGATCAGATCGCCGGTCATGCCGTAGTTGGCCTGCAGCTCGAATTCCTGCCGCATCTCGTCATGGACGTAGATCGATCCGGCGTCGGTGTCGGAGAGCTGAACAGCCTTGGAAACAATGGTGGAGAGCACCGTCTGCAGGTCGAGCGTGGAGTTGACCGCCTGTGTCAGTTCGCCCAATGCGCGCAGCTCCTCGACCGATTGCCCGAGCTCCTCCGTGCGCGCGCGCAGTTCGGTGAGCAGCCGCACGTTCTCGATGGCGATCACGGCTTGGCTGGCGAAGTTCGACACGAGGTCGATCTGTTTGTCGGTGAATGGCCGCACCTCCTGGCGATATATCGCGATAGCGCCGACGAGCTCGTTCTCCTTGAGCATCGGCACCGCGAGGAGGCTTCGCGCGCCGGCGGAGTTGACGAGAGCGAGCATTCTGGGATCGTGCTCGATATACGCTTGCTCCGTCCTGAGGTCAGCAACGTGGACCACCCCTTTGGTATCCGCTATGCGGGCGAGCGGCATATCTGGATGATGATCGCGCAGCACAATCACCGGTTCGCGGTGGTACCATTCGGTATAGCTGGACGGATCGGCGATATTGCAGACGTTGCGGAAGCCGTCTCCTTCGCGAAGGAACATGGTGCCGAACTTGGCCTCGCAGAGCCGCGTCGCGTTCGCCAGCATTGTATCGAACACGGGCTTGAGGTCCCCGGGCGAACTCGAAATGACGCGCAGCACCTCGGAAGTTGCGGTCTGCTGCTCAAGCGATTCGCTCAATTCGCGGGTGCGCTGCTCGACCTTCTTTTCCAGGCCGGCATAGGATTCCTGCAGCTGGCCCGCCATGTCGTTGAACTGGTCGGCGAGCGCCTCGAGCTCGTCCCCGGTCTTGATCGCGATGCGCTGGGAGAGATCGCCGCGGCCGATGCGCGCCGCGCCGGTCTGTAGCGCCTGGATCGGTCCGACCATGCGGCCGGCGAGAAACATGCCAGCGAGCACGGCGAAACCGAGCGCGCCCAAAAGCACGAAGGCAAGCCGCTTCAATGCCGCGTAGAGCGGCGCGTAGGCTTCCTCAGCCGGCAGCTCGACGAACATGAGCCAGCCGAGCGGCGCTACGTGGGCATAGGCGGTGAGCACCTTGCGCCCTTCGATGTTCTCCGCTTCCTGAACCGTCTCCGCCGGATTGTCGGGGGTCGCTGCGCCGGAGGTGCTGGCGCGCGCCGCGCGCACTTGCGCGAGCTTCGACATGTCGGTGTTGCGCAGCACCAGGCTGATATCAGGGTGCGCAATCAGCCGGCCTTGCGCGTCGACGACATAGGCGTGGCCGCGCTCGCCGACCTTGATCTGCGAGACCACGTCCCAGATCAGCTTGAGATTGACCTCGGCGACGCTCACGCCGGCGTCGCGCCGCGTCCCGGCGATGGCCAAGGTCATGTACGGCTCGGATTCACGGCGGAAATAGACCGGGCCGTAGTAGACCTTGCGTGCGACCGCTTCCGCGAACTTCGGGTCGCCCGAGAGATCGGCGCCGCTTGCGACGACGTCCATGGCGAGCCGCGACACCCGCAGCCGCTCTTTGCCGGTGGCGTCGAGCTGGGCGAGCTCAGTAATGGCGGGAACTTGGCGCAACAGCCGCAGGGCGTCGAAACGGCGCTGCTCGATTGAGCCCGCCGACCAAGGCAGTTGCGTCGTCCAGCCGAGCTGGCTCTCGATCTCCTTGATGAACTGCCCGATCTTTGCTGCGGCGGCTTCCGCTTGTTCGCGTTGGATGCGAATGAGAGCGGCCTTATGCTCCTGATAGTAGAAGAAGACGTCGAACACGCCGTTGGAGAGGAGCGCAAGACAGACGACAGCAACGAACAGCGCAACGTATTTGGTGAACAAGCGCCGGCGGGTTTTCGGGGCGGACATTTCGGCGTCCACGCGTGGCTCTCCGCTGGCGCTCGCCGCCGGCCGGCGCCAGGTGAAGCCACGCCTGAGCAAATCAGCAACCCTCATCCCGGCCACTCTATCAGGGCTGGGCGGAGTTGTGTCACGTGGACCCGGGTCCGCCTCATTTCAAACCTCTCGCTTTGTCATCCCGGCCGAGCCGGGCAGCGACGGCTTCGTCCGCGCCACGGAACGACAGAGCGGACGTGTGAGAGTTCCCCTCACTCGATCACTCTGTTGGCGCGGGCCAGCAAGGTCGGTGCGAGCTCAAGACCGAGGGCCTTCGCCGTCTGCAAATTGATGACCAGCTCGAAGATAGTGGGTTGCTCGACCGGCAGATCGCTTGGCCGGGCACCGCGGAGAATGCGGTCCACATACGTGGCGCCGCGCCAGTAGATCGCCTGCAGGCTCGGCCCATAGGCCATGAGTGCGCCCGCATCCGCATATTCGGAATAAATCGAGAAAAGCGGCAACGCCGCCTCGGATGCGAGGGACACGATTTCGAGGCCATACGAGGCGATGACCGGGTCATCGATGAGCATCATGGCCGCAGCCTGCGCGCCGGCCGCGGATTTGACCGCATCTTTGAGTTCATCGGAGCCCGAGACGGGAACGGCTTTCAACTCGAGGCCGAGTTGATTGCTCGCCAGCTCCAGTTCGTGAAACACCACCGCGCTGCCCTGACTGGGTCGGTGCCACAAGACCGCCACGCGCCTTGCGCTCGGCAACGCCTCCTTGAGCAGCTCCAATCTTTTACCGCTCAAATCCGAACCCATGCCGCTCAGGCCGGTGATATTGGCGCCGGGCCGGGCGAGGTTGGCGACGATGCCAGATTGCACGGGATCCGCGACCTGAATGAAAATGACCGGAATCGTGCGGGTAGCGTCTTTGGCCGCGAGCGCGGGCCGCGTCGGGCTTGCGACAATCAACTCGACCGGAAGGCCGACGAGCTCGGCGGCAAGCCGCGGCAGCTGTTCGGCACTGCCCTCGGAGAAGCGCCACTCGATCGCAAGGTTCTGCCCTTCCACCCAGCCGAGGTCGCGCAGTCCCTGCTGGAAGGCGCGGAACACAGGGGTGGGGTGGGTCTGGAGCGAGCCCTGGGACAGGACGCCGAGTCGCCGGATCTTCGGTTGCGCGCGCGCGGGTCCGGAGGCGGCGGCCATTGCTGCGCCGACAAAGCTGAGAAAGTCTCGCCGTTTCATCCCTTTGCCCTATGCCGCCGCACGCGTAACGTGTGCTTATAGCCTCGAACTCAACTCGCGGCCTGTAGCCTGACGGTTGGCCGCAATATCCCGCGTGGATTTTGCCGGGGGGCGCGTGCAAGGTCCTTGGGCGGGATCTGAATCGTTCTGAATCCAGCTCCCGCGAGCGACACGCGCAGAAAGAACGTAAGAGGCTACGAAATCTCTGGTTGTAGGGGCGCCGTTATTCGATCACCTCGTCGGCGCGGGCGATGAACGTGGGCGAGAGCTCCAGGCCAAGGGCCTTGGCGGTCCTGAGGTTAACCGCAAGATCGAACTTGGTGGGCAGCTCCACCGGCAGATCGCCTGGCTTGGTGCCTTGCAGGATTCGGTGCACGTAGCCGGCGGCGCGTCGGAACAGGTCGGGCACGCTCGCGCCGTAGGCCATCAGCCCGCCGGCGAACACGTTTTCCTTGGCCTGGTACATGCCGGGCAGACGATTGCTCGCCAGAAACTCGATAACGTGGCCGATGTGATGCTGGTGGAAGGGATCGTTGGTCACCATGACTGCATCGGGCCGCTCGCGCAGCATCGCCCCGAAGGCAGGTTCGAACTCAGCAAAACTGCGTGCCTCGACCGGGATCAGCACGATCCCTGCGGCAGAGGCGGCGGCCTTCATCTCGGCGAGTGTGGCCAGGTTCGAGGCGTTGTCGGGATTGATGAGGAAGGCGACGCGGCTCACGTTCGCAATCGCCTCGCGCAGCAGCTGCAGCCGCTTGGGGCCGAGGTCGGAAGTGAGCACGGTATTGCCGGTGATGTTTCCGCCTGGGCGGGCGAGGCTGGCGACCAGGCCCGCGCGCACCGGATCGCCAACACCGACCATGATAATGGGAATGGTCGTCGTGGCCTGCTTGGCCGCGTGCGTCGGCGGCGTGCCGAAGGTCGCGATCACGTCGACCGGGCGGCGAACGAGTTCGGCCGCGACCTCCGCTAGACGGTCCGGCGCGCCCTCGCCGTACCGGTATTCGTAAGCGACGTTCTGGCCTTCCACGTAGCCGAGCTGGCGCAAGCCTTGGCGGAAGGCGTGCCACATCGGTGCATCGTCGATGATGCCGATACGCGGGATTTTTGCCGGCTGTTGTGCGCGAAGCGCAAGCGGCCAGGTGGCCCCGGCGCTGCCCAGCAGGGCAATAAAGTCGCGTCGTCTCACTTCGCCACCCGTGAATGGCCGGCGGCTCGCGCCCCCAACCCCAAAGCTACGCCAAAACGCGCGCCCCGCCCACCTTGCAATGAATGACCAAAGCGCCCCGCCGGCGAGCCGACCAGCCGCGCCTCGTTGCGGCGACAATGTCGATCGCTCCGGATTTCGTCATTGGGACAGATCTGAATCGTTCTGAATCCGCCAGACGCGTCAGCGGTTTCGGACCGCAAGTGGAGTGCGTTTTGGGCTGTCATTTGGCCCCAGCAACCCGGACATCCATGACCACCGCTCGGATTATGGATGACGGCGGGTCGGCGAAGGCGAGTGCGGGGCGCAGTCAACTTGGGAGACGCGCGGCCGGCTCACGGCGTTGAGGAATCGAGCCGGCGGATCACCAACATGGTGATGTCGTCGGAAGGGAGTGCCGTGCCGACGAAGCCGCGGACCGCTTCGCCGACAGACTTTACGATTTCGGCGGCAGTCGAGCATCCAGCGCCCGCGCGCAACACCGCCTCCAGGCGAGCTTCGGCGAAGAACTCTCCATCGCCATTGGCCGCTTCAGTCACGCCATCGGTAAACACATAAATGCATTCCCCCGGCGCCAACGCCGTGCGTCCGGTGTTGTAAACTGCGTCCGGGCAAACGCCGAGGATAATGCCCTTGGCGCCTTCCATCGCTGCGAGCCCTCGCCCATTCACTCGGTACGGCACGTTATGGCCGGCGTTGCAGAATTCAAGCTCGCCGGTTGCCGGCCTGAGCACGGCGAAGAACAACGTCACGAACATCATGTCGTCGTTGTTCTCGCAAAGTTCGCGGTTCACACGCGCGATGATCTCGGCCGGGGATGCTGAGGAGCCCTGCCGCGAGCGCATGAGGTCGGTGGCGATGCGAATAAGACTCTTGGTGCGCGCCATGAACAGCGCCGCGGCCATGCCCTTGCCCGAAACGTCGCCGACCAGGAAGCATAGCCTTCCGTCCTCGGTGAGGAAAAAATCGTAGAGATCGCCGCCTACCTCGCGCGCCGGTTCCATGCTTGCGCACAGGTCGATTGGACAGTCGGGGCTCGGGGACGGAAACGACTGCGGCACCATGGCCATCTGCAGCCGGCGCGCGGAATCGAGTTCCTCCTGCAGGCGCGCGAGATGGGCATCGACCTCGTCCCGCAACCGCTTCTTCTCGAGGGTCGCGCCGAGGCGGGCTTTCAGCAAAACCGGGTTGAACGGCTTGAGCAGATAGTCGATGGCGCCTAGCTCGATGCAGCGCGCCACGCTGCTCATCTCGGTCAGTGCCGAGATCATGATCACGGGCAGATCGCGCAGCCGCGTCTGGTCCCTAAGCCAGCTGAGTACCTCAAAGCCGTCGACCTTCGGCATCATGACATCGAGCAGGACGAGGTCGAACGCGCTCGCCTTGAGGCGCGCGATCGCCTCTTCTCCGTCGCGCGCGGTCTCGATGTTGGTATAGCCCTCGAGATCGAGATGAAGCTTCAACGTATAAAGATTGTCATCGTTGTCATCGACAACGAGGATGCGGGGCGAAGCTCCCATCGGGCGATTGCCGGTCACCTTGCTGTTCCCGTCATGCCGCGCTGGGGAGTGTAGACCATGTTGCGGGCATATCGAACAGAACCTGGCGTCACTGCCGCCAGTGGGCCTGCTCGTACCCGCGGAGGCGGAGACTCGGTTACTCCGAGATTGCCGCTTTTGCGGGAATGCGCCTGGAGTTCGGGTCAACCTGTGTGCCTCGAAGGCAAAGGGAACCAGGCAGTCGCAAGCAACTTGTGGGCTGAATCATTCTGAAATGTTCTGAGCCGGATCGGTTTCGGCATTCCGCACGGACGCGAATGCCGCTATGACTGCCGATACGTGGCGAACCTACAGGCGCTGCATGGACATCTCGGCTGACGATCTCGCCGGCGGCATCACTAAGGTCGTCTTGCGCGGGCGCTTCGACACCACGGGAGCGGTGGTAGTCGAGCTGCCATTCAACAAGGTCGCCACGGAAAAGCAAAAGATCGTAGTCGACCTTTCCGCCGTGAACTTCCTCGCCTCCTATGGCATTCGCGTGCTCCTGGTCGGCGCCAAAGTCGTTAAAAGCA
>Ga0307277_10000049_pt1 | contig 33573 bp, 35 predicted proteins | sample ER_DNA_116_FD_194473 | JGI IMG/M metagenome (GOLD analysis project Ga0307277, IMG submission 194473) | Bulk soil microbial communities from the East River watershed near Crested Butte, Colorado, United States - ER_DNA_116 | ecosystem: Environmental > Terrestrial > Soil > Floodplain | place...
GCGAACCGGCCGAAGTTGATCAAGGAGCTTTGCAGAGCCGTCGGGCGAAGATGGGGCGCCGCAAGTGCGGCAATCGCCTGCGCAGCCAGGAACAGGATGCTGATGGCAATGAGTCGGGACTGGTCGCGAGCGTCACCGAAGAGGGCCACGAGCAGAGCGCCCGCGACGATCCCGGCGCTCAGGAGCACGTGCGGATCGGCCGCCAGTCGCCGCAGGGCCTTGTTGGTGAGCCAGGTCCGACGCCGTGTTCGTGGCGTGGGCATGGTCAGCCGAAGTGTCGTCATTCCGCAACGGACCTTATCGCCCTGACCCGGTCGTCAACAGGGGGACGGAGGTCCCACATCGAATGGTTCGTTCGCCGTACGCCCGTCCGGCCGGCGGAGTCATGAACCTCTGGGGGATGGCGGTTCGGCAGGCATCGTCCGCTAGACTCCCGCTGGTGCCACGCTCCGCGTCCCCGTAGCTCAGTGGACAGAGCAACCGCCTTCTAAGCGGAAGGTCGCAGGTTCGAATCCTGCCGGGGACGCTCCGACATGCCGCAGCGAGGACGTCGAAGCCGATGGGGGAAGGAACGAAGCCGCCGCCGCGCCTCGGAGCACCGATCAGGATCGTGGCCGTGGCCGGCCTCGCGATCCTGACAGGCGGCGCCCTGCTCGGGCTGACACTTGTCCTTGGCACGGGTGCGGCCCCGCAGCCGGGATCCGCCTCTGCCTCCGGCGTACCCACCGCGTCGGCCCTCCTTGCCGACGTTCAGCCGCCTCGGCCGCCCAGCCCGTCCGGGACAGCAAGCGCGGCACCGCTGCATCGAGTCGGCGAACGGCTCGCGATCGCCGGTCGCGCGGCTCATACCGTCCTGCGGGTAGAGGAGTGGGGCGCCCCGTCAGGGTCGGGCCGTCGCGGCCTGGCCGTGCGCGTCGAGGTCGAGGCCCTCCGGAACCAGACAAGCTTCGACTTCCAGAACTACCAGGTCCAGGATGGCGCCGGCGGGATCTTCAGTGCGCAGTCCCCGGGGAAGCAGCCGGCTCTGGCCTACGGCGACCTGCGGCTGGGCGACAAGGAGGTCGGGTGGGTCACGTTCGCCGTCCCGCTCGAAGGACCGTACGTCCTGTCCATCCGGACGTCGCTCGGCAACGGCCTGGACGACATCACGCGTGTCGCACTGGAGCCGATCCAGCCGTCCTCGCCGGATCCGACGCCCGCACCGCGCCCGAAGCCGACGGCTCCGACGACGCTGGCGAACTACGGCTATCCGCCGACGATCGACTCGACCTACTTCTCCGGGTTCGGCGGAGCCCTGCCCGGATCGTCGGTCTCGGAAGTGCGCGGCGACTGGTCCGAGCCGAAGGTCACGTGCAGCGGTACGACGGCGCGCGACGCCGCGTTCTGGGTGGGCATCGAAGACACGACAGGTCATTATCTCCAGCAGCTCGGCACGCTGGCCGTCTGTGACGGGACCGGCCCGCCGACGTACAACGCCTGGTACGAGATGTTTCCGGTCGCACCGGTGCCGATCGACATGGCGATCCATCCCGGCGATCGGATGACCGCCAGCGTGAGCGTCAGGGGATCGACCTGGCGCCTGTCGATGACGAACAGGACGACCGGAGCCACGTTCACGATCAACAAGCAGCGATCGGCGAAAGCGGTCATCGCCCTGTGGATCGCCGAGGCGCCGTCGACCTCGACGTCCGACGTCGGCAACCACGTCCTGCCGCTCGCGGACTACGGCACCGTGACCTTCAGCCGATGCTCGGCGGTCGTGGACGGATCCAGCCGAACGCTGACGGATCGGAGCTGGGCCCATTTCCGGTTCGACATGGTCACGACGAACGGCGCTGCTAAGGCGGTCACGTCGTCTGCCTCCGCCGACGGGACGTCATTCCGTTCGAGCTGGCGCCACAGCTGACGCCGCAATGACGATCCGCATGGAAGGGCGAGGGGAACGATGAGCCTGCCATCGAGGATCGAGACCGCGATCGTCGGCGCGGGACAGGCCGGCCTGACGATGAGCTGGTTTCTGCGGCAGGCCGGCCGCGAGCACCTGCTGGTCGATCGTCGTACCACGCTCGGCGGCGGGTGGCAGGACCGCTGGGATGCGTTCCGGCTCGTCTCGCCGAACTGGACCGCGTCCTTTCCCGGCGCCCCATACGACGGCGACGATCCCCATGGCTTCATGCCACGTCGCGAGATCTCCGATCGGGTCGCCGCTTACGCCGCGAGGATCGACGCTCCGGTGCATCTCGAATCGGCCGTCGAGCGGCTCATCGCGCGACCTGGGGGCGGCTTCCGGCTGGAGACGACGGGCGGCTCCATCGAGGCCGACCAGGTCGTGGTCGCAGCCGGCAGCTTCCATCGGCCACGCCTCCCGGCGATCGCCGCTGATCTGCCGGCCCGTCTGACCCAGCTCCACACACACTACTACCGGAGCGAGGAAGAGCTGCCGCCCGGCGGGGTCCTCGTGGTGGGTACCGGCCAGTCCGGCGTGCAGATCGCGGAAGAGCTCATGGACGCCGGTCGGGATGTCTACCTCTCCGTTGGGACCGCGGGTCGGGTTCCGCGGCAGTACCGTGGTTCGGACATCTTCCGCTGGCTCAACGGCCTCGGGACCCAAGGTGACGTCGTCGGCGTGTCGCTTCCGACAGTCGACCAGCTACCTGATCCGCGGGCGCGACTCATGGGCAACCCGCATCTCTCGGGTCACGGCGGCGGGCATGACACCAACCTTCGCCAGTTCGCGGCGGCCGGGATGACCCTGATAGGGCGGATAGAGGGTGTGACAGGGGAGCGGCTCTCGCTGGCGGACGATCTTCAGACGAACCTCGGGCGAGCCGATGCCTTCTTCGACGAACGGTTCCGGGAGTCCTGCGACCGGTTCATCGAGCGATCGGGGATCGACGCGCCTCCGGACGAGCGCGTGCCGTTCGCGTTCGAACCGCCGGTGCTTCGGGAGCTCGATCTCGCCGCTCCCGGGATCTCGACGGTGATCTGGACGACGGGATATCGGCTGGACTATGGCTGGCTCGATCTGCCGATCCTCGACGACCAGGGATTGCCGCGCCAGCACCGGGGCGTGTCGGAGGTGCCGGGCCTCCATTTCCTGGGCTTGTTGTGGCAGCGCAACCAGCTGTCGGCCACGCTGATGGGCCCGGCGGTCGATGCGGGCCACCTTGCCGCCGCGATGGGCCTTCCGGAGATCGCGTGGGAGCGACTCGGGATGCCGGGGGCACCCAGCGATCAGCCCAGGTCCGCGCCCTCCATCTCGAGCTCCTCGGGGTCGTCGAGAACCTCGTCGGCGTAGCACCACCGCCACGCTTCGCCGGGCTGCTGGGAGCGGGCGACCGGGTGGCCCGTCGCGTGGAAGTGAGCCGATGCGTGCTTGTTCCTGCTCTGGTCGCAGCACCCGACATTGCCGCAGGTCAGGCAGGTCCGCAGATGGACCCAGGTGTCCCCGACGGCGCTGCACTCCAGGCAGCCATCGGCGGCGGGCATCGCCTCCCGCGACTCGTACAGGTGCTGGCACGACCCCATCGCTCGATCAGCCTCCCGATTCGGAGGGACGCTCGGCTGACGCACACGCATGGCACCGTCCGACGACAGTGAGATGAGAGAGGTCGACCTCGAAGCCACGGCCGCGCCGGAACGCGTCGATCGTCGCCGCCGCCTCATCGGACCCGATCTCCCAGCTGCTGCCGCAGCCGTCGCAGTGGAGGTGGCCGTGCTCGTCGCCGGGCCGGACGTGGAATTCCTCGCGGCCATCAAGCCCGTGGGCGTGGCGCACGAGCCCGACGTCCTCGAGCGCCCGCAGCGTCCGGTAGACCGTCGACGGCGTGGTGGCCGGGTCGATCGATCGACACCGCTCCACGAGGTCGCTGCCGGTGACGTGACCGGCCGTCTGGTCGAGGACCTCGAGGATCAGCCGGCGCTGGGGCGTCCAGCGCATGCCCGCCCGGCGGAGGTGCTCGCGGACGTCGGGAAATCGCGCCTCGGGAACGCGGGCGCCGATCGGAGATCCGCGAGTGATCATCGCGCGAAGTATAGACATCGGCCGCACCTGCAACATGTTGCGATAACATGCGGCCGAGACCGATCTCTCCCGCCGGATGCCGCCCCAGGGGTCCCCGTTCGTGCTCCTCGTCCCCCGATCAACCCGAGCCGTGGCCGCGCCGATTGCCGTTACGCTGGTCTTCGCCTGCGTCGCGGGTGCCTGCGCGCCGGCGAACGGCGGCCCCGGCGGCCCCGGCGGGTCGGTCGGATCGGTCGGATCGGCCGGCGCCGGGACATCGCTCGGCTGGTCGGACACGCTGACCGGCGGGCCGGAGAAGCTCGATGTCGCGACGACGGTCGCCCCGATCAGCTCGATCGCACGCAACATCGGCGGCGACCGCATCCGGCTCCGCGGCCTGATCCCGGACGGAACGAACTCGCACACGTTCGAGCCCGCGCCGGCCGACGCGCAGACGCTCGCGAGCGCCGACCTGATCGTCGTGAATGGGCTCCATCTCGAGCAGCCGACCGTCGAGCTCGCCGCTGCGTCGAAACGACCCGAGACGCCGATCAGGCAGCTGGCCGACGAGACGATCACGAAGGACCATTGGCTGTTCGATTTCAGCTTCCCCGCCTCGGCCGGCGACCCGAACCCACACCTCTGGATGGACGTCCAGTACGCCACCCGCTACGCCGAGCTCCTGCGCGACTGGTTCAGCCAGGCGGATCCGCCCAATGCCGCGACCTATGTTGCCAACTTCACGGCCTACAAGAACAGGCTCGACCAGCTGGACGCGATGATCCGGAAGGGGGTCGCTTCCGTCCCGGAAGGGGATCGCAAGCTGCTGACATACCACGATTCATGGGCCTACTGGGCCCGCGAGTACGGCTTCACCGTGATCGGCGCGGTCCAGGCGAGCGACTTCTCCGATCCGAGCCCCCAGGAGGTCGCCCGCCTGATCCAGCAGATCCGGACGGAGCACGTGCCCGCGGTCTTCGGCTCGGAGGTGTTCCCGAGCCCGGTTCTCGAGCAGATCGCCCGCGAGTCCGGGGCGACGTTCGTCGACAAGCTCCGCGACGATGAGCCGCCGGGACCGATCGGCTCCGCCGGACATACATATCTCGGGATGATGAAGAGCGACATGCAGGTGATCGTCGACGCGCTCGGCGGCGATCCGTCGATCTTCGATCCGCTCGATCCGACGGACACCTTCGCCCGATGACGGCGACGGTTCGTCCGGAGCCCGCCGGGGCAGGCGCGGCCGGAGCCCGGCCGCCGGCCGGCGACGAAACGCCGCTCGTCCGCTTCGCCGGCGTGACCTGCGGCTACGACGGTCGCGCCGTCCTCCGGGACATCGACCTGACGATTCGCGAGGGGTCGTTCGTCGGGATCGTCGGGCCGAGCGGCGCCGGCAAGACCACGCTGCTCCGGGCGATCGTCGGGGCCGTCCCCCGGATCGAGGGCTCGCTCACGTTCGACGGCCGGCCGGTCGGTGGGCGGGCCACGAAGGGGATCGGCTGGGTGCCCCAGCTCGAGACCGTCGACTGGAATTTCCCTGCGACCGTTCGCGAGGTCGTGCTCATGGGTCGCTGGTCGGAGCGGCCCTGGCAGGCCTGGGCGTCGCGGGAGGATCGGGCGGCGGTCGACCGGCTGCTGGACCGGCTGGGCATCGGCGGGCTCGGCGGCCGGCACATCCGGGAGCTCTCCGGCGGCCAGCAGCAACGGGTCTTCCTGGCCCGGGCGATGATCGGCGACCCGCGGCTGCTCCTCCTCGACGAGCCGACCTCGGGCGTCGACCTCAAGACCCGCGACGACATCCTCCACCTGCTCGCCGACCTGAACGGCGAGGGCCGGACGATCGTGATCACGACCCACGAGCTGAACACGGTCGCGGCGCACCTGCCATGGGTGGTCTGCGTGAACGGCAAGGTCATTGCCGAGGGCGATCCGGATGAGATCTTCACGTCCGACATCCTCGGCCGGACGTACGGCGCCGACCTTCGGGTCGTCCGCCAGGACGGGATCGTGCTCATCGCCGACGCCGCCCCGCATCGCCTGCGCGATGCGCTCCGCCATCGGCACGAGGGCTTCGAGCACGCCCACCATGAGCACGAGGGCTCCGACCACAGTCACCCCGCCGGTGGGCCAAACCCGTGAGCTTCATCGTCGACCCGCTCGCCTTCGAGTTCTTTCGCCAGGGAGTGATCGCGTCGCTCCTCGTCGGCGCGCTGTGCGGGATGCTCGGCGTGTACATCGTCCTTCGCCGGATGAGCTACATCGGCCACGGCCTGTCCCACTCGATCTTCGGCGGGGCGGTGATCGCCTACGTGGCGTCGCTGAACTTCTATGTCGGCGCCGGGCTGTGGGGCTTCTTCTCCGCGCTCCTGATCAACGCGACCGCCCGCCGCCGCCGGATCGGCGCTGATGCCGCGATCGGCATCATCACGACGGCGAGCTTCGCGGTCGGCGTCGCCCTGATCAGCAAGACCCGCAGCTTCACCCGCAACTTCGAGGCGGCGCTGTTCGGCAACATCCTCGGGGTCACGCCCGTCAGCCTGATCGTCATCGCTCTGGTCACCCTCGCCGTCGCGACATTCATCCTCCTGTTCTACAAGCGGCTGCTCTTCATGACGTTCGATCCCGAGGTCGCAGCGATCCAGGGCGTCGAGGTCGGCCGGACGGACAGCCTCTTCGCCCTGGCAATGGCCGCGACGATCGTCGCGTCGATCAACGTGGTCGGGGTGACCCTGATCGCGGCAACGCTCGTCATCCCCTCGACAACGGCCCGCCTGCTGACCGATTCGTTCGGCCGGATGCTCGTGGCCTCGACGGTCATGGGCGCCGTCTCGGGCGTCGTCGGGATGTACCTGAGCTACTGGCTGGACGTGTCCTCGGGTGCGACGATCGTCCTGCTGGAGGCCGGCGTGTTCCTCGCGGTCTTCGCGGCGACGACCGTGTCCCGGCGGCGGACCGGCTGGGCCGACCAGCGGGTCCCGGTTCTCGCCGCGGACCGACCGGCTGACGACCTCGGCTGAGCGGATCCGCTCAGCCGGTTGACGTAGGGGTCTGGCGCGTCACGCCCGTCGCGCCGGGCGGTCCGGCCTCGATCCGGCGACGGATCGCCTCGACGCTGCTCGACTCCCAGTCCGACTCGATCCACCACGTGGCTCCCGCGGCCTCGTACTCGGCGACAGTTGCCGTTGCAGCCTCGGGGTCGCCGCCCGGTGTCCGGCCCTCGACGACCACGTCCCACGGCCGATCGCGCGAGGCGGCGGGCCACTCCTTCTCGGCCCAGGCGACGATCTCCCGCACGGCGTCGACACCGTCCACCTGGGCGTAGATCCCGTCCCAGCGCAGCGTCCGGCGCATCGATCGCTCGTGCGGCCAGACCCCGACGACCCAGATCGGGATCCGCGGCCGTTGGATCGGCGTCGGCTGGAACGTCATCTCGGCGAACCTGAAATGGCGGCCCTCGAAGCCAAAGGGCCGACCGCTCCATAGGCCCTCGAGGATCGCCAGGCTCTCGTCGAGGAGCTCTGCGCGGGCCCTCGCGTCGGTCGGCTCGCCGACGAGACCGAAGGCAGCATCGTCAAGCGCTCCCAGGCCGACCGGGAGGACGAGCCGGCCGCCCGACAGGCGATCGAGGGTCATCGTCTCCCGGGCGAGCTTCCATGGCCTCCGGCGGGCGGGCGGCGTGACGATGGCGCCAAGCCGAACGCGCTCCGTCCGCATCGCCATCGCCGCCATGACCACCCACGGGTCGTAGGCCTCCACCGACCCGATCGCGATGGCGTCCCAGGTGAATACGCCATCCCAGCCATGGGCCTCGGCGAGGGCAGCGAGCTCGGCGGCGGCTCGTGGGTCGCCTGTCGTGACGATGATTCCGTGCTTGAGCGGCACCATTCGATGGTAGGGGAGCGACGGGAAGCGATCAGGACGGGCTCGGCGGCACGAGGTTGACAATCAGGCGACAGAGGCCGTTCGCGCTGCGGTGACGAGGTCGGCCGCCTTGTCGATCGGGATCGCGAAGCCGAGACCCTCGGCACTCGAGGCGGTCGCGGTGTTGACGCCGATGACCTCGCCCGATGCGTTGAGGAGCGGGCCGCCGCTGTTTCCGGGGTTGATCGCGGCATCCGTCTGGATCAGTCCGCTGAGGGTCACGGGTCGGCCGGTTTCCTCGTCCTGCACCGTGATCTCGCGATCGAGCGCCGAGACGATCCCCTTGGTCACCGTCTCGGTGAACGTGCCGAGCGGGCTGCCGATCGCGATCGCGGTCTCGCCGACAGTCACCTTCGACGACTGTCCCAGCTTCGCCGGGCTGAGGCCCGTGGCATCAACCTTCACGAGTGCCAGGTCCTGGTCGCTGGAAACCTTGACGACCGCGGCCGGATATTCCGAGCCATCGGCCAGCGTCACCTTCAGCGCCGTCGAGCCTTCGACGACGTGGCGGTTCGTCAGGACATATCCATCGGACGTCAACACGATGCCCGATCCGACACCCGTCGCAGTGCCATTGCCCTGCGGGCCGCGGCCCGTGGAGATCTGCGAGGTGATGGTCACCACCGAATCGCGGACGGCGGCGACGACGGCGGTGATGTCGCCCTGCTCGATGGTCGTGGGAGCGTTGGATGCCGCCGCGGCGGCGTTGGCATTGGCTGTCGGGGAGGGCGCGATCGTGGCTGTCTGCGCAGGTTGCGTCAGACCGAGGAGGGCGAGGGTCGATCCGGATGCCAGCGTGGCCGACAGGATTGCCGCCGCGAAGACGGTCGCAAGGAGGCGGCGGCGTGGCTCGCGGCCGAGCGGGAGGGATGGCGTAGAGGGTGCGTCTGCCGAAGCACTGGATGCCGAGCCGGCCGCGGCACCTGCGCTGGTGCCGCTCGCCGGATCGAAGCCGGCGTTCGGGGGCGTCGGAGGCGCGACGCGAGCGGCGGCGATCTCGTCCCAGGAGGGAGGCGGCGTGTCTGCCGATGGGGTTGAGGCACGCCAGGGCGAGGTCGAGGGCGTCATCTCGGAACGAGGGTCGTGGAACATGTCGTTGTCTCCGGCGCGGGCAGGCTGGTGGATTGATCCCAGTCAACGCCCGGCGGTTGAGAACGTCGTGAGACGCCGGCGCTCGGCTCCGCGACCTCTGATCAGCCGCGATCCGCCGCGGCCGACGTGAGATCAGCCGCGATCAGCGGGAGCGACCGCGCGGCGCGACGATCCGCGCTCGGTGGCGGCGGGCTGATCGGCCGCCGGCAGGCGCACGATGAACCGCGCCCCGCCCTCGGGCCGGTTCGTGACCTCGATCCGGCCGTCGTGGAGGTCCACGATCGACTTGGCGATCGCGAGCCCGAGCCCCGTTCCGCCGCCCGCAGCGCCGGGGGCGCGCCAGAACCGCTCGAACACGCGCGGCATGTCCTCTGGGAGGATCCCGGCTCCGTCGTCATCGACTTCGACGACCGCCTCCCGTTCCTCACCGCGGACACGGACGCGGACCGAGCCGCCGCGGGGCGTGTGCCGGACCGCGTTGTCGACCAGGATGACGATCAGCTGGCGAAGCCTCGCCGGATCGCCGCTCACCATCGCCGGCTCGGGATCGAGCGACAGGTGGATGCCTCGATCCTCGGCCGTCTTGACGAGGGCCCCGGCGCCGTCGGCGGCGATGTCACCGAGGTCGACGGTCGCCCGGGCAAGCGTGATCGCGCCCGAATCGGACCGCGCGAGCAGCAGCAGGTCCTCGACGAGGGCCGTCAGGTGCCCGACCTCGGCGTCGATATCGTCGAGCGCCTCCTTGGCCGCCGGTGCGGGCCCGCGCAGGTTCCGTCGGAGATGCTCTACCGAGCTCCGGATGACGGTCAGGGGCGTCCGCAGCTCATGGCTCGCATCTGCCGCGAACTCACGTTGGCGACGGAGCGCGGCGCGCTGCGAAACGAGCGATTCGCGGATCGGGACGAGGGCACGGCGGGCGTACACGGCGCCGAAGCCAAAGGCGACGAGGACGACGACCGCGCCACCGAAGAGGAGGACCCGGAGGATGGCGTCGAGCGTCTGCTGCTCCGCGGTCCGATCCTGGATCACCTGGATGTAGACGTCTCCGAAGTCCGTCGTCACCCGATCGGTCAGGACTCGGACCGGGACGACCGCCGACTGCTGATCGGGGCCGATCGTCTGGACGGTCGTCATTCGGAGGTCGTGCCCATCCCCGGCCGACGCGGCCGACACGGAATCGGCGACTGGCAGGCCTGCGGGCAGCCCGGGACCCCCACCCAGGTTGCGGCCCTGTGCGTCGACTGCGATCGCGATCGTGCCGGATGAGTTCCCGCCGAACGTGAACCCATACGACGGCCGGTCCGGCCGAACGCCCGGGTGCTCGAGGACGGCCACGATCTGCCGCGCGCGGCCCTCGACCTGGGTCACGCCGTTGTCGGCCAGCGTCCGCGCCGCGCTCGCGTAGAGGGCCACGCCCAGGATTGCGAGGACGAGCAGGGTCGTCAGGCCGCTCCAGGCGACGAGCCGGAGTCGGACGTCGCGGATCAGACGGGCGTCGCTCGTCGCCTCGCCATCCGCCGAGGGGCCGCTGTCGAGCTCGGTGATCCCGTCAGGCATCGCTCAGTCGATAGCCGACGCCACGGACGGTCTCGATCCGATCTCCCTCGCGGCCCAGCTTCGACCGGAGGTAATGGATGTACGCGTCGACGGCGTTCGGCGTCACCGCAACCCCGAACGGCCACGCCTGATCGAGGAGCTGGTCGCGGCTCAGCGCCTGGCCGGGATGGCGGAGGAGCGATTCGAGGAGCGAGAACTCGCGTGGGCTCAGGTCGACCCGCTCGTCGCCGACCATCACGGTCCGCGTGGCCTCGTCGAGGACGATCGGACCTGCGGTCAGCTTCGGCTCGGCCCGGCGCGTCGCGTTGTCGGCCCGACGGGCAAGCGCGCGCAGACGCGCGGCGAGCTCGTCGTAGGCGAACGGCTTGACCACGTAGTCGTCCGCTCCCGTGTCGAGGCCGGTGACCCGATCGCCGACCGTGTCGCGAGCTGTCAGCATCAGGATCGCGAGATCGCGCTTGTCGCGTCGGATCCGCCGGGCGACCTCGAGGCCGGAGATGTCGGGCAAGCCGATGTCGAGCACGACCACGTCGATGCCGTTCTCGCCCAACGCGATCTCGAGGCCGGTTTCGCCGTCAGCGGCCACCTCGACGTTGTGGCGGTCCTGTTCGAGGAGCCGCGCCAGCGAGCGGCTGAGACGCTCGTCGTCCTCGACGAGCAGGATCTTCATCGGGACGTCGCCTCGGTTCGTCTTCGTCGTCGCCGGATCGAGACCGGTCGCGTTGCCGATGGTATCGGGAGAGGAGTGATCCCGGCCGTGAGTCGGAGGAGGAGGGAGACGACCCACGGGCGGGATTGACGCTCAGATTCGGTCGGATCGATGAGAGCGTCATGAGACCGCGTCGCACGTGTTCGAGGGTCGTCGTACGCCCCTGTGGTACCAGCGGCTAGCCCAAAGTACGGCTTGGCGACCCATCCGGCCGACCCCTACGCTCTGCCCATCAGCGAGCCGCACTCTACCTCTGGCCACCCCACGGGTGCGGACACCACGAAACGCGTACAACGCGAACAAAGAGAGGCAACGACCATATGGGGTCCATGGCCGTCAACGAACTCGGGCCGATGCTCACGGCGACGGAAGTCGCCGAGATGCTGCATCTCCACGTCAATACCGTGAAGCGGCTCGGAGATCGAGGCGAGCTTCCCTTCTATCGGGTCTGCAAGCGGGGCGATCGCCGCTTCCGGCTCGATGACGTGATGAAGTTCCTCGCCCAGAACCGCTGATCCTCGACTGATCTCCGGGCGGCACCCGCCGCCCGACCATCCGACGCCATCCGACGAGACGCCCGCCGAGCCCGACGGGCGTTTCGTGCTGTCCGGGCTCAGACCGTCCGCAAGGCCTCGCCGAAGATCTCGACGGCCTCGCTGATCTCGGCGGACGAGACGTCGATCGGCGGGATCCACCGCACGACCTGGTGGGCGAGTCCGCAGGACAGGACGAGCAGCCCCAGCTCCGCCGAGCGAGCCACGAGCGCGGTCGCGAGATCGCCATCCGGCTCGCGGGTCGCCGGATCCCGGACGAGCTCGACCCCGACCATCAGGCCCGGCCCACGAACGTCGCCGATCCGGTCGTCCTCGGCCTTGAGCCGCTCCAGCCCGGCCGTCAGCTCCTGACCGCGGCGGGAGGCGTTCTCGACGAGGCCCTCATCGGCGATCGTCTCGAGGACCGCGATCCCTGCGGCACACGCGACCGGATTCCCCCCATACGTCGAGCCATGGGCGCTGCGACCCCAGCGCACCTGGAGCTCGCGACTGGTGGCGATCGCGGACAACGGCAGCCCGTTCGCGATTGCCTTCGCCACGGCCACGATGTCCGGGACGACCCCGGCGCGGTCGAAAGCCCACATCGGTCCGGTTCGGGCGTACCCGGTCTGGACCTCGTCTGCGATCAGCAGGATCCCGTGCTCGTCGCACACGGCTCGCAACCCACGCAGGAACGCCAGCGGTGCAGGCACGTAACCGCCTTCGCCCTGGACCGCCTCGACGACCATCGCGGCGACGGACGTCGGGGCAATGACCGTCGCGAACAGCGAGTCGAGAATCCGGAGGCATTCGCGCGTGGCGCGCTCCTCGTCGCCCTCGAAGTCGCGATAGACCGAAGGGAACGGGGCGAAGTAGACGCCGGGCAGGAGTGGCTCGTATCCCGTTCGGTAGTTGATGTTGGACGTCGAGACGCTCGTCGCCCCGAAGGTCCTTCCATGGAAGCCGCCGCGGAACGCGACGATTCCCGGCCGGCCGGTCACCCGCCGCGCGAGCTTGAGCGCGCCATCGATCGCCTCCGATCCGGAGTTCAGGAACATGACGGTGTCGATGGGGTCGGGGAACGTATGCGCGAGCAGCTCCGCCAGCTGGACGACCGGCTCCGAATAGCCGATCGCACCGGTCGGCCCGATCAGGCGGTCGGCCTGGGCGTGGATCGCGGCCGTGACCCGCGGGTGGGCATGACCGAGGGCGGTGACGGCGATCCCGTTGGCGAAGTCGAGGTAGGGCCGACCGGCCGTGTCGTACAGGCGATGCCCGATGCCGTGGCTCCAGCTCCGCTCGAAATACCGTCCCAGGACGGGCGAAAGGTGCGTCGCACGAGAGGCGAGGTCAGCCACGGAGGTCATGGGTTCGTCCATCGGCGGAGTATAGGGATCGAGGCGTTCCGGGCAGGCCCGACCCGATTAGGATTCGGGCCATGGTCGAATTCGCGCTGAGCGACGAGAACCGCCTCGTCCAGCAATCCGCCCGGGCGTTTGCCGAGGCCGAGATCCTGCCGAACATCCGTCGCTGGGACGAGGGCGGCGGCTTCCCCCGCGAGCTGTTCGGTCGGATGGCGGAGCAGGGGTTCCTGGGGGCGCCGATCCCGGAGGACCTCGGCGGCTCCGGCATGGACTACGTGAGCTTCGCGATTCTGTGCGAGGAGCTGGAACGGGCGGACACATCGTTCCGCGTCGTCCAGAGCGTCCACGTCGGGCTCAACTCGCTGGCCCTCCTCCAGTGGGGGACCGACGAGCAGCGACGGCGCTGGCTCGTGCCCCAGGCAACGGGCGAGAAGCTCGCGACGTTCGGGCTGACGGAGCCGGGCGTCGGGACGGACGCGGCAAACCTGGCGACGACGGCCCGCCGCGACGGCGACGCCTACCGCTTGAACGGCCAGAAGATCTGGATCAGCCTTGCCGACGTCGCCGATCACTTCCTCGTCTTCGCCTCGCTCGACCGATCGAAGGGCTGGCGTGGCATCACCGCGTTCCTGCTCGAACGGGGGATGAAGGGGCTGACCACCGGCACCCTTCACGGCAAGCTCGGGATCCGCGCCGGGAACACCGGGATGATCAACCTCGACGACGTCGCCGTGCCGGTCGAGCACCGGATCGGCGAGGAGGGCGAGGGCTTCCTTGTTGCGATGAGCGCGATCGACCAGGGCCGCTTCACGGTTGCCGCCGGCGCGGTCGGGCTCGCCCAGGCCTGCCTCGACGCGTCGCTCCGGTACGCCCACGAGCGCGAGACGTTCGGCCAGGAGATCGGGCGGCACCAGCTCGTCCAGCAGCTGATCGCGAAGATGGCCGCCGGGACGGAGATGGGCCGGCTCCTCGTGTGGCGAGCCGCCTGGCTCAAGAACCAGGGGGTCCGCAACACGCGTGAGACGTCGCTCGCGAAATGGCATGCCACCGAGCACGCGGTCCAGGCCGCCCTCGACGCCATCCAGGTCCACGGCGCCAACGGCTACTCGAACGAGTTCCCGGTGGAGCGGTACCTCCGGAACTCGAAAGCGGCGGTGATCTACGAGGGGACGAGCCAGCTCCACACGATCATCCAGGCTGAGTACGCCCTCGGCTACCGCTCGGATCGCGCGCTGCGGTGCGAGCCGTGGCCGGCCCAGGGCTGGGAGCGGCCGGGCGAGCCCCCAGCCTGAGATGCCGTCACCCCCGCCCTGGTCCGATGCCGAGCTGGCGACCCTCGCCCATCTCGCCGAGACGTTCGTCCGCGGTGGGGCGGTCAGGCGGGCCGGTCTCGCGGCCGATGGGCTGGCCCGGGCGGCCGATCCGGCCCAGCTCCGACAGCTCCGTCTCGTCCTCCGGCTGCTCCAATCGCGCGCGGTCAACCTGGCCCTCACCGGCCGCGCGACCGCGTTCCGGGACCTCTCGCCGGCCGACCGCGAGCGCTCCCTTCTCGGCTGGGCCGGCTCGCGGGTCCCGCTCCGGCGATCGGCGTTCCAGGCCTTTCGCAAGCTGCTGACGTTCCTCGCCTATGCCGACCCCGGCTCCGACGGAACCCCGAACCCGCTCCACGCCGCGATCGGGTACGCGCCTGAGCGGCCCACGGTCACGCCGCACCCGACGACCATCCGGCCGCTTGACCTCGGCGACGGCGATGAGGCGGTGACCCTGGATGCCGACGTCGTCATCGTCGGCTCGGGGGCCGGCGGAGGCGTGATCGCCGCAGAGCTGACCGATGCCGGGCGCTCGGTCGTCGTCGTCGAGGCCGGCCCGTTCGTGGACGAAGCGACGATGCCGAAGAACGAGCTCGACGCGTACGACCGCATTTACCTCAATCATGGCCTGCTCTCGACTTGGGACGGCTCGATGACGCTGCTGGCGGGTACCGGTGTGGGCGGCGGCACGCTCGTGAACTGGATGACGAGCATCGCGGCGCCCGACGACGTGCGGGCGGAGTGGGCCCGCGACCACGGTGTCGAGGGCATCGACGGGCCCGAGTTCGACGCCGACGTCTCGGCGGTCGAGTCGGCGCTCGGTGTGACGCCGTCGAAGGTGATCCCGCCGAAGGACCAGGTGATCCTGCGCGGCGCGGCGGCGCTCGGCTGGGAGGCGGCGCCGGTTCGCCGCAACGCGACCGAATGCGGCGACTGCGGCAGCTGCCCGTTCGGCTGTGCGCGCGGTGCCAAGCAGTCGGGGATCCGCGTCCATCTCGCTGCGGCCCACGCGGGCGGCGCCCGGATCGTGGAGCGGGCGCGAGTGACGCGCGTCGTCGTGGAGAACGGTCGCGCCGTCGGCGTGGAAGCCCGGATCGAGCGGCGCAACGGCGCGGCCGGTCGGGCTCCGCGGCTCGTCGTCCGGGCTCCCCAGGTCGTCGTTGCGGCCGGCGCCCTCCGGTCGCCGACGGTGCTCCTGGCGTCCGGCCTGGACCATCCGGCGATCGGCCGGCATCTGCGGCTCCATCCGGTGCCGGTCATCGCCGGGATCTTCGACGAACCGATCGACATGTGGCTCGGGACAATGCAGGCGGCTCGTTCCCTCGAGTTCGTGCGCGGCGATGCGGACCGGAACGGCTACGCGATCGAGTCGGCACCGGGTCATCCGGGCCTGATCGCCCTCGCCCTGCCATGGGAGGGAACGGACGCCCATGCCGACCTGCTCCGTCGGATCCGGCACGTCGGGCCGTTGATCGCGATCACCCGCGATGGCGGGGAAGGGCGGGTCCGACCCACGGGCACGGGCGGGATGCGGATCGACTACGGGCTCGACGAGCGCGGCGTCGCCACGATGCGGCATGCCCTCGTCGCCATGGCCCAGCTCGCGCGCGCGGCAGGCGCGCGAATGATCGTGGCCGCCGGCACGCCACCGCGCTGGCACGGTCGTGGGCGGTTCGTTCCTGGCGAGGAGCCGGACGCGTTCGCGGTCTTCGAGGACGCGCTTCGGGCGTTCGACTTCGGCCCCAACCGCGGCGCGGTCTTCTCGGCCCACCAGATGGGGACGGCCCGGATGGGCGCCAGCGCCGCCGATCACGTGTGCGACCCGGCTGGCCGGGTCCGCGTCGGGGCGAAGGGCGGCAGCGGGGTGATCCGCGGCCTCTACGTCGGCGATGGCTCGCTGTTCCCGACCGGTCTCGGCGTGAACCCCCAGATCACGATCATGGCGATCGCCCGACGGGTCGCCCGGACCGTTGCCGCCGAAGCCCGATCGACAGCGGGTTAGGCGGCCGCCACGTCGTCGGACGTCGCCGATCGTATCGCGGGTGACCCGGGCGTCTCCTGGAGCCGCGGCCGACGGGCGCCGGAAGCGACGATCAGGGCCACCCCGACGACGATCACCGCGCCGGCGATCACCTGGCGCGGCCCGATCTCCTCGCCCAGGATGAGCCAGCCGAGGAACACGGCGACGATCGGGTTCACGAAGGCGTAGGTCGCGATCATCGGCAACGGCGCCTGACGCAGGACCCAGGCGAAGGCGGTGAACGCGACGATGCTCCCCACGACGGTCAGGTAGGCAAGGGCAAGAAGCGAGTCCGTCGTGATCGACTCCACCCGCATCGCCCCGATCTCGCCCGAGACGAGCGCCGCGGCCGCCAGGACGGCCGATCCGCCGAGCATCTCCATGCCCGTGGCCAGGAAGGGGTCGCCCGGGAGACGCGCCCGATGGGCCGAGAACAGCGATCCGAGTGCCCAGCTGATCGGCGAGAAGATGATCGCCGCGATCCCCGCGGGATCGAGCGAGCGGTCGATCACCAGCGACGGGCCGACCAGGATCGCGACGCCGACGACTCCCGCGCCGATGCCGACCGCTCCCGCTCTGGGCAGGGTCTGGCCCACGAAGATCCGGCCGAAGACCGCGACCCAGATCGGCATCATCGCGATCAACAGTGCGGTGATCCCCGATGGGATGGTCTGCTCGCCCCACGCCACGGCGCCCATCCCGCCACCGAGAAGCAGTGCTCCGACGATGAAGCTGTCTCGCCACTCGCGGAGGCTCGGTCGGGAGATGACACCGCGACGGAGGACGAAGACCGCCGTCAGGAGGATCGCGCCCGCGATGGCGAACCGGACGGCAGCCATGACGAACGGCGGAATGGAACCGACGGCGATCCGGATGCCGAGATAGGTCGATCCCCAGGCGAGGTACAGGATGAGGATCGCGGCCCAGACGAGGACCGCGGACGCTCCTGGCGTGCGGCGGGTGGTTGGCATAGCCGGATGGTCCAAAGTCCTCGCAGTGTAGGACACCGGGGCGTGCCTTGTCTTCGCGGCGGGCCGCGAGGCGCGAGGGCCCGCGCAAGAACCGCTGTCAGCGCGAGGACCGCTGTCCGCGCGAGGTCAGGCGATCGCCGCGGCCAGCGGGCGGCAGTGGCGACACGGCCGATAGCCCGCCGCCGCGGCCGCGCCGGCCGAGCGGAACTCCTGCTTGTGGCGCTCGGTGACCCGTCGTGCGTCGTGGCAGGTCGGCATGCAGTAGATCCGCGTCGTGTCCGACCCGATGAACCGGATCCCGGCCCTGGCCAACCCCTCGAGCTCGTCGGGGTCGAGGCCCTCGGCCGACAGGATCGTCCGCTTGTTCTCTGGTCCGCCCAGGGAGTACTGGCCGATCATCCCGTCACTCCGGACGACCCGGTGGCACGGAACGATGAGTGGGACCGGGTTGTGGCCGAGCGCCGTCCCGACCGCCCGAACCGCCTTCGGCCGGCCGATCTCCCGCGCGATCCAGCCGTACGGCCGGACCTCCCCGCGCGGGATCTCGAGCGCCTTCATCCAGACCGCTCGCTCGAAGTCGGAGGCGCCGCGAAGGTCGAGGTCGATCCGGTTGTGGCGGTCGCCTGCGAGGCGGCGCTCGACCTTGTGGGCCAGATCGGCCGGCAAGGCGTCGCGGCGCTCCGCCTGACGACCCGTCCGGGCGTGGAAGCGGTCCTCGAACGCCGCGTCGTCGACCGCGCTTTCGACCGCCGAGACACCGCGCCCGTTCCAGGCGACGCGAAGCGGCCCGATGGGCGTTTCGATCACCGCGTAGTCATCGGCCAGGCCGACCGCGACGAGGGTGGCGTGGGCGAGATGCGGCGGTGCCACCTCGCGGAGGCCCGCCAGGGCGGCGGCTTCGGTTGCCGACGGATCGCCCATTGCATCGGGATACGTGGTCATGCGGTGATCTCCTCGCGCTCGTGGCGCTCACGACCCTCGGCCGCGACGAGCGCGCTTCGGAGGGCCGCCAGGCCACGATGGACATGGGCCTTGACGGTTCCCTCGGGCCGCCCGACCGCCTCGGCGATCTCGGCGTAGGACAGCCCGTCGACGTGACGGAGGACGACGGCGGTTCGCTGAGCCGGTGTCAGTCCGGCGAGCAGACGCGCCCATGTCTCCCGTTCGTCGCGGCGGGTGAGCGGGTCGGCGGCCGGTTCGGCACCGGGCTCGAAGGCCAGCTCGACCGTTGGAACCCGTCGGACGCGGCTGCGGTTGCGCCCGGCGTTGACGAGGATCGTCGTCAGCCAGCCGCGGAGCCGCAGGTCGCGAACACGTGCCGGCGGATAGCCAGCCATCGCCCGATACGCTCGGACGAAGGTGTCCTGGACGAGCTCCTCGGCGTCCAGCCGGTCGCCGCCGATCCGGTGGGCGATCGTGTAGAGGCGGTCCTGGTGGGCCAGCACGAGCGATTCGAAGCTTCCGTCGAGATCGCTGGCCAGGCAGGCGGCGAGGTGGGCGTCGCCGGGCGCTCGTTCGTCCATCACGTCCATGAAAACACCATCGGCGAGCCGATGGTTGCATTCGGAGATCGCCGCCGCGCGAAGGCCGGCTGCGTGAAACGACCCCCGGCCATCGGCCGGAGGTCGTCCCATTGGCGATCGAGCCGTCGGACCGCCTACTGGACCACGATCGTGCCCTTCATCTGGGTCGGATGGATCTTGCAGTGGTAGGGATACGTTCCCGGTGCGCTGAACGTCAGCATGCCGATTGCCCCGCCCGCGAGGGCGTCCGTGCTGCACGAGTTGTCGTCGAGCGTCGCGGTGTGCTGGGTCGTGTCGTTGTTCGTCCAGCCGATCACGTCGCCGACCTTCGCCTGGATCGGGTCCGGCGAGAACTTGAAGTCCTTGATCGTGACGCTGACGGCTGCCGTCCCACCGGTCGGCGCGACGGCGCACGCGGCGCCGGCCGCTGACCCCGCAGGCGCCGAGGCAGCTGTCGACGGAGCGCTCGAGGGCGGTGCTGCCGCGCTCGATGAGGCCGTGGGCGTTGCACCACCACCGCAGGCGGCAAGGGCAACGGCGGTCAGACCGGCGACGAATAGCAGGCTGAGACGTCGTTTCATGTCGATCCTCCGAGTGAGCGCGGATGGCGGGGCAGGCCGTTCGATCGAGACGTTGAACAGTACGACGGGGACAACGTGTTCGGTTCTGGCGACTATCGTTCGGCCCCATGGCAAATCCCGGCGATTCGGGACCTTTCGTCGCGGCGCGCGGTCCGTTTCCGGCTCGATCCGCGGACCTGACCCCCGGCGATGTCCGCTGGCTCGCATGGCACGAGGCGAAGGCCCACGCCCTCATTGGTCGGGAGGTTCGCGATCTCGGCGATGCCATCCTGCTCCACGATCCCACCGATCGCGAGCCCTACTGGAACCGGATCGTCGGCATCGCCTGGCCGACGGAGACGGCTCCCTTCGACCGACGACTCACGGAGATGCTGGCACTCTTCGCCGGGATCGACCGGATCCCGCACGTCTGGCCGATGCCACCCTTCGACGAGCCGCTCGATCTCGTCGAGCGACTCGTCGCAAACGGCTTCGAGGATCACGGTCGCGGCCTCCTGATGCTCCTGGAGCCAGAGCGTGTCGAGCTCGCCGTCGAGGCGCCGGGAGCGGCCGGCGACGTGACGGTCGAGCGCCTGCATCGGCTCGATGGGGACGCGGCGGCGGCCGCCGCCCGGGCGATCGCCGATGTCCTCGTCGCGTCGTTCTCGGTCGAAGCGGACCGCCGGGTGACGATCGAGCTCGAGGCACTCCAGGGACTGCAGCTCGATGCCTATCACGCGATCCTGGTCCGGATCGGTGGCGAGCCCGCCGCCGTCGCGCGACGGACCACCTTCGCCGGCGCGAGCTACCTCTCGTCCATCGGCACGCTTCCGACCTTCCGCGGTCGCGGGCTGGGCCGGCTCGTCACGGCCCTGGCGGCCGCGGACGGCATCGCGGAGGGTGGCGGCCTGACCTACCTCGGCGTGTTCGAGGAGAACACCGTCGCCCGGCGCATGTACGAGCGGCTCGGCTTCACGGCAATCGGTGGGCCGGGCCCGGACCTCCTCCTCCGCCCGTGACCGGCGGACGAGGGTCTGGCGCCGTGAACCACGACGTGGCCGGCGCGGCTGTCGCTGGACCCGGCGCCATTGAGCTTGCAGCGATCTGGGCGACGGTCGATCTCGAGCGGACGTTGCGGGACCTGGGCGAAGAGACCCGCGATGTGCCCGGCGATGCTGTCGCCTCCGATGCCCACCTCGGCGCGCGAGTCCTCCTCGTCCCGGCCCGTGCAGGTCACCCTGCCCTCGCGATCGCCGAGCCAGCGACAGAGGGCCGTCTCGCGGCCACGCTTGCCCGTCACGGTGAAGGCCCTGTCGGGCGCTATCTCGCTGTCGCGGATGGGCTGGACCAGGCACGCGCCCGGGCTCACGGCACCGGCGTCGCGGTCAGCCGGGTCGAGATCGGCCCGTTCGGCCCTTCGGTCCTCGTTCTCATCGCTCCCGTGACCGGGCCGCATCTGATCCTGTGCGAGCCGCTGGCGGTACCATCGGGCTCATGATCGACCGCCAGACCATCACCCTCCGGCCGGCTTCCGTCGACGACGCCGAGCGGATCGCGAGCCTCTTCACGGACGAGGGCTATCCCTCGGGTCCATCAGACATCGTCGAGCGGCTGGAGCGCTTCGCGTCCGAGCACTCGCGAGTCATCGTCGCGGACAACGGCGGCGAGGTCCTCGGGTTCGTCGCGATCCACGCCCTTCCCCGGTTCGAGCACTCGGACCGTGTGCTCCGGATCATGGCCCTGGTCGTCGACGCAGGCGTCCGCGAGCGCGGCGTGGGGCGGATGCTGATGGAGGAGGCGGAGCGGCACGGTCGAGAGGTGGGTGCCGCGTTCGCCGAGGTGACAGCGGGTCACCACCGTCCCGACGCCCGCCGGCTCTACGAGGACCTCGGGTACGACGGGTCGGTCGCCGCCTATTTCCGGAAGCGCCTCTGAGCGCGGCCCCGGCCGCCTGCGCCGTCGCGTCGACTCGAACCTGACATGGTCCAGTTCCCCCGCCTTCGCCTGCGTGATCCCGCGATCGACCTCGTCGACTTGCCGTGGGAGATGCCCCTGGCCGACTGGTCGTCGGACCGGCTCGCCTTCCGTCACGTGCCGGTCGGCCCGTCGCGGCATCTCGTCCGGTTCCTCCTGTCGAACGGCGTCCTGTATGCGCTGAAGGAGCTCCCGCTCGACGTCGCACGCCGCGAGTACGACGTGCTCCTCCACCTCGAGGGCCTCGGGCTGCCGACGGTCGAGGTGGCCGGGATCGCCGAAGCGCCGTCGCGAGATGCCGGCATCCTCGTCACGAAGTTCCTGCCTCATTCGCTCCAGTACCGGCGGCTGATGATGCGGCTGCCGGCCGGCCCGGGTCCCCATCGCGAGCGGCTCCTCGACGCGATGGCCTTCCTGCTGATCGACCTCCATCGGAGCGGCGTCTTCTGGGGCGACTGCTCGCTCGCCAACACCCTGTTCCGGCGCGACGGCGACCGAATCCAGGCCTACCTCGTCGATGCTGAGACCGGGGAGGTTCACCCGGCGTTGTCCGACGGCCAGCGAGCCTGGGACCTCGAGATCCTCGTCGAGAATGTCGCGTTCGGGCTGGCCGACCTCGCGGCGATGCAGGATCGAGACGACGGCGCCCACAACGCCGACGATGCCGAGGATGCGATCCTCGCGGCCGAGCGCGTCCGCGAGCGCTACGAGTGGGTCTGGCGGTTGATCAACGACGAGCCGGTCCTGCATCCCGACGATCGCCAGGCGATCCGCAACCGGGTCCGCAAGCTGAACGAGCTCGGCTATACCGCCGACCTCGACGTGGACCCGTCGGCCGAGGAGGGCGGAGTCCGCCTCCGGATGTCCGTGACGACGCGCCGCTTCCACGCCCGCGAGCTGGAGCGGCGAACTCGGATCCGCGCGCTCGAGGGTCAGGCCCGGCTGCTCCTCAACGACCTCAATGAGTACGCTGCCTGGGTCGAGTGGTCCGAGGCCAGGAAGCTGGATCGGGGCGAGGCGGAGGAGCGCTGGCTGCGCGAGGTCTACCGGCCGACCCTCGCCCGGATCAGCCAGACGGTCGGGCCCAGCCGGGACCTGATCCAGGCCTACTGCGACGTCCTGGAGCAGAAGTGGTACCTGTCCGAGCAGGCGGGCCAGGACGTCGGCCTGGCGGCCGCGACCGACTCGTACCTCGCGATCGGCGCCCCGGCACCGGAGATCGTCCGCGGCAACGACGCGTCCTCGCTCCTCGACGCAGCCGAGGACGAGGCGATCGCCGAGATCGACGCGCTGGGTGCCCTCGACGTCGAGCCGTTCCCCGACGATCCGGACGATGCCGAGGACGGGGCCGGTGTCGAAGATGCCGGCGCTGGCCGCGAGACCGGCGAGGGACGCGCCGAAATGGCACCATCGGACCCGTGACCAGTGCAGCCGGGGGCGTCGCGGATCCCGTCATCCGCGTCGACGACCTGAAGAAGGCGTACGGCGAGACCCGCGCTGTCGACGGGGTCAGCTTCGAGGTCCGCGCCGGAACGATCTTCGGGCTCCTTGGCCCGAATGGGGCCGGCAAGACCACCACCGTCGAGGTCCTCGAGGGCCTCCGGACCCCGGACTCCGGCGCGGTCCGCGTCCTGGGTGTCGACGTCGTGAGCCACCCCGACGAGCTGAAGCCCAGGATCGGCGTCTCGCTCCAGACCGCGGCCCTGTACCCGAGGCTGACCGTCGTCGAGGTTCTCGACCTGTTCCGGGGGTTCTATGGGCACGGCCGCCCAACGGGCGCGCTTGTCGAGCTGATGGACCTCGGCGAGAAGCGGACGACGCGGACCCAGGACCTTTCGGGCGGGCAACGCCAGCGCCTCTCGGTCGCGCTCGCCCTCGTCAACGATCCGGAGCTCGTGTTCCTGGACGAGCCGACCACGGGCATGGACCCGGCGGCCCGGCGGGCACTCTGGGACATCGTCCTGGCGCTCAAGTCCGAGGGTCGCTCGATCCTCCTGACGACACACTACATGGAGGAGGCCGAGATCCTGTGCGACCGGATCGCGATCATGGACCACGGCCGGATCCTCGAGGAGGGCACCGTCGAGGAGCTCGTCAGCCGGCGCTTCAAGGACCGGGCGATCCGGTTCGACGCGATCGACCGCCTGACCGATCCGCGTCTGGCGGCGATGCCCGGCGTGTCGTCGGTGAAGCACGAGGACGGCGACGTGCTCCTGTACACCCGCGACGTCCCGGCGACGATCGGGGCGGTCCTCGAGGCGGCCGACGAGCTCGGCGCCGAGCCCGCGAACCTGGCCGTCCGCCGGGCGACCCTCGAGGACGTCTTCCTCGACCTGACCGGCCGGGCCCTTCGGGACTAGGGATCGATCGATGCAAGCGCTGCTGCTCCTGACCGTCGCCAACATCAAGAGCTTCACCCGCGACCGGGCGGCGCTGTTCTGGACGCTCGCCTTTCCGCTGATCTTCGTGATCCTGTTCGGGTCGATCTTCTCCGGTGGGAACAGCGACCGGACGATCGGCTTCGCCGACCTCGACAACACGCCAGCATCGGCGACGCTCGAGGGCGCCTTCGCCTCGGTCTCGAACGTCGAGCTCGTCGACGGGGCCGAAGCCGACCTGCTCGCCCGCATGCGCAAGGGCGAGGTGTCGGCGGTCATCGTCGTTCCGGCGGGCTACGCCAGTGCGGTCGAGACGAAGCGCGCTCCCGCCAATCTGACGGTCTATACGGACCCCAGCCAGAGTTCGGCAGATGGCGCGACCCGCCAGCTCGTCGGCTTCGTCCTCTCGCAGGTCAACCAGGCGGCGACCGGCTTGCCGCCCGCGGTGGAGCCTTCGTTCCAGCCGGTCCAGACGAGCGACCTGACGTTCATCTCGTATCTCGTCCCGTCGATCCTCGGGATGTCGCTCATGCAGGTCGGCGTCTTCGCCGCGATCCCGCTCGTGGCCGATCGGCAGAAGCTCATCCTCAAACGCCTCCAGGCGACGCCGCTCCGGCGCTGGCAGCTCGTTGGCAGCAACGTCCTCATGCGGCTGCTCATCGCGATCCTCCAGACCGCGATCATCGTCGGCGTCGGCTCGGCGGCCTTCCACGTGCAGATCGCCGGGTCGTGGCTGCTGATCGGCGCCCTGATCCTGCTGGGATCGCTCGCGTTCATCGCCCTCGGCTACGTGATCGCATCGTTCGCCTCGACGGAGGACGCGGCCAACGGGATGACGAGCGCCGTCCAGTTCCCGCTGATGTTCCTGTCGGGCACGTTCTTCCCGATCGATGCGATGCCCGATGCCCTGCGAACGGTGGCCCGAGCCCTGCCGCTGACGTACCTCGGCGACGGGCTCCGCCAGGTCATGGTGGACGGCACGCCGTTCTCGCCGCTGTGGGTCTGCTTCCTCGTGCTCGGTGTCTGGCTCGTGGCCTGCTTCGGGATCGCGGCCCGGTTCTTCAAGTGGCAGTGAGCGACGCGACGGCCTGAGCCACCGACTCCCGGCCCTGCGGCGCGACCGATTACCAGCGCTCCTCGTGGACGATGTCGGCGAGCGCCCGGCGGCCGCCTGCCCGGTTCGGCGACGTCAGCACGGCCGGATCCGCCGGATACCCGAAGGACAGCAGGTACTCGCAGTGGTGGCCTTCGGGGTAGCCGAGAAGCCGCTGGGCGAGATCGTGCTCGTAGACGGTCGCCGGTACGCTGCCGATCCCCAGCTCCCAGGCGACCAGCATCATGTTCTCGGCCGCCTGGCCAAGGTCGAACATGACCGAGAGCGGGTCTTCGGCGGTCTTCGACACGGGCGTCACCAGGGCGATCGCCACCGCGGCGCCGGCCAGGTGCCCGGCCCACGGACCGACCGCCGCGAGCTCCCGGAGATGATCGCGGTCCCGGCAGACGATGAACTCCCAGCGCTGGAGGTTCTTCGAGCTGCCGGCCCGTCGGCCGGCGTTCAGGATCCGGATGAGATCGTCCGGCTCGAGCGGGCGATCGGCGAACTCGCGGACCATCCGCTTCGTCGAGATCGCCTGCCAGACCGACATCTTGGGGCGGGCGGTCACGAGCCGATCTCCGTCATCGCGCCCGCCTGCTGCTTCCGCTCGGGCAAGGCGGCCCGGGCCGTGGCGTCGCCGGCCGCCGCGGCGGGTTCTGGACCTGCGGACACGCCGTTTGCGGGCGGCCTGGGCAGTGGCGCGGCGAGACGTGCGAGCGATCGGAAGCCGCCGGGCTCCGCCTGGACGGTCGTTGGTGGTCGGACCGTATCCGGCAGCCGCCGGGCGTCGATCGCCGCGGCGCGAGCGCCGGCTTCTTCGGGCGTCAGCGGGCCACCCAGGGCGCGAGCGAGGAAGGCGGCGACGGTCCGCCGGTATTCGGGGAACTCGTACAGCCACGAGTGGTGGCCACCCGGGACGGTCAGCGTTTCGGGCCGATGCCCGGCCGCCGTCGCCGCCCGGGCCAGACGATGGAGATGACTGATCGGGACGACGTCGTCGGCGGTGCCGTGGGCGAGGAGCACCGGCCGGTCGATCGTCCGAAGCGCCGTCGTCGCGGAGATCTCGGCGACACGATGACCGCGCGGCCGGAGGTAGATCCGGGTCGTGAGCCAGGCCAGGGGATAGGCGATCACGTCGGGGATCGGCAGGTGGGCGATGCGGAACGTCTGGCGGGTCAGCCGCCACGGATCCGCCGGCGTGGACGTGGCGACCAATGCCGCGATCCGGGGCTCGGCGGCCGTGGCGAGGATCGCACCGATCGCCCCCATCGAGTGGCCGGAGATCGCCCCGACCGTCACCTCGGGGCGCGCGTCGATCGCACGGAAGGCGGCGATCGCGTCGGTGCCGAACTCGCCCGCCGTGATCGGCAGCGTCTCGGCCTGGTTGCCGCCGTGGCCTCGGACGTCGACCGCCAGGCAATGGAAGCCCGCCGCGTGGAGGAAGGCGATCATCGGCAGCATCCGGTCCCGTGCGGACTCCCAGCCGTGGACGAGGGCGACGCCCGGTCCGGGGACGCCACCCTCGGCCGGAATGAACCAGCCGGGCAGGGTCAGGGAGCCGGCCGGGACGTCGACTTCCTCGAATGGGAGGCCGAAGTCGAGCGGGCTGAATTGCGGTGGCCGCGGGATCGGATAACCGGCCCGGACGCGATACGCGAGGGCGAACCGGTAGGCAAGGGCGAACGGAGCGGCGGCGAGGGCCGCGATCAGGCCCGCGCGGCGGAGTCTTGGCACGCGACTAATGGGACGGCGGTGGCCGCCCACCTGTCAAGCGATGACCACCACGTACACTCAGGTCGTGGTAAAGCGCGATCCGCATGGCGTTCTCGGTATCGAGCCAGGCTCGACCCCGACCCAGGTCAAGGCTGCATGGCGACGCCTGGCCCGAAAGCATCATCCGGATCTGACCGGCGATGATCCAGAGGCATCCCGGATCGCGACGCGTCAGATGGCGGAGATCAACGACGCGTATGCCGCGCTCACTCGCCCAGGGCGCGTGGGCCGCCGGTGGGCGGAGGACCCGGCGTCGACGGCCGCTCGCGAGACGCGCGACGCGGGTGGCCCGGGCGCGCGACGAGGAGGTCCACCGCGCCCGAAGCCGACCCGCCCGGTCACGGCTCGCGTCGATACGACCCAGACGGTCCGTCCGCGCAACCAGCCGTTGCGACCGGTCGGAACGAGCCGCTCGGGATCGACGCTGCGCGGTCAGCCGCCGCTCCGGGTCACCATCGAGGAGCGCGAGCCGCCGCGGGCAAGCACGCCGACCGGGCCGCTGGCGCGGTCGCGGCTCCGCAACTTCCGCCGTCCGGTCAGCCCGCCGCTGGCCGAGGCCCTGGGGCGTGAGCTCGAGTTCGGCAAGTTCCACGGCCATACGCTCGGCCAGGTCGCCGCGTTCGAGCCGTCGTACATCGATTGGCTGGCCACGACGATCACTCGCGACCCGGAGCTGGTGGCGGCGGCCAGGGTCGTGCGCGACGACCTGGACCTGCGTGGTGTTGTGCGCCACGAGCGGGTGGCGGCCACGCCGGCGCGAGGCGGCCGGACCGCCTGAGCCGCCGGGGACCAGCGCTCAGACGCCGGGCAGCTGCATCGGCCGAAGGGGATCGCCCGCCGGTGAGACGATCACGATGCAATACGTTGGCTTGCATTCGGCGAAGACGCGGACCGGGCCCACAACCGTCGATTGCTGTTCGCCCGGCCAACGCCGCAACACATCGGCCAGCGCCGGTGCGGCCTTGAGCGGTGGCACCCCGGTCACGAGGCGGGCGAAGCCGACACGAGCGATTTCGGGGTCGTCCGATTCGTTGATGAACAGCGTGATGCCGGCGACGCCCTCCTGGTTGCCGTCGACGAGGACGGTCGAAACCGTGCCGTCGACGGTGCCGTCGCAGTGCCACTGGAAGAGCCCACTCGGCACGTTGTCCTTCATCCCCTCGCCGCAGCGATAACCCAGCGCGATGATTCCGGCGAGCGTCGGCCGGATGGCGGCGGGGGCGCCGTTACATCCCACCACGAGGGCCACGAGCGCAGCAGTGAGAAGAAGGTGACGCATACGCGTCCCGACGCCCCGCGCTCGAACAGCGTGACGGGTTCGCAGGAACCGGTCCGGCCCAAGCCCTGGAACAAGTAGATCGCCCCCCGGATGACCCGGGAGGCGATCTGTGAGGCGGCGAATGATGATGCGCGATGAGATCCGCCGTACCGCGTCCCGGGCCTGCTGGCCGATGATCCTGTTATTCGGCTCGTGACCTGGGCCCGGGATCCGCGGCGCTCGAACCGTCATCGAGTGAACCGAAGGCCGTTCCCTGGTCCGTGACCGACGCCCCAGGTGTTCCCCGGGTTTGTCGCGTTACGGCGCAGGTGAACCGTACGCCCGTTGGCGGACCGCACTCAATGACCGACTCGTCCCGAAAATGGGCGAGCGATGGGTGGGCGCACCGACGCACCATTTCAGGACGGCAGTACCAGGTGCACGCAGGCACCATTTGGAACTGTAATGCGCCTGTAATGCACTCCTTGACGCCGCAGACGCCGGCATCCGAGCGCTCAGAGAACGTCGTGCCGGCCGGTCTCCATCGGGCGGTCGAGACGGAAAGGATTGCCACCTTCAGCGTCCGGCCGGAGGCCCCAGCCGGGGCCCGTCGCCTGACCGGTGATCGCATCGAGGAGCATGCGGCTCCCGCCGCCTGAGCCCATCACGCCGTGGCCGCTCCAGCCGCCATTCAGCCACAGCCCGTCGACCGGGGTTGCGCCGACGAACGGCCGATGATCCGGTGTGTACTCGTACTGACCGGCATGGAGAATCCAGTTGACGCCCCGCTCCCACACGCTCTCCCAGAACGGCGCGACATGGGCCACGGCGTCGGTCGAGGCCGGATCGAGGAGGCGGAATGCAAAGTCCGCCGACGTCGGCACGCTCCAGGTGGGCTCGCTGGGCGGGGTCTCCCGCTCGGTCAGAAGGACATAGGCGCCTCGGAGCGCCGGGCGCCAATGCGCGCCGGTCTCCTCGTCGATCGTCATCGGGGCGTCGGCAGGGACCTCCGGGGCGTCGGCGACGATCACCTTCTGCCGCCGGGTCGGTGCGATCGGCACGTCGATCCCCGCCAGCGCGGCGGTGCGGCCGAGGAACGGCCCCGTCGCGAGGACGACCAGCGGTGCGGCGATCGCGCCGTCGTGGGTCTCGACCGCGACGATCCGACCGCCGACCGATCGCAGACCGACGGCTCGCTGGCCGAGCACGAATGTCGCCTCGGCAGATCCCGCCAGCCGATCGACGCCCGGCCCGCCGGACGCGGCAAGAGCGTAGCCCCAGGCCAGGCGGACCTGGTCGATGAACCCGTCGCCGGCTCGGAAGCGGGCGCCGCGGACGCTGGGACCGACGTAGGGAAAGCGGCGCCGGACCTCGTCGCCATCGAGGAGCTCGACGTCGTCGAGCCCGAACGCGCGCTGCCGTGCGACCAGCTCGCGCTGCCGTGCGACAGCCGGCTCGTCGCGGGCACAGAACAGATATCCCTGCGCGCGCAACCCGATGTCGTAACCCGGCAGGCCCGCCTGGCTCGCGAAGTCCTCGTACAGCTCGACGCCCTCACGGACGAGGGCGAGCTCCTCGGCGTTGTCGAACTGGAGGCGATAGGCGCCCGTCGCCGCTGCCGTCGTCAGCGTGGCCGGCCGCGGCCTGGCATCGAGGACCACGGTCCTGAGACCGGCCCGGACCGCCCGGAACGCGGTCGCGCAGCCCACGACGCCCGCACCCACGACGACGAGGTCCGCGGTCGGCGGTGGCACGTCGCTGACGCGGAGGCGGAAGTGGCTGGCGGGGTCGTGCGTCATCGCGCCGTATCATCGCGCCAATGTCCCCCCGGCCCACGACCCGATCGCGCATGCGCCGAACCATCCGGATCACGGCTGCGATCCTGTTTGTGGCGCTCGCGGCCGCCGCGTGCGGCGGCGACACGTTCGACCCGACCGGTCCGTGCTCCGCAGACGGGACCGCCCCTGGCGCCTACCCCGACCTCGAGGCGGTCGTCCCGAAGCTGTTCGCCGGAGCTCCGCCCCGCCAGGTCGACTCGGGCCGGACCTGCACGAAGACCGCGCTGGGGACCCTGACCGAGCATCGGATCAAGGAGCTCCGGTTCGCGGGTGCGACGTGGGGAACCGGAACCGACAGCGGCCTGACGCTCGCGACCTTCGTCGTCGCGGATGGGCCGCCGCTCGATCCGGCCTGGCTGGCCGAGTTCTACGAAACCGGTGCGCGAGCTGGAAAGAACGTCCAATCGGTCGAACCTTCCGATGTGTCGATCGGTGGGGATATCGCCGGGCGGCGGATCGACGTGCTCAACGGCGAATCGTTCCAGACCGTCGTCGTCTGGCCGCGCGACGGTCGGGTCGCCGTCGTGATCGTCGCCGACTTCGTCCGGGAGATCCAGACGCGCGAGGCCCACGACAAGATCGTCGCGGCTGCGCTCGCCGCCTATCAGACCTGAGCCCGGCGCCGTCGATGACCACAGGCGGCGATCGGCGCGTCGCAACGCGACCGTGACGCCCGAGCGACATGTGGGCGTGGCCAGCCTCGCCTCGATCCGCCAGACTGGGTCGATGATCCGAGCCGCCGCCCGCCTGCTCCTCCTTCGCGTCCTGCCGCGCCGCATCCTGCCGATCGTGACGATCGTCGAGGCGGTTCTCCTGATCCGCTCGGTCCGCCGACGCAAACCGGTTGCCGTCAACGAGCCACGCGAGTCCCGCACCGCACCGCCCGTTACGCCTGCCAACGCGCGTGCGGAAGCGGTGACGCCACGCGGTCGCTTCTGACCATCCCAACCGGGCCACCCTCGATCCGTCCGGTCGCGGTCCGGTGCTAGAGTCGAACCCATGACCTGGTCGGCACGCAAGCGCGCCTGGGAGGCGCGTCGCCTCGCCGAGGCGCTGGAGCGCGCACCCGAGCGCAAGCCGCGCTTCAGCACGATCAGCGACACGGAGGTCGAGCGCCTCTACGGCCCATGGTCGTGGCAGCCGACCCCGGACGGCAGGCCAGCCGGCGGCGGGGGCCCGACCGCCATCGATCATCACGGCGATCGCCTCCGCCCGCAGGCGGGGCGCTGGGACGACTTCGACCCGCTGCGCGACATCGGGCTGCCCGGCGAACCGCCCTTCACGCGGGGCATCCACCCGACCGGCTATCGGAGCCGGCTCTGGACGATGCGGATGTTCGCGGGCTTCGGCGCGGCCGAGGATACGAACAGCCGCTTCCGCTCCCTGCTCGGCGCCGGGCAGACCGGTCTCTCGATCGCCTACGACATGCCGACCCTCTACGGCTACGACACCGACGACCCGGAGGCCGAGGGCGAGTTCGGGACCTGCGGCGTGGCCGTCTCGAGCCTCGCCGACATGGAGGTCCTCCTCGGCGGCCTGCCGCTCGACCGCGTCTCGACGTCGATGACGATCAACTCGCCGGCCGCCCCGATCTGGGCGATGTACATCGTCGCCGCGGAGAACGCGGGCTTCCCGCGCGCGTCCCTCGAGGGCACGACCCAGAACGACATCCTCAAGGAGTTCGTCGCCCAGAAGGAGTTCCTCTTCCCGCCCGAGCCGTCGATGCGGCTCGTGACCGACACGATCGAGTTCGGGACGAACGAGCTGCCCCGCTGGAACACGATCTCGATCAGTGGCTACCACATCCGCGAGGCCGGCTCGACCGCGATCCAGGAGCTGGCCTTCACGATCGCCGACGGGATGGCCTACGTCGAGCACGCGATCGAGCGGGGCATGCGAGTCGACGACTTCGCCCCACGCCTCAGCTTCTTCTTCAACTCCCATTCGGATTTCTTCGAGGAGATCGCGAAGTTCCGGGCGTCACGCCGGATCTGGCACAAGCTGATGACCCAGCGCTACCGGGCCGAGAACGAGCGATCGACCTGGATGCGCTTCCACACCCAGACGGCAGGCGTCTCGCTGACGCCGCAGCAGCCGCTCAACAACCTCACTCGGGTTGCAACGCAGGCCCTCGCGGCGATCCTCGGCGGGACCCAGTCGCTCCACACTGATGCCTACGACGAGGCGCTCGCCGTGCCGACCGCTGAGGCGGCCCTCCTCGCCCTCCGCCAGCAGCAGATCCTTGCCGAGGAGACCGGCGTCGCGAACACGATCGACCCGCTCGGTGGGAGCTGGTTCGTCGAGGCGCTGACGAACGAGACCGAGCGCGCCGTCTGGCAGTACCTCGACGAGATCGATCGCCGCGGTGGGATGGTGGCCGCGATCGGGGAGGGCTATCCGCAGCACGAGATCGCCGACGCGGCCTATCGGTTCCAGCGGGAGCTCGACGCCGGCGAGCGTCGGATCGTCGGGGTCAATACCCATGTCGACGAGAACGAGGAGACGCCGATCCCCGTGCTGTCGGTCCCGCCCGGCTCGCTCGAGGCGCACCTCGCCCGGCTCGGCCGAACGCGCCGCGAGCGCGACGCCACCGCCGTCGAGAGCGCCCTCGCCGGTCTTCGCGATGCCGCGTCGAGACCCGGCACGACCGAGACGAACCTGATGCCCCATTTCCTGCGCTGCGCGGCGGCGTACGCGACCCTCGGCGAGCAGTGCGGGGTCCTCCGCGAGGTCTTCGGGGAGTACCGCGAGCCCGTTCTCGTCTAGGACCAGGTCACGTAGCGGGTCACGAACGCCGACCCACCTAGGATGATGCGATGTACACCGATGCCCTCGCATTCCTCGAGGACGAGCGCGACGCCTGGACGCCGTTCGAGGCGTTGTCCCAGCTCAGTGACGAGCAGCTCGAACGACCAGTGGACGGCGCCCATGGCTGGTCCGGCCGGGACCTCATGGGCCATCTCCTCACCTGGCAGCTCCTGGCGCTGGACGTCGCCCGGGAGCTTGCTGTCGGTGGTCGATCCGTGTCGCACGAGCGAGCCGATGCGGACTGGGCTGCTCGGGGCGGCGACGTCGTCAACGCCGAGGCCGAGGCGGAATGGCGGGCCCGGCCGCTCGACGAGGTCCGCCAGGAGTTCGCCCGGGTCGCCGGGGAGCTCCGCGGATTCCTGACGGTCGTGCCGGAGAGCCGCTGGCTGAAGAACGGCGACCAGCAACGGTTCTTCTACGAGGAGACGACCGAGCACTACGAGGACCACCGCTCGGACCTCACGGCCATCCTCGACGCGGCCGCCGGCGGGACATGACCGACGAACCGGGATTGCCGGACGAGGTCGACGTCTCGGATCTCACGCTCGCGGAGATCCTTGCGGCGGCGGCCGAGGGTCTTGGCGACGTGACGGTCGATACGGGTACGGGTGGCGCGACATGGGCTGTCGGGCCGGCAGTCTTCGCGACGCTGGCCGGTGACCTGGCCGAGTTCCGGCTCGATCCAACCGTCGCCGCGGCCGCCCTGCGCACGCCCGACACGGCTCGTTCGATCCGCGGCACCGACTGGATCGTCTTCGGCCCGCCGCTTCTCGACGACCACGCCGTGGATCGGGCCGAAGCCTGGTTCCTCAGCGCCCACCGTCGCGCCGCCGCCTCCGGCCGGGGCTGACGGACACGCGAACGGCGGCGCCGAACGGCGCCGCC
>Ga0307277_10000050_pt1 | contig 33549 bp, 35 predicted proteins | sample ER_DNA_116_FD_194473 | JGI IMG/M metagenome (GOLD analysis project Ga0307277, IMG submission 194473) | Bulk soil microbial communities from the East River watershed near Crested Butte, Colorado, United States - ER_DNA_116 | ecosystem: Environmental > Terrestrial > Soil > Floodplain | place...
AGCAACAGCAGGATCATGATCTACCGCGACATCCAGACGCGGGTGCGCAAGGCCGTTCCGTTCCTCAAGTTCTACAACGACCCGTACCTCGCGATCGTCGGCGGGAGGCCCGTCTGGATCTGGGACGCCTACACGTACACGAACGAGTATCCCTATTCGCAGCAGGTCGATCTGGCGCAGGCCGCTCCCGGGCAGGACTCCTCCACCACGACCCTGCAGGGCAACGTGAACTACCTCCGGAACTCGGTCAAGGCGGTCGTCGACGCGTACAACGGCACCATCACGTATTACGCGAACCTGCAAGATCCGATCGTGCAGGTCTGGTCGCGAGCGTTCCCGGGACTGTTCACCGACATCAACGACGCGCCACAAGAGCTCTGGCAGCATTTCCGGTACCCGGAGAACCTGTTCCAGGTCCAGGCCTCCCAATACGCGGCGTACCACGTGACCAACGCGACGGACTTCTACCAGAAGCGCGACTTCTGGGCGATCCCGAGCGACCCGACGCTCTCCGCTTCCGGCGTGGCCTCCACGGTGCCCCTCCGCCCCTACTATCAGTTGATCCGATTGCCCGACGGCAAGACGGAGGAGTTCGAGTTGGTGATCCCCTTCGTCCCCGCGGATCGCCAGAACATGGTGGCGTGGATGGCGGCGTCGTCCGACCAACCGGACTACGGGCAACTCACCCTGTTCCGGTTCCCCGAAGGACGCACGATCGAAGGACCGACGCAGGTCTTCGCCAGGATCAACCAGGACGCCCGGTTCTCAAGCGAACGGACGCTCCTCAGCCAAGCGGGGTCGAACGTCCTGTTCGGCGATTTCCTGGTCATCCCGGTCGACAACTCGTTCCTGTACGTCCAGCCGGTCTACGTACAGGCGCAGCAGACGCCGATCCCGCAACTCCACGACGTGATCATCGTGAACGGGAGCGGCGGCGCGGTGACGATCGCCGACAACCTGCAGGACGCGCTGAAAGGCGCGGTGACCGGGCAGGTGCCTTCGGGTGGAGGGAACCAAGGCGGCGGCGGGACCGTGGCGCAGCGGATCCAGGCGCTCCTCAACCAGGCGCAGCAGCACTTCGCCGCCGCCCAAGCCGCCCTGCAGGCAGGCGACCTCGGAACGTATCAGACCGAGATCAAGGCCGCGCAGGATGCGGTGGACGCGGCCGCGAAGCTCGCCGGAACCACACCAACGCCGAGCGGAACGCCGACGCCGACCACGACCCCGACGCCGAGCGCCAGCGCGTCGGCGTCCCCGTAGCTACTCGGGTAGGCGATAGGAGAGGTCGGCGGCGACGTCCGCGACGTCCATCTGGGCCTTCTGGAGGTGACCCGAGTAGTCCCAGTTCATCGCCTGCCAGCGCGTGAACTGGTCGAGCACCCAGACACCCGATTGCCGCGACCCGTTGCCGCTCCGGCCGTTGCCGCCGAAGGGGAGGTGCGCTTCGGCGCCGGAGGTGGAGTTGTTCACGCTGACCATCCCGGCAGAGACGCGTTCGCGGAAGCGGAACGCGTGCAGCGGGTCGGTCGTGTAGATCGAGGACGACAAGCCGTACCCATGCCCGTTGGCGAGCGCGATCGCCTCGTCGAACGTGTCGAAGCTCGCGACCCCGACGATCGGGCCGAACGTCTCGATCCGATAGAGGTCGTCTTCCGCCCGGACGCCGTCGACGATCGTGGGGTGGTAGAAGAAGCCCGCTTCGGGGTTGTCGCCGACGAATCCTTCGCGTGAGGCCGCTCGCGTGATCCGTCCCACCGCGCTCGAGCCGTGCACGTGGTGATGATCGCGGATCAGCTCGAGCCAGTCCTCGAACCGGGCGGCGAAGCGCTCGTCGATTATCGGGCCGTAGAGGACCTCGCGGGTCGGATCGCCGATCGGTGCCTCGGCGACCGCCTTCGTGAACCGGTCGACGAAGTCCCCGTGCACGTCGCGATGCACGATCGCCGTGCCGAGCGACGTGCAGCGTTGCCCTGCGGTTCCGAACCCGCTGAACAGCGCGCCCTCGACCGCGAGGTCGAGGTCGGCGTCGGGCATCACGACGAGCGGGTTCTTCCCGCCGAGCTCGAGGCACGGGGTCTGGAGGTGGCGGCCGCAGAGCTCGCCGAGCCGCTCACCAACGGCGGTCGATCCCGTGAAGCCCACCTTGTCGACGACCCCCTCGTCCAGCGCGCGTTCGAGCCCGGCGAACGTCTCGGGTCCGTCGGCGAGCACCATCTGGAACGTTCCCTCCGGCAAGCCCGCGTGGAGGATCAGTTGCGCGAACGCCTCGGCGATCGCGGGGGTGTACTCCGCGGGCTTCCACACGACGGCGTTCCCGCACAGGAGCGCGGGCACGAGGTACCAGGAGGGCACCGCGACGGGGAAGTTGCCGGCGGTGATGATGGCGGCGACGCCGACCGGGGTCCGGAACGTGAAGAGCTGCTTGTCGGGCATCTCGGAGGGCACCGTCATCCCGTAGAGCCGCCGTCCTTCTCCGAGGAAGAACGAACAGGTGTCGATGACCTCCTGAACCTCGCCGCGAGATTCCTTGATCGGCTTGCCGATCTCGTGGGTGATCAGCCGAGCGAGCGTCTCGGCGTTGTCCTCGACGAGCCTTCCGAGTTGCTGGATCGCGCGGCCGCGGACGGGTGCGGGCACGGAGGACCACGCGGGCTGCGCTGCCTTCGCGACCCGGCACGCTTGGAGGAAGGTCTCGGCGTTGCCGAGGTGTGCCTCGCTCACGATCTCGTCGAGCCGAGCCGGGTTCGCGATCATGCGGACGCCACCGGGCGCATCTGCCGTCCGGCCGCTGACGAGGGATCGGACGATGTGCATGACTCGATGGTACGTCGGTCCAGGGCACGACCCGTTTCGCACCCGCGAGGTGCTGGCCGGTTGGGCAGCGGCTTTGCTAGCCTTCTCCTGCGGGGTGGAGCAGTCCGGTAGCTCGCTGGGCTCATAACCCAGAGGTCGTAGGTTCAAATCCTACCCCCGCGACGGATACGGATGGCGCCGGGAGACCGGCGCCATCTCGTGCGTCAGGGGAGCGCTCGCTCGAACCAGGCGACGTCCCAGTAGCGGCCGAACTTGCGCCCCTGCTCGGTGAACAGCGCGACCTGCGTGAACGCGAAGCGGCGGTGGTGGAGCGCGACCGATGCCGGGTTCGGGAGCGCGATCCCCGCGAGCGCGCGGTGCAGATCCTCTTCGCGCAATGCCTCGAACAGCGCCCCGTACAGCGATGCGCCGACCCCGTGGCCCGTGCATGCTGGATCCACGTAGACGCTCGTTTCCACCGTGGTCGCGTATCCGGGCCTCGCACGGTGCGGACCGCTGCTCGCATAGCCGAGCACCTGCCTCGCATCCTGAGCGACGAACACCCGGTGGCGGCCGCCCGAACGCTCGCGCAGCCAGTCCCGTCGGCGACTGAGGGTCCCGGGCTCGATGTCGAACGTGTCGTGCGACGTTCGGACGTAGTGGTTGTAGATGTCGTTCAGCGCCCGCGCGTCGCGAGGCTCCGCCGGGCGCACGACGATCGTTCGCTGATCCACGAGGGCATCTTCGTCCCGGCGATGCTCGTCCTGGTTACGCCCGCGTGAAGACTGCTGGCGTAGCGCCTCAAGGGGCGCCGACCGCCCTCCCCGGGGTAGCATCCGACTGAGCAGGAGGAGGGGCGCCGTGGCGAACAAGGACGTGGTGGAGCGGCTGTCTCGGGTCCCGATCTTCTCGGGCTGCTCGAAGAAGGAGCTCCAGACGATCGCGAGGGCGATCAAGCCGGTCCAGCACACCGCGGGGTCGGTCGTCGCCACCGAGGGCGAGCCCGGCGTCGGTCTCTTCGTCATCGACGCGGGCGAAGCCAGGGTCACGATCGGCGGCAAGACCATCAACACGCTCGGCCCGGGTGACTTCTTCGGAGAGATGGCGCTGCTCGACGGCGGCCCCCGGACCGCCACGGTCACCGCCAAGACCGATCTCTCCCTGTACGTCCTCACCGAGTGGGTCTACCGGGGTCTGCTCACCGAACATCCCTCGATCGCGATCCGCACGCTGGAGGCGGTCGCCGCGCGGCTGCGGAGAGCCACGAAGAACGCGACGAGCTAGCCGGCCGATGCCGTCGCTCGTTCGGCCGGACGGCTGCCGGATCCACTACGCGCTCTTCGGCGATCCTGGTTCTCCGGTGCTCACCCTGCTGGAGGGCATCGGTGCCGATATCGCCGGGTGGCGGCGGAGCATCCCGGCGCTCGCCCGCGAGCTCCGGGTCGTCGCGATCGATCACCGAGGCAACGGTGCGAGCGACGATCCGCCCGGACCGTGCACGATGACGACCTTCGTCGAGGACGCGCTCGGGGTCCTCGACGAGCTCGGCGTCGAGCGCGCACACGTCTACGGTCAGTCGTTCGGCGGCATGGTGGCGCAGGAGATGGCGCTCACGCATACCGACCGCGTCCGGACCCTGGTGCTCGCCGGGACGGATCCCGGTCCGGCGCATGCGAGCGCGGTCGCCGACCGAACCGTCCCGAAGGGCGAGCCGTGGCGCGCTCTCTACGCGCCGGGCTTCCCCGAGGCGCATCCCGACGCGGTGGCCGAGGATCGTCGGACCGCGGCTGCCCAGCCGCCGCATGAGCGCGGGCAGCGGCGACAATGGGAGGCGATGCAACGGTGGGACGCCTTCGACCGGCTGCCGCGGATCGCGGTGCCGACGCTGGTGCTGCACGGGACCGAGGATCGGGTCATCGCGCCCGGCAACGCCGAGCTGCTCGCGCGACGGATCCCCGGCGCGGAGCTCCAGCTCCTCGAGGGCGCCGGACACGTCTTCTGGTCGGAGCAACCCGAGGTCGCCGATCGCCTGATCCTCGACTTCATCGAGAGACACCCCGATGCCTGAGGCGCCGGAGGAGCTCGTGCGCCTGGGGGAGCAGCGCGCGCAGGCGCGCGCTGCGAAGGACTTCGGGCAGGCCGACGCGATACGTGACCGGATAGCGTGGGCCGCTTCCGGGCCCCGCTCCGCCTCGGCCGGCTGGACGCTGGTGGACGAGCCCGACGGCACGTTCCGCCTGGAGCCGGTCGCGGTGGAGCAGGAGCGACCGCTCGCCCCCGCGGACGTCCCGAGCGTCCTGGAGGAGCCGGCGACGATGGACGTCAGCGTCCACTGGGTCTGCGAAGGCTGGCCGGAGGACGTGGGCCGGGCGATCGCGGCCTTCCGCGCCCACGCCGGCGAGCGGCGTGCCCAGTACGTCGTCGCCGACGTGACGGGCGCGTCCCTCGACCGGTGGGGCGACGACGTCGAGGTGCTGGGTCTGGAGCCCGGGACGGGGTGGGCGTCCGCGCGGAACGCCGGTCTCCGGCGATCGCGCGGCCGCATCGTGCTGGCGATGGACGGTTCGGTCGAGCCGACGGGCGACGTGTTCGGCCCCCTCGAAGGAGCGCTCACCGATCCGAAGCTCGGCGTCTGCGGCCCGTTCGGCATCGTGACCACGGACCTGCGCCAGTTCGACGAGGCGCCCGGCGCCGGTCCGTGCGACGCGATCGAGGGCTACCTGATGGCCTTCCGTCGCGAGATGCTCGCCGAGGCGGGTTTCTTCGATGAGAAGTTCAAGTGGTACCGGACCGCGGATATCGAGTGGTCGTTCCGCGTCAAGGACGCGGGGTACCGCTGCGAGGTGGTGGAGCTCCCCGTCGAGCAGCACGAGCACCGGATGTGGTTCGGAACGCCCCCTCGCGAGCGGGCCACGTGGTCGAAGCGGAACTTCTACCGGTTCCTGGACCGATGGCGGGACCGTTGGGATCTCGTCTTGTCCGGCAAGCCGATCGAACGAACGGGCGGCCACGACGACGAACGCTCGTGACCGTGAGCGGTTCGCGGCCGGAGCTGAGCGTCAGTCCGCGGGCAGCGGGGGTGCCGGCGGGATGACGGGCGCCCGCGCAGGTCGGGGATGCAGGGCGGTCGCCGGTTTCGACGCGACCGCCGCCGCCGCGGCGGCACGCTCGTCTTGCTCGCGTCTCGCGGTATCCGGGTCCGGCACCAGCTTCGTGCCGGTCGCGTACGCCTCGATGTCGTTGCCGTCGATCGTCTCGACCACGAGCAGGAGGTCGCGGAGCTCGTCGAGGAGCTGACGCCGCTCCTTCAGGATCCGCTGGGCCTTGTCGTGTGCCTCGTCGAGCAGCCGACGCGTCTCCTGGTCGATCAGCTGGGCGGTCTCGCCCGAGATCTTGGGCTGCTGCCAGAACGAGTTGGGATCGTCTCGACCGAGCGAAAGCGGGCCGACCTTGTCGCTCATCCCGTATTCGGCCACCATCGCCCGCGCGATCTGCGTGGCCTTCTCCAGGTCGTTCTGGGCACCCGTCGAGACCTCGCCGAAAACGACCTCCTCGGCGACACGACCCCCCATCGCGAACGCCAGCATGTCCTTGAGCTCGGGCTCGGTCGCCATGTACCGGTCCTCGAGCGGCCGCGTCATGGTCAGGCCGAGCGCGGCCGTGCCCCGGGCGACGATCGTCACGCGGTGGACGGGGTCGAGGTTCTCGCAGAAGTGGGCGACGAGGGCGTGGCCCATCTCGTGCGCGGCGACGCGCACCTTCTCGCGGTCGCTGATCACCCGTGACTTGCGCTCCAAGCCCATGGACGCCCGGTCGATCGCTTCCTCGAGCTCGTCCATCGTGACCGAGTTCTTCTCCCGCCTGGCGGCGAGGAGCGCCGCTTCGTTGACCACGTTCTCCAGGTCGGCGCCGGTGAACCCCGGGGTCCGCTGGGCGATCGTCCGCAGATCGTCCGAGGGGTCGAGCGCGACGCCGCGTGCGTGCACGCGGAGGATCTCCTCGCGACCGCGGAGGTCGGGCGGGTCGACGACCACCTGGCGGTCGAACCGGCCAGGGCGCACCAGCGCCGGGTCCAGGACGTCCGGACGGTTGGTCGCGGCCATGATGATGACGCCCTTCGACGAGTCGAACCCGTCCATCTCCACGAGGAGCTGGTTGAGGGTCTGCTCACGCTCGTCGTGGGCTCCGAACCCCGCGCCCATGACCCCGGAGCGCCCCTTGCCGATCGTGTCGATCTCGTCGAGGAACACCAGGGCGGGAGCCTTCTCCTTCGCCTGCTGGAACAGCTCGCGCACCCGGGCCGCCCCGAGGCCGACGAACATCTCGACGAACTCGGAGCCGCTCATGAAGAAGAACGGAACGTTCGCCTCACCGGCGACCGCCCGCGCGAGCAACGTCTTGCCGCACCCCGGGGGACCGAGCAGCAGCACGCCCTTGGGGATCCGGCCGCCGAGCCGCTGATACTTCTTTGGGTTCTTCAGGAACTCGACGATCTCCTTGAGCTCCTCCTTCGCCTCGTCGACACCGGCGACGTCGGAGAACGTCGTCTTCATCTCTTTGCGGTCGTAGATCTTGACCTTGTTCTTGCCCATGTTGAGCGGGTTGGCTGCACCACCCCCGACGCGACGGAACAAGAAGTAGTAGGCGATCCCCATCAGCAGCACGAGCGGAAGGATGCTCGCGAGCAGTGAGAACCACGGGCTCGGCTGCGTCCCCGTGTAGTCGATCCCCTTCGCCTGCAGCTTGGGCTCGAGCGTGGTGGAGGGGTCGTAGTTCGACCCGGGGAGGGTCGCGACGAACGTATGGGTCCCTGTGTCATCTGTGTAGGAGCCGGTGACCTGGGTCGCCGAGATCGTGATCTTCGTTCCCGGGGTGATCTTGCCCTCGTCGACGAGCTGATAGAACCTCGACAGATCGATGCTCTGCCGAGATGCCGTCGAGAACCATTGGTTGAACGCAACGAGGGCAAGGACGACCAGGGCGATCAAGATCCAGGGGGTCAGTCGCGTCTTCGGGATGCCGGGACCGGACGGCCCATCGGCCCCAGAACGGCGAGACTTGTTCGTATCGTTGTCGGGCATGGTCGCTCCATAATGGCATCGACCTGCGCCAATGACAGGCAGCGCCGCGCAGTTGCCGCGGGAACCGCTGCACCGGAGGCCCGCCTCGCGTTGAGCGGCGCGCGCTACCCTGGTGACCCATGGCGCAGACGGCACAAGACGACCGAGCACTCCGCGAGCGCTTCGAGCGCGACGTCCTTCCTCTGTTGCCGTCCCTGTATGGCGCGGCGCTCCGGATGACCAGGAACCCTGCCGACGCAGAAGACCTGGTGCAGGAAACCTACCTGCGGGCGTATCGAGGCTTCGCCGGGTTCCAGGAGGGGACCAACCTCAAGGCGTGGCTGTATCGGATCTTGACCAACAGCTTCATCAACACCTACCGCAAGAAGCAGCGCGAGCCCCAGACGGTCGAGGGTCCTGATGACGCCGACGAGTGGTACCTCTTCGACCGGTTGGGCGGTCAGAACGTCGAGGGGTCCGCGGAGGACGAGGTCCTCGATCGGATCCCGGACGAGGCAGTGAAGAAGGCTCTGGAGTCCTTGCCGGAGAACTTCCGGATACCCGTTCTCCTCGCTGACGTGGAGGGATTCTCCTACAAGGAGATCGCCGAGATCATGGAGACCCCGATCGGGACCGTCATGAGTCGTCTGCATCGGGGAAGGAAAGCGCTGGAGCGTGTGTTGTGGCAGACGGCGGAAGAACGGGGACTGGTCGATGGCTAAGTGTGGGCCCGAGTGCGAAGAGACCCTCCAAGAGATCGAGCGGTTCTTGGACCATGAGGTCGACGAAGTGATCCGGGTGAGGGTGGAGCGTCACCTTTCCGGGTGCGACGACTGCACGGACAAGGCCACGTTCCGGGTTCATCTCAAGGCCCTGATCCAGACGAAGTGCGCAGAGCACGAGGTCCCGGATGCCCTCAAGGACCGGCTTCGGACCGTCCTGTCGACCCCCGATCCCGGCCTCGATCCACGATAGGCCCCGTCACGTCGTTGCGAGCGTGCTCCCGGTGCATCGTTCATCGAGTTGCGGCAGACTCCCCACCACGAACGCGGATCGCATCGTGAGGCAGGTGGGCTGAGGATGGACCGATGGGGGACGTTGCTGCTCGTCTGGGCGCACCCGGACGACGACATCTACACGAGCGCCGGGATGATGGCCGCCGCTGCGGCGGCGGGGGACCGTGTCGTGGACGTCACGGCTACCCGCGGCGAAGGCGGCTCGATGGACGAGGAGCGCTGGCCGCCGGCGACGATGGGCCAGGTGCGCACCGCAGAACTGCTCCGTTCGCTCGAGATCCTCGGCGTCGGCGAACATCGGTTCCTGGAGGGCCCGGTCGACGTGGACATGCAGGCTCATCTGGACGAGTCGGGGGCCGAGCAAGTGAAGACGATCATGGCGGAGGTCGATCCCGACACCGTCGTGACGTTCGGCCCCGACGGGATGACGGGTCATCAGGGTCACAAAGACGTCAGTCGGTGGACGACGGACGCCTTCGAGGCGATCGCCAAGCCGGGGGCTCGGCTGCTGTACGCGACGCAGACACCGGAGTGGACCGCGGAATGGGTCCCGAAGCTCGAGCCGTTCAACATCTTCCTCCCGGGCAGTCCGCCGGAGACGCCGATCGAGGAGCTCGCGCTCCATCTCGTGCTTCCCGACGACCTCCGCGATCGCAAGTTCCAGGCGATCGCCGCACACGAGAGCCAGGTCGAGGGTCTGATGGAAGTGTTCGGGCGCGACCTGATGGAGCCGCTCGGTGAGGAGAACTTCCGACTGGGGGGTGTGAAGGCATGACGATCGAACGGCCGTACGTCTCGCCCCGGATGGGCGTCTTGTTCGACGTGATCGGGCCGTTCGTCACGTGGGCGAGCCGTCCGGACGTCCGTGGCGCATCGGGGCCGGGGATCGCGAACTTCATGTTCGGCAACCCGCACGACATGGCACCGCAGGCGTACGTGGATGCGCTGGTCCGCGGTTCGACGCCGACCGCTGCCGATCACTTCGCGTACAAGATGAACGAGGAGCAGCCGACGAGGGTCGTCGCCGCCAGTCTCACCGAACGGTTCTCGCTCCCGTTCGACGCGCAGGATGTGTTCCTGACGAACGGCAACTTCTCCGGTCTGTCCATCTGTCTGCACGCCGTCACGGGACCCGGCGATGAGGTCGTCTACGTCTCCCCGCCGTGGTTCTTCTACGAGACGCTGATCCTGGAGTCGGGGGCAACCCCGGTCCGGGTGCCCGCTGATCAGGAGACGTGGGATCTCGATCTGGACGCGATCGCGGCCGCCATCGGACCGCGGACCGCGGCGATCATCGTCAATTCGCCGAACAACCCGACCGGGAGGATCTACCCACGCGAGACGCTCGACGCGCTCGCCCGCATCCTGACCGAAGCCGGGGAGCGCAACGGTCGGCCGATCTACCTCCTGTCCGACGAGGCCTACAACCGGATCGTCTTCGACGGTCGCGCCTATCCGACGCCGGTCGCCTCGTACCCGTGGTCGTTCTACATCTACACCTACGCCAAGACGCATCTCGCGCCGGGGCTGCGGTTCGGGTACGTCGCGGTGCCGCCGATGATGCCCGGCCGCGAGGACCTGCGCGGACCGCTGCTCCTCGCGCAGGTTGCGCGCGGGTGGGCGTTCCCGGTAGCGCCGCTGCAACACGCGATCGGCGACCTGGACCGGATCCAGGTCGACGTCGACCGGCTCCAGCGGCGGCGCGACCTCCTGGTCCCCGCGCTCCGCGACCAGGGCTACGACGTCGTCGAACCGGAGGGGACGTTCTACGTGATCGCTCGTTCACCGATCCCGGACGATCAAGCGTTCTTCGATGTTCTCGTCCGTCACGACGTCTACGTCCTGCCGGGCTCGGTGTTCGAGATGCCCGGCTGGTTCAGGCTCTCCGTCACCGCGAACGACGACATGTGCGAGCGTGCCGTCCCGGCGTTCGCGAAGGCGATCGCCGAGGTCCGTTCGTGAGCGCGCCCGCGTTCGCACTCCTCGGAGCCGGCGAGTTCGAGACGTGGCACGACGACATCGATCGCACTCTGCTGCACGGATCCAACGGCGACGGGAGCGTCTTGATCTCCCCCGCGGCGTCCGCGCCCGAAGGGGAGGCCGTTTTCGGCACGTGGGCGGCGAAGGGGTTGGCGCATTACGAGCGGCTCGGGATCTCCGCCCGGGTGTCGCCGCTTCGGACGCGTGAGGACGCCCAGCGCCCGGACGTCGTCACGATGCTCGACGAGGCATCGCTGGTGTTCTTCTCGGGCGGCAACCCCTGGTACCTCGCGACGATCCTGCTCGGCACGCCGTTCTGGGCCCGTCTGCAGGAGCGCCTCAAGGACGGGCTCGCGTACGCGGGATGCAGCGCGGGGGTCGCGTGCCTGACCGAGATGACCTACGACAGCGACGCGCTGGACTTCGACGAGGTGTTCAAGCCCGGGCTGGGCTACGTTCGGAACACCCTGTTCGCGCCGCACTGGGACATCGTCGACGATTGGCAACCCGGTGCCCGCGCGGCGATCACGGCGGCGGCGCCTCCGAGCGGCACGCTCGTCGCGCTGGACGAGGACACGGCGATGGTCGGTGACGGAGCGTCGTGGACCGTGCACGGGCGTCAGGGGATCCACCTCTACCGGGGCGGTGCGTGGAGCGATCACGTCGCGGGCGACCGCTTCGACTTCGCATTGGGGTGAGCCGTGGTCGCCCTCACCCGTGAGGCTCCGATCGAGGAGCGAGCGCCCGAGGTCATCCGTCGTCTGGAAGCCGCCTACCCCGATGCCAAGGTGGCGCTCAACTTCTCGAACCCCCTCGAATGCCTCGTGGCCACGATCCTGTCGGCGCAGTCCACCGACGTGACGGTGAACGAGGTCACGGCGACGCTGTTCCAGAAGTACCGAACGGCGGAGGACTACCTGGCGGTGCCGGAGGACGAGCTCAAGGCCGACATCAAACCGACCGGCTTCTTCAATCAGAAGGCGACATCGATCCGGGCGGCCTGCCAGCGGATCGTCGAGGTCTACGACGGCGAGGTGCCGCGGACGATGGAGGATCTCCTGACGCTTCGGGGCGTGGCGCGCAAGACGGCGAACATCGTCCTCGGCAATTCGTTCGGGGTCGTCGAGGGCATCGCGGTCGACACCCACGTCAAACGGCTGGCCAACCGGATCGGGTTCAGCGACGAGTCGGATCCCGTGAAGATCGAGCAGGATCTGATGCGGCTGATCCCCCGCGAGAAGTGGTTCTCCTTCACGTACGTGCTGATCGACCACGGGCGGGCGATCTGCCATGCGAAGAAGCCACGGTGCACGGAGTGTCCGATCGAACCGCTGTGTCCATCCAGTCAGGCGTGAGCGGAGAACCCTCAGACCGCGGGCTCCAGCTCGAGGCCGCTCGCGACGGCGCGCCTGCGGAGGCGTCGGATCTGGCGTCGCTCCTCCTCGTCGAGGCCGCCCCAGACGCCGGCGTCCTGGAAGGTCGCGAGCGACCACTCGAGGCACGGGGAGCGCACGGGGCAGGAGCGGCACACGGCCTTGGCGCGGAACGCCTGATCGGCGGCCGGCGGCGACGTCCCGATCGGGAAGAAGAGCTCGGGGTCCTCGCCGATGCACGCAGCGTCCGAGAGCCACCACATCTCGTCGGGATCGTGTCTGAATCTTCGTTCAGTCATCGTTCGTGCGACTCCACAGGTACAGCCGAACGTCCCGCGTGGAGCGGACGATAGTGTCTGAATGGCCGTTCAGTCAAGCGACGGTGGTCGCCCACCGAGGTGACTCGGCTCACGTCCCGGAGAACACCGTCGAGGCGTTCGAGTCCGCGATCGAGCTCGGGGCGGAGGTCGTGGAGTTCGATGTCCGGATGACATCGGACGGGGTCGCGGTGGTCATGCACGACGCCGACGTCGCGCGCACGACGGACGGGAGCGGCCTGGTGCGATCGATGACCTTCGAGCAGGTCGGCCGTCTCCGGATCCAGCTCGGCGGCGGCCTCGCGGCCGGTGTCCCAACGCTGGAGGAAGCGCTGCAGGTGCTGTCCGGTCGCGCCGCCGCCGACATCGAGATCAAGAACGTCCCCGGTGAGCCGGACTTCGACCCCGATCGCGAGGAGGCGGTCGAGGCGACGGTGGCGGCGATCGCGTCGACCCGGTTCGACGGCGCGGTGCTCGTCTCGAGCTTCAACCCGCTCTCCATCGCGCGGTGTCGTGAGCTGGCGCCGCACCTTCCGACGGGTCTGCTGACCGATCGGAGCGTCGAGGCGGATGCGGGCCTCACGTTCGCGCATGCCCAAGGGCATGCCTGGGTGCTGCCGGCGATCGGGGCGCTGCTCGGCGCACCCGACGGGTTCGTGGACCGCGTGCACGCCTCAGGCATGCGCGTCGGGACCTGGATCAGCGACGATCCCGACGAGGCCGTCGAGCTGATGCGCGCCGGGGTCGACGCGGTGGCGACGAACGACCCGGGGCGGATCCTCGCGGCGCGACGGCGCGCCTTCGGCGCATGATGTTCCGCCGGAAGGCGCTGCCGGACGAGCTCGTCCCGTCGTTCCGAGCGTTCCACGACGTCCTCGACGAGATCGAACCGGCGAAGGCGGGACTCACGGAGGTCGTCCCCGGAACCAGGCTCCCCGGACGGCCCCTGGACGACGCGTTGGCGGAGTTCGTCGCGCGGCTGACCCGGGCGCAGGACCTCATGCCTGCGTGGCGGCGCCCGGAGCTCGAGGCCGAGTGGTCGGAATGCGCGGACGGGCTCGCCATCGCGCTCGACCGAGCGACGCAGCTCCTCGACGATGCGTTCGAGGCATCCGGCTTCGGCTCGCTGGTGGGGCTCGTCGAGGGTCTGCTCGATCCCCTGGAGTCCTTCGCTCAGGCGGAAGACCGGTTCGCCTCGTTGCGCCGGAGGACCGAACGCCCCCGGGGGCAGCGCACGCGGCATGGCGCATGATGGGGGCCACATGCGACACCTGAGCCGACGGGCGGTGATCCTCGCGGTCGGCCTGGTCCTGTCGTTCGCCGGGACCGCCTCGCCGGCGATCGGCTGGGGGAAACAGCACGGCATCCCGGGCGCCTACTCGTGGAACTACGGCGACTCCTTGGACTTCTCGGGCACGCTCGCCGATCCCAGTTTCAAGCTCCACGACGCGTTCGTCTCGGACGCCGCGACGCCTCAGGCCGCCTACATCTCGTCCAGCCACGACGGCATCACCTGGACGAACCCCAGGAGGCTCTCCGGCGGGGTGGTCAACGCCGAGGCGACGAGCATCGCCGCAGCGGGCACCAGGATCGTCGTCGGGTGGGTGACCGGCTTCAGCGCGTACGACCCGGCGGGCGCTCCTCGCCGCCTCCAGGTCAACACCAGCATCGACGGCGGCGCGACGTGGCGGGGGATCAAGTCGCTGACCCCGCGCGGGGGCAGGATCGATTATCCGGTCGTGGCGGCGGCGAAGACGACCTTCGGCCCGGTCAACCTGTACGCCACGTGGGTCGACGCGACGAACGGCAAGGTGTACTTCCGTGAGCGCTCGGGCGCCGGCGCCTGGTCCGTTCCGCTCGCGATCGGCGCCACGACCCTGCGGGACCGCGTCGACGGGTACCACGCCTACGCGAACGTCGCCGCGGTCGGGAACCTGATCACGGTCGCGTGGGTCGCCGATGCGAAGGGTTCGCTCGTGGCACGCGCGATCAGCCTCTCGGGCACGTCGCCGACCGCCGCGACGACCCGGGCGAACTGGAACCCGCCGGTCGTCCTCGGCGGCCATGTCTCGCTCCGCCAGGGCGGCTACCCCGTCGCCTCCGCATCGCCGCTCGCTCCCGGCGTCGTGACGATCGCGTGGAACACCCCCACGAAACAGGTGTACACGACGTTCGACGGGACGGCCGTCTCGCCGACGCCGACGACGATCTGGGTCAACGGGACCGCGAACGGCATCGCCTACGCCGGCGGGTACTCCACGGTCGTCGAACCGGCGCCCGGCGGGTTCGTCGCGATCTGGGCGGGATGCCGGAACACCTCGTTGCGGAACGACTGCAGTAGCCGGAAGGTCGCCGCCCGGGTCGATCTCCTGTCGGCGAGCTCGCCCGACGGAACGGTGTTCACCGCTCCCTCGCTCGTCGCGCCCGCGACGCCGAAGGGCCAGACCCTCAACGATCAGCCGTCGATCGTCGCAACCCCGGCCCACGTCTACGTCCAGTACAACGGCTACACCGCGAACTTCGGGCGGTACGACATCTTCGACCGCATCGGGACCGGCGCTCCGTGACGCCGGCGTTGGACGAACTCCGGAACGACGTCGTGGTGTGTCGCCGGTGCCCCCGGCTCGTCGCCTGGCGCGAGCAGGTCGCCCGGGAGAAGGTGGCCCGCTTCGCGGACCAGCCGTACTGGGGCCGGCCGGTGCCGGGATTCGGGGATCCGCACGCGCGGGTCCTCGTGCTCGGGCTCGCGCCAGCCGCGCACGGCGGCAACCGGACGGGGAGGATCTTCACGGGCGATCGCTCGGGGGACTTCCTGTTCTCGGCGCTGCATCGCGCCGGCTTCGCGAACCGGCCGTCGTCCACGTCCGTGGACGACGGCCTCCGTCTCCGTGGCGCCTACCTCAGCGCGGTGAACCGATGCGCTCCGCCGGGGAACCGCCCGACCCCCGAGGAACGCGACCGCTGCCTCCCGTTCCTCGAGCGGGAGCTCGGCGCCCTCTCCCGCGTGCGCGTGATCGTTCCGTTGGGGGCGTTCGCGTGGGATGGCGCGCTGCGAGCGGTCGCCGGCCTCGGCCACGACACGCCGCGTCCGAGACCGCGGTTCGGTCATGGGGTGGAAGCGTCCGTCGGCCCCTATCGGGTCCTCGGAAGCTTCCACCCGAGCCAACAGAACACGTTCACGGGGAAGCTCACGCCGGCGATGCTCGACGACGTGCTGCGCCGGAGCCGTGCGCTCGCGCTTTGACCCCTCCGGGCGGGTATGCGAGCGTTCGGACGACCGCCGATCTCGAACCGACGAGCCCAGGAGGTACGAGCGATGCGTTGGACCCGGATGCTCTTCATCCCCGCGGTGGCCGTGTTCGCGCTGGGACCCGTCCCATCGATCCCCGCCTCCGCGGGCGCGGCCGCCTGCACGATCGTGGGCACGAACGGGCACGACGTGCTCCACGGGACCGGCGGGGCCGACGTCATCTGCGGGAGGGGCGGCGCGGATGAACTCCACGGCGCGGGCGGCAACGACGTCCTCCGCAGTGGTCGAGGCGACGACAGCCTGTACGGGAACGATGGGAACGACCTCCTCGTCGGTGGGCCCGGTGGTGACTTCCTGTCCGACGGTCGAGGCAACGACGTCATGAAGGGCGGAGGCGGACGCGACTACAACTTCGGGGGGTACGGTGACGATCGCTGGTACGGCGGCGCGGGACCGGATTCCTTGATCGACATGCGCGGGACCGACTCCATCTACGGCGGGCTCGGCAGCGACTCATGTCTCGCGACGTTCGACAACCACGGCGGCGACACGATCGTCGGCGGGGCCGGGATCGACATCTGGTACGGGGACCCGGGCGACCACGCCAGCACGGTCGAGAAGAAGATCATCTGCTTCGCCGACTGACCTCGACCGACCTCGCAACCCCGTACCATCCGCGGTCCCGCCGTATCGTTGAAGGCCATGGGACGGCACGGACGCATGTTCGGCATGGGCGGGGCCCCGATCGACGAGGACCCTCGTCCGATCAAGCCCGCGACCGTCCGCCGGGTGGTCGCCACCTTCGGCCCATACCGGCGCAAGGTGACCTTCGTCGGGTTGATGATCGTGATCACGGCGGGCCTCGGCGTGGTCAACCCCCTGCTCATCGTCCGGGTGTTCGACAACGCCCTGTTCGGCCCCAACAACGACTGCTCCGGGCAACCGTGTCCCAACCTGCCGCTGCTCTACTTCTACGTGGCCCTCATGATCGCGATCCCGCTGGTGACGAGCATCATCGGCATCGGCCAGACCTACCTCGCGAACGACGTCGGGCTGCACGTGATGCAGGACCTCCGCAACTCGCTCTACGAGCACCTCCAGAAGATGCCGCTCCGATTCTTCACGACCACTCGGACCGGCGAGATCCAGTCTCGCCTGGCGAACGATGTCGGAGGCGTGCAGTCGGTGGTGACCGACACGGCCTCGACGGTGCTGTCGAACGTGGTGACGATCATCAGCACGATCGTCGCGATGCTCCTGCTCTCGATCCCGCTCACGGTGCTCTCACTCCTGCTGATGCCGTTGTTCCTCTGGCTGACGGTTCGGGTCGGGAAGGCCAGACGTGAGGTCGCGACCAACACGCAGAGGACGCTCGCCGATCTGACCGCGATCACCGAGGAGACCCTCTCCGTCTCTGGGATGCTCTTGTCCAAGTCGTTCGGTCGACGGGGGTACGAGGTCGACCGGTACCAAGGCGAGAACGAGCGACTGACGGGCCTGCTGATCCGGCAGACGATGATCGGACGGTCGTTCTTCGCCCTGATCGGCTTCTTCTTCTCGATCACGCCGGCGCTCGTGTACCTGGTCGCCGGATGGGTCAACTCGAACCACGGGTCGGCGGTCATCCAATCGGGCATGCTCGTCGGGTTCACGACGTTGCAGTCGCGCCTGTTCTTCCCGATCGGATCGATGTTGCAAGTCTCGACCGAGGTCCAGTCGTCGATGGCGCTGTTCGATCGTGTCTACGAGTACCTCGACATGAAGCACGAGATCGTGGACGCGCCCGATGCCGAGCCGCTGGTGGCCGTCCGGGGCGCCGTCGAGTTGGATCACGTTCGGTTCCGGTACGAGGAGCCACTGGACCGTGCGGGGGCACCCGCTCCGTCGGGCGACGGCGACAGCCCCGGGCAGCGACGCCTCTGGACCCTGGACGACGTCTCGATCCGGATCGAGCCCGGGCAACTGGCCGCCCTGGTCGGGCCAAGCGGCGCGGGCAAGACCACGATCACCTACCTGGTCCCTCGCCTGTACGACGTCCAGAGCGGCGCCGTCCGGATCGACGGCCACGACGTGCGGAAGGTCACCCTGGAGTCCCTCGGCGAAGCGATCGGGATCGTGACCCAGGAGACGTATCTGTTCCACGACACGATCCGGCGGAACCTCGTCTACGGCAAGCCCGGGGCGTCGCAGGACCAGCTCGAGGCCGCCGCGCGAGCCGCCAACATCCACGAGCGCATCGCCGAGTTGCCCGACGCCTACGACACGGTCGTCGGGGAGCGTGGGTACAAGCTCTCGGGCGGCGAGAAGCAGCGCCTCGCGATCGCGCGGGTGATCCTCAAGGATCCTTCGATCCTCATCCTGGACGAGGCGACCTCCTCGCTCGACACCACGTCGGAGCGGCTCGTTCAAGCGGCGCTGGAGCCGTTGATGCACGGGCGCACCACGATCGCGATCGCGCACCGCCTCTCGACGATCCTGCAGGCCGACGTGATCTTCGTGCTCGACCGGGGGCGCGTGGTCGAGCAGGGCACGCACGAGGAGCTGCTGACCAAGACCGGTCTCTACGCCCGCCTCTACGAACAGCAGTTCCAGGATCAGCTCATCGAGCCCGACAGCTCCTTGCGGTAGCCGAGGAGGACGAACCCGTTGGGGAAGACCCGGTCGGCGTCGCGGACGTAGCCGAGACGCTCGTACATCCGCCGGGCAGCCAGCATCTTCGTCGTGGTATGGAGCGTGACGAACGTCTTGCCGGCGGCGCGGGCGCGCGCTTCGCAGTCGGCCATCAGCGTGGACCCGGCGCCGCGCGCCCGCGCCGCCGGGTCCACGCCGAGCATGCGGATGTGCGCCTCGCCCGGCTCGAGGGGCGCTTCCCCGTCCCCGTCGCGAACCCGGCTCTCGAGCTCGAGGGTGACGCAGCCGATGATCCGGCCCTCGTCGATCGCAACGAGGACCGTGGTCCTGCTTGCCCGCTCGCCGACGTCCGCCAACCGGACGAGGTACCGCTGCCAGTCGTCGTCGTCCGGCGGGACGAACTCGCGATACGCCTCGGCCGTGATCCGGCCGGCTTCGGCGAAGTCCTCGGGCATCGCCTCGCGGGTCACGATCGGCATCGGGCGGAAGGCTACCGAGGTCCGATGGTCAACCTGATTGACCATGCCCATCCGGCCTGGCACGATGACGAGCATGGCCGACCTGATCCGCCAGCTCCTCGAGGCACGGCGCGCGCTCGCGAGCGAGCTCGACTCCGACCTGGCTGACCGCGGGTTCCCGGACGTCCGGCCGGGCCACGCCGCGGTCTTCCTCGGGGTCGATCGCCGGAGCGGCTCCCGGTTGACCGACCTCGCGGAGCACGTTCGGCTGACCAAGCAGGGGATGATGGCGATGGTGGATGACCTCGAGGCACGAGGCTACGTGCGCCGCGTCCCCGACCCGAACGATGCCCGCGCGAAGCTGGTGCGGCTCACGGCCCGCGGCCGTCGGGCGGCCGCGGAGTGCCGCCGCGCGATGCAATCGGTCGAGCAACGGACCCGGCGTCAGCTGGGGGACCGTCGCTACGACACGCTCCGGGAGACGCTCGAGGAGCTCGCGGAGCTCGAGCTCGAAGCGGAGGCCTGACGTGCTCTTCCACCTGGGGACGCCGCTCTGGGAGATCGCGATCCGCACCGCGATCGTGTATCTCGCGATCCTGTTCGGGCTGCGGCTGTTCGGGAAGCGCGAGCTGGGTCAGATGAGCACCGGTGACCTCGTGATGATCCTGTTGATCGCGAACGCTGTGCAGAACGCGATGGTCGGACCCGACGTCTCGCTCCAGGGCGGCCTGACGGCGGCCCTCGTGCTCCTCGCGATGAACTTCGCGGTCGTCCGGATCTTGGGTCGGACGACCCTCGGCGAGCGCCTGTTGGAGGGCGGGCCGACGCTCCTGGTGAAGGACGGCGCCCTCGTGCCACACGGGCTGCGGCACGAAGGCCTCGCCCCCGAGGAGGTCGAGACGGCGATCCGGGAGCACGGCATCGCCGACGTCGGTGGGGTGCGGGCCGCGTACCTCGAGCCGGACGGCACGATCAGCGTGATCCCGATCGACGTGCAACCGATGCGCGGCCGCCATCGCGTCAAACGCGTCCGGCAGTTCCGCCGCGGGAGCGGCTAGCATCGACGTATGCCGGAAGAAGCGACGGGCAAGACCGGTGTTCCCTCGGAACGGCGGCAGAAGCCGGAGCGGCCGCGTGACGAGCTGGGCAGGCCGCTCGCGCATGACGCGGTGAACCTGCTCCACCTTCCCGATTTCGACTCGTTCCCCGTGGAGGAGAACGACCGGCTCGGCCGCGACCTACTCCGCCGGCGCAACTACTTCGGGGCGCACGAGGCCTGGGAGACCGCCTGGAAGCAGGCGCGGGGGACGGGGGACGAGGAGCTGTTCAAGGGGCTCTCCCAGATGGGCGCGGGTTACGTTCACCTCCTGCGCGGCAACGCGCACGGGGCGAAGACGCTGCTTCGGCGGGGAGCCCGCCGCGTGAAGGCCTACCCGGATGGGACGCTCGGGATCGCCACGGGGCCTCTGGCGGCGCGACTCGAGGCCGACGCCGAGGCCGTCGAGACCGGTAAACTGGTCCCCGGGCCCGATGCGACGGTCGACCCTCCTGAGGTGTAGCGTCGTCCTCACGTCCCAGGTGTGTTGACTCGGAAGCCCTTTCCCCCGACGATCCGGAGCGAGCGATGGCGAGCCAAAACGTGGAAACCCTCTGGAAGGGCCGAGAGGGGCCCTTCCCCCTGCACCTCGGTCCGGGAGTCTTCAGCCCGACGACGACGAGCCGCACGCTCGCCGATGCGATCGAGATCACGCCCGGAGACACCGTGATCGACGTCGGTTGCGGCAGCGGCGTCCTCGCGATCGTCGCCGCGAAGCTCGGCGCCGCCAAGGTCTACGGGGTCGACCTCTCCCAGCGGGCGGTGGAGGCGGCGAGGGAGAACGCCCGCCGACTGGGGCTCGACCATATCTGCGAGTTCCGCGCCGGGGACCTGCTGGAGCCGGTGCGTGACGTGCAGGCCACCGTGCTGATCGGGGACGTTTCGGGGATCCCCGACGCGATCGCCAAGGAGTCCGGCTGGTTCGACGATGTCCCCGCCGGCGGGCCGACCGGCGCCGAGCTCCCCGCCAAGTTCCTGCGTTCGATCGGCGACACCCTCGCGATGGGTGGGCGCTTGTACCTCCCGACGGGGACGATCCAGCACGAGCAGGCCATCCTCGACGCCGCCCACGAGATCTTCGGCGACCACATGCGGCCCGTGCTCGAACGCGAGTTCCCGCTTCCGGATCTGGTCGCCAGGTCGAAGGCCGTCGCCCGCATGATGAAAGAAGGCTTGGTCAGCTTCCGTCAGCGCGGCAGCCGCTGGCTCTGGCAGCTCCGCATCTGGCGCTGCGACCGGGTCTGAGCGCTCACTCCGTCGGACGCAGCACGGCGACCGCTTCGACGTCGTAACCGGCCGCTCGCAGGTGATCCGCCCCGCCGCGGTCGATCGCCAGCACGATCCGTCGCACGTCCGCACCCGCGTCGGTCAGCACCTCGGCGGCCCGACGCACCTGATGACCGGTCGTGCTCACGTCTTCCAGCAGGGTGGTGATCGCACCCGGGCGAACCTCGCCCTCGACCTGCGCCTGGGTTCCGTACTCCTTCGCCTGCTTCCGGACGATCGTCACGGGAAGACGGGCGCGGAGCGACACGGCGGCCACGAGCAGCATCGCGGCGCCCTCCGGGGCCCCGAGGAGCTCCGTCGTCGGCGCGAGCAGCCGCGTCACCTCGGCGGCGACCTGGTCCAGCAGGTCGGGACGCGTAAGGAAGCGGAACTTGTCGAAGTAGACGGTCGAGGTCGCTCCGGACGAGAGCACGAAGTCGCCGTGGAGCTCCGACGCCTCGACCATGCGCCGCACGAGGTCCTCGTTCACGCGGCCTAGTATGGGCGACCGATGGGTTGGTACGAGGCCGTCGGCCGCCGGGTGTTCTTCTCGATGGACCCCGAACGATCCCATCTCTTGGCGCTCCGTCTCCTCGGGCTCCCGCTGCCGTGGCCGAGGATCGGCGGCGCGGTGGACGACCCGGCCCTGACGACCACCCTCGCCGGGATCCCGCTTCGGAACCCGGTCGGTCTCGCCGCCGGATTCGACAAGAGCTGCGCCCGCCTCGACGCCTTGGGCTCGCTCGGGTTCGGGTACGTCGTGGGAGGGACCGTGACGCGCTCGCCGCGCCGCGGGAACCCGCACCCCCGGATCGCCCGGGACCCGGCGCGGCGCGCGATCGTGAACGCGATGGGGATGCCGAACCCCGGCGCGGAGGCGGTTGCGCGGAACCTCACGCGGATCCCGCGGACCGCGCCCCGGTTCGTCTCGATCGCGGACGAGCCGGTCGCGGACACGGTCGCGACCGCGGAGCTCCTCGAGCCCTTCGTCGATGGCATCGAGCTCAACGCGAGCAGCCCGAACGCCGGATGGGAGCACGCGAGCTCGCACACCGATGAGCTGGTGCGAGCGGTGCGCGCTCGCACCTCGAAACCGCTCTTCGTCAAGATCCCTCCACCCTCCGCGGGGGAACAGGCCGCGAGCACGGTGTCGATGGCGACCGCCGCTCGCGACGCCGGCGCATCGGCGATCGTCTGCACGAACACGGTGCCCGTGGTCGATGCGCGGATGTCGACCGGCCGTGGGGGACTCTCGGGTGGTCCGCTCACGGCCGACACGCCGCGGATCGTCGCCGAGGTCGTCGATGCGACGGGCGGCGGCCTGCCGGTGGTTGCGTGCGGCGGGATCTTCACGGCGGATGACGCCCGCCGGTGCCTGGATGCAGGGGCGGTCGCCGTCCAGGTTTACACGGCCCTGATCTACGAGGGGCCCGGCCTTCCGGGGGCCCTCACGCGAGGCCTCGCCGAGGCGGTCCCGACGATGGATTAGCTCGTTCGGACCCGACGGATCCGTGCCGTCGAGGAGCCGGACTTGCCGGGCACGTGTGTTGCGTCGGCGTGGCCGTGGCGTGCAAGATGTGCGGCGTCCCGTCCCCTGGAGGCAGATCTGTCCGACGTCGAGCCAGTTCCACCAGCCCCCGCCGTCCGGTTGGAGGGCGTGGTGAAGCGGTTCGGCGACGTGGTCGCGGTGGACGGGGTGGACCTGGAGGTCCGCGAGGGGGAGTTCTTCTCGATGCTCGGGCCGTCCGGATCCGGGAAGACCACGTGCCTCCGCATGATCGCGGGGTTCGAGACACCGACCGCCGGCCGGATCGCGCTGGGCGGCCGCTACGTCACCGGCCTCGCTCCGTACGAGCGTGAGGTCAACACGGTGTTCCAGGATTACGCGTTGTTCCCGCACATGACCGTCGCCGACAACGTCGGCTACGGCCTCATGGTGCGCAAGGTGCCCCGGGCTGAGCGGCGCCGGCTCGTGGGAGATGCACTGGAGATGGTCCGCCTCCCGGAATACGGCGACCGGAAGCCGGCTCAGCTCTCCGGCGGTCAACGACAGCGGGTCGCGCTCGCGCGCGCCCTGGTGATGCGGCCGAAGGTCCTGCTGCTCGATGAGCCCTTGGGCGCGCTTGACCTCAAGCTCCGTCAGGCGATGCAGATCGAGCTGAAGGAGATCCAGGGAGAGGTCAGGCTCACCTTCATCTACGTCACGCACGACCAGGAGGAAGCCCTCACGATGAGCGATCGCCTCGCGGTGTTCAATCGCGGCCGCATCGAACAGGTGGGCTCGCCTGCCGACGTCTACGAGCGCCCGGCGACGGGCTTCGTCGCCGGGTTCGTCGGTGTCTCCAACGTGCTCGAGGGAGAGACCGCTGCCGCGATCGCCGGCGATCCGCACCCCTTCACGATCCGACCCGAGAAGATCTCGATGCATGAGTTCGACGTGCCCGTGGATGGCGACTCCTGCACCGCGACCGGCCATGTGCGGGAGGTCGTGTACCTGGGAGCCACCACCCGATACATCGTCGAGCTCGATGTGGGCGGCTCGCTCGTGGTGATGGAGCAGAACCTCACGACAAGCTCCATGGAGGCGCTGCAGGTGCGCGGCAAGGCCGTGCGACTGATCTGGCGCCGGAGCAACAACCGGCCGGTGGAGGCGCCCGCGGGTGCACTCGAGGGGTCCATGGACCAGGAGGAGGCTCAGGCATCATGAGGAGACTGACGACGGCGTGTGCCGTCCTGGCGGCGCTCGCGCTCGTCGCAGCCGCGTGTGGCAGCTCGAGCTCGACCGGCGCCGGGACCGCCGCGCCGAAGGTGTACGACTCGGTCGGGACGACGGAGGGCGCGCTCAAGCTGATCGCGTGGAACGGCTACACGGAGGACGGTTCGAACGATCCGAACTACGACTGGGTGACCCCCTTCCAGGATCAGACCGGATGCAAGGTGACGGTCAAGTACGCGGATACGTCGGACGAGATGGTCACGCTGATGCGACAGGGTGGCGGCTCCGTCTGGGACGGCGTCTCGGCATCCGGGAACGCGTCGAACAAGCTCATCGCAGGCGGGAACGTCGCCGCGGTGAGCACATCGTTGTTCCCCGAGTTCCCGAACGTGATCTCGCCGTTGCAGCCGGAGACCGGGACGAACAACTCCCACTACGTCGTGAACGGCCAGGTCTACGGCGTTCCGTACATGTACGGGCCGAACTTCCTCATGTACAACACCGACGTCGTGAAGCCCGCCCCGACGAGCTGGGACATCACGTTCGAGCCGACGCTCAACGGCCAGCAGAATCCCTACTCGGGGAAGCTGACGGCCTACAACGACCCGATCTACATCGCGGACGCCGCCGTCTACCTGAAGACCCACAACCCGGCGCTCAATATCACCGATCCCTACGAGCTCACGTCCGATCAGCTCGACGCGGCGGTGACCCTGCTGCAACAGCAGAAGCCGATGCTCGCGAAGTACTGGGCGCTCTACACGGACGAGATCGATGGGTTCAACGACCACTCGATGGTCGCCGGGACGGCGTGGCCGATCAACCTCACGTACTCCAAGGATGCTCCGGCGGCCGCCGTCATCCCGAGCGAGGGGGTCACGGGCTGGGCCGACACCTGGATGATCTCGACCAACGCACCGCACCCGAACTGCATGCTGAAGTGGATGCAGTACACGATGGAGCCGAAGGTGCAGGCCGAGGTCGGCATCTGGTACGGCGCCGCGGGCAGCAACACGAAGTCGTGCGACCTGATCGCGAAGGGCCTCGGGAAGGGAGGCGCGGCGCTCGTGAACTCGGTGGAGTACTCGTTCTGCGGGAACGTGGACTTCCTCAACTCGCTCTACCTGTGGAAGACGCCACAGGCGGTGTGTGGCGACGATCGCGGGTCGACGTGCATGGATTACTCCGTCTGGTCCCAGAAGTGGACCGAGGTCGCCGGAGCCTGACCGTGGTGGGGCGGAGGTCGCCTCCGGCGACCTCCGCCCCGCTCGACACGATCTGACGTGGCGACCACAACCGTCGGCCCATCCCGTGGGATGAGGGCTCGGCTCTCGGCCTTCCTCTTCCGGCACCGGCTGCTGAGGCTGGCCGCGCTCCTCGGCCCGCCGGGGGCGTGGTTCGCGGTGATCTACCTCGGCACGCTTTTCCTCTTGTTCGCAACCGCGTTCTGGCACCTCGACCCGTTCACCGGGCTCGTGGTCAAGCAGTTCAGCCTGGCGAACTTCCAGACGATCGTGCACGACCCGGTCTACCGGACGATCATCGTGCGAACGGTCGGGATCTCGTTCGCCGTCGCCGTCACCGACGTCGTGCTCGCGTTCCCGCTCGCGTATTACGCGGCCAGGCTCGCGCCGGCCCGTGCGAAGAACGCGGTGCTGATCGCGGTCGTGCTGCCGCTCTGGGCGAACTACCTCGTTCGGATCTTCGCCTGGCGGTTGATCCTGTCCCCGGGGGGACTCCTCGTCTGGCTGTTCGACAAGATCGGCGTGCACTGGTCGATCGGCTACTCGAACGTCGCCGTCTGGATCACGTTCTCCTACCTGTGGCTCCCGTACGTGGTCCTGCCGATGTACGCGGCGCTCGAGCGTGTTCCGGGATCGTTGCTGGAAGCGTCCTCGGACCTCGGGGCTCGGGGGTGGAAGACGTTCCGCTCCGTGGTCTTCCCGTTGATCGTGCCCGGCATCGTCGCCGGCTCGATCTTCGCGTTCTCGCTCACCCTCGGCGACTACATCGTGGTGCAACTCGTGGGGAACACGCGGTTCATCGGCAACGTGATCTACGACAGCGTCGGGGTGGCCAGCAACGTCCCGTTCGCCGCTGCGTTCGCCATGGTGCCGGTCGCGATCATCTCGATCTACCTCTTCGTCGCATGGCGCCTCGGCGCGTTCGAGGCGCTCTAGGAGGCTGCGTCCATGGAGTCACGGGCGGTCAGGATCGCGATCAAGATCGGGACGATCCTGGTGCTGGCGTTCCTGTACGTCCCGCTCCTGATCGTCGTGATCTATTCGTTCAACAACGACATCGGGCAGACCTGGCCGATCGACTCGTTCACGACGAAGTACTACACCCTCGCGTGGCAGAACTCGGACGTACGGACGGCGCTCGGCACGTCGCTGTTGGTCGCGACCATCGCGACGCTCCTCGCCTTCGTGTTCGGGAGCCTCGCCGCGTTCGCCGTGCATCGGTTCCGATTCTTCGGGCGGAACGCGGTTTCGTTCGTGCTCGTGCTTCCGATCGCGCTGCCGGGCATCCTCACCGGGATCGCGTTGAACAACGCCATCAACAACTACGGCATCCCGTTCAGCGTCTGGACGATCATGATCGGCCACGCGACGTTCTGCATCGTGGTCGTCTACAACAACGTGTTGGCCCGGCTGCGGAGGACGGGCGGTTCGCAGATCGAGGCGTCGATGGACCTGGGCGCGGACGGCTGGCAGACGTTCCGGTACGTGACCTGGCCCGCGATCCGCACGGCCGTGATCGCGGGCATGTTGCTCGCCTTCGCGCTCTCGTTCGACGAGATCGTGGTGACGAACCTCACGTCCGGGACGGAGATCACGATCCCGAAGTTCATCTACGACAACCTGCGCCAGCCGCGGAACCGACCGATCGTGAACGTGGTGGCCGTGATCGTGCTGCTCGTGATGGTGATCCCGGTGTACATCGCGCAGAAGTTGGCTGGTAGAGACACGGTTAGCCGACCAAGCCGGGCGTTACGGCCGGGGGCGCAACCCGGGCTCTAGAGGTACTGGCCGGGGGTCCGCTCGTTCTCCTGTGGCGCCGGACCACCCTGCGGGCCCTGCGCCGGCAGGCCGCGGCGGCGGAGCTCCTCGAACTGCGCCCGCGCCGAGGCTTGCTGCGCGAACATCGCCGCTTGGATCCCGTGGAAAAGTCCTTCGAGCCAGCCGACCAGCTGGGCCTGGGCGACCCGGAGCTCGGATTCGGTCGGGACCCCGTCTTCGATCGGAGGCGCGAGCGACGCGAGCTCCTCACGGAGGTCCTCGGAGAGGATGCCGGCGAGCTCCCCGACCGAACGTCCGTAGATCTCGGCCAGCCGCTTGCGACCGGGCTCATCGAGCGACGTCTGCCGCGTCTCCTCGAGGAGCTCGCGGACCATGCTGGCGATCCGGAGCAGCTTCGCGGGCTCGGTGATCGTGTCGGTTGCCGGGATCGGGGCCTGCTCGGCGTCCGGACCGACCGGGACCGCCTGAACGACGTCGGGCACGGGCATCTGGCTGGGTCCTTGGCTCATGCGGCCAACCTAGCATCCGGGCGCGACTAGGCTCCGTCCAGGAGCACCCCGAAGCCGTCGCGGGCCAGCCGACGGATCACGTTGCCGGGCCGGCCGAGGTCGGCGACTCGGTCGGCCGAGAGCTCGCCGAGCTCGAGGACCCTCGCTCGCAGGGGCGCCGGGCCTTCCCGGCGGGCGAGCGACAACGCGCGCGCGTTCCTCCAGACCTTGGCGCGGGCCTCCTTGAGGAACCGCGTGGTCGCGCGGCGGTTGAACGGCGTCATCAACCGATCGATCAGCGTCCGGTCACCGGGCTGCTCGGACGCCTGGAGGAGCCGGTCCTCTTCGGGCACGCGGCTCGCGAGGATCGCGTCGATGTGCGCGTGGTCGGTCGCGCGACGCTCGATGACGCTCGGATCGTCGAACTCCGCGTCGCTGATGACCGCGAGCAGCGCCTGCGGGAGGTCGAAGTTGATGTGCGCGTTCATCCCAAGGAGGAGATGGCGGATCGGGGGGACCCGCGGCTCCGACCCCGCGAGCGCGAAGGCCACCTGCCACGGACCGGGGGCGGTCCCGTCTTCGTTCCATCGTTCCAACGCTTCCAGGTAGAGCTCGGCGAAGGCGAGGTCCCAACGCTCGGTCCACGCGGGATCCATGAACCCACCGAGCGACGGATGCGCGAGCTCGTCCCGCACGGCGGCCGTCGTCCGGGTGTAGACCGCGAGGAAGTGACGGCGTTCGTCATTCGACGTGACCATCGGCGCGAGCAACGCGTCCATCCGCGCCAGCAGGCCGTCGATCGACGACTCCATGCCGGGGCGATCAGCGGTCCGAGTCGCCGGCCGCGAAGCTCTGGAGGAACAGAGCCTCGGCCAGGGCCATCCGCTCCAGATCCTCGACGTCCACGCTCTCATCGATCGAATGGAAGTTCGAACGATGATCCCCGGCCCCCCAGATCAGGACCTCGATCCCCGGGAACGTCTCCGCCAGCATCGGCACGAGCGGGATCGATCCCCCCGAACCCATCTCCACCACCTTGCGATCGAAGGCGGTCGCGAGCGCGGAGGTGGCGCTCCGGTAGGCCGGGGTCGTGGGGTCGACGATGTAGCCGGCGCCGGGCTCGTCCGTGTCGATCTGGACGTGTACGCCCCACGGCGCCGCCGCACGCAGGTGCGCTGCGAGCTTGTCGACCGCCGCGGCGTAGTCCTCACCGGGCGCCATCCGCAGCCCCACCACGGCCCGTGCGGTCGGGACGATCTGGTTGGCGACCTCGTTCACCCGCGGCGCCTCGAACGCGAGGACGTTGATGGCCGGCTTCGACAGGGTCCGGTCGGCGATCGTGCCCGTTCCCAACAGCTCGATCTCGGGGAAGACCCGCGACTCCGCTCGGAACTCGTCCTCGGGCACCTGCGTCCCGGGCCACGGGAACGCGAGGAGCCCGCCGATCGTGATCTCGCCATCGTCGTCGTGGAGCGATGCGAGCATGCGGCTGAGCGCCATCACCGCGTCGGGCAGCGGTCCACCGAACGAACCGCTGTGCTGTGCGATCGGGAGGACGTCGACGCGGACGGTCACGTGCGTGGCACCGCGGATGCTGGTGCCGATCGTCGGCACACCGGTCCGGTAGTTCCCCCCGTCCGCGATCACGGCGACGTCGCTCCGCAATAGGTCGCCGTGTCCACGGACGAGCTCCGGGAGGTGCTGGGTCGAGCATTCCTCCTCGCCCTCCACGATGACCTTGACCGAACAGGGGAGCGGACCGTCGGCGCGTACCGCCCGCAGCGCCGCGGCGTGGATCACGATCCCGGATTTGTTGTCGGCTGCTCCGCGACCGAAGAGCCGCCCGTCGGAGAGCGTGGGCGTGAACGGAGGGCTCGTCCAATCGTCCGGATCGGCCGCCGGCTGTACGTCATGGTGTGCGTACAGCAGGACGGTGGGCCGATCGGCCGGTCCGGGAACGGTGCCGAAGACGGCCGGGTGACCGCCCTCGATCTCCAGCAGGTCGGCTCCGACCCCCGCTTCGCGCAAGATGTCGCGGGTCAATTCCGCGCTCGCGCGGACGTTGGCCGGGTCGTAGCCTTCGTAGCCGATCGACGGGATCGCAACCAGCCGGGAGAGCTCGTCGATCACCCGGGGCATGTCGTCGTGGATGCGGCTCCGCAACTGGTCGGTGTCCATGGCGCGGCAGGCTACCGCGTTCCCTCTACGGCGAGAGCCGCTCCACCCGCCACCCGGTCCGTTCATCGGCGTCGCGGGTATAGAGGAAGCGGTCGTGGAGCCGGAACGGGCGACCCTGCCAGAGCTCGACGGTGTCGGGGGTCAGCCGGTATCCGCCCCAGTGGGGTGGCCGGGGGATCGGAGCGTCCGCGAATCGGGCCGAGACCTCCTCCACCCGCTCATCGAGCTCGTGGCGATCTCGCAGGACCGAGCTCTGGGCCGATGCCCAGGCTCCGATCTGCGCCTCACGCGGCCTGGTCGCGAAGTAGGCGTCGGACTCGGCGTCATCCACCCGTCGAACGTCGCCGGTCACGGAGACCTGCCGGTCGAGCGCCTTCCACAGGAACACCAGGGCAGCTCGAGGGTTCTCGTCGAGCTGTCGACCCTTGCGGCTGCCGTGGTTCGTGTAGAAGACGAAACCCCGTTGATCGGCCTCACGGAGCAGGACGTGACGGACGGATGGTCGGCCGTCGGCTCCCGTCGTCGCGAGCGCCATCGCGTTCGGCAACACCACCCCGGCGGACTCCGCGTCGTCGAACCAACGTAGGAACTGGCGTATCGGGTCGGGGTGCAGCTCTGCCCGGCGAAGCTCGCGTTGCTCGTGCGAGCCCTGCGAGCGCATCCCCTCGTTGCCGGACATCGACCCCCACGTCTCGGACGATCGAAAACGTTGGTCCCGCTGGCGCCGGGTGGTGCCCCCGGCAGGACTCGAACCTGCGCACCCGGCTCCGGAGGCCGGCGCTCTATCCTCTGAGCTACGGGGGCGAACGGGCACCGAGTCTAACGTTCCGACCGGAGCTCACTCACCCGTATGCTCGGGGCGTGCCGACCGTGCTGCTCGTCGACGACGATCCCGTGATCCTCCGGTTGTTGGAGCTCAACTTCCGGTTGGAGGGGTTCGAGACGATGACGGCCTCTCGGGGGCCGGAAGCGATCGCTCTCGCCGCCAGGCAGCCGGACGCGATCGTCCTGGACCTGATGCTCCCGGAGATGGACGGCCATGAGGTCTACCGCAAGCTCCAGGAGGATCCGCTGCTCGGTGCGATCCCCGTCGTGTTCCTGACGGCGCGGGCGCTGGACACCACGCCGGTCGCCCCCGGCGTCCGGTACATCACCAAACCCTTCGACGCACAGGCCTTGATCGAGACGGTCCGCGGTTCGATCGAAGGGGCCGGCTCGTGATCGAGGACGAGCTCCGGGGATGGTTCCGCTCGGGGCTCGAGGCCGCGGCGTCCGAGCTCGGGCTCGACGGCGAGCTCCCCGAGCCCGAGGTGATGGAGCCTCGGCAGAAGGAGCACGGGGACTTCGCCACCAACGTCGCCCTCGCCGTTGCGTCCGGGATCGCTGCGTCCCCGCGCACCGTGGCGGAGGCGATCGTCGCGGCGCTGCCGCCAGCGACGTTCGTCCGGAAGGTCGAGATCGCCGGTCCCGGGTTCATCAACGTCTTCCTCACCGAAGGGTGGCTGCACGACGTCTTGCGACGCATCGCCGCCGAAGGAACCTCGTACGGCACGGCACCGCGGACGCAGCAGCGGGTGCAGGTGGAGTTCGTGAGCGCGAACCCGACCGGACCGCTGCACGTCGGCCACGCGCGGAACGCCGTGCTCGGCGACACGATCGCCCGTCTGCTCGATGCCGCTGGGTGGCTCGTTGAGCGCGAGTACTACTACAACGACGCCGGGGGTCAGATGGACCGGTTCGGCGCCTCGGTGGACGCGAGCTACCTGACCCACCTGGGACGCCCGACCGAGGTCCCCGAGGACGGCTACCACGGCGCGTACATCGATGACCTCGGTCGCGAGCTCGCGGAGCGGGAACCCTCGTGGGCGGCCCTCCCGGATGAAGAGCGTCTGGCCGTGGTCCGCGCGGCCGCGGCCGAGCGCGTCCTCGGCTGGATCGACGAGACGCTCGCGCGGTTCAACGTGCGCTTCGATTCCTACGTCTCCGAGGCGGCGCTCGAACGCAAGGGGGAGATCGCACAGGCGATCGAGCGGCTCCGCGCCGCCGGCCTCGCCTACGAGGCCGAAGGCGCCGTCTGGTTCCGGTCGACGGAGTTCGGCGACGACAAAGACCGCGTCCTCATCCGGAGCGACGGGCGACACACGTACTTCGGCGCGGACTGTGCGTACGTGATCGACAAGTTCGCTCGCGGGTTCGATCACCTGATCTACGTGTGGGGTGCCGATCACCACGGTGATATCGCGCGCGTCCGCGGCGCGGCACAGGGGCTCGGCTTCGATCCCGACGCCGTCGAGATCCTGATCTACCAGTGGGTCTCGTTCCTGCGGGGCGGGGAACCGGTGCCGATGAGCAAGCGCGCGGGGACCTTCGTGTCGCTCGACGAGCTGATCGATGAGGTGGGAACGGACGCCGCGCGGTTCCACCTGCTCCTGTTCGGCAACGACCACACGATGCGGTTCGACATCGAGGCCGTGAAACGGCGGTCGATGGACAACCCCGTCTACTACGTCCAGTACGGTCACGCGCGGATCGAGTCGATCCTGCGGACCGCGCGTGACGCCGGCGTGACGCTCCGTCCGATCGATGAGGTGGACGTGTCGATCCTGGTCGAGCCCGCCGAGATCGAGCTGCTCAAGGCGCTCGCGGATGTGCCGGCGCTGATCGCGAAGGCTGCGACGCTGCGCGCGCCGCATCGCGTCGCGCACGCGTCGCAGGATCTGGCGGCCCGGTTCCATCGGTTCTACACGGAGTGCCGCGTCGTCTCCGACGACGCGGCACGGACCCAGGCACGCCTGTGGTTGTGCCGAGCGTCGGGCGCGGTCCTCGCGAACCTGCTCGGGATCCTCGGCGTCTCAGCCCCCGAGCGTATGGATCGCGTGGAGGGATCGGCGTGACGGAGCGCACGATCCGGATCGGCATGCTCGGGTGCGGGACCGTCGGATCGGCGGTCGCCCGGATGATCGCCGAGCACGGTGACGACATCGCGATGCGCGCCGAGGTCCGCCTCGCGGTGACCCGCGTGGCCGTCCGCGACGCCCGCCGGGAACGGGACGTCCCGCTGTCGCGCGAGGCCTTCACCACCGACGCCGCCTCGATCGTGGCCGACCCAGACGTCGACATCGTGCTCGAGCTGCTCGGCGGCATGGATCCGGCCAAGGAGCTGATCCTCGCGTCGTTCTCGTCGGGCAAACCCGTCGTCACCGCGAACAAGGAGCTGCTGGCGAACGTCGGCAAGGAGCTCTTCGATGCCGCCGACGCGGCGTCGCGCGACATCCGGTTCGAGGCCGCCGTGGCCGGTGGGATCCCGCTGATCGCTCCGCTCAAGGAGTCGCTGGCCGGCGAGCGCGTCATCCGGATGCTCGGGATCGTGAACGGAACGACGAACTACGTCTTGACGCAGATGTCGGAACGCGGGTGGACGTTCGAAGCCGCGCTGGCCGAGGCGCAGCGCCTCGGGTACGCCGAGGCCGATCCGACCGCCGATGTCGACGGGTTCGACGCTGCGGCCAAGTGCGCGATCCTCGCCTCGATCGCGTTCAACACGCGCGTGGTCGCGAGCGACGTGTATCGCGAAGGGATCGCGCGGATCACCCCGCAAGACATCGCCGACGCCGCCCGCCTGGGGTACGTCGTGAAGCTCCTCGCGATCGCCGAGCTCGACGACGGCGAGGTGTCCGCCCGGGTGCACCCCGCGATGATCCCGGTGACGCATCCGTTGGCGTCGGTCCGCGACGCCAACAACGCGGTCTTCGTCGAGGGCGCCAAGGTCGGCCAGCTCATGTTCTACGGGCCGGGGGCGGGGGGAGATGCGACGGCGACGAGCGTCGTCGGTGACCTCGTCCACGTGGCGCGCAACCTCGCCTTCGGCGGACGCGCGATCGGATGCACGTGCGTCCTCGACCGC
>Ga0307277_10000051_pt1 | contig 33490 bp, 33 predicted proteins | sample ER_DNA_116_FD_194473 | JGI IMG/M metagenome (GOLD analysis project Ga0307277, IMG submission 194473) | Bulk soil microbial communities from the East River watershed near Crested Butte, Colorado, United States - ER_DNA_116 | ecosystem: Environmental > Terrestrial > Soil > Floodplain | place...
CGCAGTCGCGAGCAGGAGCCCGAGCAGGCTCGCGAGCCGCAGCGGCGCGACCGAGAACGAGGTGAGGCCCTCGATCGAGAGTCCGATCAGCGAATAGAAATTCCAGCTCGTGCGCCCGTGGATGCGTTCGGCCGGTTCGTAATCGACGCGGATCTGACGGAAACCGATCCAGCTCGCGAGACCCTTGAAGAACCGGTTGCGCTCGGGCAGCTGTTTGAGCGCCGCGGCGGCGCGCGGAGAGAGCAGGCGGAAGTCGCCGGCATCGGCGGGAATTTTTTGCCGCGCGCCCCAATTGATCAGCGCGTAGAACGTCTTCACGCCGAGGCGGCGCAGCCACGGTTCGCTCGCGCGATGTGCTTTCGCGGTGTAGACCACGTCGTAGCCATCGTCGAGCCAATAGGGGACGAGCTTTTCCACCAGCGCGGGCGGATGCTGGCCGTCGCCGTCCATGAACAGGACGGCGCCGAGCCGCGAATGGTCGAGGCCGGCGAGAAGCGCGGCCTCTTTGCCGAAGTTGCGCGACAGCGAGATGACCTGGATATCGAGCCCGTCGGCGGGAAGCTTAAGCGCGGCGGCGAGCGTGCCGTCGCGGCTGCCGTCATCCACGTAAACCACCTCGGTCGCAAGGCCGCGTCCTGCCTTCAGCGCGCGCGCCACGTCGAGGATGCGTCCGTGCAGCGCGGCGAGATTATTCGCCTCGTTGAACAAGGGAACCACGAACGACAGGCCGGCATCCGCCCAGCCGCGTGGGCGTGCGGCCGCGCTGCCGAGGAGGGTCGTTGCATCTGCAGCCATCGACCGCCTTTTGAAAATCTTCGCCGCCGCGAGCGGTTATAGCCCAAGCATCGGCCGCTGTCGCGCGGGTGGACTGCGATGCCGCGGGGAGCCTCGGCGCGGCGGGCGGGACGTGCTAAGCGGGAGCCCACCATGAGGGTCTCCGCGCCGCTCGAGCATCTGCAACGCCGCCTCGCCCAGGCGTGGCGGGAGCGCGCGGTCATGCTCAAAGCGGCGAGCTTCGCGCTCGTCGGCGTGGTCAATACGAGCATCGATTATGGGGTGTTCCTGGCCGGCTACTACCTTCTCAACCTGCCACTGGTTCCCGCCAACGTGCTCGCCTGGCTGGTCGCCGTGTCCGGCTCCTATGTGATGAATTGCTACATCACCTTTGCCGCCGAATCCGGCAGGCAGCTGCGCTGGCGCGCGTATGGCGCGTTCGTCGCCTCCGGCGTCGCAGGAGTTGTTGTCAACACCGCGGTGCTGGTGCTGGCGTCGCGCTGGATGCCGGTCCCGGCGGCTAAGCTCTTGGCGATCGCGGCGAGCTTCGTGGTCAATTTCTCGCTTTCGCATTTCGTCGTATTCGGTTCGCGCGCAGGGCAGGCGAAGCGGTCGACCGAATGACCAGAAAGACCCGCCATGGCGCGCGCATCGCGCACGCCGCGCGGGATGAGCGGGGGGCATCGGAGGCGGGGATATGCGCGACGACGAAAATCTGACCGCCGAACGCCCCACATTCGTCACGCATCTCGAATGTTCGGCGAGCGGCGCCCGCTATCCGGCGGACGAGCTGCACAATCTCTCGCGCGAGCGCAAGCCACTCATCGTCCGGTACGATCTCGACGGCGTCAAAAAAGCGTTGAGCAAGGAGGCGCTGGCCCGGCGGCCAAGCGATCTGTGGCGCTACGGCGAGCTCCTGCCCGTGCGTCGCGCCCGCGATATCGTCAGCCTCGGCGAGCCGGTCACGCCGATCCTGACGCTGCCGCGGCTCGCCCAACGGCTCCCCGCCGGCGAGATCCTGGTCAAGGACGAAAGCCGGCTGCCGACCGGCTCGTTCAAGGCGCGCGGGCTCGCGCTGGCGGTGTCCATGGCCAAGGCGCTCGGCGTGGCGCATATGGCCATGCCGACCAACGGCAACGCCGGCGCGGCGCTGTCCGCCTACGCCAGCCGCGCCGGCATCAAGACCACCGTATTCTGTCCCGCGGATACGCCGGAGGTGAACGTCCGCGAGATCGCGCTGCAGGGTGCAAGCGTCTATCGCGTCAACGGGCTGATCGACGACTGCGGCAAAATCGTCGCCGAGGGCGCGGCGAAGATCGGCTGGTTCGACACCTCGACGCTGAAGGAGCCGTATCGGATCGAGGGCAAGAAGACGATGGGCCTCGAGCTTGCCGAGCAGCTCGGCTGGCAGCTGCCGGACGTGATCCTCTATCCCACCGGCGGCGGCACCGGGCTCATCGGCATGTGGAAGGCATTCGCCGAGCTCGAGGCGATCGGCTTCATCGGGGCCAAGCGCCCGCGCATGGTGGCGGTGCAGGCGGCGGGCTGCGCGCCCATCGTGCGCGCCTACGAGGCGGGCGAGGAGCACGCGCCGCGCTGGGAAGATGCGCACACCGTCGCGGCGGGCATTCGCGTGCCGCAGGCGATCGGCGATTTTCTCATCCTGCGCGCCGTGCGCGAGAGCGGTGGCTTCGCGATCGCGGTCGATGACGAGGCGATCACCGCGGCAGTGGACGAGGTAGCGCGCACGGAAGGGCTCTTGCTGTGTCCGGAGGGCGCCGCGACCTACGCCGCGCTCAAGCAAGGTCTCGCCGACGGGCGGATCCATCGCGACGCGCGCGTCGTGCTGTTCAATTGCGCCACCGGCCTCAAATACCCGCTGCCGCCGAGCGAGCGCACGCTCGACCGCTCGCGGCCGATCGACTTCGCCGCGCTGTGATAGATTCACAACGGAGGTCTTCATGAGCAAGCTTCGTTGCGCCGTCCTCGTGATTGCCGCCTTGGCAGGCGCCGCACGCGCCGATGCGCAGACGTATCCGTCGCGCCCGATCTCCATGGTGGTGCCGTATTCGGCGGGCGGGCCGACCGATACGATTGCGCGCATCATGGCCGAGCGGATGCGCGCGCCGCTCGGTCAAATGGTCATCGTCGAGAACGTGACCGGCGCCGCCGGCACCATTGGCGTCGGCAAGGTCGCGCGCGCGGCACCAGACGGCTACACGATTTCTATCGGTCATTGGGGCACGCATGTCGTCAACGGCGCGATCTACTCGCTCGCCTACGACGTGCTCACCGACTTCGAGCCGGTGGCGATGATCGCCACCAACCCGCAGATCATTGTCGCAAAGAAGGCGGTGCCGGCGCGGGATTTGCAGGGGCTCATCGCCTGGTTGAAAGCGAATTCCGCGACCGCGACGCAGGGCACCGCCGGCTATGGCAGCGGCTCGCATCTCAGCGGCATCTATTTTCAGAACATCACCGGCGCGCGATTCCAGTTTGTGCCGTATCGCGGCGCCGGTCCGGCGATGCAGGACCTGGTGGCCGGGCAGGTCGATCTGATGATCGACCAGGCGGCCAACTCGCTGCCGCAGGTGCGCGCGGGCACGATCAAGGCCTACGCCGTCACCGATAAGGTTCGCCTGGCGGCCGCGCCCGACATTCCCACCGTGGACGAGGCTGGCGTGCCGGGACTGCACATCGCCATCTGGCACGGGATTTGGACGCCGAAAGGCACGCCGAAAGCCATCAACGACAAGCTCAATGCTGCGATCGTCGAAACTCTGGCCGATGCCGGTGTGCGTGAGCGCCTCGCTCAGCTGGGCCAGGAGATTCCCGCACGCGAGCAGCAGACCCCGCAGGCACTGTTCGCCCACCACCGCGCCGAGATCGAGAAGTGGTGGCCGATCATCAAGGCGGCGAACATCAAGGGGGAATGAGTTTACGGCGGACCAATCAGCGCGGCCGCTCGAGGACGGCATCGAGCTTGGCGTAAAGCGAATCGGCGCTGGAGAAGACGTAGCCGAGATCCGCAACCACGACGGTCTCGGCGCCCCGTTCCCGCAGCAACGTCGCGAGCTCGTGCACGTGCTTGGGCGGGCAGTGCAGCGTCAGCATGCCCGAGGAGGTCGCTCCGCCGAACGGCGTCTCGACGCCGAAACGCTGCTTGGCCTCGCTGATAAGCGCCGCGTCGCAGCGGGCGAAGCGGGTGCGCACCTCGCGGAACGCGCGCGCCCGCGCCTGCGCCGCAATGCGGTCGAACACCCCGCGCGCGATCGCGCGCTCGGCTGTCCCCCAGCTGGCGGCGCGCGCCGCGACCAGATTCGCCTGCGAGCGCAGGATCACGCCGTCGTCAATCACCTTGAGCGCGTTGGCGGCAAGCGTTGCGCCCGTGGTGGTGATGTCGACAATGAGCTCGGCGGTGCCGGCCGCCGGTGCCGCCTCGGTGGCGCCCGAGCTTTCCACGATCCGGTAGTCGGTCACGCCGTGCCGGGAAAAGAAGTCGCGGGTGAGATTCACGTATTTGGTCGCAACGCGCATCTTGCGCTCGTGCTTGAGACGGAAGGCGATGGCGACATCGTCGAGATCGGCCATGCTGTGCACGTCGATCCACGCTTGCGGCACGGCGACCGCCACATTGGCCTGGCCGAAGCCCAAGCCTTCGACCAGCACCACGCGCCGCTCCGCGTCCGGTATTTTCTCGCGCACGAGATCTTCGCCGGTGATGCCGAGATGCACCGCGCCCTGCGCCAAGAGATCGACGATCTCGGCCGCGGAGAGATACGCGACCTCGACGTGGGGCAGGTCGGCGATCGTGCCGCGGTAGTCGCGCGCCCCGCGCGGTTTCACGAGCTCGAGCCCGGCGCGCGCAAAGAAGGCTTCCGCGTTCGCCTGCAGCCGCCCTTTCGCCGGCACCGCGATCACGAGCGGCGTGCTCATGGCGGGCCCCGCGCCGCGGCCAGCCGTTCGATCCAGACCGCGAATCCGACCGCCGAGATCGCGCGGGCGCTGCCGAGCCGCGTCAGCAGCCCGTCGTAGCGGCCGCCCGCCACCAGCGGACCGTCCGTTTGCGCGCGCGGGTCGTGCAGCTCGAACACGAAGCCGGTGTAGTAATCGAGCCCGCGGCCGAAGGCGGTGGAGAAATGGATGCGGCGCAGCTCGACGCCGCGGGCGGCGAGGCGGCCGATGCGGCTCTCGAATAGCTCGAGCGCGGGCTTGAGCGCGATGTTGGCCTCGCGCGCAAATGCATTGAGCTTGACGGCGGCGCTCTCGGGATCGCCGGCGATGCCGAGGAACTGTTCGATCAGCGCCCGGGTCTGGCGCGGCAGCGAGACCTGCGCGCCGAGCGTCGCCTGCTCGAGGAAATGGTCGGCGATCTCGCTCACCGAGCGCCCGCCGACCGCGCTGATCCCCGCAATCGAGAGGAGGTCGGTGATCAGCGCATGCGCGCCTTTGGGGTCGGCGCCGGCTAGGGCGGCGAGTACGCCTTGATATTCCGGCCGTGCGCTCGACGCGCCGACGGTGAGCTGGTCGAGATCGTGCGCCAGCGACGTCTTGTGGTTGAAATCCTTGATCAGGCGCCGCTTCCAGGCGGGCGCGAGATCGAGCGCTGCGACCAGAGCGGCAAACAAGCCGACGTCCCCCATGCGGATGGCGGGCGCGGCAAGACCATAGTGCGCCGTCGCATTTAGCCCGAGCGCGAGCATCTCGGCGTCCGCCGCCGCGGTGTCGTCGCGGCCGAAGGATTCGATGCCGGCCTGCAGGAATTCGCCGACGCCCTCGCCGCGGTGACGGAACACCGGACCGAGATAACAAAAGCCGCGCGGCTTGCCGGCGGCAGGCGAGGCGAGGTAATCGCGCGACACCGGAATGGTGAGGTCGGGGCGCAGGCACAGTTCGCGTCCCTGCGGATCGCTCGTGAGATACATGCGCTTACGGATGTCCTCGCCGGAGAGGTCGAGGAACGGCTCCGCCGGCTGGAGGATCGCGGGCGCCACCCGCGCATAGCCCGCGCGCTCGAACGCCGCGATCAGCGCGTCCGCCCGCGCATCGGGCGCGGTGCTCGTCGGGATGACTCTTGCACTCGTCATGGCGCGCTCGCGACCGGATGAGCCGGTGGCGGCGGCGCTTTAGCATGGCTGCGCCGTCAATTCGATGCCAAAGCGCAGACGCGCTTAACGCAGGAGATGCAGCGGCTTAGGGGGCGACGGAGGGCCAGCGCGATCGCCTGAATTGGGGAGAGGAGCGAACCGAGAAGGTCGCAGCGGGCGCTTGAGGTGCCGCGGAAGCGCTCAGCGCCAGTCGCCGAGCACCGCCCCTACCAGCGCGAGGGCGGCGACTGCCGCCGTGTCGGCCCGCAACACGCGCGGCCCCAGCGAAAGCCGAACCGCGTTCGGCACGCGCAGCAGCGCGGCGCGCTCCTCCGCAGCAAAGCCTCCCTCCGGACCGATGACCACGGCGAGCGCTAGCGCTTCCTTTTGGTCGCCCCTTCGTGCTTGCGCCAGCGCGGCAATCGGGTCTTTCACCGGCGCCTCCTCGTCGCAGAACACGAGCACACGCTCGGGCTCGAGCGCGGCAATTGCCTGCTGCAGGGTCAGTGGCGGGCGGATCTCCGGCAGCGTCATGATGCCGCACTGTTCCGCCGCCTCGATTGCATTTGCGCGCATGCGCTCGAGGCTCATGCGCGCGACTTGGGCATGCCGGGTGAGCACAGGCTGCAGGCAAGAGGCGCCCATCTCGACCGCCTTCTGCGCCATGTAATCGAGACGCGCGTGTTTGAGCGGCGCAAACAGGTAGTGCAGATCGCGGGGGTCTTGCTGCGCACGGGTGCGCTCCGCGATGGTCAGCGTGAGCCGGCGCGATCGGGTGGCGGCGAGCACCCCCTGCCATTCGCCGTCCCGGCCGTTGAAAACCACAGCGCCATCGCCGGTTTTCAGCCGCAAGACGTTGCCGAGGTAGTGCGCCTGCGCCGGGGAGAGCGCCACGCTCGCGCCTTCCTCGAGCGCGGCATCGACATAAAGGCGAGGGGTGCGGGATGAGCAGTTAGGCATGGGGCAAACAGTCGGGGCTCGGGACGAGGCCGTTGCCGGCCAGTTTGGTGTAAAATCACAGCGGGACGGGGCAAATAGGGGACTTCTCCACCCCCGTCGTTTTGGCCCGTGGGCGTCCACGCCGGCCGTGGGCGTGCCCGGCTGCCGTGTTATCGCCGAATTCAAAGCGCTGTTAATACGTTGGGCCGCAGGATCGGGCGGCGTCGAGTCGCGCGGCCCGGGGGGAAACACCGTTATGAGGCTCAGCCGAACTCTCCCGTTGGCGTTGGCACTAGCCACCCTGCCGTTATGGCCGGCAGCGGGGCAATTTGGCGGCATGCCGGGCCTTCCCGGCTCGCCTGGGATGTCACCGGCACCGGCGCCGGGCGCAGGTGCCGGCATGCCGGGAGGCGCATTCGCGCCGCCGCAGCCGCCCCCTGGCTGCCAGCAACTTTTGACCGAGCGCGAGGAGGTCGGCAAACACGGCAAAGCGCTCCAGACGGCCGGTCAGAAGAAGGCCCCGCCTGAGGAATTGTGCAAGCTTTTCAAGGCGTTCCTGACGGCCGAGACCAAGATGATCAAGAGCTTGCAGGACAATAGCGCGACCTGCGGGGTTCCCCCTGAGGTTCTCAAGCAAGTCAAGGACGGACACAGCAAGGCCTCGGACGTGGGCAAGAAAGTGTGCGACGCCGCGGCGCAAGGGCCGCGCCCCGCCGCCCCCAGTCTGAGCGATGCGCTCGGCGCAACGCCGACGGTGCCGGATCCCTCGAGCTCGACCAAGAAGGGGCAGTCGACCTTCGATACGCTCACCGGAAGTCCGCTGAATACGCGATGAATCGCGGCGCGGGGCGCGTCGCCGATTCGACCGGCAATTGGGTCGATCGCCTCGCGCCGGCGTGGGCGCGGCCTTACCTGCGGCTGGCGCGCCTCGACCGGCCGATCGGATCCTGGCTCCTCCTCCTGCCCTGCTGGTGGTCCGTCGGCCTGGCCGCGGTTGGCGCGCGCGAGGGCGTCAATCTCTGGCATCTCGTCCTGTTCTTCGTCGGCGCGTTCGCCATGCGCGGGGCAGGCTGCACCTGGAACGACATCGTCGATCGCGATCTCGATGCGCGCGTCGAGCGCACGCGCTCGCGACCGATTCCGTCGGGACAGGTGACCGTTGCCACCGCCGCCGCCTTTCTCGTGCTGCAGGCGATGATCGGGCTCGCAGTCCTGCTGCAGTTCAATCGGTTCACGATCTATGTCGGGCTCACCTCGCTCGGCGTGGTCGCCGTTTATCCCTTCATGAAGCGCATCACCTACTGGCCGCAGATCGTGCTCGGCCTCGCCTTCTCCTGGGGCGCGCTGATGGGATGGCCCGCGACGTTCGCCCAGCTCGATCCGCCCGCCCTTTTGCTCTACGCCGGCGCGATCTCCTGGGTGATCGGCTATGACACCATCTACGCCCATCAGGATCGCGAGGACGACGCCCTCATCGGCATCAAGTCGACGGCGCTGCTCTTCCGCGAGCGCACCAAGCCGATGCTCGCGCTGTTCTACGCGCTCGCCGTGGCGCTGATCGCGCTTGCCGGCTTCAGCGCCGGAGCAGGGCTGATCTTCGCGCTCGGGCTTCTTGCCTTCGCGCTGCATCTTGCCTGGCAGATCGCACGGCTCGATGTCGACGATCCCATCAATTGCCTGGCAGTGTTCAAATCAAACCGGGATGCCGGGCTGATCCTGTTCGCGGGGCTGGTGCTGGATGCGGCGGCCGCGCACGCGATTTGAGAGGTTCAATCACGCGCGAGCGCGATGCCTCCTGCATTGCGCCGGCGCCTATGCCAGGCGCTGCGCAGTTCGAACACGCCCGGGAAAACGAAAGGGGTCGAGCCGCTTGTCACGGCTCGACCCCGCAGAGTACCCCTGCCGGTTGTTGCTTGACGCCTCAAACCTTAGCTATTGCCTACCGGACATCCGCCGGCTTGTTGCATGGGTTCCCCGCTCGTCCCTCAAAGTCTCCGCAAACATGCCTCAAACCCGTCGGAATCCGCTTAATGTTCCTGGTTAACCTGCGGTTTCACCGCCTGCCTTTCGACTCATGCTTGACGAGTCGTTGCCGCGCCTCGGCAAACCTCGTCAACAGCCACCCGCGCCTGGAAACGAACCGCCATTCTTCGCGATGTCCTCGCTCCTCGATCAATCCGCGCTGACTGATCTCGCCGAACGGTTGGTCGCAGCCGCTCGCCGGGCCGGAGCGGATGCTGCCGACGCGCTCGCGCTGCGCTCGGTTTCGCTTGCGGTCGAGGTGCGCGAGGGCGCGGTCGAGGAATCCGAGCGCTCCGAAGGTGACGATGTGGGGCTGCGCGCCTTTGTCGGCCGCCGCCAGGCGGTCGTGTCGACCAACGACATCAAGGCGGACGCCGCCGAGCTCGCCGAGCGCGCCGTCGCCATGGCGCGAGCGGCCCCGGACGATCCGTTCGCCGGGCTTGCCGACCCCGAGCGATTGGCACGCGACTTTCCCGACCTCGATTTGCTCGACCCGAATCTTCCGAGTGTCGCCGAGCTGGAAGAGCGCGCCCGTCGCGCCGAGGGCGCCGGGCTCGCGGTCAAGGGCGTCACCACCTCGGGCGGCGCCTCCGCTTCGGCCGGCATTGGCGGCATGGTGCTGGTGACGAACCACGGCTTCCGCGGCGCCTATCTCAGCTCGGGCCAGAGCGTGGCGATGACCGCAATCGCCGGGGAGGGGACCGGGATGGAGCGCGACTATGATTACTCCTCCACGGTTCACGGCGCCGATCTTCAGTCCCCCGAGAAGGTCGGGCACACGGCGGGGGAGCGCGCCGTCGATCGGCTCAATCCGCGCAAGGTGAAATCAAAGCGCGTGCCGGTCGTGTTCGACCGGCGCGTGGCGGGATCCCTCGTCGGCCATCTCGCCAGCGCGATCAACGGTACGGCCGTCGCGCGCAAGACCAGCTTCCTCAAGGAGCGACTCGGCGAGCGGCTGTTCCGGCCGGGCATCCACGTGCTCGACGATCCGCACCGCTTGCGCGGCCTGCGCTCGCGCCCGTTCGATGCCGAGGGCGTTGCCACCAGGCGCCTTGCCGTGGTGGAGGACGGCGTGCTCGCGTCCTGGCTGCTCGATTCCGCAACCGCGCGCGAGCTGGGATTCGTCACCACCGGACACGCCCAGCGCGGCGTGTCGTCGGCGCCTTCCCCCGGTCCGAGCAACCTGCATCTCGCGGCTGGCGGCGATACGCCGGAGGCGTTGATGGCGGATATCGCCGAGGGTTTCTACCTCACCGACCTCATCGGCGTCGGCGTCAATTACGTGACCGGCGACTACAGCCGCGGTGCCAGCGGCTTCTGGATCGAGAACGGCAAGCGCAGCTACCCCGTCAGCGAGGTGACCATCGCCGGAAATCTGATCGACATGTTCCAGGCACTCGTTCCCGCGAACGATCTGGAATTCCGTTTCGCCACCAATGCGCCGACCGTGCGCGTGGAGGGTCTCACTGTTGGCGGCCGATGACGCCGACCGCGTGGCGTTGCGCGATCATCTCGCTTTGGCCGTGCGCGAAGCCGGCGCGGTGGCGCTGCGAACCTTTCGCCGCCAGCCCGCGAACTGGATCAAGGGCGCCTCCTCGCCGGTGAGCGAGGCCGATATCGCCGTCGATGCGATGTTGCGCGAGCGCCTTCTGAGCATCCGTGACGCCGGCTGGCTCTCGGAGGAGACCGAGGACGACCCGGCGCGATTGCGGCGCGAGGAGGTGTGGGTCGTCGATCCGATCGACGGCACACGCGCCTATCTCGCGGGACTGCCCGACTGGGTGGTGGCTGCGGCTTTGGTGCGCGCGGGACGCCCGCTGGTTGCGGCGCTTTACGCGCCGGTGAGCGACGAACTGTTTCTCTCGGTTGCCGGGGAAGGCGCCACGCTCAACGGGGCGCCGATCGCAGCCAGCGCCGGCCAGCACATGGCGGGCGCGACCTTTTCCGGCGCCAAACGGCGGCTCGACAGCCTCGCGGCGATCGAGCCGCGCATCGCCACGGCGCCGCGAATTCCCTCGCTCGCTTTGCGCATCGCACGCGTTGCGACCGGCGCGCTCGACGGCACGTTCGTTGCCCCGAACAGCCGGGATTGGGACCTTGCGGCGGCTGATCTTTTGGTGCACGAAGCCGGCGGGCTAATCACGACGCTGACGGGGGAAAGCTTGATCTACAATCGGCCGGATCCGGTGCATGGCGCGCTGGTGGCGGCCGGGCGCGCCCGCCACGCGCGGTTGCTCGATCTCATTCGCGATCGGTTTGCCGAATTCGCGTGATCTGCGTGGCGTTGAATCGCCAACGGAGCGGCAGGGTCGATTTCTTGCCCCAGTGGGTCGTCAGTCCGGGCGATGAGGGACGCAAGCCATGCCGCAAGAGGCCCAGCCGCGACAACTGCTGCATCTCGTGTTCGGCGGCGAACTCACGGAACTAAACAGCGTCGAATTTCGCGATCTCGGGAAGCTCGATATCGTTGGTATTTATCCAAACTACGCCAGCGCGTATGCCGCCTGGAAGGCGAAAGCCCAGCAGACCGTCGATAACGCGCATATGCGTTACTTCATCGTGCATTTGCACCGCTTGCTCGATCCGCAAACGGATCGGCACGCGAGCAGCTGACGTTGGGGCGGCGCAATGTCGTGGATCAAGCGTCTGGTGGGCTCGAGCGCGTTCCAGAAGGCCACCGGGATCGTGGCGGCGGAATACCTTCGTCTGGTATGGAACACCAACCGCTTCGTGATCGAGCCCGAAGGCATTTATGAGAGTGTCGATCGCGACGCTCCGGTCATCATCGCCATGTGGCATGGCCAGCATTTTCTCATGCCTTTCGTCAGACGCCCACACCACCGCGTCAAGGTGCTGGTCTCGCGCCATCGCGACGGCGAGATGAACGCGCTCGCGGCGGAGCGGCTCGGCATCGGCGCCATTCGCGGTTCCGGCAGCCACAGCGGCGAGTTTCTCGGCAAGGGCGGCGTGAGCGGGTTCAAGGAGATGCTGAACGCGTTGGAGGAGGGTTACATCGTCGCGCTCACCGCCGACATACCCAAAGTTGCGCGCGTCGCCGGGCTCGGCATCGTCAAGCTCGCCAGCGCATCCGGCCGGCCGATCTATCCGATTGCGATCGCGACTCGGCGGCGACTCGAGCTCAAGAACTGGGACCGCACGGCGATCAATCTGCCGTTCGGCCGCGCCGCCCGGGTGGCCGGCGAGCCGATTCGCGTGCCGGCGGACGCCGACGGCGCGGCGCTCGAAACCGCGCGGCGTGCGCTGGAGGCTTCGCTCAATGCGGCGACCGCGCGCGCCTATGCGCTTGCTGATGGGCCGCAGGAGCCGCGCGCTCGTGGCTGAGGGGTTGCCGCTCACGCTCTACGCCTATCGCCTGCTGACGGCGGCGGTGACGCCGCTTGCGCCGGCGCTCATGTCGCACCGATTGAAACGCGGCAAGGAGCTTGCCGCGCGCCTCAACGAACGCTACGGCGAAAGCGCCCTCCCGCGTCCGCCGGGGCCGCTGGTGTGGGTGCACGGCGCCAGCGTCGGCGAGCTGCTCTCGGTGATCCCGCTGATCGAGCGCATCAGCGAAAAAGGATTCGCCGTGTTGTGCACGTCGGGCACCGTCACCTCGGCCAATCTCGCCGAGCAGCGCCTGCCCAAGGGCGCGATCCACCAGTTCGTGATCCTGGACACGCCGCGCTTCGTCAACCGCTTCTTCGATCATTGGCAGCCCGATCTCGCGCTCTTCGTCGAGTCGGATCTCTGGCCGAACTTGATCGTCACAAGCGCCGAGCGCCGCATTCCGCTGGTGTTGATCAACGGGCGTCTCTCCGAGGGCTCGTTCAACCGTTGGCGGCGCGTGCCCGGCACGATCGGTGCGCTGCTGCGCTGCTTCGATCTCTGCCTGGCGCAATCGGCAGCGCACGCCGAACGCTACCGCGCGCTCGGCGCGCCGCGCGTCGCCACCACGGGCAACCTCAAGTTCGACGTGCCTGAGCCGCCCGCCGATGCCGATAGGCTGGCGGCGTTGGGCGCGGCGGTCGCCGAACGCACGGTGCTCGCCGGCGCCTCGACCCACGCCGGCGAGGAGAGCATGCTGATCGAGGCGCACCGTCGGCTGCGCAGCGCTTTTCCCCGCCTGCTCACGATCATTGTCCCGCGCCACCCCGATCGCGGGCCTTCCATTCTCGACATGGCGCGTGCCGCCGAGCTCAAGGCGGCGCTGCGCTCGCGCGGAGAATTGCCGCGCGCCGACACCGACGTCTACATCGCCGACACGCTGGGCGAGCTCGGCCTGATCTATCGCCTGGCGCCGATCGTGTTCGTCGGCGGCTCGCTTGCCCGCCATGGCGGGCAGAATCCGATCGAGCCGGTCAAACTGGGAGCGGCGATTCTGCATGGGCCGAACGTGTGGAATTTCGCCGAGGTCTATGCCGCGCTCGACGCGGCGCACGGTGCCGAAGAGATAAGCGGCGTCGAGAGCTTCGCCCAGCGCGCCGGCGCCTGGCTCGAGGACGCGCGCGCACGGGCGTCGGTGATTGTCGCCGCGCGAACGAGCGTTGCCGCGCTCGGCGGCGGCCTCGAACGCACGCTCGCCGCGCTCGAGCCGCATCTCATGCGCATTGGTGGCCGGCAGCGCGCGCGCCATGCGTGAGCCGGCGTTCTGGTGGCAAGCGGACTCGCTACCGTCAGCGCTGCTGGCGCCGTTGGCGACGGTCTACGGCGCGATCGCGATGTGGCGGCTCGCACGGCCTGGCCGGCGGCCGGGCATCCCCGTCGTTTGCATCGGCAATTTGACCGTCGGCGGCGCCGGCAAGACGCCCACCGCGCTGACCGTCGCGCGCATGCTGGCGAGGGCCGGCGAACGGCCGGTGTTTCTCAGCCGCGGCTACGGCGGAGCGCTCGCCGGGCCGGTCGTGGTCGATCCGGCGCGGCACCGCGCGCGCGAGGTCGGCGACGAGCCGCTTCTGCTTGCGCGCACGGCGCCGACCGTCGTGGCGCGCGATCGCGTCAAGGGCGCCGGCATTGCCGGCGGCGCCAGCGTCATCGTCATGGACGACGGTTTTCACAATCCCTCTCTCGCCAAAGACTTCTCGGTGCTGGTCGTCGACGCGCGGCGCGGCGTCGGCAACGGACGCGTCATCCCCGCCGGTCCGCTGCGCGCGCCGGTCGATGCGCAGCTCGCGCGCACGCATGCGCTCGTCGTGGTGGGAGCGTCGAAAGGCGGCTGCGCCGTCGCGGAGATGGCGCGCGAGCGCGACATTCCAGTCTTGCGGGCGAGCTTTCGGGCGGATAGCGCCTTCATCGCCGAGCTTGCCGGCCGCCGCGTGCTCGCGTTTGCCGGCATCGGCGATCCGCAGAAATTTTTCGCCACTTTGGCCGAGGCTGGCGTCGCGCTCGCCGCGACGCGAAGCTTCGCCGACCACCACCGCTACACGCGCGCCGAGGCGGCGGCGCTGTGCGAACAGGCCGAGCGCGACGGCCTCGCGCTGGTGACGACGGAAAAGGATCTGGCGCGGCTCTCCGGCGAGGAGCAACTGCTTTCCACGCGCGCCCGGGCGCTTCCCGTCACGCTCGTGTTCGAGGACGCGGCGCGGTTTGAATCGTTGTTGCTGGAGCGCCTCGCGGCGTCGCGTCCGCCGCGCGACGCATGACGGCAGACGAACCTACCGGCCCTTTTCCTCGTGGATGCGCCGTCTGGCGTTGGGGACATGCCGCTGGAGCACCGCCTCGGGACTGACGTAGGGCTCCTGCAGGTCGACGCTCCAATATTTCAGCTCCTCGAGCGGGATCGGCACGCCAGTGACGGCGCAGCGCACGAACGCGCCCGGCCGCACCACGCGAAAGTCGCCATCGAGATATTTCAGCTCGGCCTCGCCCGCCATGGGAGAAGGGCGATCGGATCGGTTGAGCACGCCTGCCTCCAGCGCAGTCGGTTCGTTGGGACGGCCGTCCCCGCGCCCCGACGCCAGCACAACATAGTGGCTAAGCGCGGGCCATGTAACCCACCCGACCGCGTTGTTTCGCTATGGATGCAATGCGCGCTGAGAAACGCTACGCGTCAAACAGGCTGCCTTGATTGGAATTGCCGTTGCCGCGGCGGCCACGCGGCTTGGTCGGGGAGACGGGTTTGTCGGTAGCTCCGGCACCCGCGTCTTCCGCCACCGCGGCGACGCGCCCGTCGGAAAATTCGATATCGAGCCGCATGCCCGCGCTCACCGCGGCGGCCTGCCGCAGCGGACGCCCCGTGGCGTCGCGCACCAGCGCAAAGCCGCGGGCAAGCACGCCCCGATGCGAGAGCGCATTGAGCAGTTGCCCGCAGCGGTTGACCGAATCCGCGCGCTGCCGCAGCGAGGAATCGACCGCGCGCCGCGCGCGCTCGCAGAGCGCGGCGACGCGCTCGCACTCTCGGCCGATGCGGCTGCGGTGAGCATCGGCGTTCGCGCGCAAGCCGGCGGCGAGCCGCGCAGTCGCCGTAAGGAGCCGCTCGCGCCGGCGCAGCCGCGCGACGCTTTGCGCGCGCGCTGCCCGCTCGCCGAGCGCGGCGACCAGCTCGCCGCAGCGCGCAACCCGCCCGCGCAGGATTTGCGGCCCGAGCCGGCCGGCGGCACGCGCAAAGCGCGCGTGATGGATCTGCGCGTTGGCGGTGAGCGCGCGCGGCAGACGCGTGCTGGCATGGTCGAGCCGCTGGCGCGGAAATGCCAGCAGCTCCTCGGCGCTGGGCAGCGCGCGCATGGCGGCGCGCAGCTCGCTGCGTCGTGCGTCCTGCCCACGTTGCCAGCAGGCGAGCGAGCGCCGCGTCAGGCTCTCGACGCGCGCGCCAAGCTCGAGTCGCACCGGCACGGCCAATTCGGCGGCCGCGGTTGGCGTCGGCGCGCGCTTATCGGCGGCGAAGTCGATCAGGGTGACATCGGTTTCGTGCCCCACCGCGGCGATCAAGGGGATCATGCTCGCGGCCGCCGCGCGCACCACGATCTCCTCGCTGAACGACTGCAAATCTTCGAGCGAGCCCCCGCCGCGCGCGACGATGAGCAGGTCGGGTCGGCGTATCGGCCCATCTATGGGAAGCGCGTTGAAGCCGTTGATGGCGGCGGCGACCTCTTCGGCGCAGCCGTCGCCCTGCACGCGCACCGGCCACACCATCACGTGGCGCGGGAAGCGGTCGGCAAGCCGATGCAGAATGTCGCGAATGACAGCGCCGGTCGGCGAGGTGACGACACCGATCCGCTCGGGCAGGAACGGCAGGAGCTGCTTGCGCGCCGCGTCGAACAGGCCTTCCGCGGCGAGCTTCTTCTTGCGCGCCTCGATGAGCGCCATCAGCGCGCCGACTCCCGCGAGCTCGAGCGTCTCGATGACGATTTGGTAGGTCGACTTGCCGGGAAAAGTGGTCAGTCGGCCGGTGACCACGACCTCGAGCCCTTCCTCGGGCTTGATGCGCATGCGCCCGAACGTGCTCCTCCAGATCACCGCCTCGATCTTGGCGTCGGCGTCCTTGAGCGCGAAATAGCAGTGGCCGGAGGAGTGCTGGCCGCGGAAGTTGGAAATCTCTCCGCGCACGCGCACCAAGGCGAAGGCATCTTCCACGGTCCGCCGCAGCGCCGCCGAGAGCTCGGAGACGGTCCATTCGCGGATATTCAGGCGCGCCGGCTCGTTCATTGCGAGGTGGTGAATCAGCTTATCCGCGCCGCGTCAACTCGCCTTTCACAGCGCTGCGGAGTGCGTTAGCCGCCGACCTTCGCGCCGTATTGCTCGTCCGAGACGTGCTCGAGCCAGGTGACGTGGTTGCCGTCGAGAGATTCCTGTAGGGCGATGTGCAACATGGCGGTGTCGGGGCCGGCGCCGTGCCAGTGCTTTTCTCCCGGCGCGATCCACACCGTGTCGCCGGGGCGGATTTCCCGCACCGGGCCGCCCCACAGTGCAACCCGGCCCACGCCGGAGATGACGTGCAAGGTCTGGCCGAGCGGGTGGGTATGCCAGGCGGTGCGTGCGCGCGGCTCGAAGCGCACGAACGCACCGCGCAACCGCGCCGGGGCGGGCGCTTCGATGATCGGATCCTGCCACACGGTGCCGGTGAAGGAGTCGGCGGGGCCGCGGCGCGACGGCACCGAGCCCGACGGTTTGATGTCCATGGCTGCAAGTCCTCTCTGCGCTGAAGGGGTCTGTTCGCGCGCCGTCGTAGCACCGATCGGAGCAGGGCAGAAGAGCGCTCCGCCGGCCTCGTTCTTGGCACGATTGCCGACCGTGGTGGCGATCCCTTGCGGTGCAACCGCGCCATGCTACACCAGCCGCGGAAAATCGGCGCGACAAGCGCGGCAGCGCAGGCATGAACATTCTTCTCCTCGGTTCGGGCGGACGCGAGCACGCGCTCGCCTGGAAGGTTTCCGCGAGCCCGCTCGTCGATCGGCTCTACTGCGCACCGGGGAACGCGGGCATCGCCCGCGAGTGCGAGGTGATCGCGCTCGACATCGCCGACCACGCGGCGGTGATTGCGTTTTGCCGGGCGCAAAAGATCGACCTCGTCGTGGTCGGACCCGAAGGGCCGCTCTGCGCCGGCATCGTCGACGATCTCGCCGGCGCCGGCATCAAGGCGTTTGGTCCCACGCGCGCGGCGGCGCGTCTCGAAGGCTCGAAAGGCTTCGCCAAAGACCTGTGCAAGGCAAATGCCATTCCCACCGCCGCGTATCAGCGCTTCAACGCGGCCGATGCGGCCAAGCACTATGTGCGCGCGCAGGGGGCGCCGATCGTCGTCAAGGCCGATGGGCTCGCGGCCGGCAAGGGCGTGATCATCGCCGGCACCGTGGCGGAGGCGGAGGCGGCGATCGACATGATGTTCGGCGGCGCTCTCGGTGCGGCCGGCGCGGAAGTGGTGGTGGAGGAATTCCTGGAGGGGGAGGAAGCCTCCTTTTTCGCGCTCTGCGACGGCGAGACCGCGATCGCCCTTGCCTCGGCGCAGGACCACAAGCGCGCTTTCGACGGCGATCGAGGTCCCAACACCGGCGGCATGGGCGCCTATTCGCCGGCGCCGGTGATGACGGCTGAGGCGTCGCGGCGCGCCATGGAGGAGATCGTGCTGCCGACCGTGCGCGCGATGAAAGCGCTCGGCGCCCCCTACAAGGGCGTGCTCTATGCCGGGCTCATGCTCACCGCGCAGGGCCCAAAGCTGATCGAATACAACGTGCGCTTCGGCGATCCGGAGTGTCAGGTGCTCATGCTGCGCCTGATGTCGGACCTGGTGCCGGCGCTGTTGGCGAGCTGCGACGGAATGCTCAAGAATTTCGATCTGCGCTGGTACGAGGACGCGGCGTTGACCGTGGTGATGGCGGCCAAGGGCTATCCCGGCAGCACGGCCAAGGGCTCGCCGATCGAGGGTCTCGCCGAGGCGGGCGAGGTGGAAGGGGTGGAAATCTTCCACGCCGGCACCAAAGCCGACGGCGATCGCGTGCTCGCCAACGGCGGCCGCGTGCTCAACGTCTGCGCGCTCGGCAAGAGCGTCGCCGAGGCGCAGGCGCGCGCCTATCGCGCGGTCGACCGCATTCGCTGGCCGGACGGGTTCTGCCGCCGCGACATCGGTTTTCGAGCGGTAGAACGGGAAAAGGCGCGTTCCTGATGCCCGACCTCGCCGACCTCTATCCCGGCTTCGCTTCGCACTGGATCTGCGTGGCTTCCGTTTTGCACGCTATGGATCGTTCGAATCGTTCGGAGAAAACCCGACCTCACATCACTACTTCGAGTCGTGGAGGAAAATCGCGTGAGAAATTCTTAAATATCGGATGCCAAGACGAAGAAGAGCGCTGAGAAAGAACTTACATCATGAATAAAGCAGGCATTGGCATTGTTGTCTTGGCTTTACTGGCAATTTCTCCAGAAGTCGCCTTTGGGCAAAAAGAAAAACAGATTCCCCAAGGGTTTCTGGGGACGTGGTGCGATACTGGAAATGAGGGCGCCAACTTCAGTATCTACTTCAGACGAATAAATAACTCCGAAGATTGTAAGACGAAGCAAGTGCTAGAGCTTACTACTGACTTTTTGAATCTCTATAATGGCGACGCTGAAACAAAATGTTTTTTAATCGATTTGGAAACGCTAAGTTCTGGAAAGCCTCAAGGTAAGTCCCAAGGTAAGTCCCAAGGTAAGTCCCAAGGCAGCTTTCAAGGTAAGTTTGTTTGTGCGACTCGTAACCATGATGCAAAGAGAACCTACACCACGCAGGAGCTTTATGAATTAACGTTTGAGCGCGACGAAACTCTTAGGTTTCGTGATATGCAAAGAGTGGACCAGAAATAATTTGTAGTTCTTTTATCGTCATTAAAATCTGCTTGCTGAGGTCCTCGGTGGATCGTTTCTTGCCGACTGATGCATTGGCACTCAAGCCAGCTCATGGCACCAATGCGCTGAGCGTCGTGAATGCTCGCTGAGCCACATCGGCCAAGTCGTGTGGACCAATCGTCCAGGTGCTTCTGTTAACGGACGATGATAGGCTTGGGTCGCTTGGGGAACAGGTAGCAGGTACGGTAGCTCGCATGGGTCTTCGTGATTTGCTAAAAAAGATCTTCGGCTCCGGGAACGCGACACCCCCAGACGCGACCAGGCTGTCGGGAACGAGCGAGAACTCGCTTGGGTCGTCATTGCAAAGTTTGCCGGCAGGTGAGCGCGGATGGATAACACTCGCGGAAGCAGCGCGTCTTTTCTCTAATGAAGAGTCTCAGTACGCATTTGGCGACTACGACGAAGTCGGCAAGAGCCGCCTTGCGCAGTTCGCGAGTCAGTATCGCTGCGCGCCAATTTTCATGCCGACAGAAGGGCGCCTGTATTTCGCGCGGAATGCCTAATTCGCGGAAGAATGCCGCATTCGCTGGCCCGGGTTCTGCCGCCGCGACATCGGTTTTCGAGCGGTAGAACGGGAAAAGGCGCGCACCTGATGCCCGACCTCGCCGACCTCTATCCCGGCTTCGCTTCGCACTGGATCGACACGTCGGTGGGGCGCATCTTCGCGCGCAGCGGCGGGGAGGGGCCGCCGCTCCTTCTGCTGCACGGCTATCCGCAGACCAACGTGATGTGGCATCGCGTGGCGCCGGCGCTGGCGGCGCGGTTTCGCCTGATCATCGCCGATCTGCCCGGCTACGGCTGGTCCGACGCGCCGGCCGCCGATGCCGCGCACGCGCCGTATACCAAGCGCGCCATGGCGGGCGCGATGATCGAGGCGATGGAGAAGCTCGGGCATATCCGCTTTCGCCTCGCCGGGCACGACCGCGGCGGCCGCGTCGCCTACCGGCTGGCGCTCGATCATCCCGGCCGGCTCGACAAGCTCGCCGTGCTCGACATCGTGCCGACCTGGGCGATGTGGCACCGCATGGACGCGCGCCTCGCCAACCGCGCCTGGCACTGGATGTTTCTCGCGCTACCCGCGCCGTTTCCGGAGACGCTGATCGGCAAGGACCCGCGCTACTTCTTCGACACCCGCGCCGCGGCCGGAACCAAGATCAAGAATATCTCCGCCTTCGATCCGCGCGCGCTCGCCCATTACCACGCCTTCTTCGACGATCCCATGCGCATCCACGCAACCTGCGAGGATTATCGCGCCGGCCGCACCAGCGATCTCGCCCACGACGAACAAACGCGCGCGGCGGGGGGAAAAATCTCGTGTCCCGTGCTCGCGATCTGGGGCGCCGCCGGCGGCATTCCAGCCGATACCGACGACCCGCTCGCCACCTGGCGCGAATGGGCGACTGACGTGCGCGGCTTCGCCATCGACAGCGGGCATTATCTCGCCGAGGAGGCGCCGGAGGCAACGGCAAAGGCGCTGCTCGAGTTTTTTACCTGAGTGTGGTTCTACGGCGGTCTAAGCAATTCGGCAGAAAGACGTGGATTCCTGGCGGTGCAGACAAGTACGCAGTCTGCGCAAGCTTGACTGCATGCTGGGCATGACGGGTCAAATTCAGGCCGTGCTGGCCAGGCTCGTGCCGAATTCGTCATGGCCGGGCTTGACCCGGCCATCCATCTTCTTCGTGAAGACTCTTTGCGAAGAATGATGGACCCGCGGGTCAAGCCCGCGGGTGACGTCGCTGCCCGCTTCGTCAATTCGGGATGCCGCGCCGGATCCGCCTGCCCAGCTCTTTGAGCAATCCGCCTCCCGGGACCGTGCGCGAGGTCTTGCCATAGGCGGAAGCGAGCTTGTGTTGCAACGCGCGATTTTCCGCTTGCGCCTCCTGCAGCTGCGCCTCGGTTTGCGCAATGCGCGCCGCCGTTTGTTGATTGAGCGAACGTAACGCTGCGATCATGCGGATACATTCTGTCACGTCGGCCGTGTTGCGCGAGTAGGGCGGCCGACGCGCGAGCAATTCAATGGCGGTATCGACGTCGAGCCGCTCGGCGAGCTGCGCCCGGAAATGATCGGCGATGTCGACCGCGCAATCCATCAATCCATGCAGTTCGAAATTGATCATGGCCTTGATGAGTTTGTCCGTCGTCGGACCGGTGACGGCATCCGGCGCATCGGCGAAAATTCCCGGGTTCTTGTGTTCCAGCACGAAATCCCGACAAAAGACAAAATCGTAGGTCCGGGGTTGGCCGACGTCGAGGTCAGGGTAGTCGCGCAGCGGATCAGCCGGCGGCCAGGGGTGACGCTCTCTTGCCGTTACGTATGCCGACCGTGGGTGACGCACGACATTGATGTCGAAGACCATCAGCCGGTGCTGGACGGCGATGTCGTTGATCTCGACGAAAGGCGTGCGCGGATACGTGCCGGAAATGCTGAAATCGGTTTCCACGGTCAGTGACAGGATATTGGACTGCGCGAGATAGCGACGTGCCCCGCGCAGCACTTCCGGATCGAAACTCTCGCAGTCGGTCTTGATATAGTCGGCGGCGGGAAGTTCGCCGGCCATGAAAAGACTATCGAGCCGCCGGATCGGCACGACACGCGCGCCGGGCGCACCGTCGCCATGCTTTGCGGTTTGGTGCAACGTCACTTGCTCGTAGAAGGACGCCGCGGTGGTATTGTTCGGAACGAAAAACTCGCGCTCGCCATCCTCGTTGCCGATCGCTATGGCGCGAAAGACCCGGTGCGGACGCACGCCCCCTGCCGTAATGCGATCGATCGCTTCGGCGATGGCGTCGAAGCCGTAAACGCGCACTTGGTCGCCAAGGAACCCCCAGCGTGGGTGCTCGCCCCCTTGCACGCCAACGTCAACAACGACGAAGGGCTCATGCAGCAGGCCCTTGCTGATGACCCAGCGAGTAAAAGGAACTTGGTCGTGGTGATATAAATCCATGGGCAAGGCATATCCGATCATTTTGAATGTACCATAACAAATCGGGCCACGAACACCGCCATGCCGATCGACCGCCAAGCCGCGTTTTCCGGAACCAAGGAGGTTGCCGGCGGGCTCGCGATCGACGCCGCGCGGCTTGAAGCGTTTCTCGCTGCGCGCCTCTCCGACTTCGCGCCGCCCCTCGCCGTGCGCCAATTCAAGGGGGGTCAATCCAACCCCACGTACCTCCTGGAGACGCCGGCGCGCCGTTACGTGCTGCGGCGAAAGCCGCCGGGCAAGTTGCTGCCTTCCGCGCACGCCGTCGACCGCGAGTTCCGCGTGATCAGCGCGCTTCACGCGCAAGGCTTTCCGGTCGCTGCGCCGGTGCTTTACTGCGACGACCCCGGCATTGCCGGAACCCCGTTCTATCTCATGGCTCACGTCGAAGGCCGCGTCATCTGGGAGCCGCACATGCCGTCTGCCGAGGCCGCCGAGCGCGCCGCGGTCTACGACGCCATGAACGCGACCTTGGCGCGGCTGCATTCGTTCGATCCCGCCGCGCTCGGGCTTTCCGACTTCGGCCGCGGCGACAATTACGTCGCGCGTCAGGTCGAGCGCTGGTCGAAACAGTACCGCGCCTCGGAGACGGAGAAGATCGCGGAAATGGAGCGGCTGATCGTGTGGCTGCCTGCGCATCTTCCGCCGCCCGCGGCGGTGCGCATCGTTCACGGCGATTACCGGCTCGACAACATCATTCTGGCGCCGGCGCAGCCGGCGGTCCGCGCGGTCATCGATTGGGAGTTGTCCACCTTGGGCGACCCGCTCGCCGATCTCGCCTATCACCTCATGCAGTGGCACATGCCGCCGTCGCAGACCGGAGCCGGCGTCGGCACGCTCGTCGGCCACGACCTCGCCCGGCTCGGTATCCCCACGCGCGCGGCCTATGTGGACGCCTATGTCACACGCACCGGCCTCGACCCGCGGCCGCATCTCCCAGTCTATCTCGCCTACAACTTCTTCCGCCTCGCGGCGATCCTGCAGGGCATCGTCGGGCGCGTGCGCGACGGCACGGCGACGAGCGAGACTGCCGCCGCCATGGCGCCGCTGGTGCGCCCGCTCGCGGTCGAGGCCTGGGAGTTCGCCCGCGAGGCGGGCGCGCGATGAGCAGAAGCTTTGCCCTTGCGCTCGGCGGCGGCGGCGCGCGCGGGCTCGCGCATATCGCCGTGCTCGAAGCGCTCGACGATATGGGTACGCGGCCCGCCGCCATCGCCGGCACCTCGATCGGCGCGCTGATCGGCGCCGCCTATGCGGCGGGGATGTCCGGCAAAGAGATCCGCCGCTTTGTCATCATGCTGGCGCATGACCGCGCCGAGATCCTTCGCCGCCTCATCGCGACGCGCGCCGGCACCTTCGCCAACCTGCTCAACCTCGGCTTTGGCAGCGCCACGCTGGTGGACGCGGAAAAATTCTGCGAGCAATTCCTGCCCGAGCAGGTTCCGCAGGACTTCGGCGAGCTCGAAATTCCGCTGCTCACCGTCGCCACCGATCTCTATCGGCGCGAGCAGGCGGTGTTCTCCTCGGGCGCGCTCAAGCCCGCGCTCGCCGCCTCCATCGCGTTGCCGGCGGTGATGCGGCCGGTGGTTCTCGCCGAGCGCATCCTGATCGACGGCGGCGCCACCAATCCGCTCCCGTTCGAGGAGTTGCGCGGCCGCGCCGACGTCGTGGTGGCGGTGGACATTTCCGGCGCACCAACGGATGCGCGGCGCGACATTCCCAGCCCCTGGGAGTGCATGCTTGCGACCGTCTTGGTCATGGCCAACGCCATCACTGCCGAGAAAATCAAGCGCGGCGCGCCCGACCTCATCGTGCGACCGAAGGTCGGCGCCTTTCGCGCGCTCGATTTCCTGCAGGCGAGCGCGATCCTGCGCGCGGCCGAGCCGGTCAAGGCGGAGCTCAAGGAAAAGCTCGCGGCGTTGCTCGATACTCATTAACCCGCAGATGTCGGGTTTGAGGCGAAGCGGAAATCTTTGTCGTCGACCAGGCACTACCGGTTTTCACACGGACCGGATTTCAGGCTGGTTGGCGGTTGTGAAATAGCTCCCATACCACCTGACGCAGCCTCTTTTAATTCGATATCTTACGATCCGGGTTTGGTTGGCGGGGATCGAATGCAATTCGATCAATTGAAGCGCCGCAATTTCGTCATGCTGCTCGGCGGCGCGGCAACGTGGCCGCTCGCAGCAAGCGCGCAGCAAACAACGAGCCGCACGATAGGCTGGTTCAGTCTCAGATCCGCCGACACCGACTCAGAGAAAAGCATTCTCACTGCATTTCGCCAGGGGCTCAGTCAAACCGGCTATGCCGAAGGCCGCAACCTGACGATCGAATTTGGTTTTGCCGATGGCCAATACGACCGATTGCCAGGTCTTGCAGCGGACCTGGTGCGCCGACGAGTGGAAGTGCTCGTGACTGCGGGCGGGACCAACATCACCCCGCGTGGCGCAAGCCGCGACCACAACGATCCCGATCATCTTTGCGACCGCCAATGATCCGGTCCGGGACGGCCTCGTCAAAAGCATCAATCGGCCGGGTGGCAACAGCACCGGAGCGTTTTTGCTCAATACCGCCTTGCTGCCGAAACGGTTCGAACTGCTGCGCCAGCTCTTACCGAATGCGCGCTTGGTCGGCTTCCTGGTGAACCCTAACGGCGCAACCACGACCGACCAGATCCGGCACGCTCAATCCGCCGGGCGAACCTTGGCACTGGAGCTTCTCGTGCTCAACGCCGCGACGCCAACCGAAATTGATGCCGCCTTCAGCAGCCTCATGCAGCATGGCGTTGACGGGCTGGTGATGGGCAATGATCCGTTCTTTCAAGTTCGGCAGGATCAGGTCATCGCGCTTGCTGCACGCCACCGTATCCCAACGGTTTATGAGTGGTCCGAGTTCGTCAGGGCGGGCGGCTTAGCTGCCTACTCGACCGACCGCGTCGAGATCTATCGCCAGATGGGGATTTACGTCAGCCGCATTCTTAACGGAGCAACGCCGGCCGACCTTCCCATCATGCAGCCGACCAAGTTCGAACTCGTTATTAACGTGAAGACTGCCGGCGCGCTCGGATTGAAGCTACCGGATGGGTTGCAACAACTCGCCGACGAGGTGATCGAATAGCCGTCATGTCTGCTATGGCACGGAGCGGCGGTTGAAAAATGTCCGCTTCTGCGGCGCTTGTGCGGGCTAAGCGGGCATCGATCAGCGTCGTCGAGTTGTGGGTAGACGCCCTTACCCACCCTGGCGCCGCAGGACGAAAAAGCTGCGCAACAACGCCGCCGCTTCGCTCTCGCCGATTCCGCCATAGACCTCCGGCCGATGCATGCAGGTGGCGGCGGAGAAATAGCGCACGCCGTTCTCGACCGCGCCGCCCTTGGGATCCGCGGCGCCGTAATAGAGGCGGCGGATGCGCGCGAACGAGATCGCCGCCGCGCACATGGTGCAGGGTTCGAGCGTCACGTAGAGATCGCAGTCGACGAGCCGTTCCGTGCCCATCGCCTCGGCGGCGCGGCGGATCGCCACCATTTCCGCATGCGCGGTCGGATCGCGATCGGCGAGCGTGCGATTGCTGGCCTGGGCGACCAGGTCGCCGTCGCACACGATCACGCAGCCGATCGGCACCTCGCCGGCCGCTGCCGCCGCGCGCGCCTGCGCCAGCGCGACCTCCATGAAGCTTTGGGTTCGTGTTTCGGTCATCGGCGATGCAATAGTCAACGTGGATGCCCGGCAGCGCAGACAAGTTTACGCAGTCTGCGCAAGCTTGGCTGCGTGCCGGGCATGACGATTAGATAAATAATTGAGATCATTTGGCCACGGATTACTGATCTCATCGCTGATACGATGGGGACCATGCCTCCGCAAGACGATCATGCGGCAAGCGAGCGCATTGCCAAGGCGATTGCGCGGGCGGGGCTGTGCTCGCGGCGCGAGGCTGAAAGCTGGATCGCGGCGGGACGGGTCGCCGTCAACGGCGAGGTCGTCGCCTCGCCCGCGCGCAACATCACCGCCGCGGATCGCGTCACCGTCGACGGCCGGCCGCTGCCCAGCCGCGAGCGCACGCGGCTCTTCCTCTACCACAAGCCGCCCGGCCTCTTGACCAGCCACGCGGATCCCGCCGGCCGGCCGACCATCTTCAGCGCCTTGCCCAAAAACCTGCCGCGCCTCATCAGCGTAGGCCGGCTCGACATCAACACCGAGGGCCTGTTGCTGCTCACCAACGACGGTGCGCTCGCACGCGTGCTCGAGCTGCCGGCGACCGCCTGGCTGCGCCGCTACCGCGTGCGCGCGCATGGGCGCGTCACGCCGGCGCAGCTTGAGCGGCTCACCGCCGGCATCACCATTGCCGGCATCCGCTATGGTCCGATCGAGGCCACGCTCGAGCGGGCGCAAGGCAGCAATGTCTGGCTCGGCTTCGCGATCCGGGAGGGAAAGAACCGCGAGGTCAAGAACGTGCTCGGCCACCTCGGGCTTAGGGTCAACCGGTTGATCCGCGTCGCGTTCGGCCCGTTCCAGCTCGGCGAGCTCCCGGCCGGCGCGATCGTGGAGGTCAAGACGCGGGCGCTGCGCGAGGCGCTCGGCGAGCGGATCGTGGCCTTGGCGGGGGCGGATTTCTCCGGGCCGATCGAGGCGCGCGAGGCGCCGCCCGGGCCCGGCGCATCGACCGCGCCGCGCGGACGAGACAAGAGCAAACGCCAGCACCGCCGCGGCGACGACGAGCGCCACGGTCCGCCCGAGCTCGCGCGGCGGGAGAAGCGGCGCGGCTGGCGCGGCTCACGCGGGCGCGGCGAGCGGCGCTGATGCGTATCGTCGGCGGACGTTTGCGCGGCCGCGCCCTCGCTGCGCCGAAGTCGCAGGCGATCCGCCCGACCGCCGACCGGCTGCGCGAGGCGCTGTTCAACATCCTCGTCCATGCCTATGGCGATCCGGTGAGCGGCGCCCGCGTGCTCGATCTTTTCGCCGGCACCGGCGCGCTCGGGCTGGAGGCGCTCTCGCGCGGCGCCGACTTTGCGCTGTTCATCGACGACAGCGCCGAAGCGCGCGCGCTCTTGCGCGAGAACGTGGCGACGCTCGGCTTGGGCGGCGTCAGCCGCATATTCCGCCGCGACGCGGTCAAGCTCGGCGCCGCGCATCCGCTCCCGCCGTTCTCGCTCGCCTTCCTCGACCCGCCGTATCGACGCGCGCTCGCCGAAGCAGCACTCGACGCGGCGCGGGGGGGCGGCTGGCTCACTGCCGGCGCGCTCGCCGTCGTAGAGGAGGCGGCGGATGCGGCCTTTGCCGCGCCTGCGGGCTTCGACGAGCTCGAGCGGCGCCGCTACGATGACACTTCGCTCATCCTGCTTCGCCACCGCGGGTGAGGCAGGCGGGCATGACGAGCGCGCCTCACTCCTCGCTCGCTCCGCTCGCCTTGATGGGAGCAGCCCATCGCTCGATCTCGCTCGGCACGAATTTCGCTAGATACTCCGGCGTCCGCCGCTCCGGCGGCGGGATGGTCACGCCGATGCCCTTGAAGCGCTCGCGCGTCGCCGGCGTTTCCACCGCCTCGTTCACCGCCTTGGCGAAATGTCGCACGATCTCGTCCGGCGTGCCCTTGGGGAAGGAGAGCGACGACCAGCTGCCGCAGTCGAGGCCGGAGAGGCCCTGCTCCTGCGCGGTGGGCAGTTGCTCGAGCCCCGGTGCGCGCTCGAGCCCGAGCGTGGCGATGGCCTTGACCGTGTTCGATTGAATCTGTGGCAGTGCGGTCGAGATCTGCTCGGCGACGAAGTCGATGCGCCCGCCGATCAGATCCTGCATGGCCGGCGCCGAGCCGCGATAGGGCACGTGCGTGATCTTGGTGCCCATAGCGGCGTTGAGCAGAACGGCGCACACATGCATGCCGGAGCCAGCCCCGGCGGAGCCGAACTGCATCCTCGCCTGATTGGCCTTGGCGTAAGCGACGAATTCGGCAAGTGTGTTCGCCGGCAAATCCTTGCGCGCGATCACCACGCGCGCGGAATCGGCAAACAGCGCGACGTGCTCGAAATCGGTCACCGCGTTGTAGAGCGGCTTCTTGTAGAGGCTCTGGTTGATGGCGAGGACGGCGCTGCCGGAGAGGAGCACGGTGTAGCCGTCGGCCGCCGCCTTGGCGACGCGGCTCGAGCCCGTCATGCCGCCGGCGCCGGGGATGTTCTCGACCACCACCTGCTGGCCGAGGATTTCGCTCAAGCGCGCGGCGAGGATGCGCGCGAGCGTGTCGATCGGGCCGCCGGCGGCATAGGGCACGACCACGGTCACCGCGCGCGTCGGCCAATCCTGCGCGCTCGCGGCAAGCGGTGCGAGCAGGAGGGCGATCGCAGCGATCGCAGCAAACACTCTCGGCATCGTGTCCTCCCGCAGCTTAGAGAGGCGTCGTATTCCACTACTCGGGGAAACGCGGCAAGCGTTTGCCGTCCGCGGGGATCGAAAAACGGGCAGTGTTCAAGATCATGGCGAGGTTGGTGTAGTAGCCGTTGATGCCGGCGATATCCAAGACGCCGGTTTCGCCGAAGCGCTTGAGCGCGCGCTCATAGGTTGCGTCTGAGACGCGCTTGCTTCGCTGCAGCTCGATGGTGAAATCGTAACAGATTTCTTCGTCTTCGTTCATGCCGGTCGGTCGGCGCCCGGCCGCGATGGCGTCGATGATCTCCTGGCTTATCCCCTGCTTGCGCGCAATCGGCGCGTGCACGTGCCATTCGTAGTCCTGCGTCCATTCACGCGCGGTGATGATAATAACGAGCTCGGACAGCGTCGTGCCGATGGAAGGCTTCAGCCGCAGGTAATCTCCCATCATTCGATTGGCCGTCATCAATTCGGGGATGCGTATGAGAATTGAGAACGGTCCGGAAACCGGCGCCTTGCGCGCGGCTTGAAATTCTTCTGCTGCCTGCTTCTGCGCCGCGTCGTATTTGTCCGGCGGAACCGGCGGCAGCCGCTCTTGCGCCCAAGCAGGAAGTGCGGGCACGAGCGCGACGAGGATCAACCCCGCACAAGCCGAGAGTGCACTCGATCTCCACGACGCAATCGGACAAGCCATGATATCCTCCCTGAACATCGCAAGCGCGCAACGCGCCTGCCGATTCATTCCGCGCTGATGCCGGCCGCGCGAACGACCTTCCCCCAGCGCTCGATCTCCGCCGGCACAAATGTGGCCAGATATTCCGGCGTGCGGCGCTCGGGCGGCACGATCTCGAGGCCGAGCTCCTCGAGCCGGCCGCGGATCGCGGGATCATCGAGCGTCTCGCTCATCGCTTGATTGAGCTTGCGCACGATGGGCTCGGGTGTGCCTTTCGGCACGAAGAACGCGTTCCAGACGCTCGCCTCGACGCCGGGCAAGCCTTGCTCGCCGGTGGTCGCGACATCGGCAATAATCGGCACCCGCCGCTCGGCCATCACCGCGATGCCCTTGACCGCGCCTTGCCTGACCTGCGCCCGGCCGGTCTGGATGGTGGCGCACATATAGTCGATGCGCCCGCCGATGAGATCCTGCATCACCGGCCCCTCGCCGCGATAGGGGACGTGCGTGACGTTGGCGCCGATCGCCATGTTGAAGAGCACGCAGGGTAAATGCGTGCCGGCGCCGACGCCGGCCGAGCCGAACTGCGCCGTCGCCTCGTTCGCTTTCACGTAGGCGATGAAATCCGCAAGCGTGCTCGCCGGAAGATCCTTGCGCGCGATCAGGATGCGCGGCGATTCGGTTGCCAACCCGACCGGCTCGAAGTCCGCGACCGCGTTGTAGAGCGGTTTCTTGTAGAGGCTCTGGTTGAAGGCGTGCGTGCCGCTGTTGCCGATGAGCAGCGTATAACCGTCGGGCGCGGCCTTGGCGACGCGGGCGCCGCCGGCCATGCCCGCCGCGGCGCCGACGTTCTCGACCACCATCGATTGCCCGAGGAGTTCGCCCATGCGCTGCGCCTGGATGCGCGCGCTCACGTCGACGCCGCCGCCGGCGGCGAACGGAACGATGAGCGTGACCGGCCGCGCCGGCCACTCTTGCGCGCGCGCTGACGCGCCGAGCGCGATGAGGCCGGCCGCGGCGGCTGTGATCATCCTGCGCATCCGCGTCTCCTGGTCGAGCCTGACATTCGCGCCCATAGCCGGCGGGATCAAGGGCCGTCGTTCGACCGCTTTGCGCCGTACAGAGCGCGCGCCGCGGGCTATGATCGCTCACCAATCCTCGAACCCCGGATGGCACGCATGCAACGCAATCTCGTTCTCATTCAACCGCCGATGCTCGCCCTTGGTGCAACCATCATGATGCTTGGCTCTGCCGCGGCGCAGACCCCCGATGTCCGCTTCAGCAATCCGCCAACCATGGCAAAGCCCGGCGGCTACAGCCATGTGGTCGAGGTGAATGGCCCCGGGCGGACGATCTATATCGCGGGGCAGCTCGGATATGACAGCGCCGGCAAGCAAGGTGCGGATTTCCGCGAGCAGGCGACGCTGGTCTACGAAAACCTGAAAGCTGCAATCGAGAGCGTGGGCGGGAAAATGGGAAACATCGTCAAGCTCAACGCCTTTCTCACCGACATCCGCGCGCAGCTTCCGATCTATCGCGAGGTGCGCGACAAGTTCGTCAACGTCGCGTCGCCGCCCGCCAGCACCACCCTCGAGGTCCCGAAGCTGGCGCGCGAGGGCGCGCTGCTTGAAGTCGAGGCGATCGCGGTGTTGCCGGCGCGCTGACGTCGGCGCCGACCGACGCACGGCGAGCGCTTTATCGCCGTGAGAGCCGGTTGAGTTCGTCTAGCCAAGTCGCCAATCTGCCATGGCGACATGATGATCATCCTCATCGGAAGGAGAACTGCACATGCTAAGAAGCGCAATCTTACTCGCCGTGGGCGCATTTGCATTCGGTTTAGGGTCAAACGCGCTTTCCATCGCTCAGAGCTCATCGAACTTCGAGAAAAAGAATTTCAATTACAACGAATGGACGAAGGGCAAGTTCTCTGAAGTCGTGACCGTTACAAATCCAGGAAAGTTCATTTTTCTTGCTGGAATAGGCCCGGAACGCGAGGGGGATGGCAAAATCGTTCACGAGGACAATTTCCTGGAGCAGTGCAGGTACGCTTACATGAAAATCAAAAAGCTGCTCGATCTGCAGGGCGCGACGATGAACGACGTCGTACGAATAATGACCTACACGACTGATGTTCGCTTTTTTCAGGACGCCCTGAAATGCCGGGCCGAGGCTTTCGGCAGCGCTCCGATACCGGCCTCGACGTTTCTCGTCGTGAGCCAGTTGGCGTGGCCCCACATGGCAATCGAGGTGGATGTAACGGCGATGCTTGCCAGATAGGCAGCGATGGAACTGACCTAAAGGCTCCGCTCTGCGTCGGCGAGGCGAGCCATGCGTGTCGACCTTGCGATTATCGGCGGTGGTGCGATCGGAGTTGCCGCCGCCTACTTCCTGCGCAGCCATCCTCGAGCGTGTCGTGTCGCGATCATCGAGCGCGACACCGGCTATCAGCTGGCGTCGACGCCGCGTGCATCGGGCGGCGTGCGGCGACTGTTTTCGCTTCCCGAGAATATCGCGCTCTCCAACTACAGCATTCCGTTCTTTGAGCGCTTCGACAAGGAGATGGCGGTCGATGGCGAGCCGGCCGCGATCAACTTTCGCAAGGGCGGCTACCTTTTCATCGTTCCTCCGGCCGCCGTGCGCGTGCTCGAACGCAACCTTGAGATCCAAAAGGCGATCGGAGTGCGGGTCGAATGGTTGGAACGAAAGGACCTGAAGGCGAGGTTTCCCTCGATGAATGTAGACGACCTTGGCGCGGGCGTTCTTTCACCCGATGACGGTTGGCTCGACCCCCATGGGGTGCTGCAAGGCTTGCGCAAGAAAGCGCAGGCGCTCGGGGCGGAGTTCGTCAACGACGAAGTCGTCGCCTTGGACGTGGAGCGAGGGCGGCTGCGCGCGATTCGGCTGAAATCCGGGGGGACTATACAAGCCGACGCGGTCATCAACGCCGCAGGCGCCTGGGCAAAAGAGATCTGCGCAATGGCGGGATGGACGGTTCCAATCGAGCCGATGCGACGCTACGAGCACTACTTCGAGACGGCGGAAGCGATCGAGCCGCTGCCCTACATCAAGGATGTGCATCGGTTGGCATTTCGCCCGGAGGGAAAAGGCTATTCCGGGGGCGTGCCGAACCTCGATGAGCCGAGAGGATACAACTTCGACGTCGACCACGATTATTTCCAGCAGGTTGTCTGGCCGGCGCTGGCCGCTCGCTTCCCCCAGTTCGAGCGAACAAAAGAAAAGAACACGATGTCGGGCCTCTATGACCAGAACGAGTTCGACGCCACGCCGATCGTCGGGCCGTGGACGGGAAAGCTCGACAATTTTTATCTCATGGCCGGTTTTTCCGGGCATGGTCTGATGCATGCGCCGGGCTGCGGCCGGGCAATCGCCGAACTGATCCTGGATGGCAGCTATCAGACGATCGATCTTGCTCGTTTCGGCTGGGCCCGAATTGCCGAGGGCCGGCGATGCGCCGAAGACGGGATTATTTGATCTATTCTGACGTGTCGAAAGTCACGGCGGAATGACTCTAGCACCAGCGGCCACGCGGGTCAGCGAGACGCCATATCGATGAAATGCGTTATCCGCATGACGCGCTCCAACGCGCGAACGGTCATTCACCCGACTCAACCGTAAGATTTTCACGCAAAAAGTTGGACCCAAGGGGAACCGTTTACAAACTTTCCCCGTTTCGGACCCGTTAAGGAATGAGCGATGGGCAGCGTGAAATTGCTTGGCCGCAATTAAACGCCACTCCTCACCTCCTTGTCCGCGGGCAAAGAGGCCGGCCCGGCAAGAGGCGTGCACCGTGACAAAGACGTTTAGTGTTCGGCTTGCCGCTCGCGCGGAATCCGTCGCGCTTTCGCAACCATCGCTGGATCTGCAGTGTGCGCAGCTTTCTAACCAAGTCGCCCGCGTTGCGTTCGCCGTACCGGGTGATCTCGCCACGCCAACCGGAGGTTATCGTTATGACCGGCGCATGATCCAGGAGCTGCGGCGGCTGGGTTGGCAGGTGGATGTCTTCGACTTGGGAGACGGCTTTCCGTTCCCTACCGCCGCGCAGCGCGCGACGGCGCTGCTGATACTCTCCGCGGTTCCGGGCAGCTGTCCGATCGTCCTCGATGGGCTTGCCTTCGGGGCCCTGCCCGAGGCCGGCGCGCTCCGATCTCGCCGGCCGCTCATCGCCCTGGTGCACCAACCGCTTGCTCTGGAATCCGGTCTCCACACTGCGCAGGCGGACATCTTTCGCGAGAGCGAGCGCACCGCGCTTGCCGCTGCCGCGCGCGTCGTGGTCACGAGCGAGGCAACCGGGCGGATCGTGGTCGCTGATTATAGCGTCCAGTCTCAGCGCCTCA